>OGTD01000054.1_pt1 | contig 122415 bp, 127 predicted proteins | sample 1574421 | NCBI WGS metagenome assembly OGTD01 (sample SAMN03295820, study PRJEB24534) | human gut metagenome | isolation source: fecal sample 1 from infant 3 | host: Homo sapiens | place: USA: Pittsburgh, PA | collected 2014-07
ATCTTATACCCTAAGCCCCAGACGGTCTTAATCGTGGGTGTTTTTTCTGTACTGTATTTTGCTAAATCTTGCCGCAAGGCATGAATGTGAACATTCAACGTATTTGTATCATCTACAAAATCTTCTTGCCAGACTTTCTCATACAATTCTGTCTTAGAAAAGACCCGCTGAGGATTGCTGGCCAAAATCCATAGCAACTCAAAAGATTTAAGGGTCATTATCAATGGTTGTCCGTGAACTGTCACTTTGCGTGTTTCATAATTTATCTCTAAATCTCCTAGTTGGAGTTTTTCATCTGCTCCCGCACTACGGTGAATGCGACGTAGGATATTATTGACCCGTAAAACCAATTCCCGCGGACTAAAAGGCTTGGTAATAAAATCATCCGCACCCATACTGAGGGAATAAATTTTATCCGGTTCAGATGTTTTAGCAGTGATAAAAAGGAAAGGTTGGTCTGGAGCAAGATATTGTACTTCCCCAATCAGATCATAGCCATCCATATTAGGCATCATAATATCTGTAATTATCAAATCAATTGAATATTTCTGAAACAACTCTAAAGCTTCTTGTCCATCATGCGCCACATTGACTTCATAACCTGCCTGTGTTAAATAACGCTTGTTAATCTCGGTAATCTCTACTTCATCATCTACTAACAAAATTCTCTTCGTCATTTTCTTACCTCTATTGTGAAAAATAGTGTTATACCACGAAAAAGTATAACACTATTTCTATACTTGATTCAAGCGTTATTGCTCACAAATGCGAGAATTACTTCTTTTCTCTGCGTTTCATGCCAACAAGTGCTAAAATAGCTGCTGCACTTAGGCCAAGAAGTCCTAAAACTGTTAAACCAAGAGAGGATTTTTGACCTGTATTAGGAAGCGATTTTTTACTTGCCCTAGCTTGTCCACCTTTTGAAGTTGTTGCAGAAGGTGTGCCGCCTTTATTTGAATGTTTGCTTCCGTCATGATCTGCTTTTTTACCTTGGTTTTGTGCCTGACCATTTTGACCTTGTTGGGATTGCCCATTAGAGTCCGCTTTCTTTTCACCTTTTAGGTTAATCGTCACAGATTTCGTCGCAATGACATTGTTCAAGTCTGCTTTACCGTCTTTAGTTGCACCATAAACTGTGACTGTTGCTTTATAAGAATGCGTTCCATTAGCTTTCAATTGTTCTAACAAAGCTTTATCTTGCTTACCCGCCACATTGCCATCTAATGAAACTTGATAGAAATATTGGCCTTTGCCTAGACCTGCAAGTGGTAGGAGACCTGCATGGTTTGCTTTACCATTATCTGACCACGGTGCGCCATTTGAGGATTTCAACAAGAGACGGGTTAACATACCGTCACCACCGAAGAGCTCGTACGGAATGACTTGGTTGACACCAGCTGTAAATGGTCCTGGATAGACTGCATTTGTTAAATAACTTGCAGGAACATCAATTTTATCTTTGATGTTATCTGCTACGGATTTTTTCACTTGGTCAGCAGTCGTAGTGCCGTTCAGATTCAAGTTCACTTGACGTGTTGCGATGACATTGTTCAAGTCTGCTTTACCATCTTTGGTTGCACCATAAACCGTTACCGTTGCGGTATAGCTGTGTGTGCCATTCGCTTTCAGTTGATTCAAGAGAGCTTTACCTTGTTTGCCGGCTGCCTTACCATTGAGTGACACTTGATAGAAATATTTGCCTTTTGGAATATTGGCAAAGGGTAGTAAGCCGGCATGGTTTGCCGTGCCATTATCTGACCAGGGTGCCCCGTCGGAAGATTTCAACAGGAGACGTGTTAACATACCGTCACCACCGAAGAGTTCGTACGGAATGACTTCGTTCACGCCTGCCGTAAAGGGACCAGGGTGGTTCGCGTTGGCTAGGAAAGAAGCCGGAACATCTGTACTGCCCTTGATATTATCCGCTATAGATTGCTTAGCTTGAGCAAGAGATGGATCTTCTTGCGCTTTTTGACCATTCAAATTCAGATTTACTTGACGTGTTGCGACAACATTGTTCAGGTCTGCTTTACCATCCTTAGTTGCACCGTAAACTGTGACGGTTGCGGTATAGCTGTGCGTACCGTTGGCTTTCAATTGATCCAAGAGCGCTTTGCCTTGTTTGCCGGCTGCCTTACCATTGAGTGACACTTGATAGAAATATTTACCTTTTGGAATGTTGGCAAAAGGTAGTAAGCCAGCGTGTTTTGCCGTGCCATTATCTGACCATGGGGCGCCATTTGAAGATTTCAACAAGAGACGGGTTAACATACCATCACCACCGAAGAGTTCGTACGGAATGACTTCATTCACGCCTGCTGTAAAGGGACCAGGGTGGTTAGCGTTTTGTAAGAAGGAAGCTGGTACATCTGTACTGCCCTTGATATTGTCAGAAACGGATTGTTTGGCTTGAGCGAGAGATGGATCTTCTTGCCCTTTTGGAGTTGCTTCTTTTACAACCGTTTCTGTTGCTTTTTGAATTTCCTTAGCAGCCTCTGCAATCGTTTTGCCAACCTTGCTTTCTTTTGTAACTTCTTGTTTTTCTTGCACCTTTTTATCTGGTGTTTGAGTTGTTTTGCCAGACAAGTCTTGTGAGGTTTTTGTTGTACTTGGTGTTTCTTTCTTTTCAGCTGACGAGCTTTCTGTTTGCCCTACTTTCGAATCAAGTATGGATTTCCCAGATTCTGTTGGACTATTTGACGGGGTTGTCGTGACCACCTTGTTTTGCGTACCAACTTGGGCATTTACCGGATTACTAATAAGAATAAAGAATCCACTTGCCACAACTACGGAAGCAACACCTACACTTAACCGACGGATTGACCATCTTGTATATCTTTGATTGTCTGGACGATGATTTTTGTCAACCATATTATTTACTCCTTTGATTTATTTTTAATGGTTGATTAAAGTTTACCAAGCTCTTATTAACTATCCGTAAGACAAAGTTAAAGTTTTTCTTAAATAAGCATTATTTCTTGCTTATTTATAGAATTTTCACATGTTGTGATATACTAGATTACATGAACAACACCTATTATTTTGTCCGTCACGCACACTCAACCTATACACCTAACGAATGGACACGCCCTTTGTCACAAAAGGGACTCGCTTCCCTCTCACAATTAAAAATATTAGAGAATAAGCCAATCTCTGCTATTTATTCTAGTCCTTACCAACGAGCAATTGAAACGATTGAGCCTTTGGCACTAACTTTTGGACTTCCGATTCAACTGGATAAGCGATTGATAGAAAGAAAGCTAAGCAGTCAGCCGGTTTCCGACCAAACATTTGAAACTACACTCAAGCAACTTTGGCAAAATCCTGACAGTTCTCTTCCGAGCGGCGAATCAAATCTCATAGCTCAAAATCGAGCTCTATCATTTCTACAAGAATTAGAAGAAAATCACCAAGATGAACACATCATCATCAGTTCTCACGGCAATCTGATTTGTATCCTGCTCAGCTATTTTGATGGACAAATCCATTATGATTTTTGGAAACAACTGTCCATGCCCGCTATTTTGATATTAAAAGATGAAAAAGTATACTTGCAGTAAGATTTGAATTAACTTTATCTATCAGTCACAAATGATTTTTTCACTAGTGAAACTTCTAAACTATTCCTATTTAGTTTAGGAATTTTTATTTGACAAATGATTTTCCAATCACCTCAAGCTCTTATATAGTTTCTTTCGCGTTCGTTTCTTCCATAAAAATGGTTCTTGCTCTCCTTTGGTCTGCTCCTGATTCTCAAAACCGCTCCCCCCAAAAACTCGTAACTGAATTTTTGGATAAGTTCCGAATGTAAGCCTTGGTTCTGTCTCGAATAAAGTCTTGCGGTGACTCACCATTTAATCGTAATAAGTTCGTATGAGGTTGCCAGATAAAGTAATAAAAATCCCCTGTCTCCACCAACCGATAACATAAATAATGAACTCCTTGCTTAACCACCCAACTATCTACCAAATACAACAATCGTTTCCGATACAACATTTTCCTTCCTTCAAATATCTTCAAAGATGACGTTGAATAATAAATTGTTTCATGTTCTGTTTTCCGGACGAGAAGATAACTCCCTATCGGAGAATCCGTTGAATCCGTCGGAAAAATATAGAAAAAGACAATCGGCAAGAAGAAAAACAAAGTTGGATATAAGATAAAGACTGAAAACGCATGCCGTATCTCATGCCGAAAACTACGTTTGAACAAAAATGCCAACATACGAGACAAACTCACAGAAGTTACCACTAAAGTCAATACTGAAATCACACGAACTCTCAGCAACTTCCACACACGTTCCATATACTTTCTAAGAGAATGAAAAAGCCACATCATCCGAGAATGAAGCAACCTCTCTCTGATACAAGCAATACCGTTTCAAACGATTTCCATAAGTATGACTTTCCATATAAAGGATCAACCAAGCCAAAAACTTCTCTAACGCTAAGACCGTCCCATAATAAAAAGAAAAAATCTTCAACCCGTCTGGAACACTTTCCAGAAAATAAAATCCTATCAATGTCCGAATGATAAAAGTCAACGACAACACAATCACCATTAAATAACTGACAAAGTAAAAACCACAAACTTTCTTATCAACATAATGCGTCACCAAGATATATACATACACCGCCAACACAGCAAACAATAACTGAAAATACGGAATCCGATAGACCAACGTATAGTATAAATTAGATACTGTATTGATAACCTCATTCGTATCATCCTGAGCAAAATAAACCATAATCCTCGTCATCAATAAAGGAAAAGTAACATAGACACTATAGCGATAAAGAAAATCATGCTTGTGCAGACGCTTGCCTTTCTCATCTCTCGCTTGATAATAATGCATGCGATTCAAAAACAAATAAACTGGCAACGTAAAGTAGAACAAACCATTCATTACTCCCCGTCCAAAAGTGTTTGTTTCTGACATCGAAACATGCTCATCAATCGGTCGAAAACCTGTCTCTCGAATCTCACTAAACAATCTCTTGTCTACGACCAAACAATAAACCAAATAGAAATAATAATATGAACTAATCGTTATCCACAAAAAATGTTCTTGGTCCATACAATCCCTCCCACATGCTTTCATTTTAAGATAAATATAGTTATACCTGTTTTCAAACCATTTGTCTATATATTTTTGTCTCTTTTTGAGCATTAAAAAAAGCACGCAAATGAGACACTTTCCTAAAATGCGAAAGTTTCATTCGTGTGCTAGAGTTAGGTGGGAGAGTAAAAGCTAAGTTAGATGAAAAGATTGTAATAATTGACTATCTTCCAACGAACTAACAAAAACTATCCTTTTAATTTTTGCGAATTACAGAGATAAACAAAGCCCAACTTTCATTTTTTAAGAAAATTGACAATAAAATATAAATAATTCCCCCCAGAAAAATCTGAATTATAAGAGTGGCTAATGAACTAAAACTACTAATACTCCCAAGAAAATATACCATTCCTCCCATGATTACAGATAAAGCAACATTTTTTAAAAAATCACCAAAAATTTCCAAATATCCATAGTTCAACAATCGGGATGAATAATATGAGTAAATTAGTAAGGCTAAAAATTCTATGATAATCTCTGATACCGCAATATAGATAACACCAAATCTAATTGTAATCATGAGGATAAATAGAGCCAATATTCGAACAGGGATATCCATTTTCAAAACAACATCTGACCTACCAATAGATTTTATTGCTTGTAAAATAGCAGTTTGAGAAGCTCTAATTAACAAACAGATACAAATTATTCTGATATAAGGAACAGCTGGAAGCCACTTATTTGTCATAACAACCGAAACAATCTGTTCAGCACACACGAAAAATCCCACTAATATTGGACTCATTATATATGAGCTTACTTGAGCAGTCCTTCTAGCTAATAACTTTATTCTTGTCAAATCTTCTTGTTCTCTTGACATAACTGGAAACATTGTTTTACTAACAGCCGTATCAACATTCGTAACTATTAAATTAGGGTATTGATTCCCCTTAGTATAATAAGCCAAGTCAGTCGGAGAATAAAATCCTCCAATTAATAAACTACGGATATTTGCATATATAGTATTAAATAAGGTTTGAACAAATATCTTTACTCCAAAATCAAAAAGGATTTTTAATCTGGTAAAAGAGAACTGGAATGTTGGTCTCCATCCTACAGAAAACCATAATACTACACTTATAGTTATAACATTTGATAAATCTTGAGCAACTAAAGCCCATACACCGAAATTAGTGTATGCCATTATCACTCCTATACCCCCTGATACAATTGTTGCAGTTACTGTAGAGATAAAAAATTTTTTAAATAACATATTTCTAGAAACATAAGCTTGTTGTACCGAATTTAGAGCTGACAGAGGGATTTTTAAGGCTAGTATTTTCAAAACTAGTTCAAGCTGAGGTAAACTATAAAACGTTGCTAACATAGGGGAAATGGCAACTACTCCAATGTAAAGCAAGAACCCCAATAAGATACTAAAATATAAAACAGTTGAATAATCAATCTGTTCAACATCTTCTTGCTGAATCAATGATGCACTAAAACCACTCGTCATGAACACATTTAAGATTGTAATTATAACAGTGACAACTGATACCACACCATAATCTTCTGGCGCTAATAGTCTAGTTAAAATTACAGTAACTATTACAGAAACAATCTGTGACATAAATCTCTCTGAAAGTGTCCAAAAAAGTCCTTTAATTACATTTTTTTTAGAGTTCTTCATTTTAAAATAATCCTTTTAAATTGAACATTATCGTCCATGGTAATAATTGTTTTCTCAACAACTAACGGAAGAATAACTATCATTTGCAACAATAAATGATTAGTAACCTCAGTATAACCAGCTATAATGTATGCAAATAAACCAAAAGAATATACACGAGCAATGGGACTATTCCAGAAATATTCTAATTTCCAAAAAGCAATGTAGTAAATAACAAGTGTAATTATTATTAAAATAATTCCTCCCTGAAATCCAAGATTTAATAATTGATTATGTGCATGTGTAGCACCCTTCCAAATATAATTACCAAAATTACCTAGAATTTCCGCAACTTGATCTGATTGTAACTTGCCATATCCTCTAAAAATACTAATATGATTTATAGCATTTTTCCAAATTGTAGTTCTATTTGTAAAAGTTAAATTTTTCCCTAGAATGCTTTCTACAATAGGAGCTAAAAATTTTACATTATTTAAAATTACAATTACAAACTGAATCACCATGGATATACAAAAACTAATGGTCGGTCTAAACACACGATTAAAATATGGTAAGACGGCTAAGCACAATACAATAGTGGAAGAAACTATAAGAGTTGATGAAGTCTGAAATAATTGTGTAACAAAAATTCCAACTATCAAACATAACCAACGCATACTTTTTCTCTTATAAAATCTGTATATCAAAGCAATTATTAAACCCGGTAGCAACCAACTAATAAAACTATTTCGTGAACCAAGAAACCATTCATAAGTTGCTCCATAAGCGACATTAGAACGACTAAATAACCTTTCTGGAAATAATATTAAAGAACCTAAATTAATATAGATACATAATTCAAAGTGTAGCATAAGTGCCTCTAATAGCGAAATAAAATCATCACTATATAGTTCTATTAAAAGAACTAAGGTACCTAACATTATAAAATTAAGAAATTCTGACTCAATTTGACCATTATTCAGAATAGTAAAAACAAGTACTATTAACTCACCTACTAATACTAAAATCTGAGAGATAGATAAAGTTTTTTTTCGTTTTATAAAATATATAAAAATGAATAGTGCGGTAATAAGCTTCAAAATATTATAAAGGATTCCCTCATGAGGCAAAATAGAAATATAAGTAGGTTCAAAAAATATAATTAATGCCAAAAAAGCAATCAAAACATTCTTTTGAATTTTTATCATACAATAAAACCTACATAATCTTTCTAATAACTCTTGCCGGAGAGCCAACTACTACACTAAATTCTGGTATATCTTTAGTTACAACAGAATTCGCACCAATTACCGTACCACGACCAATTGTCACATCCGGCATTATACTTACATTTCGACCAATCCAAACATTATCTTCTACAATAACTGGTCCTTTACTCCAAATTTCTCTCTCTGCTGGTGGTATATTACAATCGTTCTTTGAGCTTCTTCCATGAAAATTATCAGTTATAAATACATTATCGCCAATTAGTACATTATTCCCAATAATAATTTTATTGACACAAGTTATATAACAGTTATCCCCAAATGAAGTATAATTTCCAACCAATAAGTTTGGGGTATAACAAGTTTTTTTCCCCCTATAACTTTCCCAAGTATGTAATTTTAAAAATTTTCTGGCAATAACACCGTTTCCGAGAGTTATAAATTTTGAACCTTTAAATTCATAGAACGGACCAATTGACACATGTGAACCCACTTTTTTTAACTTTCTTTTATTTATCAACCAAGAAAGTTTATTAAAAATAATTATCGGATGAAACACTTTCAATATATATTCTTTCATAAATATACCTTATAATTCTAAACGATTAAAAAAACTATTGGTTAATTTTGGATTTCCTTTATGAGACCATGAAAGTTTTTGAGGAATTTTTTTCAATTGTTTTAAGGAGTAAATATTAAAATCTTTATCATATAGTTTTGGTAATAAGAACATATCTGCACAAACAAACTTCGTTTTTGATAAAACTTCGTTATCAATTTTATTAATTTTACATATAATAAATAATGCATCAATAAAGAAATAAAATGGAAATTTTCCGTATGATAAATAGTATTCTTCAAACAAATTATTCATAACAGTTACAAAATAACCTCCCTTTCTTGAGGCTATAAAATAACCCGACCAAGAACATACTTCGTTTTTATATTCTAAGAAATTCGCACTTGAGGTAAATGATATAGTAGCAAATGACTTATCCTTTAGTTCTTCAAAAATATCAAATTTTTCTAAAAATAGAATTGTTGCGTCAATCCAAGCACCACCATTATTTTTTAAAAGATTAAATCTCAAAATATCAGAAAATGTTTGAATTGAAATGTCTCCTTTATAAAAACCTTTAAGTATTTCTGAATGAATATCTGTATAATCTCCAAAATTATACTTAGAAATCTCAATAACATTTGAATCAGGATTATATTTCTTTACTGACTCTAAACATTTTCTTACAATATTTGGGGCACCTGAAAACCCATCCCACCAAAATACAAAAATATTCTTAGGTAAAAATGTATCTTCTATTGATACACTTTTTCCAATATATTTTTCCAAAAAAGGAAATACCTCTTGTTCGACGATAGGAAGTTTATTTATTAAATCCTTGCGTGCTTCTCTTCTATCTTTTCTATATTCGGCAAGCCTACAAGCTTTATAAAAGCCTAACTTTTTAATATCTTGCATCCTATTAGGAACCTCTCTTAAAAAAAATTTAGCTAGAAATTTAATATTACTTAATATAGAAAAACAGAATGTATATTGGCTCCCTGTCAATACTTTTCGTGAATTTAGTTCAATTTTTTTAATTTTATCCAAACAACCTATAATCATTTGATTCAGGGCTTTTTGGTAAAGTGAATCTTTTTTTAAGTATTTAAACAATTCATCAAAAGATTTATTTATCACTTTTTTCTTTTTCTGGAACAAATTCTCAATTAAGAAAAAATAGAGTGCTAAAGCTTGATTTTCACTGATATTAGATATCTGTTTTATCTTATTATATGCAATCTTACTTTTTTGTATTCCTACTATAATATCATTTGAATTCATCATTGAATTTTGATTTCCAACATTATAAAAATAGGAATTTGGATATTTAATAACTTTTACTTTTTTACTCCTATTTAAAACAAGTGAGGTAAATATTGTATCTTCACCTAAGCTAATGTCTTTACAAGTTTCAAAATCATTTACAACCTCTTGTACTAATTCAGTTTTATATAATTTATTCCATCTAGAAATAAAAATCTTATTTGACACAGCTATATTTCCAGATTCATAAATAAAATTACGAGTCAGTTCCTCCAATTTTTCACCAGTATATATATCTGTTTTATATAAATAACATGGCGTTAAGGTTCCCAAATTATCCAAATAATATCCCATAGAAATAATATCAATATCTTCTGTCAATTCATTGATAAAATTTTCTATAAAATCACAATCAACTCTATCGTCTGGATCAAGAAATGCGACATAATTACCCGTAGACTTTTTGATCCCAGCAATTGTTGCATCAACCAAACCACCATTAGTTTTTTCTATTACTTTAATCCGATTGTCACTTAAGCTGTAATTTTTAATAAGTGTTCCACTCGAATCAGTAGAACCATCATTTACAAGAATAATTTCTATATTAGTGTATGATTGTGATAATAATGATGGTATTGAAATATCAAGATATTTTTCTTGATTATAAATGGGAACAATAATTGAAATTTTCACTTCTTTATTCATCGTCTTCTAATTCTTCCCTAAGTACTTGAATATAGCTTTTTCCATAAGTAGTATCAGGCTCCATATAAGCTCCTTCAGCCCATTCGTTCCAGGAATTTAAGAAAATTATCCTATGTTCAGAATTTCTTTTTTCAACACAACTAATTGCATTTTTTACCGCTATTCTAAATTCTTCAGGAGTATTTTCATAATAGATAACAGCTTTTTTCCCAGAACGTGGAGATCTATCACGACCAGGAATTAACTGAGGATAGATATTTTCTTGAAAGTCCTCTTTCGTATTAAAAGAACGAATAATATCTTTATATTTATACTTCTCAATAAAAACTGATGAAAAATATTTTCTAACTAGGGCATGAAATATTTTTTTTAATTTTCCATTCGCATTCAATTCAGCATATTTCAAAGTATGAGAGTTTACTGCATCAAACCCCATGTTTAATATTTTTTGATATTCTTCCTGAAAGTTATCCTCTACATTTTTTATATTATTAAAACCTAATGTTCCAAGTGGATCAACCTTTGCAATAAAATACATTCCCTGCAAACCATTTTTATACGCCAATTTCTTCCACAAATTAATAAACTCTTTAGGATTTGGTAGATTATTTGGATCCCAAATATAAAACAATGGTTTTCCATCAACCGTAATATACCTTTTATCTTTTAATGCAGGTAAAATTTCATAAAAATGTTTCTTATAGTCTTCAACACCTGGATATTTCTGTTCAAAAATCATTGTGTCGTCTGATTTACTTTTACCTTTATCCCATGTTTTTGTTGTCCAACTATGATTTGCCCAACCTAAACAAAAAGGAAAATCAGGCTCCTTAGATTCTAAAACTTCATTAAAGGGTCGCTCTAGCGTTTGAATACCATTTCCAAACCAATAATGCCAATAGCAAAAACCTTCAATTCCAGCTTCTTTAGCCAACTTAGCCTGTTCTTCACGGATTTCAGGCATTCTTAAATCATAAAATCCCAAATCAGCGGGTATTCGTGGCTGATTATGCCCTCTAAAAAGAGGCTTAGCCTTTGCAACATTAATCCACTCTGTAAAACCCTTTCCCCAAAATTTATCATTTTCTACAGTTGGATGAAATTGAGGTAAGTAAAATGCAATAACCCTTGCTTTCATTTATTATCCTTTACTATTTTTTGGTAATATGTATCTGGTTGATTCTGTTTTTCTTTAGAAAATTTATATGTAAGTTTATGGATTGATGTTTGATAAAAGATTGCACTCAACATATCTTTGTCATAGTTATCAAATAATATTAATAAAAGTATATGAGGTGTTGAACTTGAAACAGGAACAACTTTTTTCCATTCATCATCAAAATTTTCAATCACAAGTTGAAAGAACATGTGAAAAATAAAATAATGAATTGCACTATTATGTTTCTTCCAATACTCATACAACAATTCTTTTGTCATCATTAAAATTGGATTACTTGTCGTAGATGTGATAAGCCAATTGGAAACCGACAAGGGATTACCATCTAACGCTGGTTTCAATTTTTGATACATGAAAAAATCTGAATCAAAAATAAAATCAGGTATATGCTTATCTGATACAAGTACCGTAGCATCAATCCATGTGCCACCATAATTTTCTAAAAGCTCTAAACGGAGTAAATCTGACATATGAGCTTTCCCAATTAGACCTTTATCAATTTTTGTTTGAATATAGTCAGGAAAAGTAACATAATTGCTATAATTATCTTCTGTTAATAGAATAACTTCTCTATCTTTTAAGTTATTAACCAAAGAATTATAGCACACTTTAACTATTTCAGGAGCATTATCTATTCCCTGTAACCACATCACCCAAACTTTATTGGTTGATTTACGATTAATAGAACTATTTAAAATTCTCTGTTTATTTTCAATAATATATGATGTATATTTTTTTCTCAGCTTATTTAAAATTTTATTATCAACTGAATTTCGAACAATTTCTAAAGATTTTTTAGAAAAGCCTTGTGAAAAAATTTGAAAAATTGCAAAGAAGAGAACTCCTGATTTAAAGTATTGCTTTAAAACTCCAAATCCATTTACTTTTTTAAAAATATTAGAAAAAGAATTAATTTTATTATTCATTCTCAGAGACTAAACTTTCTAAACAATAATGCGTCTTTCTACTTTCAACAGGAGGCAACTCCATATAATTTCCATATGTGTATTTCAAATATTCATGATAGTTATCAAATCCAATAAGTTCAATATCCTCAAACTTATATTTTGTTCCTTCACCATACCATTCTTTTGGAACTATCTCACGTGTTCTATAAGCTCCCATGATATTACCTATATAATTAGAATTATCAATATTTTGGTGTGAAAGCAATCTATCAATTTTTTCTTTTTCTTTATATGGATTAATTATTTTGTCAAAAGGAATTTTTTCCATTACCCAAATAAAAGCACTCTCTAATTTTCTACGTTTTCGCTTCCTATCGATTGAATCTTTATAATGCAATGACATTAATGCCCTATGGGTCAATACTCTAAAATAATATATTTTTCTAAGTAATTTATTGTTTGGGGTACCATCAATTGGAAAAATGTCAATTGATGCAAAAGTAAATTTCGAATCATTTCCAATACGTTCTTCAATTACCTTAACATCTGTATTTTGAACTCTCGTAATATAATATTGATATGATGAAGTATTCTTATAGTTAACAATCTGTAAATGACTAGGTAGTTCATCTTCTGCAACTTCCAAAAATTTCTCATAGTCCTTACGAGGCATTCCTAAATCAATATCATCATCCCATGGAATAAAACCGCCATGACGAATCGCACCAAGCATCGTACCACCAAGCATGAAATATTTTAAATCATATTTTTCAAAAACTTTAATGACATTCTTTACTATTTCTAAATCAATTTTATGTAGTTTTTCAATTGGTTCCATGGTTATCCTTTACTTATTCAAATCTTTTTTTATTTGTGTTGTAGAAATTTCAGGTGTACGCGGTAAATAAACAACTTCTACACCTTCTTCTTCTAGAAAGTCAAATTTACCTTTCCAATCATCTCCCATAACAAAAGTATCAATGTGGTACTCACGAACATCAGATTTTTTTTGTTCCCAGCTTGTTTCAGGAATTACAAGGTCTACATAACGAACGGCTTCAACTAAGGCTTTACGTTGTTCATAACTAAAATAGCATTTTTTCTGTTTTTCATTCCAATTAAATTCATCTGATGAAATAACAACAATAAGATAATCTCCTAAAGCTTTAGCTCGTTTCAAAAGATTAATGTGCCCATAATGTAAAAGATCAAATGTTCCATAGGTAATAACACGTTTCATTTCATTTCCCCTTTTATTTTTATTATTGTATTTTCAAAAGTAATATCTTTGACCTCAAAAATAATTGAAAATTCAATCTGGTAAATCTCTGATAATTTTAAAGCTACTGGCAAAGCATTAACATCCTCTACAACCATTTGAACTTTATTTAGTGCTTCTTGAACTGAATATCCTTGACCAATAAGTTGACCTACTTTATTATTACGACTATGTTTGCTTGTTGCTGTAACGATTAAATCGCCAATACTAGCAAGTCCCTAAAAAATGCTTCCCCAACATCCTAAACGTTTAATTTCAGACATTCCTCTTGTAATTAACGCTGCCTTAGTAACCAAGTCCAAATTCATGTAGCTAGCACTACAATATTTTTAAGTGTTCCACATAATTCAACACCTTTGACATCATTATGGGTATAAACATGTAGATTTTCTTTCATAAAAATAACTTGTACAAATTTAGCAACATTTTCACAAGCAGAGACTATGGTGGTGGGCAAGTTAAATGCAATATCTTCAGCATATGCTGAATCAAATAAAGCTATAACTTCAATTTTATCATGTTTTCCATTTTCCTTTATTTCAGTTGTTATCACTTCCGATAACATATAGTGAATTTTTCTCAATTCCTTTAGCAACATCAACAATTATTTAATCTTCAGGAATAAATTCTCGAATTTTAGTTACTGTTTCACGTACAAATACAGATGGTACAGCAAACAGAATAATATCTCTATTTGTACAAACTTCTCAATTGATTTTGTAAAAATAATATTGTTTGGGATAGTCATATTAAGCGCTCAATTATTTCGATGCGTTTCTACCAGTTCATCAATTTCTGACAGAATGGTTGCCCAAACAGTTACATTATCATTTAATGAAACTACACGTGCTAAAGCAATCTTCATGTTCCTGCACCAATGGCACCTATTAGAAACAATTAATTAAACTCCTTAAACAATTTTTCATATTTATCAACAATATAATCCCAAGAAAATCTTTCCTTCACTTGCTTTGTTGATATTTCATCCACTTTATTAATTTCTTCTTGTGACAATTTCTCACTTTTTTCAATTACACTATAAAGTTCATCCTTCTTCCAATACATCGCCCCATCTTCTCCGACCTCACGATTAAATCCGACATCAAGCAGAAGATTGAGCTTTGTTGAAGACAGTGCTTCTAACAAAGACGGGTTAGTTCCACCAACTTCATGACCATGGAGGTAAGCAAAAGCATGTTCACGGATATACTTGAGCAACTCTTGGTCATAAACCGTCCCAACAAACTTGACACGTGGGTCTTTGTCAAAACCAGTCTCTTGACGCAGTTTCTCATAAAACTTATTTTGCTCAACATTGGTAATCAAGACAAAATCTTTCTTAGAGTTAGACTTCATAAAGCCACGAATCATGGCTTCATAATTATTTTCTGGGACGAAACGTCCAACTACAAGATAATATTCATTCTCACAGACATTCTTTTCCCCATACCAAGAACGCACTTTTTCATCTGAGAATGTTAGCTGTGATTTAGTTGTGTCAGTCCCATAAGCAATATAAGTTGTATTCGGTTGATAACGAGCGTAATCTTTTTGGATATACTTTTCGATATTCTTACTATCACAAATCAAAAGGTCTGCATGCTTCACCATAAGTCGTTCGGAATATTTCCAATATTTACGAACAGGCAAGCTCCATTTAGCACGCAACCACTCATGTCCATCTGGATTAACCATCAAAGTGCCCCCAAGAGCTTTGATTTTCTTTTTTAGATTTGAAATAAATGGACCAATTCGACAGGCTAAAATGTAAAATACCGGTGCTTCGTCCTTATTTTTCTTTGCTATTTCAATTGCCTTGTTGAGGGCAGCAATATCATAAGCGATTGCACGAGCCGGTCCAATATTCGGAACATCAATGTTAAAGCATGTGGCACCATTATGTTCAAAAATATCTTCTGTGACTCCAGACTTAGCTGAGTTTTCACGCATACAAGCGACATAATATTGAATGTCTTTATCCTTTTGAAACTCTGTTAATTTCTCTACAAAAGTTTCAAAACCGCCATATTTAGCTGGTATTCCTTTAGAACCGATAATATAAACTGTTTTTCCCATTCTCTCTTCCATCATAAATAGAGAGGAGGAAGTAAGACTACTTCGCTCCGTCTTTCATTAACACAACTTTAATTGTTTTAAGTAAGATTTTAATATCTGACCATATGGTCCAACCATCAATATAAGCGACATCCAGCTTGACGACTTCGTTAAAGTCTGTGATGCTACTGCGGCCGCTGATTTGCCATAAGCCAGTAATTCCTGGTTTAAAGCTCAACCTCCGCTTTTGCTCTGGTGTGTATTGCTCATATTCGTCTTTAGTTGGTGGTCGTGTTCCGACAAGACTCATATCGCCTTTAAGGACATTATAAAACTGCGGTAGTTCATCTAGACTAGTTTTCCGAATGAATTTTCCAATAGGCGTAATTCGTGGGTCATCATCCATTTTGAACATCCCACCACTCATGGTATTATGTGCCATCAGCTCTTTTTTGCGCTCTTCAGCATCTACATACATGGAACGAAATTTGTAAAATTTAAAAATCCGACCGTTCTTTCCAACACGTTCTTGAACAAAAATTGCTGGTCCACCATCCTTACGAATCATTGGGACTAGGAAAATAGCTGCAATTCCACATATAAGAAGTCCAAAGAGAGAACCAATGACATCCAAAACTCTTTTGGCAATGATGTGGCTATAATTGTAGAAATTTGTTGAAAAAGTGACCACGCTAAAGCCAGCAATTTCTTGAAGCTTCTTCTCACCAATTTGAAAATCCAAGGCGTTAATATTCACATTAACGGTGATTCCCATATTCTCAAACTGAATAACCAAATCTTCAATGGAATAGTAATCGCTCGGCAAGCTAATAAAAACTTCATCTACAACAGAGCGAGTTGCAAATTCGATGAGACGTTCTCTTGGTATCGTTTGGATTGTCGGATGTTGGTAACGCGAGTTATCAAATACTGAGATTGCTACTATACATTCATTAAATGTGCGCGCTTCGGTTAATTGTTTTAAAATTCTGTCTAGACGATTAGAAACCGTAATGATGAGTACTTTTTTACTGCTTTTTAATCTTGGATGTACTTGTGCATAATATTGCTTGATCAATAGATTAATGCAATAAACACCCAAAGCATTCAACAAGATAAAAAAGATGAGATTGCTACGAGATAATGAAAAGTTGCCTCCCAACATAAAAGAAGAGAATGTGATAATGACTGCATAAAAAGCACTGTATTTCAGTGTCTCGGTAAATTCAATTAAATAGCCACGTTGAAAAAAATGATAGTTATAATTGCTAATATAAAAAGCAACAATATGTAGCAACATTAACATCACAATATCTTTATTAGTTAGACTAAAGTTTGAAATTAAATTTATAATCGTAATCACAACAAAAACTGCAATTAGTTGAATAAAAGCAATTCCTGTTTTTTGCAACTCATTTCTATTTTCAAACATCCCTACTCCTAAATGCTAATCTCTACTTTTTCTTTCCATAATTCCCATAATTGCCATAGTTTCCGTAAGAGCCATATTTTTCTAACTGTGTATCATATTTATTTAGAATAACTCCCAAAAATGGCGTCCCGGTTTGTTCTAATTGTTCTTTTGCCTTTTGCAATGTTTTCCGTTTTACATTTCCTGACTCAACGACTAAAACGCTAGCATCACATTTTTGAGCAATGATAGCCGCATCAATGACCAGTCCAATCGGTGGTGTATCAACAACGATATAATCATAATGGTTTCTGAGAATATCAATCATGATTCCAAAGTTTTTACTTTGCAATAAAGCCGTTGGATTTGGTGAGACTTGTCCAGCTTCAATCACAAATAGATTGTCAATATTTGTTTCGCATAAACCATTTGACAAATCTGTCGCACCAGCTAGATAATCTGTCAGGCCTGTGATTTTATCACGCGTTTTAAAAATTCCTGACATGACAGAGTTACGAATATCTGCGTCAATTAGTAAGGTATTATAGCCTGAACGTGCAAAAGCAATGGCTAGATTTGTAGAAGTCGTTGACTTCCCTTCACCAGACTGTACAGAAGTGACAGCAATGACCTTAATATTATCCCCACTAAGCTGAATATTGGTTCTTAAGGCATTGTAGTATTCTTCTGTTTTCTTTATCGTTTTTTCTTTATTTTTAGCTAATTCTAAACTCGGCATTGTTTTCCTCTCTTATAGTTTATTCATATTTGGCACAACTCCAAGAAGAGTAATTCCCAACGCTTCTTCTACATCTTCTGGCTTTTTCACTCGGTCATCTAACACTTCAACGACAAGAATCACAACTGAGATTAAAACCCCGCCTGCAAGGAAACCAATCAAGGTATTACGTCTAATATTTGGTGAAGAAGGGGAATTAGGTACCTCTGCCTCTTCTAACGTTGTTACATCGGCTACTTTGGTAACAGCAATAATTTTTTCAGCTGCAACTTGGCGTAAACTATTAGCAATACGCGCAGCTTCTTTGGCATCCCCATCTGAAACAGCAATAGACACAATACGCGTATCCGTTGGGACGGTGACATTGATTTTTTTAGCTAATGCGCTTGGTTGTACATTTAACTTCAAGTCATCAATCACTTTTGCTAACACATCTTGAGATAAAATGATTTCTTTGTAGTCTTTTACCAAGTATGTTCCAGCTTGAAGGTCTTGATTGGTAAGAGTAGAGTTTTCATTGGCTTGTCGATTTACAACGTAAATACGAGTTGTACTAGTATAATTCGGTTTTATAATAAAGGTACTATAGCCTAAAGCAACAATAGCCATTGCAAAAGCGGTCACAATGATGAGAAATTTTCGTCTCCACAGGGTCTTAACTAATGATAGAACATCAATTTCCACCGTCTGATTATCTTGATTTTTCATTTCTTCTCCTAAATTAATTCGTCTTTTAATAATATTTCTTGATTTTCGCGAAATAGTGCATCAGCATATGCTTTGCCATACTTTTTAGAGATGATTTGGTACGCTTCTTGCATATAAGGAGGTCGTGGACCTAAATTGTGCATATCACTCGCCACAAAGTGCACTAAATCCTGTTCCATAAAGAATTGTGCCCGCTTCTTCATGAATTTATATTTTTCACCAAATAACTTCGGTTTGAGGACGCTGGAGCTGTTGATTTGCATATAACAACCCATATTAATCAAATCCTGCACTTTTTTCGTTTCATTCTCCAAGCAATGATAACGCTCAATGTGGGCCACAACGGGGGTAATTCCTAAACGGAGCACATTATTTAAAGCGCTGTGGATTTCTCTGTACGGAGTTGTCATACTAAATTCAATTAAAGCATAACTCGTTCCGCCTAAAGTTGGGATGATTTTCTTATCCAATTTTTCTAAAATATCGCTGGTATAATAAATTTCAGCCCCATACAAAATAGTGAGATCGTCTGCTACTTCTTTAGCGATTTGCTGAACCTCATGAAAGTTTGCCGCGATTTTTTCTTCAGGCGTTTCAAACATCCCTTTTCTACGATGAGACGTTGAAACAATCGTTCGAACTCCTTGGCGATAACTTTCTGTCAAAAGATCTCGCGTATCCTGACGTGTATTGGGACCGTCATCCACATCAAACACAATATGCGAATGAATATCAATCAATCTTATTTTCCTTCCATCACTTTCTGAATTGCCACTTTGGCTGCATTCAAGCTATCTTGATTTAACTCCATCATGTAAAGATTGGCATCTGGCATGGCATAAGACGGAAGTCCCGTACGACCTTCTCCCGTAACTGCCTGAGAAGTCACGGTATAACTACCACCAGATTCCAGTTGCGTGTTGATTAGGCTCATCATGGTTTCAAGACTCATATTGGTTTGAACTGAATCTTGTAGTCCTGAAATAATAGCATTGTAATTCTTCAAAGCGCGTGTTGAAGTCAATTTTTTAATAATAGCCGCAATGACCTTTTCTTGGTTTTTACCACGGTCATTATCACCACCACTCAATGAATAGCGTTCTCGCACAAAGCCTAGAGCCTGCTCAGAATTTAGATGAACATCTCCTACGCCAAAATGATAATTCCCGTGCAGACTTGTAAATTCTTGGTCATTATAAACATCAATTCCACCTAGCAGGTCCACCAATTTGAGGAAAGAAGTGAAATTAAGTCGAATGTAATAGTTGGTTTTGATGCCGTAGAGATTTTCCAATGTGTGAATGGACGCTTCCACACCATAAATACCAGCGTGCGTCAATTTATCGTTTTGATTGTTGCCGCCATCAGCAATCGGTACGTAAGCATCACGCGGTGTTGTTGTTAACAACACTTTTTTCGTCTTGCGATTCACCGTCATGATGATATTTACATCCGAGCGAGATACAGACGAAACAGGACCATAGGTATCAATGCCACTAACATAAATATTGAATACATCGTTATTTGTCGTTGGTGATTGAGCATTATCTATTTTTTTACTAATCTTGTAGGTATAGAGTTTCTTAATTTTTGAAGCGTAATCTGGATATTCATTTTCGATCACACTTTCAAAGACGCTATTTAACACCATAACCTTCGCTTCGCCATTCATCAAAGACTTATAAGCCGCTAGATAAGACGAAGACTGATCAACCGTTAGATTGACTTTCTTGGTTTGCGCTAAGTTATCTGTCAATGCTTCAATATTTTTTCCGTCATTCGCTGTCGGAGCGAGGATATTTTTGACCTGACTAATATCTTTGATATCGCTATTTTTCGGTACTACCACACTCATTTCATATTCAGAGTAGTTGGAAGTTGCATTTAGCCCATTAGACAAATCTAGCACTTCTTTAACCGCATACATCGCACCTGAACTTGCCAGAATCGCTAAAATCAGTATAATCGTCGTTGTGACACGCGCTTTGTTTTTAAAAATTAAAAAGCCAGTCCCTAGTGCTACAACTGCTAGCAAGATTGATACCAAAACATTCATGTACCGAAAGGCTAAAATGTTATATCGGAACATTGAAGAAATCAACAATGCTGCTAACAATGCAAAGATGACTAGTAAAGCAATATTTAAGATCCGATTGCTTTTCTTCTTAGAAGAGCGCGATCTTTTTTTGGCCATTTGAAACTCCTATGCAAAAATATCCATTTTATTATCCCTATTATAGCATAAAATAACTGAAAGTTAAACATTCTTTAAGAATTACAAAAACCTTAAATGATAAATGCGTTTTCAATGCGGTTCTTCGCTGTTACATTCCAAACAACAAAAAAGCAGGAACATTCAGTCCTGCCTTGATTCAAATTTATTCTGTTTTATCTCGATTAACTTGTTCAAAACTTTCTGTGCCATCATTCAGTCTATCCCAAATGATCACTTTCCCAGCTTTGAGAGACTTTTGCACATCAATGATTCGTTGATTAGAAGAACCGCGAAATTGCAGCATGAGATTTTTCTTGGCTTTGTCAAACCGTCCATCAACAAGGATATCAATAAGACTCAGCAGTTCCAGCTTATCGGGTGTTTCCAACATCATTTCTTCCCATGTGTAGCCCGTCCAAGACCAAATATCTTTATTTGGCAATTCCTTACGAATCCGCTTAACCAAGGGAATGAGAATACCTGTATTGAGAAAAGGCTCTCCGCCAAGCAAGGTCAAACCTTGAACATAGGGCTCTGCCAAATCTTTCATGATTTGCTCTTCAAGCTCCTGCGTATAAGGAATCCCTGCATTAAAAGACCAAGTTGCTACATTGTAGCAGCCCTCGCAATGGAACATGCAGCCGCTAACATAGAGGGAATTACGCACCCCTTCGCCATCTACAAAATTAAAGGCTTTGTAGTCAATAATGCGACCCTTGCTTAACTCTTCGCTTTTCCACTCACCTGGCTTCGGTGTATTCCATGTCATTTTTCTACCCCAAATCTATCCAATAGCGCTCTTTCCCAGCTCGTACATCTTCCAACACTCCACCATTGGCCAAAATCACTGCTCGACTAGCAGCATTATCCATATCGCAAGTAATCAGAACGGGAGAGAGCGCTAATTTTTTGGCTTCAAGTAAAGCCAAGGCTAATTGTTGTTTACCATACCCTTTCCCCCGCTCACTAGGCCGAATGCCATAGCCAATATGCCCGCCCAACTCTAAGTAAAAATCATTTAGTGTCATACGAAGCCCTAAAAAACCTAATGCACGATCATCTGCAAAGGAAGCAAACAAAATAGCTGGAACACGCCCTTCTTTCAAATTCAGTCCTGCCTCTTGATCACGATTGATTTGCAACCAATCTTCGTAATTTTCTGCACATGCCCAAGTGCTTTCTACACCGCCATTCATGAGAAGCCCCTGCTCTTTGTATTCTGCAATCATTTCAAGTATCGCTTCTTTATCTGCCAATTCTGGTCTTCGTAATTCCATAAATTACTCCTAATTCAAATCTATCCAATAGCGTTCGGTGCCCTGTCGGATGTCTTCTAATATGCCCCCGTTTTTTAAAATAACTGCCCTACTAGCAGAATTGTCCTCCGCACAAGTAACTAGCACTCGGTGGATATTCTTTGAAGCAGCAACAAGAAGCCCTTCTTTCAACATAGCGGTCGCATAGCCCTTCCCCTGCATAGTTGGACGAACGCTATAACCAATATGACCGCCATGTCCGCGTAAATGTTCATTCAGACGCAAACGTAAATTTAGAAAGCCAACAGCCTGTCCTTTATCAAAGGCAACAAACTGTATAGCCGGCACCCATGTATTAGGAATATTGAGACCCATTTCCGCATCTTGGTTTCCAGCAATCCAATCTTCATAAACGAAATTTTCCTTGTCCCAAAAACCGCCATCGTGTGCAGCATTCGACCTTTCAAATTCTAGTATGAGGTCTATCACCGCCTCTTTATCTTCTAATCTTGGTCGTCTTAATTCCATTTTTCTCACCTTGATAGAAAGAGAGTGAGACTAGCTTCATGCAAACCTCACTCTTTCTCCTATTTTTTCTTTGTTTTTTGTAAGAATTGTTCTCGCAAATTTGCAACACGATCTTTTTTATTGACTCCGCCTTTGGAATGCTTTTCATGATAGCGTGCCACCTGCGCTTTGCCCTTATCGTCTAATTGATATTTTCCCATTAGAATTCCTACTTTTCTACATGATGCCCTTCAAATTTAATCGTCGAGCCGTTCATGTGTTTAACACGAGCTGAAATTTCCTTGTGGCGACCATTCACCATTGGACGAGCTTGAGGATTGCCAAGATAACCACAAGTCCGCTTGACAACATCAACTGTCTTAGGATCGCTATTGCCACAGTTTGGACAAGTAAATCCGCGCTCTGTTGGTGTGAAATCCCCTTCAAAATCGCACTTGTAGCAATGATCAATCGGCGTATTGGTTCCTAGATAGCCCACACGATCGTAAGCATAGTCCCAAACAGCTTCAAGCGCCTTTGGATTCTGTTGCAAAACAGGGTATTCACAATAGTGGATAAAGCCTCCCGACGCACCCGCTGCTGGGTAATCTTTTTCAAAGTCTAACTTTTCAAATGGCGTTGGATTTTTACGGACATCATAGTGGAAACTATTGGTGTAGTATTCCTTATCTGTAATATCTTTCACAAGACCAAATTTTTCTGTATCCAAACGACAGAAACGGTCGGTCAGACTTTCAGACGGTGTAGAATAAACAGAGAAGTGGTAATCATATTGGTCAGACCATTCTTCTACACGGTGTTTCATTTCACGAACAATGTCTACTGTAAATTTCTTGGCTTCTGGATTATGTTCCCACTCACCACCATAAAAGACAGTCGCTACTTCATACAGGCCAATATAGCCGAGAGAAACCGTAGCTCTACGATGTTTAAAGAGTTGATCCACCTTATCATATTTGCCAAGACGTTTTCCAAAAGCACCGTATTGATAAAGAATAGGAGCATTGGCTGGTGTTGCTTCTTTTGTACGTTCCACACGATAGACAAGGGCATCTTCAGCGATGTTCATCCGTTCATTGAAGATTTCCCAGAATTTATCCATATTACCTTCAGATTCGAGGGCAATTCTTGGAAGGTTGACAGTTACAACCCCAAGATTCATACGACCAGAATTGACTTCTTGACCATTTTCATCTTTCCAACCTTGTAAGAAAGAACGGCACCCCATTGGAACTTTGAAAGAACCTGTTAATTCCACAATCTTGTCGTAAGACAAGACATCTGGATACATCCGTTTCGTAGCGCATTCCAAGGCCAACTGCTTAATGTCGTAGTTTGGACTACCAGGTTCTAAATTCAATCCACGCTTCAACGTGAAAATCAATTTAGGGAAGATAGCTGTACGGTGCTCAGAGCCAAGACCTTTGATGCGGATTTGAAGAATAGCTTTTTGAATTTCACGCTCAAAACGATTGGTTCCAAGTCCAAAACCAAGTGAAGTAAACGGCGTTTGTCCATTTGAGGTAAACAAGGTATTGATTTCATACTCCAAAGATTGCATGGCATCGTAAATATCTTTTTTAGTCTTTGCCCATGCATACTCTTCCTGCTTTTCAGGAAGCACCCATTCACGCGCATCCTTCAAATGTTTTTCATAATTTTTTTCAGCGTAAGGCGCCAAAACTTCATCAATTCGATCAGCAGAGCAGCCACCATATTGGCTAGAAGCTACATTGGCAATGATTTGAGAAATTTGCGCAGTCGCAGTTTGAATTGACTTCGGACTTTCTACCTCTGCATTTCCAATCTTGAAACCATTTCCCAACATGCCTTTGAAATCAATCAAACAGCAATTTGTCATTGGCGTATATGGACTGTAGTCCAAATCGTGATAGTGAATGTCTCCTTTTTGGTGCGCATTTGCCACATGTGGCGGTAACATTTGCAAACCGATTGATTTTCCAACAATCCCCGCTGTCAAATCTCGTTGAGTATTGAAAACGTCGCTATCTTTGTTTGCATTTTCATTGACAACTGCTTGATCTTTGTTGAGCAATTTGCCAATTGTGAAGTTGATATCTGTTGCTCTTGAGCGCGCAAAATCACGTTGAGTGCGGTAAGTAATATAGCTTTCTGCAATGGCATATTCATTGGCATTCAGTAATTCATGCTCAACGATATTCTGAATTTCATAAATTTTAACGCCCGCAGGAAAACGTGCAATTACTTCTGCTACGATTTTATTGGTAATGCCTTCAAGTTTTGCTTCTAACAACGGAGTCATCGTCGTTACTTCTTGACTAGCCTTGACAAGAGCTTTGTAAATCTTATCTGCGTCAAAAGCCACACGACGACCGTCACGTTTTTCTACATAAATATCAGCAAATCCTTGTACTGTGTCTTCTTTTAATGCAATCATGAGCTCCTCCATTCGTATAAGACATATTATATCACTCCAACAAAAAAAATCAATATCTTGTGGTGAAAAACTTTATTTTTTGTTTCAAACACAAGATATTGATTTGCTATTTCAACTTATACAGCTTGAAATGAGTGAGTTTCAAGTCTGTCTGCTGATAATTTTCCTTTAATTGTTTTTGGACATCTTGAAGAACAGACACTTGATTGTTGACCAAAATATAAGTTGGTGTCGTTTCTTTCAAGCTATTCACTAGGGACATTTGATTTTCATCTGTTCCTTTGTACAAGCTAGGGGTTAAAATCGGTACCGCAGATAGGCGCCCACTCGCTTGGTAAAGAGCTGCTGTTGTGTCCCAAGCATAGATTTTATCAGTAGTCTTTGATTTACTCTTGATATAATTTGCCGCAGAAATACGCTCACTTGTTGCGCCTATCGATAAAACATACTGATTGACAAATGGAAAACCAATTAAATAAATCATTGCTAGAAGCGGTAAAAAAGCATTCTTTGTGATATAAGTTCCGAAAACAGACGAAGATTTTTGAACTCTACTGTGCCTTCCACCTCTATTGAACGACTGTTTCCCAAGCCACATACTGACTAGAACCATAAAAAATGGCAAAATCGGCAACAGTTGATAAGCTCCCCAATCTGGCAAAAAGAAAACAAATCCAACAAGAAAGAGAGAAGCTAAAAAACTAAAGAGTTGTAGAAATCGTTCTAAAGAATTCGTTGGCAATGAAAAACTTCTCACCCAAGTCACAACTACGCCAAGCCCAATAATGAGTCCGCCATAAAGCAAACCATTATACAACAAGTGCTGCCCTGAAAAATGCAGACTTTCCAACGGATAAAGAATCTGACTAATGGCGAGACCAAAACTACCATTTAAAACTGTATAATATCCCAAAGGATAAAACACAAGCGAAAAGCCTACAAGTGTAGCTAAAAATTGATAAAGACCACGTGCTTTTTTCTTTGCCCCAATATTATAGACTAACAAAGCAATGAAAGCCACCAGATAAAACACAAGACTTGTCATTGGGTCCGTCATAAACATCAGCGCACCAAGAGCACCAAAACCAATAAAGCCTCTGTCACTAGCTTCTCCTGCCACGTAGCGCATCAGAAAGTATAGCGCACCAAATACAAAAGGAAAAGCAAAAATACTAGAGTATAAGCCGCCCCAGCCTAAAGCGAGCGTCAAACAATAGAATAAAGAAAGGATTTTGATAGAAGTGTTTTTTACAGTCGTTAATTGATATACAATTTTAAACAGATAAATTCCTGCAACAAACAAAGCCAAGCATTGCATTACCGCAAAGAAAATATTGCCAATGAAGAGACCCCCCGCCCAATTAGCTAAATAATAAAGCAGACCACTCGTTCCATAGATATTTCCATAAATAACCTGCCCTTGCGCCATTGCCCAACCTGCATATAAATTTTGAGATTGCAGGTTTGTGGCAAGATTAGTTAGCAATGGATTAGCGACACTCAAAACGCTCAATAATAAGCTCCACAAAAATAAAACGACAAAAGGAGTCGACGTTAGCTCTATAAAAACCGATTTTTTCTCGTTCTCTTCGTGAAGCGTCTCTGCTACTGTCTCTTTCATCTCTTGTTCAGGCGTTGTATCATACATAAAGATTCTCCTTGATATCAGTCTTATCTAGTATATCAAAATCTTCCCTATCTGTCAGCTTGATTCTGACAAGTTCTGCATCTTTTGCAAAAGTAAAGCATAGTATTCCAATTCTCGAAAACGATGATAACTTACAGCCACATACTCTTTCAAAAATTCCTTTTCTTCACGTGATAAACCTATGACCATTCTGCCTCCTTTTACTAGATTATTCGTAAAAAAGAAAAAATTCCTCTCATTGCAAGAAGAATTTTATAGCATCGGTGCAAATAATTCGACAATTTCTTTAATCAAGCGTTGATACCAGGTATTTTTAATGGTATCTTCATGTATTTCTTGTGAGGTTTCAAACAACTCCTCAAAATCTCGCTTCAAGTCAAACATAGAAGGCGTTTTATACATCAAAACAGCATTTTCATAGTGATGAACTAAGCTGCGGTAATCAAAATTGATTGTTCCGACAACACCAAAGTCATCATCAGCCACTACATGCTTACTGTGAATAAAGCCCGGTGTATATTCGTAAATCCGAACCCCAGCCGCCATTAAATCTGGATAAGCTCCTCGCGTAATGAGCTGAATGATTTTTTTATCTGGAATATAAGGTGTCACAATGCGGACATCTACCCCCCGCATAGCAGCATTTTTGATGTCTTCCGTCAAATCGTAATCAATGATTAGATACGGCGTGGCAATATACACATAATCTGTCGCCTGACTGATTATATTTTGATAGACATTTTTACCCACTTGAGCTTTGTACATGGGCTTCGGTCCACTTCCGTACGGAATATAGAGCCCTGGCGCATCTACTGCTTTGTTATCCAAATGATAGCGATCGAAATCACTGATTTTCCCACGGTTGATATACCAGTTCATCAGAAACAGCCGTGTCAAGGCTTTCACAGCGCGCCCATTCAGACGAATCCCGCCGTCTTTCCAGTGACCAAATCGCTCGATGTGATTGATGTATTCATCTGCCAGATTGATGCCACCAGTATAGCCAATCTGCCCGTCAACGACGAGGATTTTCCGATGATCTCGATTATTATAAGCCACCGTCATCCGCGGAATCACTTTGTTAAACTTATGAGCGTCAATCCCCATAGCCTGCAATCGGCTGGTATAATCTCCCGAAAGAGTTGCCATACAGCCAATGTCATCATAGAGCATTTTCACTTCCACACCTTGGGCTGCCTTTTCACGCAGAATATCCAAAATACTATTCCACATGAGACCTTCTTCTACAATGTAATATTCCAAAAAAATAAATTTTTCTGCATTGCGTAAATCTTCCAGCATTTTCTGGAACATCGCTTCTCCCAAAGGGAAAAATTGCGATTCCGTGCCGTCGTAAACATCCGCATTATGATCCATGCTGAGAAGCGACTTGATAATCCCGTAAGCTGATTTATCTGTCTTTTTCAAGTCTAACCGCAACTCATAGCTATTGTCCTCACGAAATTTCATCTGATCCATATTTTTTAACTGTTTCAGCTCACTTCTGGACAATCGGCGCTCACCAAACATCAAATAAAGCAAGGGGCCAATGACTGGAACAAACGCTACCAAGAGCCAAGTTACTTTGCTTTCTGGTGTCATTGAGCGATTGACAATCGCTAAAATCGTTGCCAGACTGAATAAAATCACAAAGACAATCCATAAAGTAGGTGTCCAGCGACCAAGCCAAAAGAAAAACCAAAAAATGAGTGCAAGTTCTAGTACCATGATAATAATACTAAAACCATATTTTGACATCAATAGCTGAAATTTCCTAAGATTCATTTTCTCCCCCTGCTTTTACTTAGTACTAGTATAACGGGGATTCCCTAATAAATCAAGCCAGAATCACTCATTCTTCGATATTCAAAGTATTTTTTCATTAGAGCAAAAAAGAGTAAAAGCAAAGTTGTGATTCGTAACCATCAACTTTCTCTCCTACTCCCTATTTCTACATTTTAACTAGAATACTGATTGTTGTCCACTACCAATTTAGAAAGCAGTTAAAGGCAACAGATAAAGTTCATGAAGCAAGCCCCTTTGTGAATAATTCGCTAAAACAAATGCAACTTCTCCTATCGACTTGTATGAATCAATAAACTTAAATCAAACGCGTCCTAGTTTTCACAAGATCATATCAAATTTTGATCAAGAAATTTTGCACCAACATTAGACAGGTTATTGCTTCGTTAAAACGACTGTATCATTTTCTCCATTTTCTTGCTCAATATCCTCAATCGTTAACCGATTGCCATCAATCATATAACGCTCAATGTCATCACCAATCGTCATTCGCTGATTTGTCGGATCAATGCTCACCTGTTTTACTTTCTCTTTACCGTTTGGCTCTTTTTCTGTCCACGTACCACTATTTCCTTTGACAACCAAAGTAATCTCTTCTTCTTCGTCCATACCTTTATAAGTACCGTCTAATTTTTCTGACGAATTTTCTGCAATAGTTGACGAAGCACTACTCTCACTTGAGACTGTAGTTGATTGGCTGCTTGAGACAGATTGAGAAGACGGTGAAGTTTGGTTAGACTTGGCGCATGATGCCAAAATGATAAGTCCTATCAGAAAAAATGCGATGTAGCTGAATTTCTTTAATTGTACCATTTTTAGCCTCCTTTTTGATTACATTTCTATTCTACTATTTCTCGTTTCAATCAGTCAATTTCTTTCTCCAAAAGAAAAGCACGAACTTCCGCAATGAAATAAAGAGAACCCGTCACAAAAAGGAGCTGATTATCATTAGCGCTTTTAATAAATTGTTCAATAAACTCCCGATAAGAGGAAACATAGGTTTCAGTTGTCAGATTCCGCTTGTCTATTGCACCGTCATCCTCAAATGTCGTTACGAATAACTGCACATGAGGCAATTCTTGTTTTAGATAAGACAGCATTCCCTGATAATTTTTGCGTTTCAAAGCACCGAATAAGAGAAAAATTTCTTTCCGTTCTTGCTGACGAATAAACTCCACCAAACGGGACAAAGCTGGTAAATTGTGAGCCCCGTCCAGATAAATTCCTCGCTCAAAATATTCCAGCCGCCCTGCCCAATGTGTCTCTTGCAGAGCTTTTCGTACTAGTTCTATTTGCACTTGCCAGCTGTGTTGCCCCATAAACAAAAGAAAACTTTGCAAAGCAACAGCGGCATTTTCTTCCTGATAAGTACCTGCCAGACTCAACTTTAGATGAGGAATATTCACATCTGGGCTGAAAAATCGTCCCTTTGAAAACGAAAAATCTCTGCCATATTCGTACAAAACAACATCTAGCTTTTTCGCACGCAGTTCACAGATCCTTCTCGCTTCTTCAGCCAGTGGTCCGATGACAGCCACTTTTTTCTCCTTAAAAATCCCTGCTTTCTGCTCCGCAATGGCGGCTATGGAGTCTCCTAAGGTTTCTTGATGATCCAAACCCACAGACGTTACCACTGCAATATCTCCTGTCACCACATTTGTCGTGTCTAAAAGCCCACCAATACCCACTTCAATTAAAGCCACATCTACTTGCTCTTCGTTGAAATACAATAAAGCCATAAGCGTTAAAATTTCAAAATAAGAAAGTAGGTTATGCATCGGTCGAAGCTGTTTTTCCATTTCCTGAACTTGGCGTCCCAGCCGAGTGAAATCTTCATCAGAAATGGGTTCATGGTTGATACAAATCCGGTCATGAACACTTGCCATGTGAGGCGACGTAAAGGTCCCTACTTTCTTTTCGTGCTGCACGAATAGCTGACTCATAAACGCAATCGTTGAGCCTTTCCCGTTCGTTCCTGTCACATGAATAATGGGATAATTTTCTTCAGGATGATTCAAAAGACTTACCGCCTGACTCATTCGGTCTAAACCAGAGCGAAAGTTTAGTCCAATGCGACTTTCCAACCACATTTCAATTTCATTCATATTCTTCTCCCAGCAAAAAGAGGGTGAAACAGAACCAGACTTTGGTTCATGTCACACCCCACAACTCACTTGAATAGTTAGCACTCTTGCTCCACATAGGAATTAAACCAACCATTCATTCGTATACCATAAAATAACGATTCACACAGCCTTTTAATCTCTTCATCGTCTGTAATATGAAAAGCTAGTATACACAATTTTTATTCTTCCATAAAGCTATTGAAAACTTCTTCAATCATGTCCCATTCAGCATCTGAATCTTCTGGGATTGGTTGCAAATCACCTTCTGTTCCGTCTTCATTTTCAGTAAACGAGTAGGCTTGAATTTCTACCTCGCCATTTTCATCTTCTTCTGCGCTAGCTGGAATCAAGAGAACATAGTTTTTACCAAATTCTTCTTTTCCGTCAATGGTCAAGAGAATTTCAAACAAAGTTTCATTCCCTTGCTCGTCTACTAGCGTAATCAATTCACGCTCTTCGTGTTCATGGTCATGGTTATGATCGTGTGCCATGTTTTCTCCTTTATTTATTAAAAATTTCGATCTAAATAATTCTGCAATATGAGCTGCGCTGCGAGCTTATCAATCACTTTTTTCCGCTTCTTTCTGCTCACATCTGCCTGCTCAATCAACATTCTCTCCGCAGCTACCGTTGTTAGGCGTTCATCTTGATAGTCAACAGGAAGCTGAAACAGCTGTTCCAGTCTACCACCATAGGCCTGACTTGCTTCGACACGCGGACCACTTGTATTGTTCATGTTTTTTGGGAGTCCTACAACGAACTTGTCAACCTTATATTCTTTTACAAGCTCACTCAAACGATCAAAACCAAATTCCCCTTTTTCTTCATCAATAGGAATAATTTCAAGTCCTTGAGCTGTAAAACCAAGTGGATCACTAACCGCGACACCGACTGTTTTTGAACCAACATCTAACCCCATCATTCTCATTAGAGATCAATGCCTTGCCCTTTCAAATAATAACGAACTAATTCTTCTACAATCTCATCACGTTCATATTTACGAATTTGATTTCGTGCATTATTATAGCGAGGTACATACGCAGGATCACCACTAAGCACGTATCCTACGATTTGGTTGATTGGGTTATACCCCTTTTCATTCAGCGACACATAGACATCTTTCAATGTTTCGCTAATCTCTTTTTTGTTTGAATCATCAAGATTAAAACGTACTGTCTCATCTGTAAATCCCACAATTACACCTTCTTTCACTAGAATACCTATATTATAGCACATTTCAAGGCTTTTCACAAATGAAAGGGGTTGAAAAAAGCTGAATAAATTCAGCTTTTTTTGTTTCATATACACCTATAAAATCATGGATTTGCAACTTCTTTAGCACCAGCTGCTTTGACAGATTCAATATATTGTTTGGGTGTTAAATTTTTGATAGTTGAAAACATAGAGCCATATGTATCCAGTTTTGATGCTTCATCAAGGTTGATTTTGCTCATATCAATATTGATTGTAACTTTAATAATATAGTCTTTTGTAATGTCTGTTTTAACATCAACACCGCCCAAAGACTTAAATTTATCCAATCCTGCAGCCTTTTCAAAAGCAGAAATCAAGTACGGCTTAGTGCTTTCTAAATCTTGACCCGCTAATGCACTCTTCATATTTTCAGGAAGTATTTGTTCAAGATTTATCACAAACTTCTTAAAGGTTTTTCCTTCATAAGAAATAGTTTGCGTAAGTGTTTGTTCAATCCCTTGGACAGTCTGTTTTTGTTGAAAAGACTTGGTCACAACAGAATCCTTTTTCACAACACTCGAACCAGTCTTACTATTCCCTGACTGATTCTGACCGGATTTTTGACCACAAGCTGTGAGTAGCAACAAACTTGCTCCTAACAAAACAACCGATTTTCTCATAAAAATATCCTCCTTGTATTTTAGAGCTTTATAAGAATAGTATACCATCTTTTGTAAGCGTTGTCAAAAAGAGCCGTCTAAAAAATCAATTCGTGTTTAACAAGTTATTGATTGACTTCCGTTGCACCACTGGCAATCTGATCTTCAACATATTCTTTTGGTTTCATTTTTAAAAATTCTTTTAATTTCATATTCTTTAAATACTCAGTATTTGCGGCTTTATTAACATCCAAAACTTGAAAATCAAAAGTATGAATTCGCTTCAATTCTTGCTCATTTATAATTTCCAAAGAGGTCGAAAAACCTTCCAAACTTTTTGCTTGTGTAAATTTTTCATCTTCAGACAAAGATTTCTCCAATAATTTTTGTGCCTCAGCAACTCCAACTTCCGCAACTACTTTTTTCATTTCTTCTTTCATCGGCATGATTTGCTCAATCGTTAAACTTAAAAATTGATCGCCTTTGTAAGTAATTGTTTGTGTTTGTTGAACCCCTTCAGCTGTTTTAGGGAATGATAAGGTTTTTGTCACAACTGTTTCTTTTTCAGCGTTTGCAATAACTGGCAACGTACTATCAATTGATTGCTTGCTTGTTTTTGATTTTGTTTCTTTCTTTTGACCACATCCTGCTAAGACTGTAAGAATAATGGTTAATAGAATCAGGCTTCTTTTCATGGATTAACTCCTCCTCATTCTTTATTTTATCATATTTTTAATATCAATAAACATCGAAATAAAAAAAGAGTGGAAATTCCACTCTTTACAAGGCTGCGCGTAAACGCGCTTCTGTATTTTCAACATTACGAACCGAGCGAGGTAAGAATGCACGAATATCGTCTTCTTTGTAGCCCACTTGTAGGCGCTTGTCATCTACTAAAATAGGGCTTTTCAAGATGCGTGGAGTTTCCATAATCAAGTCAATCACTTCATTCACACTTAATTCTTCAATATCTACACCTAAGCCTTTTGCATAACGATTTTTTGAAGAAACAATGCTTGCAACCCCATTTTCAGTTTTTGTTAGAATATCTAATAACTCTTCTTTTGTAATTCCTTCTTTACCAAGATTTTGTTCTTTATAAGTTAACTGGTGAGCATTGAGCCATGTTTTTGCTTTTTTACAACTAGTGCAACTTGAGACAGTATAAATTGTAATCATGTAAGTACTCCTTTCGCCACACGGTACTATTATCATACTATATTATACCACAAAATCCCTCCGTCTTGCGACCTATTTTTAAAAAATTATTCCTCAATCTCAATCGCGTCATCCAAGTCTAGCGTTACTTCCTCCACCTTGTTTGCTGATTTAGTTGCTTCTGCATTTTTTTCATCTTCAGCATCATCCTCAATCAAACCGTAATGCACTCGAACTTTATGATCAATTTCATCAAAAATTTCTGGATGATCCGCCAAGTATTTCTTAGCATTTTCAGACCCTTGACCAATCTTTTCATCATTATAAGAATACCAAGCACCCGCTTTTTTGATAATATCAAGGTCTGTCGCAATTTTAATCAACTCGCCTGTTTTAGAAATTCCTTCGCCATACATGATTTCTACGAAAGCTTCCTTAAATGGCGGAGCAACCTTATTCTTCACAACCTTAATCTTAGTTTCCTTACCAACATTGGTATCTTTTTCATCACCAGTTCCCTTGATTTGGGTATTTCCGCGAACATCCAAACGAACAGACGCATAGAATTTCAAGGCACGACCACCAGGTGTTGTTTCTGGATTTCCAAACATAATACCAACTTTTTCACGCAATTGGTTGATGAAAATCGCAATTGTCTTCGTTTTGTTAATAGAAGCAGACAATTTACGCATAGCTTGACTCATCATCCGCGCTTGCAAACCAACGTGACTATCTCCAATGTCTCCATCAATCTCAGCACGTGGTACGAGGGCTGCCACGGAGTCAATAACTACCAAATCTACCGCACCAGAGTCAATCAATTTCCCAGCAATCTCAAGACCTTGCTCACCAGAGTCTGGCTGAGAAAGTAAAAGTTCATCAATATTAACTCCAAGGGCTTGTGCATAAGCCGGGTCAAGAGCGTGTTCTGCATCAATAAAAGCTGCAATACCGCCTTCTTTTTGAGCCTGCGCTACTGCATGAAGAGCTACGGTCGTCTTACCAGAAGACTCTGGTCCATAGATTTCAATAATCCGCCCCTTTGGATACCCTCCTGCACCAAGAGCGATATCTAGCGCCAAGCTACCTGAACTCATGACTTGAACTTTTTGTTCAGCGCGCTCACCTAGGCGCATAATCGCTCCTTTACCAAAATCTTTTTCAATATTTTTAAGTGCAGCATCTAGCGCTTTTTGACGTTCCTCGCCAAATTTCTTTGAAATTTCTTCTAATTTTTTTTGTTTTTTTGCCATTTATTTCTCCTGTATAGTGATAAATTATTTTTTTGCCTATCTAATCATTATAGCATATTTTCGTTTTTTAATAAAGTTTTTCGCAGCAGATTGAAAGCATGCAGAACGGCTATTTCACGTACATCTGTCCGACTGCGACCGGCAATATTAACCTTAATAGACTGAACGTCTTCTGTGGTTGCTAGGCCGATATAAACTGTCCCTGCTGGATGTCCTTCTAAGCTGTCTGGACCTGCGACACCTGTTAAGCTCACCGCATAGTCACTAGCGGTCAATTTTCTTGCCTGCTCAGCCATTTTCTCAGCTGTAAAAGCTGAAACCACCCCATGCTTTTCCAAGCCTGCCAATGAAATGCCCAGCATTCGGCTCTTTTCCTCCATACTGTAGGTAACAAAGCCACCACTAAAGACATTGGAGGCTCCAGCAAAGTTTGCCAAAGTTGCTTGAAAGAGTCCTGCAGTCAAACTTTCAGCTGCTGTGACAGTCTTTCCTGCTCTTCTCAACAGTTCAAAAGCTGTTTGTCCCAGAGAATTATCATCTCCATAAGCATAGAAAAGATCAGCTAAATGTTGTTTCTCAAAAGTCTGTACTGCCAAAATTTTCTTTTCTAAACGAGTAAACTTAACATCCGCTTCCTTTTGACTAGTAGCCTTGGTGGACAATCGCAATGTCACTTCTCCCGTCTTAGCATAAGGAGCAATTGTCGGATCCGTTTGAGTATCAATTAAATCCCCTAAAAGGGTTACTAATTGACTTTCACCAATACCAAAGAAACGCAAAACTCTTGAATACAATTTTTGACCAGTTGCTAAGAGCGGAACCAGCTCATTATTTACCATAGGTTTTAATTCACTAGGCGGTCCAGGCAGAACGACATAAGTCACGCCACTGACTTCAATCACGCCCCCCACCGCAAGTCCGGTTTCGTTTTGGAGAGGAGTCGAGCCTTCCACTATCTGAGCTTGTCGCTCATTATTGGGTGTTCGCACATAGTCTGATCTACTTGCGAAGAAGCGATCCAATTTCTCCGTAGCCATTCGGTCAAATACCAACCTACGATTTAAGAATTTTGACAAAGTCTGCTTAGTCAAGTCATCTTCTGTTGGACCTAATCCTCCAGTTAAGATGATCAAATTACTACGATTTCGAGCGATTTCTAAAATGGATAACAGACGAGCTTCATTATCTCCGACCGCTGTTTGGAAATACACATCTACTCCCAGACTCGCTAATTTTTCAGATAAAAATTGGGCGTTTGTATTGACAATCTGACCTGTCAGAATTTCAGTACCCACAGCAATAATTTCTGCTTTCATAGAACCTCCTACCTTACTATTCGCAATTGATTTTATTTTATCACAAAAAATCTTAAAAAAGTTGATTTTCATTTCAGGAAATAAAAAGAGCTGTCAAGTTCCTTGACACACTTGTCAACATGCTGTGGAAAACTTTAAAAATATTGTTTGTTATGGATAATAACTGGATTGTTAGGTCAATGCTATTGGCAAATAGTTTGAATATTTTTATAATGGAGATGAAAAAAGGAAATCGTCTAAATATTTTTATTCAAAGAAAGGAGATTATCATGAAAATTTCACAAGTGCTCAAAGATATTCGTCAACAAAATCAGCTCACTCAGGAGGCTTTGGCAGAAAGACTCAAGGTTTCCCGCTCCGCCATTGCTCGCTGGGAAAGCGAAAAAGGTATCCCTGATATTGGAAATCTCATTGCCATCAGTCGGGAGTTCGATATCAGACTGGACACACTCATCAAGGAGGATGAGCGCTTGGAGAAAAAGGTCATCGAAGATAGCAAGGCCAAGAAATGGCATTATTTAGTCATTTTCTATCTCTTCTCCGTTTTGGTTGAGATTGCTATTTTTGCCTATTTGCATCATATCTTTATGGCTGGCTTCCTCATCTCCACCCTCTTTATTCTTTTCTATGAACTACGCATCTTTATCAAGGAAAAGATTTGGATGCAGAAAGGAGAATGAGGAAATAAAGAAAATGACAAAAAAACCTAGAGATCTGGAACTTCTAGGTTTTCATTTAATTATGGTCAATAAGGAAATATACTGGATAATTCAGCTATTTTTGTCCAATAAGCTGCAACCCTCTGCCTAGGAATAAAATGGTATATAGAGAGATAAAAATGAGCTGAAATTTTCTTGTTTTCATTGTTCTACTTCCAGTCACAATCCTTTTCGTGATCATTGATAAGGCCGGCTGCTTCTAGGAATGAATAGACACAAACAGGACCGACAAATTTGAAGCCTTGCTTTTTTAGCTCCTTAGACATGCTTTCTGACAGCTCTGTCTTGGCTGGCGCTTCCTTGTAGTTCAAAATTTCATTGTCAATCGTTTTGAAGTCTACAAAAGACCAGATATAGTCATTAAACGAGCCAAACTGCTTTTGAACAGCCAAAAAAGCTTGGGCATTAGCCCTGGTCGCATAAATTTTCATCTTGTTACGGATAATATCAGGATTGCCTAACAAACCATCTAGATCTGCATCTGTCATCTGAGCAATTTTCTGAGCATCATAGAAATGAAAAGCTTCCCGAAAAGCCTGGCGTTTATTCAGAATGGTCTCCCAAGAAAGTCCAGCTTGATAGGTCTCCATGCAAAGTAGTTCAAATAATTTCTGATCATCATGGAGGGGCTTGCCCCACTCCTCATCATGATAGGCTACATACAAGGGGTTATTCATTTTTACCCAGCCGCAGCGTTTGGTCATAGCTTTCTCCTATTTCACTAACATCTTAAGAGCAGACTTGATATAGTTTTCTGCTGTATCCGTCGTTCCTTCAAAGAATTTCTTGATTTTCTTGAGCTCAGCAGCTTTGTAGCCCAAAGCCATCATGGCTTCCATGGCTTCTTCCAGCTCCTGATTATCCACAGTCTGGATGGGCGCCTTGCTTTCTGACGGACCATCCGCAGCCACTACCTTGCCTTCTAAGTCCAGCACCATCTGCTGGGCTGTTTTCTTACCAATCTTAGGAAACTTGGTCAGGTAGGTGATGTTTTTCTGCTCAATGGCTTGCACTAAGCCCGCATTATCATCTGCCGCAATGATGGCTAAGGCAGACACTGGGCCAATACCTGAGACTGAAATCAAGCTGAGAAAGAGTTGCTTCTCCTCCTCGGTCGCAAAGCCGTAAAGGAGCTCCGCGTCTTCTCTCACCACCTGGTGAACATAGACCTTAGCTTCCTGATGGAGATGTCCTGAGTAAGCATAGGGGTTAGCCACATGAAGAATATAGCCGATAGAGTTGACCTCCAATACAATATATTTAGCTGTAATTTTGCTGATGATTCCTTTAAAATATTCGTACATGACTTCTCCTTTTCAACCCTTTTAGTATATCATATTTTCAACTAGAAAAAATTGAAGCTGTTGGAAAAACCTCACATTGGATAGAAAAAAGCTAAAAAACAGAGAATATGGTAACTCTCTGTTTTCAGGATATTTAGTATTTCCCCAATTCTCTCAGACTGGTATGATTTTCCTGAATCCGACGGAACATTTTTTCCATATCAGATTTGGTAAAGTTGACCAAAACGGGACGACCATGTGGACAATTGTAGGGATTGTCACATTGTGATAACTGAAAAATCAAATCACGCGCTGAATAGTCATCCAAACTGTGATTGGCTTTAATAGAGCGTTTGCAACTCATCATAATAGCTAGCTCAGCGCGATATTTCTTGATAGAGACTTCCTTGGTTAGAAGGAGCATATCGCACATCTCATAAATACCTGATTCGATCTCCTCTTCCTTAAGCCAAATGGGATGTTCACGAAGAATAAATTGATTAGCCCCATATTCTTCTAGGAAAATCCCCACTTCTTCTAAAAGAGACATTCGTTGTTTCAGACGTAGCATATCATCGGCTGGAAATTCAAAGATATAGGGAACCAAAAGCTGTTGCTGACTAGCATCTACATCTCCGATTTTTTCGCGGTAATATTCGTACTTTACTCGCTCTTGAGCTGCATGTTGATCAATAATATAAAGGCCACCGTTTCCTTGAGCAAAAAGGTAGGTGCCGTGCATTTGCCCGAAATATTCCAATTCTGGAAAAGTTGAAGTTTCTTCTCCACCCAACTTATCTAAAGCTCTCTCTAAGCTCGCCTGATCCAGCTCTGGATGATCTAGTTGATTGTAAGAAGGAGATTGCCTTTCTGCAAATTTGACAGAAGCAGCTTTTGAATTGAGTTTATCTGTATCAGCAGATTGTTGGTCTAATCGGTCAGATTCCTCAAAAGAAGGTTGAGCTTCTGACACTTGTGGTTTCACAAAGAAGTCATTTCTTTCTTTATCGTAATAGAGTCGGTTTTCTTTGAGTGGGAGACTCGTCTGCTCAGGCTTATTTGCTCGGTTAATGGTTGATTTTGCTAAATTTTCCAAAGCGTCCGGAATCAAATCCTGCTCTTTTAAACTCGCAGAAATGGCTTGCGAAATCAAGGCCATCAGTTCTCTCTCTTTTGAAATCCGCACTTCTTGCTTGGTCGGATGAACATTAACATCCGCAAGGTAAGGATCAATCTGGATAGCAATCACAGCAATCGGGAATCGCCCAACCATGAGCTTACTACTGTAACCATCAAGAATAGCTCGATTGAGCAGGAAATTCTTGATGTAACGACCATTGATGAGGATAGTAATGTAATTCCGATTAGCCCTTGTTAATTCTGGCAAACTAATATAGCCTGATACTTCAAAATCCAAATCAGATGCTGAAATTTCAATCATTTTTTTGGCTGTTGTCAGTCCATAAATGCCAGCAATTGCTTGACGCAGATTTCCTGTTCCTGCTGTCCGTGTCATCCCTTTACCGTCATTAACAAGAGTGAAAGCGACCTCTGGATGTGCTAGACTCAAACGATTCATTACATCTACAATGTGAGACAGTTCTGCTTGTTGACTTTTCATATATTTTAAGCGAGCAGGTGTGTTGAAAAAGAGATCTTCCACCTTGATTTTGGTACCTCTAGGACAGCTACTTGGTTCTATAGTTTCAATTTCTCCACCTTGCGCAATCAGAAGCGTTCCATGTGTTCCACCATTTGTCGCAGTTTCAATTGTCAAGCGTGAAACAGAAGCAATAGACGGAAGCGCTTCACCACGAAAGCCCAAAGTCCGAATCCGAAAAAGGTCGGCTTGCTTCTTAATTTTACTCGTTGCGTGCCGCCGCAAAGCCAAGGAAACCTCCTCATGCTCAATTCCTTCACCATTATCAATGACTTGAATGCTCCTGAGTCCCGCTTCTTCAATCTCAATTGTAATTTGGCTAGCGCCCGCGTCAATAGAATTTTCTACCAACTCTTTGGCAACGCTGCTAGGTCGCTCAATGACCTCACCCGCCGCAATCTGATTGGCAAGATTTTCTGGTAGTTCAATAATTTTTGACATAGTTTTTGGTTTTACCCTTTCTAAACGTTGATTTAATAAGGTTCTGATGATGTTTACACCTATCAAAAATACAATTTGTTCACCTTTTTGTGGACTAAAGGGAGCTAATGGCTTTCTCAAAGTAAGCTACTGCTTCTTTTTCTTTGTCTCTTGATAGGTGGCTGTAGATGTCTAAGGTCATTGTAATATTTGCATGACCTAAGCGATATTGTAATTCTTTGTATGAGATACCAGCATTCAGCAATAAACTAGCGTGAGTATGGCGGAAAGCGTGAAAAGTAAAACGAGGAATACCTGCTTCTTTGCAACGGGTATCTAAAGCACTTTGCCTGATTGCCAAATCAAAATATTCTCTTGTAGGGGTGGCAAAGACAACAGACGGAGCACGCGCCTCAGTCTCGAAAAATAGCTGGCGTTGCCTATTCTTGTATAGACGCAGCATATTGACCGTTTTCTTGTCTATGCTAATGGTTCGATTGGCTGACTTGGTCTTGGCTGTACTAACTGCCCTTAAGCCTTTGTTATACGTTTTATTTACTGTGATTGTACTCTTATCAAGGTCTATGTCAGTCCATTCTAAGGCGCAGGCTTCACCAATCCGTAACCCTGTAGACAAGAGCAAATGATAAAGGACATACTCATAATACAAACTATAACGCTTGTACTGCTTCTTTTCTAGATTATCAAGAAAAGCCTTCAAATCATCTGGAGCAATAAACTTTACCTTGTTATCAGCCTTCTTTTGTCTTCTAGGAAGTATAATATCTCTAGCTGGGTTATTAGTGACAAGCTGCAGCAATATCCCTTGTTGAAAAATTCTCCTGATGATTGACCGTATTGTCACAAAGTTTTCAAAATATCTTGATAGTTGATTGATAAAAACTTGTATATCACTAGCCGTTATCTTGTCAAGTTGTCTGTTCCCAAAAACTGGGTAAATATGGGTTCTTAGATTGCTCAATGTCGCCTCATAAGTCTGAGGCTTAACGGTCAACTTATAGCTTTCTAGCCATATATTAGCCAGCTCTTGAAAATTCTTGACCGTGACTGTCTTTTGAATGGTTGAGCCGTTCAGTTTAAAATCTATCTGGGCTTGTTGAGCTTTTGCTTTAACCTCTTTTCTTGTCCGTCCTGTTACGCTAGTTTTTGCTTTCTTACCTGTTACCTGGTCAACACCGAGATAAACACTAACACGGTATACAGTTGTACCGTTTTTCTTTTTGACTTCTGTTATTTTCATGATATCCCTTTCTATCAGCAGGCAAGCCGTAAGAGTTTTAGATTGGGTTTATATCATGCGAAGAGCTACGAGAACGCCCTTATTTTCGATTGTGTTATGTAAGACAGTAAAATTATACCAGAAAAGAAAGCAGGCGCTTAAAACGCGTTTTATGAGGTTATTTGTCAATCAGCCCTTTAAGCTCTTTCTCAAAGTCTGAATTTATCTTTTGGGTTTTATTGAAAAGTTGATATTCTAACTTTGCCTTATCCTTAGCAGCCTTAGAAGTGATTTTACCATGCTCCTCTAAAATATCGTATTCTTGGAAAGTCAAAAAGCGGTCAATGCTTTCAGCAAGCTGCTGCATAGTCTGGGTTTTTCGCTGCTCTATTTGTCTTTCAAGGTAATCAAAATAGCTGGAGATACTTCTTTCAAGAGAGCGAATTTCTTTTTCTGTTAGGTAATTCTTTGCTACCTGGGTATCCATTTGTAAGATACGACCGTCTGGGGAATTTTTCCAAGTGGTTAGTCCCATGTTGTCCTTGGTATGGTCTGCTTTCGTATATATAATTTCTGCAGCAGTCTGACCAGTAATAGCATAATGAAACTTGTTTTGTACATCAGCATAGAATTGTTTTGTAAGTGTACTTTGCGGGTCATAATCGATAGAAATTTCTGCAAAAATATCCGTAATCTGTAACCAGATACGGCGCTCACTAGCACGGATAGAGCGGACTCGTTCCAAGAGTTCGCGGAAGTAGTCTTTTCCTAGGAGGTTTTCCCCTTGTTTCAAGCGTTCGTCATCCATAGCAAAGCCTTTTATCATGTACTCACGCAGTACCGAAGTAGCCCATTGTCTGAAGCGCGTGGCTTTTTGAGAGTTGACCCGATAACCTACGGAGATAATGGCGTCAAGATTGTAGTAGCTGACATCCTTAGTTTGGGTTTTATCAGCAATTGCACCGTGTTTTGTGGTTATTTCCATTTTGGAAACAACCACTTTTTCTTCTAATTCTCCCTCTTCAAAGATATTTTTTAAGTGCTTACTAATGGCAGGGACACCAACACCAAACAGTCTAGCCATTTCTTTCTGACTAGCCCAGATAGTTTCCCCGCGTATAATAACGCTAGCTGTTTCTTGGTTGTTATCTGCTGAATAGATTAAAAATTGTAATTCGTTCATGGCTTCCTTTCTGTTGGTGTTTTAAAAATTAGATTTTTTAGATGTTTGATTTGCTGAACTCCGAGCGAACCCTGAGAAATCACGCGCAAATCATGGAAAAACTTAGTGGCGCGTGAACTTATTAAATATTTAACGATTTAAACAACTAATCAGCCAATTCTTGTTCACGACGTTCTATTGTGGTGAGCAAATCAAGCAAAATATTAGAAATCTCTTCCATTTTCCAGGGATAAGAATAAGGTTTAATAACACCAATAGTTAAACTATTTCTAATACTTTCAATAAACTTAAGGGCTATCAATGCATCTGATTTTAATTCTTTAAGTTGTTCAATATCTGTTATTTCTTTTAACCCAAATTCTTTTGTTTGCTCATCAGCAACTTTTTCAAAAAGCTTGAAAGTTTCTACATCAGTAACATCTACCTTAGTAATATCGTCATACCCTAACAAGTACCCAACACTTACACCAAAGTAGTCAGCTAGCATCTGGGCTTTGTCCCGTTTGATTTGGCTCTCTTTATTTTCCCAACTTTGAAGAGTTCGTAAAGGAATTTTTAATTCAAGAGCAAGCTCTTTTTGGGTTTGCTTTTTTTGTTTTCGTAATTCTTTTAATCTATTCATACTGTTACGGCCTTTCACAACAAACTATAACACATTTTTCTAAGATACGCAAAAAAATTACGGCTTTAGAAAAAATAATACTTGACGACGCAAAAAAATAGCGCTAATATATAATATATGACGCAATTAAGTTGCGGCTTTTAGTGGAGAGGAGCTAAAGTATGAAAAATAATTTTCGCGTTCTTTTAGCAAAGCGACGAAAAAAGGTTTCGGACGTACATAACAAAACAGGTATTTCAAAAAGCGCTTTGATTGCCTTGTATTATGAACGAACTAAAAAGCCAGACATTCAGACATTGCAAAAAGTAGCTGACTATTTAGGCGTCACTATAGACGAACTACTTACACCAGAAGAATAGAAAGGAGGCAGGCACACATGGAATTAGTTTACATGGACGGCAAGAGAGAGCCATACACCACAAGCGAGATAGTCGCTGAATGTGCTGGAGTACAGCACCACACAGTAACGCGCCTATTAAGAAATCATAAGGAACGATTTGAGGCGTTTGGATTTTATGGATTTGAAATCCATAAATTAGACGGAAAAGGAAGACCTAAAAAGGTCTATCATCTAAACGAACAACAAGCCACGTTGTTAATCACCTACTTAGATAACACACCACAAGTAGTCAAATTCAAAACAAACCTAGTCAAAGCATTCTTTGAAACGCGGGACGAGGTGGCAGAGTTTAAGCTGCAACGTGCTTTAGAACAGCCCAAAAGAAAAAGCCTGCATGAGGCGATTGAACATTGGGAACAAGCTCCAAAACACGCGCACCCAACTCTTAACAACCTTTTACTGAAAGGTGCTAGCGGCATGAATAAGCGACAACTGATGGCGGCGCGTGGTGGCTATAATGGCATTGTTAGCCTAACCAGTACCGAACTAGCCAGATATCAAGACTTAGAAGATATGGCTATTGCTATGATTAAGCTAGGTATGACCTACCAGGAAATAAAATCCATGGTCTTTAGACCACAACAAGGAGGATAAAAAATGTATCTATCAAACGAACAAGAAAAAGCTCATCTATACGCTATGATTGACCTTGCAGACAATGCTATTTTACAAGGTGATAAAAAACAAGCACTAACTAGCCTTTATTTTATCAAAACAGGGCTTGAATATATTTTAAATGACAACGATAACTCAAAAGCTGAATAAGCAGCAAGCGCTAGAATCGATTTTAAGCTGATTTTCGCCAATAAGATATAGCCAAAATCAACTTGAAATGTCTCAAGGATATAATTATATCCCTAACCGTTTCAACCGCTCAAAACGCCTATTAGAGTGCTTAAAAACAGAATAAAACAAAAAGGCTTAACCAACCGACCAAGTAGGAAGCCTTTCACACAAATACTAAAACAATACAGCAGGCAAGCCGTAAGGGTTTTAGTAAAGATTTATAGCTAGATTATACCATATCTAGGACATTTTGACCATACGGAGGGCGCTAACCCTTAAAAAGGGCATAAATACAAGAAAATTTAAACGAGGTAAAACACCATGACGAAAACAACAACAGTATTATTGAGCACTGAAAAACTAATCGACTTAGGCAGCGAACTAACTGACATCATGAACAGCTTAGAAATGAATAACTTAACTCTAGAAGCCTTAGAGATAACGCAAAAAGTGGATACAGCGACCTTTAACTGGATAGCTAAGAAATATATTGAGACTGCTTATGCACAAAACGAAAAACTTTGCCAAAGACTAGACAAAATTGCCTTTCTGCTATTAAACAATGACAAACCCAAGGAACTGGAGGCATTAAACAAATGAGCGAACTACTAGGCGCAATTTTAACGCTACTACTTTTCTTTCTCGCTGGTATTTGTACTCAACTGTTTAATGCTTGGGCGATTGCTTACAAGCGGAGGGGCTATATCACTAAAAAGCAGCTAAGAAAAATTGAAAAATGGCTAGAGGTTATGGAGGCAGAACATGGCAGATAAAAAAGATTTTGACCTTGCAAATGAAAGAGCTAAGAACTTTGGTATTTGGCTAGAAGAAGCCTATCAGACTATGCTAGATTTTTCCCTAGAAGATAAATTTGACTGTTACAGTATTGAGGAACGAAACCAACTAGAACAAGTTTTAGAAACTTTAATGGATTTTTGCGATATGTGGGAAAGAGGGCAGATTATCCTAGCCAGCAAAGAAAGAGAGGCGATTGAATGAAGCTTCCAACTTTACCAGAGAATTATAAGCGCGTGCTTGCTCTTATTCCGCAGGGAGCAGAAAGACCACGCGCAGGCAAAGAGATTGTTAAACTCACAGGGCTAGATATCCGAACCGTTCGAGGCATTATTCGCGGTTTAGTAATTAAGTATCATATCGCTATTTGTGGAAGCCGTGACCTAGCAGGCGGTTACTATATCCCAGCAAATGACAGCGAACGTCTGGCAGGTATCAGAGCACTAGATAGGCAGCGACAAGATGAGCAAAAGCGGATTAGTGCCCTCATGTATGCGAACTTGGACGAACAAGACAAATATTTGAAAGGCGGTTAGTATGGCATTATTTAGCTTAGATACAGAAACACAACTAAAGGCAGAAGCCCTAACCTTGCTTTCTAACTTTCTGCAGTCTTATACACAGCCAAAGCCAAGACAGCTTGGACTAATGACAGCCCAACAGGTTAAGGAGGAACTAGGGATAAAATCCAAAACCTTGGCACGTTGGGAAAAAGCAGGCTTAAAACGATATCGCCCACCACTAGAAGACACTAGGAAAGTCTTTTATAAAGTAAGCGATATTCTGGTATTTTTGGGAGTAGATTAGGGGGAACAATGGCAAAAACAAAAGTTTATTTTTGGTTAAAAATTGATAAAAAGTTTTTTGATAATATCTTTATCAAGAGACTTAAAACTTTACCGGGTGGTTACACTATGACAGTTATATATATCAGACTTATGCTTGAAAGTCTTGATAGTGACTGCATTCTTTACTACGAGGGATACTTTGATAGTTTAAAAGCAGAATTAGCCTTAAAGCTAGATGTTTCAGAAGATGATATTGAAATGACTATGGCATATTTTACAAAATGCGGTTTAATTCAAATTGATGAGGATAAAAATGCAAAGCTGCCACAAGCTAAAGCCATGGTACAACAAGAAACGAACCAAGCCGCCTATATGCGGGAATACCGCAGAGAACAACGAGAAAAAAATAAAAATCTTACAATGTTATCTGATAATCTTACAACGTTAACTACGTGTAAGACAGAGATAGAGAAAGAGATAGAGCAACAGCTAGAGCAAGAAAAAGCTGGTGAAGCTGGTAAAAATATTATCTTTGAAAAACTAAAAGAGGCTTTTGGTGAAATGTCTGTTAGTGGCACAATGGTGACAGAGGCTGAAGACTTACTAGCTACTCACGGCCAGCCTTTGCTACTTTATGCTCTTGAACAAACCATATTGAACAACGGTAGGTCTATTAGGTACACGCGCTCAATACTTGAACGTTGGCAAGGTCAAGGATTAAAGACTATCGAGCAAGTCAAACAAAATCAAGCAGCTTACGAGGCTAAGAAACAGCCATTAGCACAACCAACACAGGACAACTTCCCTGATGTCCCGTTTTAGGAGGAGGTGAAAACATGAAGGAACAGTTCAAAGAGTATCAAAATAGAAAAATACTTGATAAGGTCTGCTCAATTCATAACGTGAACTATTGGCAAATATCAACACCTATTAGGGGAAGTGATGAACGTAAGTTGCAAGAGTTTTGCCCTGAATGTGTCAGAGAGAATATACAGCGCGAAGAACAAGAGTTAGCTAACGAAGCCACAAACCAACAAGTCTATCAAAAAACCTATCATGTCCTAATGCGTGATAGTGTAATCCCTGATGAGTTAAAAACAGCAACATTTGACAATTTCATAGTCGAGACACAAGAGGAGAAACAACTATTAGCCTTTGCTCAAAATCAGGTAAAGAAGTACCTAGAGGGTATGAATGGAAATACGCTGATTACAGGCTCTACAGGCGTTGGAAAAAGTCATCTAAGTGTTGCTATGGCTAAAGCTATCAACGAGGACAGTAAGGCTAAAAATGAGCCTAAAAGCGTTCTGTTTGTAACCTTTACAGATATTGTTAATAAAATTCAAGATGGTTGGACTTATGGCAAGAATGCAGCTTTTACTAAATCTGATGCCGTGGAACTCTTGAAAAGGCCTGACTACCTTATCATTGATGATCTAGGGGCAAAGAATGCGGTTATTAAACCTAAGAACGATTGGGAACAGGATTTATTATTTGATATACTTAACAATCGTGAGAATACAATTATCAATACCAATCTAAGCGGTGATGAATTAAAAACAGTGTATAACGAACGTAACTATAGCCGCATTCTCAAGGGTTTAGAGGGGAATTCATTCAGGATTTATAGTATCAAAGATAAGCGGTATTCAATTCGACAATTAAAGACTAAACAAATTAAGAAATAACAAAGAGGCGCGTGCCTCTTTTATTGTTTAGCTAGACTTGAAAATTAAGCGGGCTTTTGGTAAGGTATTGAATATAGGATCTAACAAGATAGCGCGTGATTGAACAAAGAACGAACAAAGAGAAAATAACTATTTGAGTCATGGATAATCCAAAGAACACGCGCAGGAAATAGCAAAAAAAGCCAGCTTGTGCTAGCTCCTTTTGGTATAAATTCGATAACTCTATTATATCATAGGAGAGATAAAACATGCTGGAATTGTTTAGAGAGATTGACGAAAAAGCAACTCAAGCCAAGGCTAAAAAGATTTTACAGACTTATCGCCGTTTGTGTCGAATTGCTGGGAGTGAATACACTTTGCGGAGCGCCAGTGCTTTTTCAGACCAACCACGTAGCAAGAACAATCAGCCAAGCAAAGGACTTGAAACCTTTGTAGTAAAAAGGCTAGACGCAGAAAGAGAGAAAGCAGAGATAGACAAGGCTATTAGTTTGCTCTCTAGTGATATGTACAAAGAAATATTGATTAGAAGATTTTGCAAAGCAAGACAGTGTAGCAATATCTGTATATACATGGAATTAGACTTGTCTGAATCGGAATTTTACAGAGAACAAAGCAAGGCATTATTAGAGTTTGCGGAATGGTATAAAGCCGGTGAATTGCTTGTCTTTAAACCTTACGTAACGGGTTGAAACAGTATTTATACAAACCAAGATACAGGGGCTATTTGCCCCCTATTTTTTTGAACGGGATAGAGGTTATTTGGAATAAAAGGACGCTGCCCTCTTCTGTGCAAAAAATTCCCTTTTTGAAATTTTTGAATGCAAGAGGAAAAGAAAAAATCAATTTTAAAACACCCCCCGCACCCTTGCGAGAGCAAGAGAGCCGCGACAAGATGTCGTCTTACATCGCACGCCAATTTTTCAGATTTTTAAGGGGTGTCATGGGGAGGCAGAATTGGAGGGAGGTCACTTGGTTAAAAATCCTTATTATCGGCAAAATAAAGGGCGTTTACCCAGCAACCCGCCGAACTATTTGGGAGTAGTCGCGAGGGAGACTTGGCGCAAAATCGTTCCGTTTTTAGAACCTTATTATCAATCTATAGCCAAATGCTAAACTGCAGTATTTTATATATGCTATCAGTTAAAAAACTTTTTCTTTCCACTTGTTTTTAACGCGCATAATGTGTATAATAGAAAATGTAAGGAGGTAACGTGCACTATGCCACTTACAGGAAAAGAAATGGTAAAGCTAGCCGAGAAAAACGGTTGGGTAGAAATCCGACAGAACGGCAGCCATCACCATTTCAAACATGAAGATTTTGATTATATAGTGACTATCCCAATCCATGGAAACAAGGATTTAGGAAGAGGGCTAGAAAGCAAAATCCTGAAAGATTTGGGGCTGAAATAATCCCCCTTATCTTTCATTTTTGGAGGTAACAGACTATGTTAAAATCATATCCAGCAATTTTTCATAAAGAGGAAGACGGTTCTTATTGGGTAGAATTTCCAGAGTTTGGAGGAGGCACACAAGGGGCAAATGTTGAAGAAGCCTTGAAAAATGCCCGTGAAATGCTTGAGAGTGTTTTAGCTGCTTACATAGACGAAGGATTAGATATGCCAAAGCCTAGCGACATCATGGCTTTAACCGTTAAAGACGGCTTTGTTAGCATGATACAAGCAGACCCTACCCCGTTTATTCGCAACAATAAAGCCGTTAGAAAGAATGTGACTGTCCCTGAATGGCTAGTAAGATTAGCGGATCGTGAAAAAGTAAATTATTCTGAGGTGCTAACTCAAGCCCTAGAAACAAAGTTACAAGCCTAGACACAGTCAGCATGCGCAGCAACAGAAATGCGTGTGATGACATGGTATAATAATCTTATCAGCAAGGCTACAAGCAACTAAAAAGCGTAGCTATCCACTACGCTAGTTCTTGCCTGCTGAACTCATATTGTAAATGACCTGTAAAGGTCTTTTTTGTTCACCTTTTTGTGGACTTTTAAGGATTTTCTAACAACTTATAATACTACATAACATTGATAAAACCCAGTAATATCAACGGTTAAGAGCTGTCAATGAGTTGTAAAACTATCTATTTCCTAGTCTATAATTTTTGACATAGTTTTCTCCGTAAGTATTCTAGCTATCATTATAACATAAAGCTGTTTTTCTATCAGAAGTCCGGTGTGAGGGGAACACACATCGTTTACTAGAAAGAACCAAATAGACAAGCAAAGCAACCACTTAGGTAAAAGTCCTTGTTTTCCTAGCCGAAATAATGTTTAATAGATTTAGGAAGGGAAGGAAATAATGGATCTCCCTTGCAATGAAAGTCAGCAGTAAGAAAGATACAACATCATTGGGAAAGAAGGGGTGTTTATGAAAGTTCAATTACATATTGATGAAAAATTTTCAGAAGAAAAGATCATTATTGAAGCGCCTGTTTTGTCGGATTCCGTTCAACAACTGCTGACATTTGCTCAACATATCGGTAAAAATAAAACCATTCGAGCCAAAAAAGAGGAGGAAATTTACCTACTAAATAGCACAGAAATACAACGTGTCTATACTGAAAATCGGCAAGTTTGGGCTGAAACAGCGACAGGCAATTATCTCTTAGGGCTTCCGCTTTATCAAGTTTTGGAATTGCTTCCCACTGATTTTCTACAGATTTCCCAATCTGAAATCATCAATATCAAACAGATTGATCATCTGAAATTGACTGGCAGCGGTCTGATTCAGATTGCAATGAAAAACGGTCTGATAACGTATTCATCTCGCCGTTATCTCAAAGCTATAAAGGAGAAATTACAACTATGAAAAAAACATTATTCAGAGATGCTCTAGGAGGCATTGTTATCGGACTCCTCCTATCCGTCATCTTTTCTTACTTTTTTGCACCTGTCTATCATCCGCTCAACCCTTATTCAGCAGTTGGTCTTTGGATGGAACAGCATCATATTCACGGCGCCTTAGTCGTTCTTTATTGCGCAGTAATATGGAGTCTAATCGGCTTGCTCTTTAGCTTAGGAAAAGAGCTTTTCAAAAAAGATTGGAGCATTCTCAAAGCAACAATCTACCACTATGGACTTATGATTTTAGGGTTTATCCCTCTAGCTCTATTAGCTGGCTGGTTTCCAAGTGAACCCATTTTCATCTTACAGTTGATTTTGGAATTTACTGTTGTTTATCTTATCCTTTGGGCAATCCTGTCTTATCTGACTAAAAAGAAAATTGAGAAAATCAATCATCACTTAAAGGAACAATGCAAATAGCAAGAAATAACCGCTGTGAAAAAACTCACGGCGGTTATTTGAGCCCAACTAAAAATGCAGATTGATAGAAAACAATCATAGCTTACTAAATTGTTGTGGTTTGAAGATTAGACCCTAGCTGCAATTCTGGTATGACATTTCAGCAAAGTAGGCTGTTAGCCAGCCACACCCACTATAGCTTCAACATTTTAAAGTTTCTTCTTCATCTCTGCCACAGCCAACATCACTTCCATTGGAGTCATGTTATAGATGTCCAACTGACGTAACTCGTCTAAAATAGGTGATTCGGTTATTTCTGGAAATAAAGACATCTGCTCAGCCACTTGATTTTTTTCACGAGCATCCGCAGGCAATGTATTAGAGATGCCAAGAGATGACTTCTCATTTGCTTGGCTTTCTAATCGTGTCAATATTTGATCCGCTCTTGTCAACAAATCATTTGGCAAACCTGCAATTTTTGCTACATGAATCCCATAAGATTTATCAGCAGGTCCAACTTCAATCTTATGAAGAAATGTTACTTGACCATCTTTTTCTAGGGTTGCTACATGGACATTTTCTAGTTGTGTCAAGCTAGTTGACAGTTCTGTCAACTCGTGATAGTGAGTCGCAAAAAGTGTCTTGGAGCCTGTCCGATTGTGAATATACTCAATAATCGCCTGAGCAAGCGCCATACCATCATAGGTCGCTGTTCCTCTTCCTAACTCATCGAAAAGAATGAGTGAATTTTCTGTTGCTTGAGAAATAGCATGATTCGCTTCCATCATTTCAACCATAAAGGTTGATTGTCCAGAAACCAAGTCATCCGCTGCACCAATTCGAGTAAAAATTGCATCAAAAATCGGCAATTGAGCGCTTTCAGCTGAAACATAAGAGCCCATTTGAGCCATAATCACAATGATTGCTAACTGCCGCATATAAGTTGACTTCCCACTCATATTTGGACCTGTAATTAGCTGAACATTAACATTCTCGTCCATTGAAATGCTGTTAGGAATATAGGTTTGTGCACCCATAACTTTTTCTACAACCGCATGCCGCCCTTTATCAATTTGGATAGAGCGCTGCTCAATAAATTCTGGTCTCACAAAGTGTTGCTTTTCAGCTACAGTTGCAAAGCTTTGCAGCACATCAACTGTTGCCAGAGTTTGCGCCAAGAATTGCAGGCGTTTGATATATTTACCAGCTTCCTCACGAATGCGCATAAAAATCTCGTATTCCAAATTAGCTGATTTTTCACGCGCTTCCAACATCTCGCCTTCAATACGAGCCAGTTCTTCCGTACCAAAACGCTCCGAATTTTTCAAAGTTGCCTTGCGGAAAAAATGACTGGGAACGTGTTCAAGCTGGGAATTGGTGACATGGAAATAATAACCATCTTTTTTATTGTAATCAATCTTCAGGTTGTTAATTCCACTAGTTTCTCTTTCTTTCGCCTCAATATCTGCAATCCAACTCGTTCCATCTCGCATGACCACTCGATACTTGTCCAAAGTTTCATCAAAACCTGTTTTAATAATATTACCCTCTGTAATGACATTTGGAGCATCCGACGAAATTGCTGACTGAATCAAGGCCGCCAATTCAGGAATTTCATCCAATTTGGCAATCAAATCTTCCAAAACTGGGCTGTCAATTCCTTTTAAAATTCCCTTAATTTGTGGTACATGACTCAATGTCGCAGCAAGTTGTAATAAATCTTTCGGATTGGTCTTGCCAAACGAAACCCGACTGGCTAAACGCTCAATATCATACACTCCTTTGAGACTGTCTGATAAGTCACTGCGCTCAAAGAAATGATCTAAAAAGACTTGCACTACATCCTGCCGCTTGACGATTCGCTCTTTATCAATCAACGGACGTTGAATCCACGCTCTCAACAATCGCGTTCCCATAGCTGTCTTGGTCTCATCCATCAACCAATAAAGGCTACCGTGCTTCTTTCCTGTCCGAGCATTCTCTGTCAAATCCAGACTTGCCATAGTTGAGTAGTCCATCTGCAAGAAATCTTTGATTTCATAATGATGAACTTGTTTCAAATGACTAAGCTCACGTAGCTGCGTTTTATGAACATACTCTAATAACTTTCCAGCTACTTGGTGCTCTAGCGGCGACAAGTCCTTTCCTAGCAGCTGAACATCATCAAATGTAGTTTCTACTTGCGATAAAAGGAGATTCATTTGAGTCTCCAATACTTGACGCTCCATTTTAGGCAATTCATACCCTATGACTACTTCACGCGCTCGCAGGTTTCGGATTTCTCCACAGACCATGTTAAAATCACTGAGAGTTGTGACTTGAAATTCACCTGTTCCCACATCCATATAAGCCAGCCCATATATACCTGCCAGCTTATCCAAAGCCACTAAAAAGTTGTTCTGACTATCTGGTTTTGAAGAATCAACTACTGTCCCCGGCGTAATCACCTGTACTACTTCGCGTTTGACTACTCCAACCGCTTTTTTAGGATCTTCCATTTGCTCTGCAATCGCAACTTTATAGCCTGCTTCAATTAAGACATCAATGTATTGCTGCACCGAATGATAAGGAACTCCTGCCATTGGGATTGGATTTTCCGAGTTTTTATTGCGGCTAGTCAGAGCAATCTCTAAAATCTGTGCCGCATTGGTCGCATCATCATAGAATAATTCATAAAAATCTCCCATGCGAAACAACAAAAAAGCATCTGGATAATCTTTTTTTATATCTAAATACTGTTGCATTCCTGGAGATAGTTTTTCTTTTGTCATTCTCATCCTTTCTGTTGGTTAATAGTGATAAGAGTGGGATAGAAAACAATAGTTTCGTAGAAACTTGATTTCGTCGTCCCACATCCGCATAGATGGGAGTGGGACAGGACTCATCTTGAAAATTTTCAGTTCGTCATCTCACCCCGCAAGGCTTGCTCAACAGTCTGAAAGACTGTTGAGGTGGTGGATAAAGAAAACAAAGTTTTTGTCAAAAGTGTTTTTCCGAGCCTGAAAAACAACAGCTTTGAGACGTGTTTCGCAAGTTCTATCCACCACCTCAAAGCATTGCTTTGAGCAATCAGCTACTGCGTCTTGTTGACTACATAAACAAAGGAAGCTGAGCTCTTTGTCCCAGCCTCATCATTCATTCTCTTAATCCATTTTCTCAAGGAGCTGCTCTTCCATTTGTTTTGCAGCTGCTGTATCACGACAGATAACTAAGAGCGTGTTAGCCCCTGCTACCGTTCCTAAAATCAGCTCACCTTTATTGGCATCCACAAAGTTAGCCAGAATAGAAGCATCTCCTAAGCGAGTATGAAGAACCAAGGAAAATTCCGCCCGAGAAACACCCTCTACATGATAAGACAAGAACTCAACCAAATCGATTTTATTTGTTTCATCTGCTAAAACATAATAAACTTCATTGTTTTTCTTAGCTTTCGTCAATCCAATTTCACGTAAGTCCCGAGAGAGGGTTGTCTGTGTTACAATGATGCCTTGTGCCTTTAAACGATCCTGAATATCTTTTTGTGTACTCAGTTTTTCTTCCTTAATCATTCGCTTAATTAGTTTATGACGTTCACTCTTTTTCATTTTATCCTCAATAATGTATATTTATACTCAAAATTATACCAAAAAAATTGAAGATTCGTCAAAAAATATGTTAAAATACTAGTAAAAGACCAAAGGAGAAACCATGGATAATAAACAATTGATTGCAAGTGAACTGGCTAAGGTCATTGACAGCTTAGACCAAGACTCTATTTTAAATTTACTAGAAAAACCCAAAAGCTCAGATTTAGGTGATATTGCTTTTCCTGCTTTTTCTTTAGCGAAAATAGAACGAAAAGCGCCTCAAGCGATTGCAGCAGATATTGCAGAAAAAATTGACTCAACAAACTTTGAAAAAGTAGTGGCAACTGGTCCTTATGTTAATTTCTTCCTTGATAAATCAAAAATTTCAGCTCAAGTTATCAAAGAAATTGTAAAAGAAGGAAACAACTATGGCCAGCAAAGTGAAGGAAATGGAGAAAACATTACCATTGACCTCTCCAGTCCAAACATTGCAAAACCATTTTCAGTTGGTCATTTGCGCTCCACCGTTATCGGTGATGCTCTTTCTAATATTTTCCGTAAATTGGGTTACAACACCATTAAAATCAATCACTTAGGTGACTGGGGAAAACAATTCGGTCTTTTAATGGTGGCCTATAAAAAATGGGGCAGCAAAGAAGCCGTCGAAGCAAATCCAATTGATGAATTACTGAAACTGTACGTTCGTATCAATGCGGAAATCGAAACAGATCCTGATCTTGATGACGAAGGTCGCCTCTGGTTCAAAAAATTAGAAGACGGTGATCCTGAAGCTACTGAATTATGGCAATGGTTCCGCGACGAAAGCCTGAAAGAATTTAACCGTATCTACAAATTGCTTGGCGTTGAATTCGATAGTCTGGCTGGTGAAGCCTTCTATAATGACAAGATGGACGAAGGCATCAAAATCCTTGAAGAAAAAGGATTGTTGGAAGAGTCTAAAGGAGCTAGCATCGTCAATCTTGATGATGTCAACCTTCCGCCAGCTATGATTAAAAAATCTGACGGAGCAACACTTTACATTACACGTGATATTGCGACAGCTATGTACCGTGCTCGCACTTACAACTTCGTTAAAAACATTTATGCTGTAGGTCAAGAACAAGCTAATCACTTCAGACAATTAAAAGCCGTTTTGAAGAAAATGGGATTTGACTGGAGCGATGATATGATTCACGTAGACTTTGGATTGGTAACCAAGAACCGCCAAAAATTGTCTACACGTAAAGGAAATATCATCCTTCTTGAACCAACTCTTCAAGAGGCTATCAGTCGTGCTAAATCACAAATTGAAGCCAAAAATCCTGACCTCGAAAACAAAGAAGCCGTTGCTCGTGCTGTCGGGGTAGGAGCTGTTAAATTCTACGATTTAAAAACAGACCGTCGCAACGGTTACGACTTTGATTTGGAAGCCATGGTATCCTTTGAAGGAGAAACAGGTCCATACATCCAATACGCTTATGCACGTATCCAATCAATCCTTCGCAAAGCTGACTTCAAGCCAAGTGCTGAAGCAACATACAGCCTAGATGATGCTGAAAGTTGGGAAATCATTAAACTGCTACAAGATTTTGCCCGTGTTGTCAAACGTGCAGCTGACAATTATGACCCATCACTCATTGCAAAATATGCGATCAGTCTTGCACAAGCATTTAACAAATTCTACGCACACACTCGTATCTTGGACGAAAGCCCTGAACGTGACAGCCGTCTGGCTCTCAGCTACGCAACAGCTGTTGTTCTAAAAGAATCTCTTCGTCTTCTCGGCGTTGATGCTCCAGAAAAAATGTAATTTCCTAACCCTATCAAAAAATCCTATCGGTATTTACAACGATAGGATTTTTTATTACATTCCGTATAATTCTTCAATTTTCAGACCAATTCGTTTGACATCTTCATTCAAGCCACGAAGTTCAAATGTGTCCAAGACTGGAAAGTCAAATCGCTCTGCATATTGCTTAGCTGTTAAACAATATTGGTTGTTAAAATTACGATTACCACTACCAACAATGCCAAAACAGCGTTTGTAATTTTCTTCAAAAGCGATAAAGTCACCTAAATCATTGGTAAGAATCTCCACATCTCCATTATCCAAACCATTCCCACCTTCTAAGTAGGTTGGCAAAAAGGCTACAAAGGGCTGAGACATGGCGTAAAATGGTCGCTCCTCTTTCACCATATCTTTTATATCCACCTGCTCAATCTCAACATTTTCATGTCGCTCTTGCAAAAAAGCAGACAAACGTTTGATAAAACTCGCTGTGTTGCCACTTAAGCTAATATAAACTAAGGAAATCTTCATATTTTCTCACTTTCTAAAAATAAAACACATCTATCATTCTCTTAAAATTTTAAGCTGATAGATATGTTTTGTCAACTATTGTAATTTTTCTTTTGCTAAGTCTTGTTGCTGCCGTTTCATCTTGAAAAAGACAATAACAAGGAAAAGAATATTAAATGCAAAATAAATAATGGTCAAAACTCTTGTCGATGAGATTGCTGTGGCACGCATCGTTTGATCTTTATAAAGATTGTTGAGTGGCATACCACCGATATAATTGTAAATTGTCCCAATAATTCCTAATAACACATAAGCAATATAGGCAAAATTAGCGTATAAAATGTTTTTCTTGACGATAAACACAATAGCAGCAATCAACAATAAAATTGAAAGGACAACTAATATTTTATGCGGAATATTATGAAGAAAGACAAGACTTCTTTCAGTTACTTCCACGATTTGCTTCACAACCGTTTCAGACAGTCCTTTATAAGAACTTGTATTCGTTATTTTTTCACTGCCAAAAAAGGTTCCTACAAATGTAAAAGATGATAGAATGGCTGATAGTGTCAGCAAAACATATAGATAAATTGGTCGTTTTTTCACAATAATCCTCCTCGTTGTGAAAAAGTTTTCAGTTTTATTTATTATAACGTACGCAGTCAAAAATGGCAACAAAAATAAACAAAAGTTTCACTAGTGTCCTTTATTTTTTTCAAACAAAAGCCCCTCAACTACCAATCAAGGGGCCTATTCGCTATTGAACTAGTTCAAATGCCAAATTTCATCGTTATATTGAGCAATCGTACGGTCAGCAGAGAAGAAGCCTGCTTTTGCAATATTGACAAGAACTTTTTCAAGCCAAACATCACGGTCTTCATAATCCGCAAACATGCGTTCTTTTGTTTCGATATAATCTTCCAAGTCAAGAAGCGTCATGAACCAGTCTTTGTTGATCAATTCATTGTAAAGTCGTTCCAAGCGCTCTTTCTTACCAACTGCAAGAACGGCATCGCTGACAATGAAATCAACCAGCGGTTTGATTGCTTTACGAGCATAGAATTCACTTGACTTATAAGCTTCTTGGGCATACAAATCAATAACTGTTTCAGAATCTTCACCGAAGATATAAATATTGTCATCGCCGACTAATTCATGAATTTCAACATTCGCACCGTCTGAAGTACCAAGCGTTAAAGCACCATTTAGCATGAATTTCATGTTACCAGTACCTGAAGCTTCTTTAGAAGCAAGGGAAATTTGCTCAGAAATGTCACCGGCTGCAATTAAGAAGCTAGCTGCTGTTACATTATAGTTTTCAACCATAACGACTTGCAAGTACGGAGAAACTTCTGGGTCGTTAGCAATTACTTCTGACAAGCAAAGGATTAAATGAATAATATCTTGCGCAATCGTGTATGCTGGAGCAGCTTTCCCACCAAAGAAGACTGTAATTGGACGCGCAGGAATGTTTCCAGCCTTGATATCCAAGTATTTGTGAATGACATAAAGAGCATTCATTTGTTGGCGTTTATACTCGTGAAGACGTTTGATTTGGATATCAAAGATTGATTCAGGATTGATTTCAACACCTTGGTGCTCTTTCAAGTGACGAGCTAATTTCCGTTTGTTGTGAGCTTTGATTTTTTCAAGTTCAGCTTTCACATCAGCCTTACCAGAAAATTCAAGTAAGTCTTCTAATTTTGAAGCATCATGGTGCCAATCGCGACCAATCAAGCTATCAATGTAATTTGACAAGCGTGGATTTGCATGCATGAGCCAGCGACGGAAGGTGATTCCGTTTGTTTTATTGTTGAATTTTTCTGGATAAATATCGTAAAAGGCTTTGAGTTCTGAGTTTTTCAAGATTTCTGTATGAAGAGCAGCAACCCCATTGACACTATATCCATAGTGAATATCCATGTGAGCCATGTGCACACGATCGTGTTCATCAATGATTTGAACAGCTGGATCTACGTATTCAGCCTTCACGCGCTTATCCAATTCTTTGATGATTGGAACCAAGTGTGGAACAACTTCTTCCAAGAATTCAAGTGGCCATTTTTCAAGCGCTTCAGCAAGAATTGTGTGGTTTGTATAAGCCGTCATATTCTTAACGATATTGATTGCTTCATCAAGAGAAATGCCACGTTCTGTCAAGAGACGAATCATCTCTGGAATGACCATAGATGGGTGTGTATCGTTGATTTGGATAACAGCATAGTCAGCCAAGTCATGAAGATTGCTACCTTTTTCAATCGCTTCATCAATAATCAATTGTGCGCCATTTGACACCATAAAGTATTGTTGGAAGATACGGAGCAATTCACCTTGCTTATTACTATCATCTGGATAAAGGAATAGAGTCAAATTACGAGCAATATCTGTCTTATCAAAGTCAATCCCATCTTCAATGATACTTGCATCTACTGAGTCAAGGTCGAACAGACGAAGACGGTTTTTAGTAGCTGTTTTGTAACCAGGCACATCAATATCGTAAAGAGTTGATGTTAAAGTGAAATCAGCAAATGGTACTTGATAGCTACGGCTTGATTTTACTAACCAATTTTGCTCTGTCAACCAGAAGTTTGGTACTGTTGTTTGCTCATTATTTTTCAAAACTTGTTGGAAAAGACCAAAGTGATAGTTCAGACCTACACCGTCTCCATTCAAACCAAGTGTTGCGATAGAATCAAGGAAACAAGCAGCCAGACGTCCTAAACCACCATTACCAAGTGAAGGTTCTAATTCTACTTCTTCCACTTCAATCAAGTCTTTACCAGCATCTGCCAATTCTTTTTTGACATCATCATAAAGGCCAAGATTAATGAGGTTGTTTGACAACAGTTTTCCAATCAAAAATTCTGCTGAAATGTAATATAATTTCTTTTTACCAGTATTAACTGGCTTTTGTGCACTAGCCAATTTTGTATAGTTTAAAAGGGCAATATACAATTCTTCATTGCTACATTCAGCAATTTCCTTTTGATAAGTTTGTTGAATAAATTCTTGTAAATTCGACATTTTTTCTCCTACCTAGAAAAGAACGTTACAGTTCATTCTCTTTCTTTAATAATTTTTTATTTAAACGACGATATGTTTTCGTCAAGCTGTATAACTCTGCTTCAACCACAGGATCCAATTCTTCTGCTGTCATACGCCATGACCAATTGCCACCAATGCTTGAAGGATAGTTCATACGAGCTGAACCATCTAATTCTAGTAAATCTTGCATGGTCGCAATAGCCATAAAGCTGACAGAAGCAAAGATGGTTCGTAACATCGCATGAGGAACTGTTTCATATTCTTTACGATTGGTGTATTGAGCCATGTATTCACGTGTAGCATCATCAATCTCATCACGGTACCAACCAAGAACAGTATTGTTGTCGTGTGTCCCTGTGTACATGACAGAATTGTTAGGTGCAAGGTGGGGACTATCAATACTTTCAGAGTCTGGATTAAAGGCGAATTGAGTGACTTTCATACCAGGGAAACCAGTTTTTTCACGTAAAGCAATTACTTCGTCGGTCATAAAGCCCAAGTCCTCGGCGATGATGTTTAGTTCACCCAATTCTTCCTTCACAGCTTTAAACAAAGCGTAATCAGGGCCTTTCACCCATTTACCAGGAGCGGCTGTATCGGAGCCAGCAGGGATTTCCCAGTAAGATTCAAAGCCACGGAAGTGGTCAATGCGAACTACATCATAAATCTTGAAACTTTCACGTAACCGTTCAATCCACCAACTGTATCCGTCCTCGTCCATTGCTTTCCAGTCATAAATTGGATTTCCCCAAAGCTGACCGGTTGCAGAAAATTCATCTGGCGGGCATCCTGCTACACATGTTGGTTGACCTAGTGCATCTGTTTTAAAGAAATGAGGTTGTGCCCACACATCACAACTATCAGCTGCCACATAGATTGGCATATCGCCAACGATTTCAATATGATGTTCGTTAGCATAATTTTTCAATTCTAACCATTGTTTGAAGAAGAGATATTGCGTAACACGATGATAGGTCAATCGATCAGCTAGCTTTTCGCGATAAGTTGCCAAGCTAGACGCTTCACGACGACGTACCGCTGCATCTGGCCATTCCGTCCAAGCTTTCAAGTCGAAATGCTCTTTAATCGCCATGTATTCAACAAATACTTCAAGCCAAGACGCATTATCTGCTACAAATTTTTCATAAGCCGCTAAATCTCCGCGTTCTAAGAAACGTTTCACAGCTTTTTCTAAAACCGGTCTACGATTGTTGAAAACTTTCGCATAATCTACTTTTCTTGGATCTTGTCCAAAGTCTAAACCGTCAAGCTCACTTTCAGTAAGTAGACCCTCTTCAATCAGTCGGTCAAAATCAATAAAATGTGTATTCCCCGCAAATGCAGAGAATGATTGGTAAGGAGAATCTCCATAACTGGTCGTGCCCAAAGGCAAAATTTGCCAATAGCGTTGCTTTGTTCTTACCAAGAAATCCACAAAATCGTAAGCACTTTTCCCAAATGAGCCGATTCCGTATTTTCCTGGAAGAGAAGAAATATGCATGAGAACACCACTTTGACGCTCTTTCATCTTATCACCTCAATAAATTTTTCTGTTAAATTTTGCATTCATTTAACGAAAACGTTTGCGTTGATTTGATTATAACTTAATTCCGACATGTGTGCAACCATTTTTCTAGTTTTTTTGTAAATTTTTAAAATATTTTGGACAATTGAATCATTTTTTTCTATATTTTATCAAGATTTTTGGAGTGGAAAATATAAAATTTTCAAGATTTTTTAAAAAAGTGTTGCAACCGTTTTCTGTTTGTGGTATACTAAGTATAGTTTAAGAAAACGTTTGCGTAAACTATTTTAAATTGTTATCTTATTATTTTATTCTTTAGGAGGAATAAATCATGAAACGTAAAATGTTGAAAAGTGCTGCAGTTCTTGGAACTGTAGGGTTGGCTAGCTTGCTTTTAGTAGCTTGCGGAAGTAAAACAAGTAATTCTTCTTCTAGCGACGGCAAGAACATTACAACCTACGTAGAAAAACAATACGAAGGCTACATGAAGAAAGCTGCTGCTGCTTTTGAAAAAGAAACTGGTACAAAAGTTACTATTAAGACAGGTGACCAACTTAAAGGTCTCGAAAATCTTTCACTTGACAACCAATCTGGCAAGGCTCCAGACGTTATGATGTCTCCATATGACCGCGTAGGTAGTCTCGGTTCGGACGGTCAACTTTCAGAAGTGAAACTTGACAAAGGTTCAATGACTGATGACACAACAAAAGCACTCGTAACTACAAAAGGTAAGACTTATGGCGCACCTGCTGTTATCGAAACATTAGTAATGTACTACAATAAAGACCTTGTTTCTAAAGCTCCAACTACATTTGCTGAATTAGAAGAACTAGCAAAAGACAGCAAATATGCTTTTGCTAGCGAAAATGGCAAAACAACTGGTTTCCTTGCTGACTGGACAAACTTCTACTACACTTATGGTCTGTTAGCGGGTAATGGTGGATATGTCTTTGGTAAGAACGGTACTGATCCTAAAGACATTGGACTTGCAAATGACGGTTCTATCAAAGGTGTTGAATACGCTAAAACTTGGTATGCAAAATGGCCAAAAGGAATGCAAGATACTAAAGGTGCCGCAAACTTAATTCAAACTCAATTCCAATCAGGTAAAACAGCTGCTATCATTGAAGGCCCTTGGAAAGCCGCATCATTCAAAGAAGCTAAAGTGAACTATGGTGTTGCCACTATTCCTACACTTCCAAATGGTAAAAACTATCAAACCTTTGGTGGTGGTAAAGCTTGGGTCATCCCTGCAGGATCTAAAAATACCAAAGCAGCTCAAAAGTTTGTTAACTTCTTGACTTCGACTGAACAACAAAAAGCTTTCTATGATGCTACAAACGAAGTACCTGCAAACACAGAGGCTCGTAAATACGCTGAAGGAAAAAATGATGAATTGACTTCAGCTGTTATTAAACAATTCCAATCTGCTCAACCTATGCCAAATATCTCTGAAATGAGTACTGTATGGGATCCAGCAGCAAGTATGCTCTTTGATGCTGTAAGTGGTAAAAAAGATACTAAAACCGCTGTAAATGATGCCGTTAAATTGATTAAAGATACTATCAATCAAAAATTTGGTAAAAAATAAAACAGATTGAGGTAGGATAGAACTCGATTGGCAGCACCAGTCGAGTTCTATATTTTAGAAAAAGGAGACTCTGATGACTACACAACAACAGCCACGTAAAGCATTGCTGCTCTCCCTCATCCCAGGACTTGGGCAAATTTATAATAAACAAAAAGCAAAAGGGGCTATCTTTTTAGGAGTTACCATCTTATTTTTGATTTACTTTTTCGCCATTGCTGCTCCTGAGTTAGGAAACTTAATTACTCTCGGTGAGGTGCCTGGACGCGATAACTCTCTTTTCATGTTGATTCGTGGTGCATTCCACTTTATTCTTGTCATTGTTTATTTCATCTTTTATGCTCTCAATTTAAAAGATGCTTATACTATTGCGAAACGTTGGAATAATGATTATCCAGTTCCTACGACTTTCAAAGATATGTTAAAAGGAATTTACGCTAATGGTTTTCCTTACCTATTGATTATTCCTTCATATATTGCAATGACTTTTGCTATCATTTTCCCTGTATTGGTCACTCTTTTAATCGCCTTTACAAACTATGATTTCCAACATTTGCCTCCAACCAAGCTCTTGGATTGGGTTGGCGTGACAAACTTCACTAATATTTGGCGACTTAGCACTTTCCGTTCTGCTTTTGGAGCCGTTCTTGGTTGGACTATTATCTGGGCACTGACTGCCTCAACTGTCCAAATCGTTATTGGTATTTTTACCGCTATTATTGCAAACCAACCATTTATTAAAGGAAAACGCATTTTCGGCGTTATCTTCCTACTGCCTTGGGCTGTCCCAGCATTTATCACTATCTTAACTTTCAGTAACATGTTCAACGATAGTATCGGTGCGATCAATACCCAAGTCATTCCGCTTCTTGGTAAAGTTTTGCCATTCTTAAATGGACATCTGATTCCTTGGAAAACAGATCCAACCTGGACTAAAATTGCTCTAATTATGATGCAAGGTTGGCTTGGATTCCCTTACATCTATGTATTGACACTTGGTATCTTGCAATCCATTCCAAACGATCTTTACGAAGCAGCTTACATTGATGGTGCAAATGCATGGCAAAAATTCCGCAATATCACTTTCCCAATGATTTTAGCAGTTGCTGCCCCTACACTCATCAGTCAGTATACTTTCAACTTCAACAACTTCTCTATCATGTACCTCTTTAATGATGGCGGTCCTGGTACAGTTGGTGGTGGTGCAGGTTCGACTGACATCCTCATTTCATGGATTTATCGTTTAACGACAGGTGCAGCTCCTCAATACTCAATGGCTGCTGCGGTAACACTTATCATTTCTCTTATCGTGATTTCAATCTCCATGATTGCGTTCAAGAAACTACATGCATTTGATATGGAGGATGTGTAAGATGAATAATTCTATTAAATTTAAACGCCGTTTAAACCACTTCCTAACTTATTTCTATTTAGTGGCTTTATCTATTATCATTATCTATCCTCTCTTGATCACGATTATGTCCGCTTTCAAGACAGGGAATGTCCTTGCGTTCAAGTTGGATACTGATATTAATTTCAGTTTTGAAAACTTTAGCAAGCTCTTTACCGAAACTCTATACGGTACTTGGTACTTTAACACCTTAATCATTGCCATCTTGACAATGATTATCCAAACAAGTATAGTTGTACTAGCTGGTTACGCTTATAGCCGTTATAATTTCCTCGCTAGAAAACAAAGTTTGGTTTTCTTCTTAATCATTCAAATGGTACCAACAATGGCAGCCCTTACTGCCTTCTTCGTTATGGCTTTGATGTTAAATGCGCTCAACCACAGTTGGTTCCTCATCTTCCTTTATGTCGGCGGTGGTATCCCAATGAACGCTTGGCTCATGAAAGGGTACTTTGATACTGTACCTATCTCGCTTGATGAGTCCGCTAAATTGGACGGTGCTGGTCACTTCAGACGCTTCTGGCAAATTGTACTGCCACTCGTTCGTCCAATGATTGCTGTACAAGCTCTCTGGGCTTTCATGGGACCATTCGGAGACTATATCTTATCTAGTTTCTTACTTCGTGAAAAAGAATTCTATACAGTTGCTGTTGGTTTACAAACCTTTGTTAGTGATGTGAAGAATTTGAAGATTGCCTACTTCTCAGCAGGTGCTATCTTGATTGCCTTGCCAATCTGTATCTTATTCTTCTTCCTACAAAAGAACTTTGTATCTGGTTTAACAAGTGGTGGCGACAAGGGATAATCTTGTCCCACCCTCTTTTATTTATAGTTGTATGATAGCTAATAAATTTAATTTTATTAGCTATCACCTGATTATAATTTTTTAGAAAGAAACGCTTATGTTACCTTATCCATTTAATTATTTTTCCAGTATTTATGGTTTTAAAAAGCCTTTTGCTAATCGGAAATTGCTGACATGGTTTCAGCTGATTTTCACTAGTGTCTTTTTAATTTCCTTATCCATGATACCAATTGCGATTCAAAATTCTTCACTCAAAAGTTACCCACTCACCACTTTTGTAGACGGTGTTTTTGACTCGCTAACAAAAGAAACGATGGCTGATATTGCAGAGAACGCTAAAATAGAAAATCATCAATTTAGCTATTCTGGCCAGCAAGCAACTCACAATAGCAAAACGGGAACTGTCCTTCTTGGAAAAGAGAATACAACCTTAGAAGAAAAGTTAACGCTTGCTTTTGAGCCAAAGCAATTGGTTATTAGTAAAAAAGGAAGAAAACTAGCAGAAATTCAATACCAGCATATTAATCAAGCTGCTTTGAAAGATAAAGCCGCTCTGAGTGCTGCCATTTCTCAAGACTGGTTCCAACAAAATCGTGTGACAGTCAGTCTATTTTTGGTTCTGATTTCAGGATTTCTATTGGCATTAAACTTCTTTATTGTCCTTCTAGGTGCTACTTTTTTCCTTTATTTAACGAAAAAATCCCGTCTCTTCTCCTTTAAAACAGTCAAAGAATGCTATCACTTTGCTTTGAACTGTTTGGGATTGCCAACTTTGATTGCTGTTGCAGCAGGGTTATTGTTCGGTCAAGCCATGACCACTATGATTACCATTCAGAACATTCTTTTTGTTCTTTATCTCGTCATTATTTTCTATCGGACACATTTCCGTGATGAAAAAATGAAAAAGTAGGAGGTTTTTTATGCGAGTTACTATTAAAGAAGTTGCTAAATTGGCAGGAGTTTCGCCTTCTACCGTTACCCGTGTGATTCAAAACAAATCCAGCATTAGCGATGAAACAAAAAAAAGAGTCCGCAAGGCTATGAAAGAATTGAATTATCACCCTAATCTCAATGCACGTAGTCTTGTTAGCAGTTACACACAAGTCATTGGGATTGTTTTACCTGATGATTCAGACACTTTTTATCAAAATCCGTTCTTTCCTTCTGTTTTCCGCGGAATTGCTCAGGTGGCTTCCGAGCATCACTACGCTATCCAAATTGCAACCGGAAAAAATGAAAAGGAACGCATGGAAGCTATTTCCCAAATGGTTCTTGGCAAACGAGTAGACGGACTCATCTTTCTCTACTCTCAAGAAAATGATCCACTAGTGAAAATGGTCAGTGAAGAACAATTTCCTTTCTTAATTTTAGGAAAATCGCTTTCTCCGTTTATTCCTTTGGTGGATAATGACAATATCCAAGCTGGATATGATGCAACAGAATATTTTATCAAAAAAGACTGCCACAATATTGCTTTTATTGGTGGTAACAAAAGACTATTTGTAACGCAAGATCGCTATAAAGGGTATCAAAAAGCACTAGAGGATTATCACTTAGAGCTTGACCCTCAAAATACAGCCTTTGCAAATGAATTTTTGGAAGACAAAGGATATCAATTTACCAAGCGCCTTCTCAGTCATGATACAAAAATTGATGCTATTATCACAACAGATAGTATGCTGGCAGAAGGAGTTTGTAATTATTTAAATGAAAATCAATTGTCTGTTCCCACTCTAGCCTTTGACTCTATTAAACCCAAACTTGATTTAACAGCTTATGTAGACATTAACACATTAGAGCTAGGGCGGGTTTCGTTCAAGACTATTCTACAAATTATCAATGATACCAAAGAAAATCGACAAATTTGCTATCGCCAATTGATTCCACATCGCATTATCGAACGATAAAGAAAGGAAGTTTATGGCTTTCCGAACATTCCAAGCCTATTTAGATGACCAAAATCTCATCACTATTGAGTTAGAAAAACAATTTTATGCCGAACCATTACAATTTACAATTGAAATGGTTGATTGTGCAGAAACTTTACGGATAAGAGCTGTAGGAGAACATGACAACTTCGTGCAATACCGTCTTGCTCCTCTTGAGCCGTTAGATTTAACCAGTCATTATTGGATTTACGACCAAGATCGCAATAAAACTTTCTTACAATTTCGCCATATTGTGAGAAAACCGATTTTTGACCAAACATTTGCCTACAACGGAAGCGATTTAGGGGCTCATTATACTCCTAAAGTAACGACTTTTAAACTCTGGGCTCCTATTTCCGAGCAAGTATTGCTTCATTTGCAAAATGACATTTACCCAATGATGCTCGGAGAAAAAGGAGTTTGGCAAGCAGAAGTCTCTGGAGATTTTGATGGGGCGGCTTATTACTATCTACACAAAGTGAATGGTCATTGGGTGGAAGTACACGATCCTTATGCCTTATCTTCAGAAAGCAATTCTGGCGTTAGTTATGTTGTCAATCCAGAGAAAATTACTCGCCCAATTCACCGAGCAGCAACACAAATTCCAATAACAAAAGCTGTTATCTACGAGATGAGTGTGCGAGATTTTTCCATGCAAAAAGAAGCCGAGTTTTCTTACCCTGGTAAATTCAAATCCCTAACAGAGTCTCCGCAATTGCAAGAGCATACTTTAGGAATGGATTACATCAAACAGCTTGGAGTAACCCACATTCAGCTCATGCCTTTGTATGATTTTGGCAGTGTTGATGAAAATCACCCAGAACTCGTGTATAACTGGGGCTACGACCCTATGCAATACAATCTTCCTGACGGTAGCTTTGCAACGAATCCACATGATCCTTATACAAGAATCGTTGAATTGCAAGAAGCAATCGCTACTTATCATCAAGCCGACATTAGTGTTATCATGGACGTCGTTTACAATCATGTCTACGATTCCCAAACCTATGCTTTTGAAAAAATCGTCCCAGGCTATTTCTTCCGCTACGATCACAACGGCAATTTGACAAATGGGACTTTCTGTGGGAACGATGTAGCAAGTGAGCGGGCAATGGTTCGTAGCTATATTAAGCATTCCCTCAAACAATGGCTAACTCTTTATGGAATGGATGGCTTCCGCTTTGACCTCATGGGTATTCTAGATATGGAAACCATGAAGCAGATTGCAGAGGAATTGAAATTTCTTTATCCAAATGTTTATTTGTATGGAGAAGGGTGGCGTATGGCTACCGGACTGGATAGCAATCGACTTGCACATCAATTCAACGCCGCTCAATTACCAAACTATGGTTTTTTCAGCGACCACTTCCGCAATACAATCAAAGAAACGATTTTAGAAGGCAGTCAAATCCAAGATCCTAAACCAATAGATACAATAGAAAATGTATTGACGGCTAATGTTGGATTAACGGAAACAGCACATTTTATTGCACCCCAGCAAGCTATCAACTACGTAGAATGCCATGATGATGCAACGGCTTTTGATTATTTTGCAATTAAAAAGCCAGATATCTCTCTAAATAAGCGGTTAGCAGATGCACGACTTGCTTTGCATATTACTTTGTTAGCTCAGGGAGTACCATTCATCCATAGCGGGCAAGAGTTTTTCCGCAGTAAAAACCTCATGGATAATACTTATAATGCTCCAGACACCATCAACCGTCTTGATTGGCTACGCTCCATTGAATATGAGAAAGACGTAGATTTTATTCGCCAGTTAGTCCAATTCAGAAAAGCAAATCCGCTCCTCAGTTTGGAAACAAGAACAGAAATTAAAGATTACTGTTCTGTCGAATGGCTAACTGATTCTGTGGTCGAATATAAAATTAAAGAAAAAGAAGATCAAATCACAATCCTCATTAACTTTGGAAACGAAGCATTTAGCTATCCAAATCAGGATAAACAAGCTATCTTCATCCAATATCCAAAAATCAACCTTGATACCCCCATTCAGGAAATCCAAAAACAATATACTGTTCCTGCAAAACAAGTTCTCGTACTTAAATAATCGTAACATCTGTTTTATTTGTCTCGCACTAAAAACCACGAGACGGACTGAAAGTCACATAACAAAAAACAATCAGATTGGCTAAACAAGCCAATCTGATATTTTATTCTTCTACGAAACGTCCAAGAATGTGAACATTATCTGCTACCGATACAAAAGCATGCGGATCAGTTTTACGCATAATATGTTTAAATTCATTAAATTCAGCACGCGTAATGACTGTAATCAAAACAGTCTTTTTTTCATGATTGTAAGTTCCTTCTGCACCATTAACCATGGTTGCACCACGATGCAATTTGTTATGAATTTTATCAACAACTTCTTCGGGATGACTGGTAATAATCATCGCCTGCATCTTCTTTTGCTTAGTAAAGACTGCATCTGTCACACGGCTTGACACAAAAATCGTAATCATCGAATATAGTGCATATTTCCAGCCGAAAGTCACACCGGCAATAATCATAATCATGCCATTGACCATAAAGGAAATATTTCCCACATTTCTGCCGGTTTTCTTCCGAACTGTCAAGCTGACAATATCCGTCCCACCACTAGAAATATTGGAACGCAAAGCAAAGCCGATTCCCATTCCCATGATGACCCCACCAAACAAGGCATTGATAATCGGGTCATTTGTTAAACTCACTTCAGGAACAAACTGGATAAACAGCGAGCTCATGGAAACGGTTATAAAAGTAAATACCGTAAACTTGTGCCCAATTTGATACCAAGCCAAAATCATCAGCGGGATATTGATGAGGTAGAAAGTCACAGAAACCGGAATAGTAAATCCTAAAAAACGTGTACTTAAAGCAGCTAAAATCTGTGCCAATCCAGTCGCACCACTTGAATAAACATGTCCCGGTTGAAAGAAAAGATTCACTGCAACCGCAGATAGAAAACCATAAATGAGCGAAGCAGAAATCTTTTCATCGTACTTCTCACGAGAAATACTCTTAAGTACTCGTATCAACTTAAAATCATAGGCTAGACGGCGCAAATAATAACGCAATCGTTTGTAAATCTTACTTTTCTTCATGAGTTTCTACTTGTAAACTTAATTCTTCAAGTTGTTTGGCGTCAACTATGCTTGGTGCCTGAGTCATTGGATCACTTGCTTTGTTGTTTTTAGGGAAAGCAATCACTTCGCGGATATTTTCCTCGCCAGCCAGCAACATGACAAAGCGATCGAGTCCAATTGCCAGTCCACCATGTGGCGGGAAACCATAATCCATTGCTTCTAGCAAGAAACCGAATTGATCAGTAGCTTCTTCTTCAGAAAAACCAAGGGCTTTAAACATTCGTTCTTGCAAATCTTTGTGGTTAATACGAAGACTTCCACCCCCCAATTCATAACCATTCAAGACAATATCATAAGCAATAGCACGAACCTTGCTCAAATCACCTTCTAATTCATGAGCTGTGTCCGCTTGTGGAAGAGTGAATGGATGGTGCGCACTCATGTAACGACCTTCTTCTTCCGACCATTCAAACATTGGCCAATCCACAACCCAAAGGTAATTAAATTTCGATTCATCAATCAAGCCCAACTCTTTTGCCAAACGTATACGCAAAGCACCTAGTGCCGCATTGACAACTTCCAGTGTATCCGCTACAAAAAGAACCAAATCATTGTCTTCAAGCTGTAAAGCATCTGTCAAGTCACTTGTCAAGTCTTTCAAAAACTTAGCAACTGGTCCATTTAGTTCACCTGATGCCACTTTCACCCAAGCAAGTCCTTTTGCTCCATACTGTTTTGCTTGCTCTGTCAACTTATCTATATCTTTTCGCGAATAGCTGTCAGCTGCATTTTTCACAACAATAGCTTTAACAGCTGGTGCTTCTGAGAAAACTTTGAAGTCAATTCCCTTGACAAGATCTGTCAAGTCTTGCAATAGCATCTCAAAACGTGTATCTGGTTTATCACTTCCATACAAAGCCATTGCATCATCATATTTCATTCGTGGGAATGGTAGTCTAACCTCAATCCCCTTCGTTTCTTTCATCACTCGAGCAATCAAGCCTTCTGTAATATCTTGAATTTCTTGATCAGATAGGAAAGAAGTTTCTAAGTCAACTTGTGTAAACTCTGGTTGACGGTCTCCACGCAAATCCTCATCACGGAAGCATTTTACAATTTGATAATACCGATCAAATCCAGCATTCATCAACAGTTGCTTGGTAATTTGAGGACTTTGTGGCAGAGCATAGAAATGACCTTGGTTCACTCGACTTGGTACCAAATAATCACGCGCCCCTTCTGGAGTTGACTTAGTAAGGAACGGCGTTTCCACATCAATAAATTCTAACTCATCCAAGTAATTGCGGATAGAATGTGTTACCTTAGCTCGCAATTTCAAATTTGCCAACATTTCAGGACGACGAAGGTCTAAATAACGGTAACGGAGACGGGTATCATCATTCGCTTCAATACCGTCTTTGATTTCAAATGGAGTCGTTTTGGCCGTATTGAGAACTGTCAGATTCTCCACGTGTAGTTCAACAGCTCCCGTTGCCAATTTATCATTCGCCTGCGTACGGGCTTCTACTTTTCCAGTCACTTCAATCACATATTCGCTTCGTAAACTTTCAGCGATTTCCATGACTTCTTTAGCCACATTTTCAGGATTGATAACTAGCTGCATGATGCCTTCACGGTCGCGCAAATCAATGAAAATCAACCCTCCCAAGTCACGACGACGGGACACCCAACCTTTCAAAGTGATTTCTTGACCAACATGTTCACTACGAACACGCCCAGCATACATTGAACGTTTCATTTTTATTCTCCAAACTTTTAATTCTTTTACTATTTTACCACAAAAGCGATGAAAAAGAAGATATGCTTTTTAAAAACTTCATATCTTAACGTAATATTTTCACAAAAGAAGATGACGACTCACTTCTTATTCTCTTTGTCATATAATTCGGGGTGCAAAACCTTGACTACATAACTTGATGCTAAGCGCAATAGCCCTGCTGCCAAGCCAAAAATCGGTGCTAAAAACCGAAAAAAGAAATCCCCTCTTACAAAATAGGCAATTCCTCCTATAATCAAAAAAACAATTAGAAACTGAATTACAGACGGAATGATTATTTTTTTCATTATTCTCTCCACTTCTACTTCAACGTTCTACTATGTTATGAGAGAAAAAAGCCATTTGACTGGCTTTCTCCCTTTTTAAATTAAAACCCCAGTTGTTCAAAAATTGTTTGAAAATCTTCTTGGATCTGATTTAAATCAACCGTTAATTCTTCACGAGTGTGATTGTTTTTGACGGTAACTTGGTTACTTTCAATTTCACTTTCGCCAAGAGTTATCAAAGTCTTAGCAGAAAAAGTATCTGCTGACTTGAATTGCGCTTTCAACTTACGGTTTAAATAATCACGTTCAGCTGTAAAGCCTTGCTTGCGAAGTGCTTGTGCAATTTCCAAAGCTTTGTTATTAGCACCGTTTCCCAAAACTGCAACATAAACGTCCAAACTATCCTCTAGCGGCAAGACTACACCCTGCTTTTCAAGAACAAGAAGCAGGCGCTCCACGCCCATTCCAAAGCCAAAACCAGCCGTTTCTGGTCCGCCAAAATAAGCAACGAGGCTATCATAGCGGCCGCCTGCACAGATTGTCAATTCATTGCCCGCCACATCTGCAGTAAATTCAAAAATCGTATGATTGTAATAATCCAATCCGCGAACCATGTTGGTATTGATAACATAAGGAATTTTTAGTGATTCCAACATCGAACGCACAGCTTGAAAATGAGTTTGGCTTTCTTCATCTAGATAATCCAGGATAGAGGGTGCATTTTCAACAGCGAGTTTATCTTCTTTTTCCTTACTGTCTAGCACACGGAGAGGATTTTCTTCCAGACGACGCTGGCTATCTTTAGAAAGACTGTCTTTCAGCGGCGTCAAATAATCAATCAATGCTTGACGGTAAGCGGCGCGACTCTCTGCATTCCCCAAACTATTCAACTGCAATGTTACACCTTGAATACCAATTTCATTGAAAAATTGAGCTGCCATGGCGATTGTCTCCACATCAGTCGCAGGATTGTTGGATCCAAAACACTCTACACCAATCTGATGAAACTCACGCAAACGTCCAGCCTGAGGACGCTCATAACGAAACATAGAGCCCATATAATAAAGTTTCACTGGTTTTTGGACTTCTGGTGCAAAGAGCTTATTTTCCACATAAGAACGTACAACTGGTGCTGTTCCTTCTGGGCGTAATGTGATATGACGGTCGCCTTTGTCATAAAAATCATACATTTCTTTGGTTACAATGTCAGTCGTGTCTCCAACAGAACGACTAATCACTTCATAATGCTCAAATAGCGGGGTGCGAATTTCTGCGTAATGATATTTTTTAAACGTTTTGCGAGCAAATTCTTCTACATATTGCCATTTGACAGACTCTTGAGGGAGAATATCCTGAGTCCCTTTGGGTTTTTGTAATTTCATAGCTTTCCTCTTCATTCATATAATATAATTATTTTACCACAAGTAGCAGATTTTGAGGACAGTTTCAGTATATTTTCTCTAAAAAGCTAGCACGCTCTGCTATTTTCCAAAAAGTAAAAGAAAATCTGTCAAGTAACTTTACTTTACAAAATTTTTTTGATATACTATTACAGTTGATGAAAATCAAAGAGATTGAATCGAACTTATATTAAAAGGAGAATAAAGAAAATGGCAGTACCTGCACGTCGCACTTCAAAAGCGAAGAAAAACAAACGCCGCACTCACTACAAAATTACAGCTCCATCTGTACATTTTGACGAAACTACTGGAGATTACTCACGTTCTCACCGTGTATCCCTCAAAGGATACTACAAAGGACGTAAAATCGCCAAAGCTGCAGCAGCAGAATAATAGAAGGGAGCTATCATGCGCGTAAATATCACACTTGAACACAAAGCATCTGGTGAACGCTTGTACCTTACTTCTAAAAACAAACGTAACACTCCAGACCGTCTTCAATTGAAGAAATACTCACCAAAATTACGTAAACATGTAGTGTTTACAGAAGTTAAATAAGGTTTCATTACATTTCAGTACATGCTGAAAACCTTGATTTCATGCGATTTTTGAAATATTGAATTTCATTACAAATCATTTGACATCAGTTCTATGGCAACCTTTTTGGCAACCTTTTTTGAAATAAAAAAGAAAGTCAACAATCGAAGAATGAGAAGTCCTAGAAGATTCTTAGGGCTTTTTTCATTCCTAAAAATAAGTAGAATAGCATAGTCTTTTCAATCATTTGTGGAATATAAAAATCTTCCTACACCATTGTAAGAAGATTTTTCTTTTTTTTACTTGCTTATCCAAGAGCCATGAATAAGCTCATTGATTGGGTGACTATATTTTGCATAATTGTAATGATAGTGATTAGAAGCTCTAGATAGAACATCCCCTGTTTTCTGGTCAGGTTGGACATATTTCTCAAATTCTGCAATAGGAATTATAAATAATTCAAGCCCCTTAATCTCATTATCTGAAACTTTACTTATTCCATAAGCAATACAATCAATATACTTTTCATTATGGTATTTTTGGAATTTCTTAACAGAATCATAGTTTGCTTCAACTGTGGTGGTTTCAGAATCTATCGAAATTGTTCTAGTTACTGGTAAAATTCTAAATTTTTCTTTACCTTTTGTTGCTTTCAAGTAATTCCCTTGATTCATTACAGCAAAACCTTTAATGGATAAATTATATCTGATAAATTCTTTTAAAAATTTTCTTGTGTTACTCATTTTCCTATCCTCTTCTATGTTTTCCTTTATATCCCAATCCTAGACCTACTAGCAGGCTAAGTCCTAGTAAACCAAGTATAGATCTTTTTGAGCCTGTGTTTGGTAGCTGCTTGCTTCTTTCAACCCGTGAATAAGTTACAGGAACTACCTTAGAGTTAGTAGGCACTTCTTTAACCGCTGCATCAATAACATCTACAACATTACCGTTAGCATCAAGGACTTCTTTAGGCTGACCGCCATTTTTACGGATTTCATTAGCCTTATTTTTCAAATCTTGCAAACGTTTAGCATCAGCTTCAGCCTTGTCTTGTTCATCTTTAAGTTTAGCTAATTCATTGTACTTAGCAACCTTTTCTTTAGCTGTTGCCTGCAACTTAGCAAGTGCTTCTTTAGCAGTTTCAAGCTCTGCACGAGCTGCTGCTGCCTTAGTTTGAGCTTCTGCAAGTTTAGCATTAAGTTCTTTAAGTACAACTGGTTTGTTAGTTAAAGCTGTTTCAAGGTCTTGTGCCTTTTTATTAGCTTCATCAGCAAGAACTTTTACTTTGTCACGGTTAGCTGTCGCAGATTCAACAGACTGCTTAGCTACCCCATTAGCTTTGGTAAGCACTTCTAGTTCTTCCTTAACCTGAGAAAGAGCTTGTTGAGCTTTTAAGTTTTCTGATTTAGCTTTTACAAGTTCAGCCTGAGCCTTAGAAAGAGCATTGGCTTTATCAACCGCACTAGCCTTAGCTACTGCAAGTGTTTCCTTAGCAGATTGCAATGATGCCTTATCCGCATCTAACTGTGCTTGTGCATCTACTACCGCTTTTTCAAGAGCAGGAATATCTACACTACCCGATTGCAAGTCAGAGAGTTGTTTTTGAGCATCTGCCAAAGCCTTCATAGCAGTATCGTACTTAGTTTGAGCCTCAGCCAACTTAGCTTTCGCATCTTGGTCTGCCTTAACAGAGTTGTCGTAAGTTGCTTGAGCCTTAGCTACTTCCTGTTCGTTTCCGATTGTTTTCGTTTCCGTTTTCTTAACAGTTGGGGAAAGTACAAATGTTGCAATGAAACTATTAGGATAACCCTGAGCATACTCAAAGGCTAAAGATACCCCTACGTTTGTTTTTTTTGAACCTTTCAAACCAAGCATATACATATACTTTTTGATAAGCTTATTATATCAAAGATTTGTCCTTCTTTAATACATTCTAACAATTCGTCCTTATATCCTAAAATAACACAAATCTATATTTTTCAGGAATCGCAAGAATTTATAAAAGATTTTCAACAATAAAAAGAAAACATACAAATAAAGAGTTTAAAACATCTGTCTTAAACTTTTTGCCCCTCACTGTTGCTCACCAATACAGCATTCTTCATGCTCATCTAAACTTTCGTCTGTCTGAATGGTTACTTTTGTAATTCCATACATTTTGAGATGTTGGCGAATGAGCTGCTGAGTTTCTGCTTGTTGTTCGGGATGTTTCATGCAAATATGAATCATCGCAAATTTTTCTAGCCCATCGGTTGTCCAAACATTTAGCTGAGTGATTGTTTGGATATTCTCGATTGTTTGAATCTCTGCATAAAGATCATTCAAGTTCACATCACTCGGTACGTGATCAAGAAAGATTTGAACATTTTCCCAAAACTTAGGCAATGCTTTACTCAAGATAAAGATCGAAATGATGAGCGAAAGCAATGGGTCAAGGAAATACCAATTTGTAAAACGAAGAATGAAGGATACAAAGATCACAGCCAACCAGCCTAAAATATCTTCTAAGAAATGCAGACTCAGAATGGATTCATTGTGTGTATGTCCATGGCTAACAACTCTGCTGGCTGCAAAGTTGATTACAATTGCAAAAATTCCCAAAATAAGCATACCATCGTAATTTACCCGTTCAGGCGCAAACAGCTTGGGAACATTTTCAACCAGAATGAGAATAGATCCCACTATCAAAATGGTAGAGGTCAACATAGCCCCCAGCAAACTATACCGTTTATACCCTAGTGTGTATTTCTTATCATCTCGTCTGTTGGAAATTTTTTCAAAAAACGCCGACAAGCCAATCGCTAAGGCATCTCCTGTATCATGTACCGCATCTGCCAGTACAGCACTGGAGTTAAATAGAGCTCCAAAGATAAATTCAATAATCGCAAACGAAAAATTTAACAGAAATGCAATCCAGACATTTTTACTTGATTTCATTATTGTCTCCTTCTAATCGCACATTGAGATTTGATTTTATTTATTGTATAATGTATTCAAAACAAAACACTTTGTTCAATTATATTATCTACTATTTTAACGGAGGAAACAAGAAACAAATCTAATGCTTCGTTTGATAGCGTACATTTATTAGGATTTGTTCGGAAATGATGGATAGACGAGTTAAAAAATCACGCGCAGCCATTTATCAGGCTTTTCTCACTCTTTTGAATCAAAAAAGTTATGAATCCCTCACAGTTCAAGAAATCATTGACCTTGCAGATGTCGGTCGGTCGACTTTCTATGCTCATTTTGAGACGAAAGAGGCATTACTTGAAGAAATGTGCCAAGATTTGTTCCAGCATACGTTTGTTGAGCGCTACCAAGCAAGTGAACTTTTTGACGCAACAGCTCATATTTTTTACCATTTCAGGAAAAACCAAGATAAAATAGCTACTTTATTATTGTCTAAAAATATTTATTTTACCAATCGTTTAAAATTAGAACTAGAGCATTATCTTTTTCCTCTCATTCATGAAAAGCTATTGGCACAAAAGTCTGAGCTACCAGAACCATTTTTAAAAAATTATGTCACGACAACTTTTATTGAAACAGTTACTTGGTGGTTGGGACAACGAAATAAAATCGATGAAGCCACTATTACAGCCTACTATCTTGAGCTAATGCACTAATATAGGGCTATAATTTTGGTTATCGCTATGGTATAATTTTTTTAAGAACCCTTCTAGGAGAATTTATGAAAAAACAACATTCTATCTTTTTATTACCAGGAATTATCATGGTGGGTGTCGCTTTGCGGACGCCCTTTACAACGCTTCCAACTGTCTTAACAGACATTGCCAACGGGCTTCATGTTTCAGTTAGTTCCCTCGGTCTTTTGACCAGTCTGCCCTTAATCATGTTTGCTCTCTGCTCTTCATTTTCGGCGCGTTTAGCGAGCAAAATTGGGCTCGAACGGCTTTTTACTCTCGTCCTTGCTCTGCTTACCATTGGATCCTTCATTCGGATTTTTAATCTACCACTTCTTTATGTGGGGACGATTCTCATTGGAGTTTCCATTGCAGTACTTAATGTTTTACTTCCAAGTGTCATCCAAGCCAATCAACCGCATCGGATTGGACTCTTGACAACCATGTATGTAACCTCTATGGGGCTATCAACCGCTATTGCTTCTTCTATTGCAGTGCCGATAACAAAAGCAACTTCATGGCAAGGTCTTGTCCTTTTTTTGACAATGGTTTGTCTTTTAGCATTTTTGATTTGGCTACCAAATACATCTTATAACCATTTCTTAGTGAACAAAAATAAAGAGCACCAAGGTAGCTCTATCTGGAAAAATAAAAAAGTTTGGGCTATTATTATTTTTGGTGGCTTGCAATCATTGCTTTTTTATACTTGCCTAACCTGGCTACCAACTATGGCAACACAAGCCGGCATTTCAAATGCTTCTGCTGGAGTTTTAGCCTCTGTCTTTAACTTGATTAGTCTACCTTTTTCAATGACCATTCCTAGCTTGACAACACGGCTGTCTCCTCGTCATCGTATGATAATGTTAGCAATTATCTCTGCTGCGGGTGTCCTTGGTATTAGCATGCTCTTAATTCAAACGAATGATTTCTTTTATTGGCTTATTGCCAATATCCTCATTGGGTCAGCTGTGAGTGCTCTTTTCCCATATCTTATGGTTACTTTTTCAACAAAAACGAGTAGCCCTGAACAAACTGCTCAGCTATCTGGCTTAGCACAAACAGGTGGTTATTTACTAGCTGCTTTTGGACCAGCTTTATTTGGTTATAGTGCCGATTTCTTCCATTCTTGGCTACCTGCTGTATGTGTCTTGCTCATTCTTACAATCATTATGATTATTGCTCTCTTTTATGTAGAGAAATCTGATAAAATTTTATAAAAATCAAAAACAGAATGGAGAGTGAACCTTTTTCAGTTGTTGGACTCTTTTCTCCACTCTGTTTTTTTAATTATCTATTTTCCATGTCTTAGCATCTGGCAGTAAACCTACCTTCGAAATTTTAGAAACATGCCGATTGCCCATAACATAAAAGCCTAGAGGCGCAGCTCGCCATTCATCTGTACAGGTCACGCCAATTCGAGAGCGCGAGCCAATTTGAAACGGGACAGCATTTTCTACCAATTGCAATCTTGAAGTGGTCAAACCTTGACCATCAAATTCCCTGGTAATCCCTGCAAATTTAGTTAATTTTCCTGGGCCGTTGGCAAGCAATGTCCCGTCTGGCAATTCCAAGGCTCGAATCAAGACAGCTTCTGCGACATTCTCAGCTCTTGTGACTAGATTCAACATTTGATGTCCGTAGATTTGATAGACATACCAGTGTCCAGCAGATAAATACATAGACTCGTTTTTCGATGTTCGTTTGCCATGTGCACTATGACAAGCACTATCTTTAGCTCCCAAATAAGCTTCTGTCTCAACAATTCGTCCCAACACTTGTCCGTCTAAGCACAATTGCATACCTAACAAGGACTTAGCCGTTGCGACTGTATCTGTCTGCATGATGTGTTTAAATTCTTTTGATAACATGATTTCATTATAACATGAATTCCATACAAAAAAGCAATCGAGAAAGACTGCTTTTTTGTTTAGGAGATTATGATGAAAAAAGTTTTTTTAGGATTAGTTATAAGATACCTTGTTTTGCTTAAATTTGTCTTAATAGAAAACAGCTAAATCGCTTTCAAAAATTCTTTTTTGTGTTAAAATAATAACAAAGAAGAAAAATGAACATTCTGATTATCACCCCACAATGATATCATGCTTATAAAGAAGAAATTTTATGAACAAACGACCTATCCGCCTTGTCATAAGCGATATTGACGGTACTATTTTAAATGACCAACACCAAGTTGATTATCAGCTAAAAACACAGCTTTCTCTTTTGCAGGAAAAAGGAATCCCTTTTGTGTTGGCATCTGCACGTTCACCACTTGGCATGGAGCCAATCGCACAGCAGCTTGGTCTCATTGACAATCCATTGGCTTGCTACAATGGTGCTCTTGTCATCAAAGGAAATCCTCAGAATTATGATATTTTAATGGAACACGCTTTGGATAAAAAAGAAGTTCGTTGTCTGCTAGAGCTCGTCCAAGAGAAGTTTCCAGCTGTAGCTATCAATCTCTATTCAGGAAAGGATTGGTTTGCTGAACAGATTGACAAATGGGTTCAGGAAGAAGCAGATATTACCGGTGAAAATCCTATCCTTCAATCTCTAGTTTCTGTTGTAGAACATTGTGCTTCTATTCACAAACTTCTTCTGATAGGTGAAGCGATCACCATCCAAAATCTTCACGACTATCTGCAAAACACAGATTTTCCTAAAACAACCTTTTATCTTTCAAAAGAGAATTATCTAGAAGTGACAGCTAAACAGGTTTCTAAGGAAAATGCTCTTCAAGAGATTGCTCATTTTTACCAAATCCCTCTCCAGCAAGTCATGGCAATCGGTGATAACTTCAACGATCTCCCCATGCTGAAATTGGCCGGATTAGGAGTGGCTATGGGAAATGCTCCTAAAGCAGTCAAAGAGCAAGCTACTATAGTCACTCTGACAAACAATGAGGGAGGAGTCGCTCAAGCAATAGAGCAATACGTCTTGGATTAACAGCTATCTTTCCAAAATACAATAGAAAAATGAACGGATTCATAAAATTCTCTAGTTCTCCATATAAAAAAACACGGACAAGCAAACTAGCAACCAACTAGTTAAAATCTTTGTTCGTGTTTTCTTTTTCTTATTTAAAATTCTCAATTGCTCCGTCATAATTTGCCCATTCTTTGCTGAAGAATCGATCATTCATCCGGTAAGTCGGAGCAGGCTTTGGATTGGAAATAAAAGGATTGACAGCCTTATCAAACGCCAGCCAGCCAAGCCAGCCCATGTGAATGGTGTCCTGCATAAAATAAGGTTTCCCACCATCGTTTGAAAAGTCTGCAATATTGGTAAAACCTTGGCTTTCCAACTGATAACGAATTTTCTTCACCGCTTGTTGGTACTTTTCTTGACTCAAACCAGTATAGGCCATCCATTTTGCATTGACAGGGGGAATAACAAAGATTGGATTCGTTTTTGACTTGGCAAATTGCTTCAAAACAAGCTGTAAGTCATTATACTCAGGAGACTTGACATAGGATAGCTTTCCCTGCGCACCTTTGAGCTTCTTTAAATGCTTTCGCAAACGGCGACGATAGAACTTATTATCAATTCCCAAGTTATTATTGTTGGTATTTTTTTGTGCATCTTTAATAGCAAATTTTTCTAAATCCTCGTAGGAAAATTTATTTGGTAAACGCTTGACTTGAGGCTGAACCAATTTTTCATAATTTGCATTGCGTTCGGCAAATAGTGAGCTAAAAAGAGCATCCTCCCGCTGATTCAAACGACTAATAAGACGAATATATTGCTTGTCAAAATTTGACAGTTTCTGATTAGCAGCGACTTTTTTTACATTGTCTTTCATAGCCACTGTCGGATACAGTTGTAAGAGACGCTTAGCCGCATACTGAGCAGCAATATCTCCTTCTTGCTGACGCAAGAAACTGGTCAATTGATCACTATTAAAATATTGTTGAAATGCTGCTGGACTGTAGCCTTTTTTGGTAAACCATTGAGGAGAGACCACATACACGACTGTTTTATTTTTCAGTTGAGGAAGCAGCTGCTGCATACCAAAATATTGTGTAAGAGACGCTGCGGCACGTTGCCCCAAAAAATACGGACGGTAATTGCGGTTGTATTTTTCTGACAAAACCGCAGGATGCATGCTGTCAAAACGCAGCCATTCACTTGAACCAAAGTAAGGAACAAAGCGGTGCTTTTTATCTGTCAAAGCACGTACTTTTTGCGTTCTTCCCTTGAAACTTCCCGCCGTCAAAGTAACGGCTGAGCGCTTTTCAGCTTGGTAATCATGTTGTTGCTTGGTTGGGTAGAAAAATAGTAAAGCCACCACCATCAAAAAGGCGCAGAAAACTGGGCCTAAAATGAGCCACAATCGTTTAAGCATTGCGAAGCTCCGTTACACCTTCAATAATTTTATTAGCCGTATTCCAATCATCACGACCAAATTCTGAGACGGGAACATGAATGTCAAAACGGTTTTCTAATTCAACAATCAATTCAACCGTTCCCATACTGTCCAGAACTCCTGCATCAAACAAATCTTCGTCCATCATGTCTGATACATCTTCCATAAATAAATCATCAATAATTTCTAATACTTCTGCTTTTACGTCCATTAGAGAACTCCTTTTTTATTTTTTAAACCATAAGTCATTCAAAAATCCTGAGAAGATTAAGAATGAAAACATTACAACATTAAAAGTGATAAACATCCCCACTGCTTGCGTCCATTTGTTGTCTGGCAAGGGAGGTAGATTCTTCTTTTTCCGCTCTTTATTGACGGTCTTTTTCTTCCGCACCCAAGCGTCATTGATAACGAGTCCTAGACCATGAAAAAGTCCATAAGCAATGTAATACCAAGTAACCCCGTGCCAAAAGCCCATGACTAGCATATTGATGATATAAGCTACACTTGAAGTGGTATTCCGATTTTTAAAAACTTTGTTTCGGATAAGTACTGTAACCAGACGCATAAAGACAAAGTCACGGAACCAAAATGATAAACTCATATGCCAACGATTCCAAAACTCTTTCAAATCATGCGAAACGAAAGGTTTATTAAAGTTAATCGGACTTTTAATGCCCATTAGATTGGAAATAGCGAGGGCAAACATGGAATAACCCGCAAAGTCAAAAAATAAATCCAATCCAAATACATACATCACTCCTAGAGTTGGCAGGTTGAAGATACCACCCATTTGCACTGCATATTGCTTGAGAGGAGGCAAAATCATTGAGCCTAAAATATGTGCCAGAATAAACTTGTATAAGAAACCAAGCATTATGTATTGAACGGATTGCTCCAACATATCTAGCAGTTCATCACGCTCAGGGATGTTTTCATAGTCTTGATTGAACCGCTTAAAACGATCAATCGGCCCACTTGAAAAAGTTGGCATAAAGAGCATGAAACGTAGAAATTCCCATAAGTTAAAGTCTTTTAGAACACCATCCCGCAGCTCAATAATCATTCCTACTGAACGGAAAGTTAAGTAGGAAATTCCTAAAAAGCCCAAGAGTGATTGATGACCATAAATAGCTGGCGTTACCTTTACAAAGAAAAGCGGTAGGATAGACAAAGCAATGTGCAAATAGAAAATCCATTTGCTATCTCCCGTTTTTCGATAAATTTTATAAGACCAAACCCAAATCATCTGCCAAATAACGTAAAACAGTAGCGCATAAATTTGCGTTAACTTTGGTCCAGTCAGCATAAAAATGATAAAAGCAAAGCTGGCCAGAGCTTCGTAAATGGGAAATCTTTTTTTGAAGAATAAACCAACAAAGATTGGCAAAACGGCTAAAATGATATAAACAAAATACTGCGGATCCCCGTACGGTTCCAAGTGAGGAAGCTGTCTTATGAAATCCATCATCGGTTGTTGACCTCGCTAATCAAACCTTTAATATCAATCTTACCATTTGGTGTCAATGGCAAGGAATCCCGATAAAGGAATTTGGAAGGCATCATATAAGACATCATAATATCTTGCAAATCTTCTTTGATAGCTTTGGTGATATCAATCTCACGCTCAAATTGTTCCTTAACCCCGTCCTTCAGGATGACATAGGCTAGAAGGTTTTGTACTTTATGATCTTTATTGTAACGCGGTACAGCCACAGCTGAGTCCACATATTGAGACTTGTTCAGGTTTTGGGAAACATCTTCTAATTCAATACGAAAACCGTTGAACTTGATTTGGAAATCCATACGACCGCCATAAAGCAGTAAACCTTCATCTGTCATAGTACCAACATCACCTGTATGATAAGCTGGTAACCCTTCAAACTCAAAAAATGCTTCGGCTGTTTTCTCTGGATTGTTCATATAGCCTTTTGATACAGCTGGTCCAGAAACAATGATTTCTCCTTGCTCACCGTTTGGCAATTTGTTTCCATCTTCATCAATCACAAAAGTTGGAGAATCCGCTTTGGTATAGCCAATCGGCAAGCGTTTCATATTTGTCAGCATATCATCTGTTATAGCAACGGCAGATAGAGCCACAGTTGCTTCTGTCGGACCGTAAGCATTGATAATACGTGCATTTGGAAAACGGTCACGCAATTTTTGAGCCGTTTTAACCGTCAATTCTTCTCCGTCAAAGTAGAAATGTGTAATGCCTGGCATTTTTTCAGCATTGAAATCTTCAGACAGCATTGCCATGTCTGCAAAAGACGGCGTGGATGTCCAAATAGCGATTGGCAAGTTCAAAATAGTCTCAAATAGCTGCTTGAAATCTTGCGTAATGGCAGACGGAACTGCAAAAAGTGTTCCTCCAAGTGCCAAGGTTGGCGCCCAATACATAACCGATAAATCAAAAGAGTAAGGTGGCTGCGCCAACATTTGCGGACGAGCTGGAGTCGCAAATTCCTTATCTGTAATCATCCAGTTGGTAAAGCTAAGCAAATTATCGTGCGAGATTTGCACACCCTTTGGCTTTCCAGTCGTTCCTGAGGTGAAAATGATATAGTAATTCTCATCACCTTTAACAGGGTGTGTAATTTCGTAAGGATGTTTGGCTGCAAAAGCTACTTGAACTGTTGTTACATCAAGAATCGGAATCGTCACATCTTTCAGCGGAAAGTCATTGATTGCAATAATGAGACTAGGCTGTGCCACTTCCACAATCGCTGTCACGCGCTCCAGAGCTGAATGACTATCAATCGGAATATAAGCATGTCCTGACTTCGTCAAAGCTACAAAGGTTGCTAACATGTCGTATTCTTGCCCACCAAACACCACCACTGGTGACTTTTCAGGAAGCGCAAGACTATCAATCTTTGCAGCGAGCGAATCCGAGTCCACTTTCAAATCATGATAAGTATGAGCTTCTCCGAGAACATTGTAAACTGGAAAATCTGGTTGAGACTGAGCAAAGCGCTCAATCGTTTCAATCATGTCGTTAATTACTGAATTGGTCACAGTCTGCTCCTAAAATTCATTATAGATAAAACCACCTTGGCCTTGACCAAGATAATTAAAGAAATAAAGCAACGCTAGAAATATCACAAAATAAAACAGCGTCTGTCCAAAAAATTTAAAAATTATTTTATGTTTTTTCATCATATTCATCACTTTTGTCTTACTTCTAGATAAGACTTAGTATATTTTACCATTTTCTAACGCTATTTTTCAATACAAAACATTCTTTAATTGAGGAATTCAGTTAGAATTAAGGTTTATTTACAACAAACCTAGACAAATTACAGATACTTCTTGACACAGTTAGCTGAAAAAATACGTCTACTAACAGCAACTTTTGATAATATATAAAAATTTTATATATTTTCTTGACTTTAAAAAGAAAAAGAACTATACTATGTATAGAAAAATTATATATAAAAATATTATATATAGGAGGTGCTCATGTATTTTCCAACATCTTCTACCTTGATTGAATTTCTCATTCTAGCGATTTTGGAAAGCGAAGATTCCTATGGCTATGAGGTTAGCCAAACGATTAAATTGATTGCCAATATCAAGGAATCAACCTTATATCCTATTTTGAAAAAGTTAGAAAAAAATCGTTATTTAACGACTTACTCGCAAGAATATCAAGGTCGAAAACGGAAGTATTACTCCCTTACTCCAGTGGGACGAAAGCAGTTAAACACCCTTAAAAGGGAGTGGGAGTTATATACAGCGACAGTCAACGGTATCATAGAAGGGAGCATTCGCCATGACAAAAACTGACTATTTAGCCGCACTAGAGAAATACTTGAAAACATTGCCAGAAGCAGATTATAAAGAAGCAATGGATTATTTTACGGAATACTTTGAAGAAGCCGGACCTGAAAATGAAGCACAAGTCATTGAGGAGTTGGGAGATCCCAAAGACGCAGCAGAAGAGATTATTCGTTCACTTTCATCAAATCAAGCAGAAGAAACGTCAACTCGTCCTCAACACCAGTCATCTGCACACAATCACCAATCATATACCGACAATGCTTATATCTTTGAAGACTATGCAACAATCTCTGAATTGCATATTGATGTCACCACGCAAGATATTCTGATTGAGCCTTCACCTGATGATTTTTTCCACATCAAATACTATAATGGAAAAGGCAACAATCAAATCATTTCTACTGTTCAAAACGAGAAGTGGCACATTACAGAAAAAGGCAACACGCATTATAGTGGTTTGGACTGGATTATTAACGTCATGAAAAACGGTTTTGATAATCATCCTATTTGCATTCAAATCCCGAATGGCAAGATTCTTCAGTCATTCTCACTTCAAGCAACTTCTGGTGATGTAGCTGTATCTCATCTTCAAACACAAAAAGGAACGATTGAGCTTTCAAGTGGTGATTTGACCATGCGTCATTGCCATTTGCAACAGACCAATGTTACCCTTATCAGTGGTGATATTCATCTAGCGCATGCCAAATTAACAGATTGTAAAATTACTCTTGTATCAGGTGATCTCGACACGCATTCTTTAGAAATTGCTGGTAAAACCTCTATTCAAACAACAAGCGGAGATATTTCACTTCATCTGCTGCACCATGATTTCAGCTATGATCTTGAAACAGTGCACGGAGACATTTCTATCTCTGATCAGCTCCAGCCGAGCCACCAAATCGTTGGCAACACGATCCACCACCAAGCAACGGATTCTACAGATTCTCTTACTATCCAAGCTGTCAGCGGAGACATCAATCTTTATTAGAGGTTTCGCATGAAACAGATTCATTGGTTATTCTTTGATATTGGCTCAACTTTGGTAAACGAAGAAAAAGCCTACCAAGATCGGATTGAGCAGGCTATTGCGGATACTCACATTTCTTATGCAGCATTTTATCAAACTATGATTCACTATTTTAAGGAAAACAAAAAGGGCGATGGGGAAGCTCTGAACGATTATGGTCTGAAGCGTCCGTCTTGGAGGTCTGATTTAGAGGTGCTGTATCCTGACTGCAAGTAAGTGCTGAAAACTCTCCACCAGCACTACAAGATTGGGATTATTGCCAACCAGTTACCGAACTTGCAAGCAAGATTGAGAAGATTTGGTATTGATTCTTGGATTGATCTGATGATTTCCTCTGCCGATGTTGGCTTGGCAAAACCTGATCTCGCTATTTTTGAGTTAGCTCTCCAACAAGCGAACTGCTTAGCTGAAGGCGCTGTGATGATTGGTGACCGTTTGTACAATGATATTCTTCCGGCTAAACAACTTGGAATGCAAACCATTTGGATCCGACAGAGATTTAGCCGCTTGACCCACGTAACGAATCCAGCAGAAGCACCAGATTGGACTGTTGATTTTGATAGAGATTCTAGAGATTTTAGGCTGAGCATGCAAAAAAACTAGAGTTGTTTCGCTCTAGTTTTTTTAACGTTATCAACTTTATTATATCATAAATTTTCCTTCAAAAATAGACTTGTTTCTTCTTATTTTTGTGATACATTGAAAGTGAAAAAAGGGGAATTCTTTAAGCAGTTCGTCAGAAGGGAGGATTTATAATTAGAGCTGTAGTTTTATCAATTTGATTTTATAAAAAGGAGGAAACACTATGAGGCGTTTAGGTTTAATGTTTATTAGCTTTTTAAGTTTCTTAGTTCTAGTCTTTGGCATTGGAACGACTGTAAAAGCTGATGAAACTACTGTTAAAAATTTTGATGTTGTAACAGTTACTAAAGATGAAATCTTAGCCAATTATGTTAGTAATACAGGCGTTAGTTTTGCAGAAGCTGAACGTACTTTATTCCCCAATAAGAGCACTTCTCAAGCTAGAAATGCTCAGCTAAATGAAGAAACTTCATATGTAGTGTTACGTGGTGCTACATATCAAGATGATACGTTAATTTCTTATATTCCAAATAATGCAGGACATGTCTATTTTTATTGTGAAGTTAGTAAAAGCGGTTGGTTTAGAGGAATAAAACGAATTGTTTATGCAGGTTATTATTCTGGAAGTTTAATATTCCAAGGAAATTTTCAATACGCTTTACCCAATGCCAATAGAATACACTTTACTTTAAACGGTCATTTGTATAGAAATACATCAACAACCACTTCAATCGGAGCTGGAATTGGTATTGGTCAGGTTGGTAGCTTTAATGTCGGAGTTGCTGATACATCTAGTTACCACAGTCCATTATATTATCATGGAAATAGGAGTTATTAAGTATGAAAAAAAGATTGTTATTTTTCAAGCTATTTGGTTTGTTTGTTCCCCTTTCATTTCTTTATTTATTTGTAGAAATATGCCAATTATACGTGATTTATTATTTCATATATTTTTCTTAGTTTTAATCCTATCACAATGGTTAGCGATTAAAACACTATCACACCTTGACGATTAAGCAAAGGTCAAACGAAAGAGGTTGGGTTTCCCAGCCTCTTTTGTCTATCATCACCGTCCGCCAGGACCTCCGCCCATACCATTTCCATTTTGTGTGGTTAGGCTAGCTGTTGCGGTCGTGCTTTGTCCATTTACTGTAATAGTGTAGCTTTTACCGTCTTTAATAGCAGCTGAGCTCGCTAGAACAGATTGGAAATTCTTAGTCGCAGTGTAACTGAGAATTTCTTTTCCTGACGAATCAGAAATCGTCACCTTAGCACCAGCATTCCCAGATACATTCGTAAGGATAGAGGCCTGTTTAGAATTTGAGCCAAAGCCCATTGCCATGCCATTGCTGCCGACCATTACAACGGTCCCGCCAGTAATGGTGCCATTGCCGTCATAGTCAAGAGCACCATTGCCACCATTTGTCGGCCCGTCCACATAGACCTCACCACCTGAAATGGTCAAATCTCCGTTAGAATCCAAGCCGTCACCTTGGGCATTAACCTTGACCTTACCACCTGTGATGGTCAGACTGACACCAGCGGTCGCTTGTCCTGGAGCGCTCTCGCTGCTGCTACCGTCTGCAGCATTGATACCATCGTCATTGGCTGTCAGGTCTAAATCCCCACCGTTAATGGTGACGGTTTTGCCTTCTAGCGCTTCTTCGCTCTTTTCAACCTTAATCGTACCGCCGTCAATAAAAGCAGTATTAGAAGCGTGAATACCATCATCTCCAGCGTGAATGGTAATCTTTCCAGACTGGATATAGAAATTGCCTAATGATGTATCTTCATCATTATCCGCATGAATGGCATCTTCCGTTGCGGTCAAATTCATTGTCGCGTCTTTGATATTGATTGCGTCATTCGCTGAAAGGGCATTTTTATAACCTTTAATCGTGTAGGTTCCGCCTGTAATGCGCAAATCATCATTGGACTCAATAGCATTGCCATAATTGCCTTCGACCGTCAGACTACCAGAACCGTTGAAAGTGAGGTCGTCCTTGCTGTAAATCGCAGCGTCATAGTCTGTATTCTTGTGATTGGCAGAATCCGAAATCGTGTTCTTGCTGTCTTTTGCAAGAGTGATAAAAGTCTTATCTGCATTTTCTACGACAATAGCAGCATCTGTTCCAGTCATCGTGACCCCATTCAGCACGAGTTGAACTTTGTCTTTATTGCCAACTTTAACGACAATTTGGACATTTTCACTTGAACCAGACAAGACATAAGTCCCCGCTTTGGTAATCGTCACTGTAGAGCCGGACACTTCCGCACCAGAACCAGAAGTCTTGGCAGATGAGCCACTCAGGCTAATCTTAGTCGCTTTTGATTCATCATAAGAAGCGTCTTGGTCACGTTTAGTAAAATAATTGGACAGTTTAACGGTCGTTACCTTACTGGTGCTAGAGGAATTGGTACTGGCTGAACTACCGTTTTTCGCACCACATGCTCCCAAAGCAACTGTCAATAGAACAAGCGGAACCAGTCGTTTCCATGTTTTTCGTTTTGAGGCTGTTTTTTTCATGGCGGTCCTCCTTATAGTTCATTTTCTTTTGTGACGTAGCGGCTAATGGCAATCTCTAAATTCCCATTTCGTGTCCGCAGAGCGTCCATTAACTCTTTCTCTGTCATTGTACCATTTAATTGGACAATATACTTAATCTTGAACAGACTTCCCATATCAGACGTTTTGACATTTGCTAGTTTAACATAGTTGGTCGCCTTTTGGAAGATGTCATCAAAGACCGTCTCATAGTCTAAACTTTCTGGAATGACAACGGTCACTTGGCGCATGGAATGTTTCATCTGCCCGAAATTCACTGTTTCCAGCAACAACATAACTACCGACATAATCATCGTAAAGACGCTGGCAAAGACAAGATAGCCCATACCGACAGCAATCCCAATCGTCATCGCAAGGAAAATCGCCAGCAATTCCTTAGCACCACCCGGTGCTGAACGAAAGCGAATCAAGCTGAAAGCCCCCATGACCGCAACCCCTGCACCCAGACTGCCATTGACTAGGAAAATGACAATGGCAATCAAAGTCGGCAGCATAACCAAGGTCATCATAAAGGACTTGCTATAAATGGTTTTGTACTGATAGACCTTGGCTAATATCAGCCCCAGCACTAAGGCAACACCAATCGCACCAAACATACTGGCTGGATTGACCGTTGTCCCTGTAAAAACATCACTAAATAGCTGATCGAACATGATTGATTACTCCTTTGTAGTCGGTTGTTTTCTTGTAGGCAACCCCGTATTTTGAGAAAGACTTTGGAAAAACGTGGTGACGATCCAGAATCTCTGCCAGCCAGAGTGGATACGCCCCCGGCACCTTGATTTCCATGATGACATGGTTGTCAGGAAGAAGGTTCTTGCCGTTTTTTCCTGCCAGTAAGCTCAAATTTTTCGTTCGATAAGCGACATCATAGTCAATGGTAATCCGCACATTTGAATCTTCCAAACCTTTTAAAGAGTAGCGGTTGTAGTAGATATACATCATGGGCTGCACGCCACCGTAACGCTCACAAAGCCATTCGATTTCCTGTTTAATCTGCGAATCCTCAAGCTGGCATTCCCCTGCGAGATACTGCTCTGCTGTCAACAACTCAGTCGCAATCCGACGTTTATACACGACCTTGCGCACTTTTTTCTTGATTTCCAAAAAGACTTGGCTATCAGCCTGAGGGCTAGCATCATAAGTGCGCACGCGCAATTTTTCCTTGAAATAAGGCTTCTCCAAAGACTCCCGAATCATCTGATAGGTCGGTGTATCATAGTAGAGGTTGCCAATCGTTGAATAGGCGTGCTCATCTTCTGCCATATACGCTTCAAACTCCTGTAGCAAATCTGCCAACGTTTCCTTTGAGATGACGTACTTGGTTTCTATCCGTTGAAATTTATCTTTAAATGTTTTTTTAGCCATGAGATTGCTCTCCTTTGTCGTTCTTTATCTACGTAGTTTACGGGCAAATCCTTAAAAGAAAGCTAAAGAAAACTTAAAGAAAACAAAACACCCCCATTTTCTGGAGATGTTTAATAAATGTCTGTAGAATGAAATAGAAACTAGAAGCTACCGCAATCTTATTCTTCACTCTTCTCTTCTTTTTCTTTTTTGATAAGAAAACTGAAAATAATCAGAATAGCTGCTACCAGAAAAATCCAGTACCACACATCATGGCTGCTTCTCGGACCAGAGTAGAGGGAACGTGAAAAATAAATCATCAGATACAAGGAAGTTTCATTATAAAATTCCCAGTTAAAGTGATAGCTGCCTACTGGATAGGACCGCTTATGCGAACACTCTGGCACAAAGATCTGCAAAAGCAAAAATGTTCCCAACACAGCAAAATAAATCACATTGAACACGTCTAATTTCGCATAAGGTTCAACAACCAAGGAAACGAATATCATCATGCTCAACAGATAAAACCGCCACCGAAACCAAAATTCGTTATTAAAATGAAATCGTATCATCCCATCACACTTTCTAATTTTCTGCTCGTTCCTCTTCGTCTTTATCCTACCACTCTGACAGACAAACTTCAAGTAAGATGAAGGAGAAATGTTAGTTGATTTCTGCTACTTTTCCTGCTTCTGCTTTAGGCTCTTTACCCTTGCGACGGGCAAGGACATCTGCATAGTGCTTGCGGCTGTTATTGAGCACGGAAAGGAAGGGCGCATAAAAGCTATCGTTTTTGACTTGGTGCAAAATCACCACATAGTCCGCCAACTGTTGGTAAGGCGTCGCCACTTCTTTGCGCAATCGCTTGACATCATAGCTCACTTTTTGCAATTTCTCTTGGGAGCGAGAGGCAAAGAGTTGTTCAAAAGCTGAGTGACTTTCGGTCAGATTTTCAACGAATTTTCCAAGCGCTAAAGTCCCCACCTGCTCCTTATATGGGGCTGTTTTTAGCTTGTCCAGTAAGCTGACAACGAGGGCGGTTTCTTCCTCGTAATGCTTCTGATGAGCGTCTTTGTATTGGTCAAACAAGCGTTTCAAGCTGGCATAAGCCGCCTTTTCCTCTTCCCGCTTGGCTGCCCGATACGGTTTCAGCGCATCGCGAAGAGCTTGCAAATCAGCGTCGCGCAATTCGTCAGCCGCACTAATCGAAGCTGACTTTTCACTCGCCCGAATCTGACCGAGAGAGGCTTGATAAGCAGGCAAGGCTGCCTTGATCTTCTTGACGAGAGCGGTAATGACGTCCTCATTTTTAAAGTCGAGCGCTTCTTTCTCCACATCGTCTAAAAAACGAGTGATAAACTGCGTGAATTCCGCATGACGGAGATGTCCAGTTCTTAATCCAATGAGCTTTTCTTGCTTCATAAATTCCTTCTTTCCTTTTTTACTTGTCACTTAAAGCGACCGTTTCAATGACTTCTCCTTTTTTCTATCGACTGGGGCGACAACTTAAACTACTTTGGATTCACTCTTTCGACTCGGTCGACAGTCTAAACTACTTTTCATTCATTCTTTCGACCCAGTCGACGGTCTAAACTACTTTGCATTCTTTCTTTCGACCCAGTCGACAGTCTAAACTACTTTTCGTTCACTCTTTCGACCCGGTCGACGGTCTGAACGACAATCAGTTTGCCTTGTCAGCCGCGTGGACGAAGTAAAATTGTCTCGCCTCACCTCATCAGCCAACGAAATCCAGAAAAATCATCTCATTTAGTATAACATGAATGGGAAATTATAGGAAATTTTCTGAAAAAGAGGATTAACCACTTTCAAAACAGTTTGAACACACAGTCCTTAATGGAACGCAGAAGCAGAAAAGGTATTTTTATTCATCACTTTTTCTCCTTTCATCTATATGATATAATATGATGAAAAGGCATTCACAAAATGCCCACTATTTTCACATTTCATATTTTACACAAGGAGTCGCCTATGCGTTGGGATATTGGAACAGTTTACAAGACAATTCGAAAAGCAAAGGGAATCACCCAGCAAGAGATTTGCGGAGATTGGATTTCGCGCTCCAATCTTTCCAAGTTTGAAAGCAACCAATCCGTTCCCAGCTATGAAACTATGGAATTTCTGCTCCACCAGATTGACATGAGCTTTGGGGAATTTGAATATATTTGTAATTATTATAAACCTCGGATAAGACAAGTGATTATCAATCAAATGTCAAACCACTTATCTATTGTTAATAATACAGAACTTAAAAAAATTGCTCATCTATGCGAAGAACATCTTAAAAAAGTCAAACATGATTTGCCAATCCAAAATATTCTCTCCACAATCAATATTATTATGGAAGTACGAGAGCATAACTTTAGCGATAAAGCAAAACAATTGGCAGAGCAAATTTGGACAGATTTAGAAAAGCGAGATGTCTGGTACGAAAGTGACTTTCGCCTGTTAGGTGTTATTCTCTTCTTCTTTCCAATTGAAACCATTCAGGAGATTACCGAAAAAATTCTCACCAATCTTGAAAAATATAATGATTATAAAAACATCAAAGGAACTCAAGCCTCTATTTTATTCAATCTTTCCACCGTTTATTTTCTCAATAACCGCCTTGACGATTGCCAGCGTATCACCGAGATGATCTTACCGCTCGCCAAGCAAACAAAACGATACGACAAGCTCGGGTTTGCTCAGGTTCGCCTGGGTATTTGCCAAGGAGACGATGCCCTTGTCCAGAAGGGGCTCCAGTTGCTTGAGCTGACAGAAGAAACGACCTTGCTCGAAAACTTGAAAGAAGAAGTCAAACAACATCGTACTTCCCCTTTCTCTCACGTTTCACGTGGAACTTCAGCATCTTAAAGGAGACAGAGAAGCAAATGACTTACAACGGATTTGTATTTTTTGATATTGACGGCACCTTGGTTGATAGCCAAGGACAAGTCCCAGCAGACAACAAAACAGCCATTGCTCAACTACGAGCCAACGGCTTTCTGCCTATTGTCTGTACGGGACGCGGTCGCGGAGAAATGGGGACGGTTCTGGAAGACGCTGGGATTCATTCCGCTATCTTGCTAAATGGCATGGAAATCCTCCATGAAAAGCAATTCCTGTTTGAAGGACGAATTGCACAAAACAGCATTCTCAAGCTCCTGCAACTGGCAAAGGAAAATGAGCATGACCTCGGTTTTTATTCGCAAGGAGAAATGCGTGTGACAGCGCTCAGTCTGACCGTTCAGCAGAATTTCCGCTATTTTCATCAAGACCTGCCCCAAGTCGGTCCGACCATTTATCAAAATCAGCCTTGTCAGATGTTGCTCATTTTTAGTGAGAAGCCTGAAAAAGACACCCAATATCAAGCAGAAATCCCTGAACTTCACTTTTTCCGTAACAGCCCCTACTCGATAGACATCACGCCGCACGGTTGTAACAAAGGCTCTGGGATTCAGCACCTGCTGACCTTGCTGGCAGACGAAGCACCGACTTACGCATTCGGAGACGGACTCAATGACCTGACCATGTTTGAAACAGTAGATTATCCCATTGCAATGGGCAATAGCCAAACAGCCGTCAAAGAAGCAGCCACTTTCATCACGCGCTCCAATGATGAAAACGGTATTCCGTACGCCCTCGCCCATTTCGGTTTGATTTAAAAAGGGCGGGACAAACATCAACATTTCGCAAGAAAACGATGTTGTCATCCACCCCGTAAGGTTGAGTTTTATTCTAGAAATAAACGAGTCTGGAACACTTTTATACGTCATCTTCTCACATTTCATTTTCCTGTGAGTGATTGCGCCAGCGTTCCAGCCTCTTTTTGATTAAACTAATTCTTTTTTATTTGGATTGTAAACCAAGAAACCAAGACCAACAAAGAGCAGCAGAACGATTGTCATGAAGGCAACTTGCCCGCCAACTTGCCCCGTCATCGAAATTGTTTGACGCAAAGCCGAAACAGAGTAACTCATTGGCAACCAAGGATTGACATCTTGAAAAATCTTATCCGTTAATGGAAGTGGGTAAGTACCCGCACTAGAGGCGAGTTGCAGCAACAACAAGATCAAGGAAATGAAAGCTCCAAGCTTGGTATCCCACGTTACCAGAGCCGTCACCACCGCCATGAAGCACATGCTGGTCAAAAGAATGATACCAAGCGTTGCCCATTCGTGGTTTGCGGTTAAGCCAATCATGTGTACCGCACCATATACCAATAAACCTGCCAAGAGAGAAATAACGCCATTGACCTGAATACGTGCTTTCAGCCATTCCATACGTGTCTCAGGTTTCTTACCAGAGGGCAACGTGTTAAAAATGATATTGGTTGAAATCGCTGCTACAAAAAGTGCCACAGAAATCATGTATGGTGCCATACCGATACCATTTTTACCAACATGGTCTTTATCTGTTTTCTTCGTTGTTAATGGATTTGCGAGAGCTTTAGCATTGGCTTTATTGGTTATCACCATAGATAATTGATTTTTGGCATCTGTCAAACCTGCTGTCAAGGTGTCCGCACCCGACACAAGTGTTCCCAGATTAGACGTGATAGTTGAACTACCGTCTGCTAACTTCGTAGAACCATTTGCAATTTGACCAGCACCGTCAGACAGTTTGCCTGCCCCTGACACGAGCGTAGCAGAATTGTTCACTAATTGACTAGCTCCGTCTGCCAATTTTGCTAAGCCAGCGTCGATTTGACCATTATTAGCCGCCAATTGATTAGCTCCGGAATTGATTTTTGCCATACCAGATGTCAATTGACTATTTTTACCAGCCAAAGTCTTAGAACCTGAACTGATTTTCGCCATGCCAGACGTCAACTGCCCATTCTTACCAGCCAAAGTCTTAGAACCTGAACTGATTTTCGCCATGCCGGATGTTAATTGAATATTCTTACTAGATAAGGTATTAGCTCCTGCTGTTATCTGCGCAACCCCATTGGTGTAGTCGGTTACACCTTTTGCCAATTGACCAGCACCTGTTGCTAAGCTCGTTTGCAATTGGTCAATACCTGCTGCTACTTTATTAGCACCCGCATTTGATTGTTGCAAAGCTGCAAGGATTTTTGCTTGGGATTGTTGTGAGCTCGTTTGAAGCTCTGAAAGCGCACCTTTTGCTTGTCCGATGACAGCTGCGCTTTGTTGATTAGAAGATTGCTCTGGCAAGTTCGTCACTTGCGTCTTGAGCGCTTGAATATTTGTCAATAGACTTGCCGCAGTCGTAGCAGTTTGACTTGGAGTTTGCGAAATCGCAGCATTGATTTCTGCCTGCTCACTAGCACTTAACTTTTGATAAGCAGCTGTAGCAGCCACGTTAGTTGCAATCGTAGTTTTGTCTGTCGTCGCACTATTGGCAAGCGTGTTCGCAGCCGTTTCCATATTGCTTAAAGCAGTTGTCATGCTTGCTTTGGCAGCTGACAAGTCTGATCCAGTTGAAAGAGCGGTTTGCACAGCAGTTAAACCTGCTTGCAAATCCTGTAGCTTTTGAACTTGTTCAGCAGTCATGCCAGATTGTTGAACAGTCGTCATTAACGTGTTCAGACCCGTAGCTAATTGATGCGCACCGCTTGATAATTTTTGAATTTCTTCATTAGAAGCACTCAATTGATTAACACCAGCCAATAAGTTTTGCGATTGACTGTTTAATTGATTTGCGCCACCTGCAAGATTGGCCACACCATCGGTATAGGTAGTTAAGCCATCTGATAATTGCCCTGAGCCGTCAGCCAATTGACCAACAGCACTTGTATAATCTATCAGACCTTTTGATAATGTATCTGACCCAGAAGCTAATTGACCAACAGCATTTGTATAGTCTGTCAGACCTTTTGAAAGCGTATCTGACCCAGAAGCCAATTGACCGACACCTGACGTATAAGCTGAAAGGCGTGTCGATAGCGTACCAATTCCGTCTGAAAGCTGACGCACACCAAGCGTATAGGTCCCCAAACCTGTCGTCAATGTATTAGCGCCGTCTGCAAACGTCATACTAGAGCTAGATAAAGTATTCAAATTATCTGTCAAGGTTTGACTACCGTCTTTTAATTGTTGACCGCCAGAAGCGAGTTGACCACTACCAGAAGCAGCTGTTGTCATGCCTTTCCTCAAGCTATTCATACTCTTGAAGAGAGATGTCGTGTATGTATTTGTCACATTGTTAGCGACAGTTTGTTGAAGCCGCGTCATAGCTGAGTCACTCATCTTGCTGGCAATAAAGCTGTGTCCGCTAGATGTTTGATAATCAATCTGCATCTTTTGCGGCTTATTATCCAGAATACTAGCAGCCTTTTGAGACAAATCACTTGGAAGCGTGATTATCATATAATAATCACCTTTCTCCAATCCCTTCTTAGCCTTTCCTTCAGATACAAAATGAAAGTCCAAAGCATCATTCTTTTTAAGACTTTTCACCATATCATCGCCAACAGATAAGGTGTTGTTGTTAAATGTCGCATGTTGGTCTTTATTCACAACCGCTACTGGCAATTCTGAAACTTTACCATAAGGATTCCACATGGAGCTCAAAAAGATTACATTATAAAGAGCAGGAATCAAGGAAACACCAATCATGACAATCACAAAAATTGGTTTTTTGAAAATTGCTTTCCATTCTTTGAACATTTTTTCTCCTCTATCTTAGACACTCTGTATAAAAATTTTAATTTTTGAAATATTTTTATACACATTGTCTAAATATTTGATATAATAGATTATACAGTTTCTGAAATTTTTCACAAGAGAAAAATTTCATTTTTAGACACGTTGTATAAAATTGTTCAAAAGAGGAAGGTAAAATGGTAGAAAGTAACAAACGTCAAAAAACAAAAATGATTATTGAAAACGCTATGGTAGAGCTACTGGAACACGAATCATTCGATCAGATTAGCACTGTCAAGTTGACAAAAACGGCTGGTATCAGTCGCAGCAGTTTTTATACACACTACAAAGATAAATATGACATGATTGAGCATTATCAGCAAAAACTTTTTCATAAGTTAGAATACATTTTTGATAAGTATGCCCAAGATAAGCGCAGTGCCATTATAGAAGTTTTTGATTTTCTCATACGTGAATCTCTCCTTTCTGCCCTATTGACAGAAAACGGAACCAAAGAAATCCAAACTTTTTTACGCCATAAATTCCAAATTATGCTAGCTGAAGACCTACAAGATCACTTCAATAGCAAATTGCTGAGTCAAGTAGAAAAAGAGTACAGTTATGTTTATCTCACAAATGCCTTTTTTGGTGTCTGTCAAATGTGGATTTCCAGAGGAAAAAAAGAAAGCCCCGAACAAATGGCAGATTTCCTTTTAAAAATGCTGTATTAGAATATTTCCTATACCTGCTCTAGTAGCACACACAAGGTCTTTAGGACTTTTTTCGTAATCTTTATAACAAAAAAGAAGCTGGGGAAATCCCAACTTCTGATAATCCATTGATTAAAGTTGTTTGTTGTAGTATTCAACGACAAGTGCTTCGTTGATTTCTGGGTTGATTTCATCGCGTTCTGGAAGGCGAGTCAATGAACCTTCTAATTTTTCAGCATCAAACGATACGAATGCCGGACGTCCAAGAGTTGCTTCAACTGCTTCAAGGATTGCAGGTACTTTAAGTGACTTTTCACGAACTGAAATCACTTGTCCAACAGATACGCGGTAGCTAGGAATATCTACACGTTTTCCGTCAACAAGGATATGACCATGGTTTACGAATTGACGAGCTTGACGACGAGTAGTCGCAAGACCAAGACGGTAAACAACGTTATCCAAACGGCGTTCCAAAAGAAGCATGAAGTTGAAACCAAGGATGCCTTCTTTGATCTTAGTAGCTTGAACAAACAAGTTACGGAATTGTTTTTCACCTACACCGTAAGTGAAACGAAGTTTTTGTTTTTCAGCTAATTGCAAACCATATTCTGACAATTTGCTACGGTTGTTTGGTCCATGTTGACCTGGTACGTAGTTACGACGTGCCAATTCTTTACCTGTACCTGTAAGTGAAAGACCCAAACGACGAGCTTGTTTCCAAGATGGTCCTGTATAACGTGACATAAACATGTCCTCCTGTAAAAATAATAATTTGAGGAAATAGTCACTTAGAAAGCCCTGATTCGTGCAGAACATTTTCGCCTAAACAGCCAAGGCTACTTTTATAGCTAATGTTCTGTTGACGAGCTTCATGCTCTCCTGCTGCTATTTCACACAAAAGCCATTATATCAAAAAAAATCCTATCTGTAAAGACGGATTTTACCAGATTATTTCTTTCTATGAAAATAACCTTTCTTTTTCAACAATTCTTCTATCGCAATTATATTTTGCTGTTCAGATGTTGCTAAAATAGTTTCAAATCCTAGACTTTTAGCGACATCTAAATTAACCTGTAGATCATCTATAAACACACATTGATTAGCTTGTAATGCGTATTGAGCTAGTAACTTTTGATAGATACTTTTATCTGGCTTTGCACACCCTACTTCGTAAGAAAGGATTTTACCAGTCAACACTTTCGTCATCGGTAATAAACCTGCATTTTCAACTGCATAAAATATCTCACTTGTAGTAGACAAAATATAAATGCCATATCCCAGCTGAACCCATTCAAAAATTTTCTCTTGTAGCTGATGATAAACATCCACTGTCTCATACCAATGAGTAAAAATGGCTTCAACAGTAGCAGAGTAAGAACTATCTAGTAATGTTTGAGCTGCCTGAATAGCTACTTCCAAAGTTAATTGTCCAGTATCTGTCTGAGCCCAGAACCCCGAATCAAAAATAGCAGCTTTGACGCACTTCCGGTCTTCTTCATCTTCTACAAAAGTAGCTAAAATCTTAGCGGGATTCCATTCAATTAAAACATTGCCAAAATCAAAAACTAGATTTTTAATCATTTTTCACTCCAGCTACATCACATCAAAGCAGTTTTTCGCCATTAAAACAAATTTATTCTCAATCCAAATAATGAATGAGATTTTTCTCTGTTAAAATATCTGAATAAGTATAAGATTCGACATAAGTGTTTTCAATCTCACCTGGTTGACCTCCATTACTTGTATATTCAACGATAAACAAAGAAGGATAAACTTCAATCAAGCGCCCTTGCTTATTTTTTTGACGTTTACGACCATTTTCAAGAGTCATTTCTACCATTTTGCCCTCATGGGCTTTGATTTCTTCTTTGATTTTTCTCATTTTTGCAACATCTGTAAATGCATCACTCATTATTTATTCCTCTCTCTTGGAAATACTTGAAAACTTATTGTATTCTTTTTGGAAAATCAATTCCACCGTGCCACGCGCACCGCTACGATTCTTTTCGATAATCACTTCAACTTTGTTGTTTGGAAGCCCTTCAGATTCTTCACCGCCGCGTTCATAGTAGTCATCTCGATATAAAAATGCGACAATATCTGCATCCTGCTCAATTGAACCAGACTCACGAATATCTGACAAAACAGGTCGTTTGTCCTGACGCTGTTCCACACTCCGTGACAATTGGCTCAGCGCAATGACTGGCACTTTCAACTCTTTTGCCAAAATCTTTAATTGACGAGAGATTTCAGAAACTTCCTGCTGACGATTTTCTCGACCAGTCCCTGTAATCAACTGCAAGTAGTCAATCAAGATCAATCCAAGATTTCCTGTTTCTTGCGCTAATTTTCGAGCACGCGAACGAATTTCTGTAATCCGAATTCCTGGCGTATCGTCAATGTAAATACTAGCTTCTGCTAGATTTCCTTGTGCAATCGCATACTTGCTCCATTCTTCATCCGTCAGTTGCCCTGTACGGATTGAATGCGATTCAATTAACCCCTCTGCTGCCAGCATTCGGTCTACTAGGCTTTCTGCCCCCATTTCTAAAGAAAAGATAGCAACTGTTTTATCCAGCTTTGTTCCAATATTTTGAGCAATATTGAGAGCAAAAGCTGTTTTACCAACCGCTGGACGAGCTGCCACGATGATTAACTCTTCTTCATGCAAACCCGTAGTCATGTGATCCAAGTCTTGATAACCTGTCGCAATCCCTGTAATATCAGAAGTTTGCTGAGACCGCGTTTCCAAGCTGCCAAAGTTAAGATTCAAAATCTCTTTAATATTTTTAAAGCCACTTCGACTAGCATTTTCACTAACATCGATCAGCGCTTTTTCAGCCCCAGCAATGATTTCATCTGCAGGACTAGAGCCATCATAAGCTAGATTGATAGAGTCTGTCAGCCGCGAAATCAACCGGCGCAAAACAGCTTTTTCTGCGACAATCTTAGCATAATATTCAGCATTGGCAGAAGTCGGCACTGAATTGACCACTTCAACCAAGTAAGACAAGCCACCGATATTTTGCAAATCACCCTGACTGTCCAAAATATTACGAACAGTTGTCGCATCAATGGCATCACCTCGATCTGCCAAGTCAATCATCGCTTTAAAAATTAACCGATTAGCATATTTAAAGAAGTCAGTTGGCTCGATATATTCACGAACAAAAACTAGCTTACTTTCATCAATAAAAATCGCACCTAAAACAGATTGCTCTGCTAAAATATCCTGCGGTTGTGCTCGCAATTCATCAATATCTGCCATAAGACCTCCTCTCTCAAAAAATATTCTTCAATTAACCTTCTTTTACACGTAAGTTAATCACACTTGTCACATCTTGATAAATTTTCACTGGCACATCAATCAAACCAACAGAACGAATAGGACTCTTGACTTGAATCAATCGTTTATCAATCTTAATTCCAAATTGCTTCTGCAACTCTTCAGCAATTTTTTTACTGGTAATAGAACCAAAAGTCCGTCCATCTGGTCCCACTTTTTCAGTAAATTCGACAATTGTACTTTCTGCTTCCAACTTTTCCTTAATGGCTTGCGCTTCAGCTAGCATTTCAGCGTGTGCTTTTTCTTCTGATTTTTGTTTTCCGCGAAGCTCGCCGATAGCTGCTGCAGTCGCCTCTTTTGCAAGATTTTTCTTAATCAGAAAATTCTGTGCATAGCCAGTAGGCACTTCTTTAATTTCACCTTTTTTTCCTTTACCTTTTACATCTGCTAAAAAGATTACTTTCATTCTTCTAACTCCTTATCTTTTAGTACTTCACGAACAATAATTTCATTCAGGCTATGAACCACCTGAGCAATTGTCTGGTCAGGAATTTGCGCTGCCGCCAAATTAAAATGACCGCCGCCACCCAGTTCTTCCATGATACGTTGGACATTGATTTTACTACGACTACGAGCAGATATCGATATACTATTTTGTTTGTTTTTGCTGACAACAAAACTAGCTTCAATCCCTGACATAGCTAACATAGCATCTGCTGCTTTACTAATAACAACTGTATCATAGCATTTTTCTTCTGCTCCGGTAGCGACGAGTACATTTGGCAAGATTTTCTTACCATTTAAAATTAGCTCATTCACTTCACGGTACTCATCAAAGTCTGTGGCAGAAATATCTTGAATGGCTACGCTATCACTTCCGCGCGTGCGCAAATAGCTCGCTACATCAAACGTCCGACTCGTTACACGAGAAGAAAACTTCTTCGTATCCAGCATAATCCCAGCCATCAACACACTAGCCTGCATTTTACTCAAGCGTCTTGTCTTAGAATTTTGGAATTGAATCAACTCTGTTACCAATTCACAGGCACTGCTTGCTCCACTTTCGATATAAGTGATAACAGCATTTTCCGGAAAATCTTGATCTCTTCTGTGGTGATCAATGACAATAATTTGGTTAAACAAATCATAAAATTCTTTTGATAAAGTCAGAGCTGTTTTTGAATGATCCACCATAATCAACAGAGAACGATTGGTCACCATTGTCATCGCATCAGCGACCGAAAGAAGATTGGTCTCCCCTTCATCCTGCAGTTTGCGAACTGCTCGATCAATATCCGCAGCCATTTGATGAGGATCATAAACAGCATAAGTCTGATCAATAATATTACTAGCAAATACTTGCATTCCCACAGCAGAACCAAGCGCATCCATATCCAAATTTTTGTGCCCAACTACAAAAACTTGGTCCACACTTTTAATCTTATCCGAAATAGCAGTCATCATAGCGCGCGTGCGAGTACGTGTCCGTTTCACCGATGCAGCTGAGCCACCACCAAAGTAAACAGGATTCTTTGACTCATCATTTTCTTTAACAACAGCCTGATCACCACCACGAACTTCAGCAAGATTCAAGTTTAAGAGAGCCACTTTACCAATTTGCTCATGATTACTATCACCATAAGAGAAGCCCATACTCAATGTGAGAGGAATTTCCCGCTTTTTAGCTTCTTCTCTAAACTGATCAATAACTGCAAACTTATTTTGCATTAACCGATCTAGCACCGTGTAATCCGTAAAAATATAGAAACGATCCATTCCAACACGACGAGAAAACATAGCATATTTTCCTGCAAATTCAGAGACAAAATTTGCAATAAAGCTATTAATGTGGCTAATATCTGAATCTGAGACGACGTCCTCTAAATCATCATAATTATCAACTGAAATAATACCAATAACTGGTCTCGTCGTTACTAATTCTGAAGTTGCCTCATACTCATTAGATGCATCAAAAAAGTAAAACACACTTGAAGCATGATCTAAGTAGACCGAATATTTTGTATCCCCAATTGTTGCATACGACCCAGCACCCTCAGATGGTGTTTTGGTAATTTTTTGCAGCAAATCCACATCAAATTCACCGTCTTCATTGGTAAGAATCAACTCTGCGTAAGGATTAAACCATTCTACATTTCCAGATGTTTGATCAACTTTTACAACACCAACCGGCATTCTTTCAAGCAATGATGCCAAACTATTTTCTGCTTGATCATTCACATACTGGATTTGTTCCACTTCATCAATTTCATAACTTTTTTGTTGGTAAATCAATAGAAAAATCAAAAGAGCAAGCACTAAAAAGAGTGCAGATAACATCAGAATGCTGCTACCAAAAACTCGTAATAAAATAGCTAAAATTCCAAAGGAAATAACGCCCATGATTACAAAATGAATTGGAGTAAAACGAAATTTTTTCATCATAAACCTCTTAACCGCCATTTTACCACAAAAGCTCTAAAAAAGCGAGTTTTCCCTTATTAAAGCAAACCAAATAATACTGTCAAACATTAGAAAAAATTAAATCTTCCTGCATCCCTTTGATTACTTTACAAGAAAGAATGCCTGATTTTCCCATTAAACTAACTTTATTTCTCTGGTGGTTTACAGTCTTGTCAAGTATTATTGACGAAAAAATACTTGCTCAGAAATGTGAACAAGCATCTTCATCATTTATTTTTTTGCTTTTTCTTGATTTTTTGAGATACTTCGTGATTTACCTTCCAAATAAACCATCAAAATCGAAATATCCGCTGGATTGACACCTGAAATCCGACTAGCTTGACCAATTGTTTCTGGGTTTATTTTCTTAAATTTCTGACGAGCTTCTGTCGCAATGGAATCAATATCATCCCAGTCAATGTTTGCTGGTATCCGTTTTTCTTCCATTCGTTTCATCTTCCCAACCTGATCCAACGCCTTGGAAATATAGCCTTCATATTTAACTTCAGTTTCAATCAATTCAATAATCTTTTCATCTAAAACTTCAGCTGCTGAACCGACAAACTTGACAACATCTTGATATGAAACTTCTGGCCGACGCAAAAATTCTTTCGCTGTAACTGCGTCTGTCAATGGTTTAAAGCCTAATTTTTCAACCATTTCATTCGTTTCTTTAATTGGCTTTAATTTAATAGTGCTCAAGCGCTTCATTTCAGTTTCATATTGATGTTTCTTAATTTCAAAACGCAGCCAGCGCTCATCATCAACCAATCCTACTTTACGTCCAATTTCAGTCAATCGCATATCTGCATTGTCGTGTCGTAAAATGAGACGATATTCAGCACGGCTTGTCAAAAGACGATACGGCTCTACCGTTCCCTTAGTGACCAAGTCATCAATCATGACCCCAATATAACCATCACTGCGTTTCAAAATCAGTTCTGGCTTTCCTTGAACTTTCAGAGCTGCATTGATTCCTGCAACAATGCCTTGTCCCGCTGCTTCTTCATAACCAGACGTCCCATTCGTTTGTCCAGCTGTAAACAAACCTGAGATTTTCTTAGTTTCTAGAGTGGCGCGAAGCTGATGTGGCATAATCATATCGTATTCAATCGCATAGCCAGTTCGCATCAATTCAGCATTTTCAAGTCCTTTAATAGAATGCACTAAATCTTTTTGAACATCTTCTGGCAAACTCGTTGACAACCCCTGAATATAAACTTCTTCTGTATCTCGCCCTTCTGGCTCCAAGAAAAGTTGGTGACGCTCTTTATCTGCAAAACGAACAATTTTGTCTTCAATTGACGGGCAGTAACGTGGTCCTACACCTTTCACCATTCCTGAAAACATTGGTGCACGGTAAAGGTTGTTTTGAATAATTTCATGACTTCTTCCATTAGTATAAGTTAGCCAACAAGGAATCTGATCTTTGAGGTAATCCTCATCGTGAGAAGTATAGGAAAAGTGGTTCGCTTTTTCATCTCCAGGCTGAATATCCGTTTCTTCATAATTGATAGAAGAGGCTTTCACACGTGGTGGAGTCCCTGTTTTAAAACGCCCAATTTCAAACCCTAAATCACGTAAATTGTCTGCTAAGTTAATTGCAGCTAAACTATGATTAGGACCAGAAGAATACTTCAAATCTCCAATAATAATTTCTCCACGCAGAGCTGTACCGGTTGTTACGACAACTGCCTGTGCAGCAAACTCTTGGTGCGTGGCTGTTTTCACACCAACGACTTTCCCATTCTCAACTAGAATCTCATCTATAATAGTTTGACGCAAAGTGAGATTTTCTTGATGTTGAACCGTCTTGCGCATTTCTTTAGAATAAAGTTCCTTATCTGCTTGGGCACGAAGAGCACGAACCGCTGGACCTTTCCCAGTATTGAGCATCTTCATTTGAATATAAGTTTTATCTATATTCTTAGCCATCTCTCCACCTAGAGCATCCACTTCACGTACAACGATCCCCTTAGCAGATCCTCCAATAGAAGGATTACAAGGCATAAAAGCTAGCATTTCAATATTGATTGTCGCAAGTAGGACTTTACAGCCCATTCGACTGGCTGCTAACGAAGCCTCAACACCTGCATGCCCTGCGCCAATTACGACAATATCATAACTTTCAGTAAAATTGTGTGTCATCTTTTCTTTCCTTATTTTTTCACCAAAAAAGTCAAACCTCTAGAAGTGCAGGACAAAAAGCCTGCAACATCCATGAGCTTTGACCATCATAGTTATTGCTATATCCATTTTAGCAGATTGCTAAAAAATGTCAATCTAAATATACTGTTGAAGTTTACCATCTTTATAGGCATTGTCAATCAAGCCACCACCAAGACACTCTTCTTCATCATAAAATACAACGGCTTGTCCAGGTGTAATAGCACGTTGAGGTTCTGCAAAGTTGACAATTGCCTGGTCACCCTTTACAGTTACTGTAACCTTAGAATCTGGCTGACGATAACGAAACTTAGCTGTACATTCCATAGTAAACTCAGCTGGCATTTCTCTTGTAAAATGTACTTGACTAGCGTCAAGACTCGTTGACATCAAGTTGTCATGGTAAAAACCTTGACCAACATAAAGAATATTTTGACTGAGATCCTTACCCACTACAAACCAAGGTTCATTATCCCCGCCATGCTGACCACCAATACCAAGGCCACCACGCTGACCAATTGTATAATACATTAAACCAGCATGTTCACCCATATCTCGACCATCAACTGTCATCATGCGACCAGGTTGAGCCGGTAAATAGTTTCCTAGGAATTCTTTAAAGTTTTTCTCACCAATAAAGCAGATGCCAGTTGAATCTTTTTTCTTAGCAGTAGCTAATCCTGCTTTCTCTGCAATAGCTCGAACTTCAGACTTTTCTAAATGTCCCAAAGGGAACATCGTTTTTTGCAGCTGCTCTTGTGATAACTGACTAAGGAAATAAGTCTGATCTTTGCCATTATCCACTCCTCGCAGCATATGAACAATTCCGTCTTCATCGCGCTTTACACGCGCATAGTGACCTGTTGCCACATAATCCGCTCCCAATGTCATAGCATAGTCCAAAAAAGCTTTGAACTTAATTTCTTTGTTGCACATGACATCTGGATTCGGGGTTCTACCAGCTCGATATTCAGCTAAGAAATATTCAAAAACGCGATTCCAATACTCTTTTTCAAAGTTGACAGAATAATAGGGAATGCCAATTTGGTCTGCCACAGCTGCTACGTCTTTATAGTCCTCTGTAGCCGTACAGACCCCATTTTCGTCAGTGTCGTCCCAATTTTTCATGAAAATGCCAATCACGTCATAGCCCTGCTCCTTTAACAAAAGAGCCGTAACTGACGAATCCACACCGCCACTCATTCCGACAACGACACGTGTTTTAGAATGATCACTCATAGTGTTCTCCCATCTTTTCGTTATTTCACGATTGAAGGTCGTGTTTTGCTTTCAACGATTGAAGGTCGCTTAGAGCAAGGTTTATTATAACACGAAATAACCTTAAGAACAAATTTCAATAACCAGACATCAATAACTTTACACTACTATAAACTAAAAATTCAGTGGATAAACTATTAAATCAGTGAATGAAACAATAGAAATTCTATCAAAAGGGCGAATCTAGTGAGCAACTTTCAGCCTCTATCTACAGTCTGAAAATGGTGCTTTTAGTCGTAAACTACTATATTAAAGCCTTGCTTTCATCACAAAAAGGTTGAGACATTTTGTCCCAACCTCAATCATTTTTTGTATTCATCAATACCAGCCATTTGCTAACCAGAAAGTCTTAGCAGCTGACCAAGAACCATAACGACCCGCTACATAAGCGTCTGCTACTTTTTCTTGATTCTCTGCTGACAAGTCACCATTTAAATATGATAAACTCAATTGGTAACGACCATAATATTGTCCATTTTGGGCTGTATAACTGCCACTTGATTCTTTTTGCGCAATCCATTCTTTTGCAGCCGCATCTTCAGCACTCAGACCAGATGTGGTAGTTGTAGAATTACTTGACTCCGCAGTTGTAGTGCTTGTAGCGGTGTTATCTAATTCCAATACCTGCCCAACACTAATCAGATGAATATTGCTAATCTTATTTTTCTGAGCAATTTGATCAACTGTTGTATTATGTGACGCAGCAATAGCTGAAAGAGTATCTCCAGATTTTACTGTATAGCTATCCGCATTTGCAAGTGTAGGAAGAAAGAACAGCACTGTTGCTGCTAAGCTCATTAAACCTACTTTTGTTTTTTTATTTGTGTTATTTAAATTCAATATCATTTAAATTCTCCTTTTCTATGATAGAACTATCATATACCTTAATTATTACTATTGTTTTTTCCTTTCATTAAAAATATTACAAACAAATTGAAGAGAGACTAAAATCCACCCTATATTTCTTTGCTTTAAGGTTACTATAAGAAAAGTGACCTTAAAGATGGTCTAGAATTTACATCACATCTATTTTGTCAAATAAAAAAACAAAAAAAAATACTGAATTTTGATATAATGAAGATAATGAACTTATAAGGAATTACAATGAACTCACTAAAATTTCAATCTGTTTTTGATATTATTGGACCTGTTATGATTGGTCCATCTAGTAGTCATACTGCAGGAGCTGTTCGTATCGGAAAAATTGTCTCGTCTATCTTTGATGACGAACCAACAGAAGTTGAATTCCAACTATTTAATTCTTTTGCGAAAACTTATCGGGGACATGGTACAGACCTGGCTCTTGTAGCTGGGATTCTCGGAATGGATACAGATGACCCTGATATTCCAAATAGCCTAGAAATTGCTCATAAAAGAGGGATTAAAATTGTCTGGACTATTCAAAAAGATAGCAATGCTCCACACCCAAATACAGCTAAAATCACCGTAAAAAACGACCACAAAACGATTAGTGTTACTGGTATTTCTATTGGTGGTGGAAATATTCAGGTAACTGAATTAAATGGTTTTTCTATTTCACTCAGCATGAACACTCCAACAATCATTATCGTTCACCAGGACGTACCTGGAATGATTGCTCATGTTACTGAAGCACTTTCTCGTTATAACATCAATATCGCACAGATGAATGTCACAAGAGAAAAAGCAGGTGAAAAAGCAATTATGATCATTGAAGTTGACAGTCGCAGCTGTGATGGAGCTATTGAGGAAATCAAGAAAATTCCTAAACTTCATAATGTCAATTTCTTTAAATAGGAGAGTTTATGTTTTATTCAATCAAAGAATTAGTGGAGCAAGCAGATTTAGACTTTCAGGGTAGCGTTGCCGAACTTATGATTGCTACTGAATACGAACTGACAGGTCGTGAACGAGATGAAGTCTTACGCTTGATGACTAGAAATCTAGAAGTTATGAAAGCTTCTGTCGTTATGGGATTAGATGAAAGTAAATCTCGGAGTGGTTTAACAGGTGGCGATGCAGCCAAACTCCACAAATATATTCAATCAGGAAAAACTATTTCGGACTATACTGTCTTGACGGCAGCTAAAAATGCTATTGCTGTCAATGAATACAATGCTAAAATGGGGTTGGTCTGTGCAACACCAACAGCAGGAAGTGCTGGTTGTTTACCCGCTGTCCTTACATCTGCTATCGAAAAATTAAGCCTTACTGAAAAACAACAACTAGACTTTTTATTAACAGCTGGAGCTTTCGGTCTAGTCATCGCTAATAATGCTTCTATTTCAGGAGCTGAAGGGGGCTGTCAAGCAGAAGTTGGATCAGCCTCAGCCATGAGTTCAGCAGCACTTGTTTTGGCAGCAGGTGGTACCCCATTTCAAGCCAGCCAGGCGATTTGTTTTGTGATTAAGAATATGCTTGGATTAATCTGTGACCCCGTTGCAGGATTAGTAGAAGTTCCCTGTGTCAAACGAAATGCTATGGGAGCTAGCTACGCTTTCATTGCCGCTGATATGGCTTTAGCAGGTATTGAATCAAAAATTCCCGTTGACGAAATAGTTGACGCTATGTATCAAGTTGGAGCAAGTATGCCAACTGCCTTCCGTGAAACTGCTGAAGGTGGATTGGCGGCTACACCTACTGGTCGTAGATTGTCCAAAGAAATTTTTGGAGAATAACTTTCTCCAAAAAAGGAAAAAGTTTACAACTCTGTAAACATGAATTTAGACTATGCAAAATTTTAAATATATTTTTTTCGATTTAGATGGAACACTTGTTGACAGTTCTGTAGGAATCAAGAATGCTTTCCAGTACGCATTCACTTCACTAAATATCAAAGCCCCTGATAGCAAAGAGCTGGATACTTTCATTGGACCACCTTTAGAAGTTAGTTTCGTTTCTGTAGTGCCAGAGACCAACGTCAATCAAGCTATTGCTTTCTTTAGAGAATACTATAAAAATAACGGTGTTTTTGAAGCTCAACTTTACAAAGGTATAAAAGAACTGTTGTTAGAATTAGAACATTCGGATTACCATGTCTATATTACCACTAGTAAAAATGAACCAATGGCTCATAAAATGGCACAATACCTAGAAATTGATAAACATTTTAATGGTATCTTCGGCTCTCTTCCAAATTCTTATCATAAAGCAGATGTTATAACTCGTGCTTTAAATAATTCTCATGCTAATCTTAAGCAATCTATCATTGTTGGGGATACAAAATTTGATATGATTGGTGGAAAATCAGTCGGAATTGCTACTTTAGGAGTTCTGTGGGGATTTGGAAACAAGAAAGAATTAACTGACAATGGGGCAGATTTTATCTCAGATTCACCTCAGAAAATTTTAACGGCTTTGGTAAATAATACTTTACATGAATTGTAAACCATCTTTACAATATACAATCAAAGATTCTAAAACAAACAACTATGTTTGCTGAGCCAATCACTCATAGAAAAAGACGAATCATCTTTTACTCAATGATTCGTCTTTTTGTTTACTCATTTATCATAAAATTTTGCTTAATAGTTCCAAGCTGAAAGACCTTGAGCATTATAAGCACGGTAAGCAGATTGAATCTGATCATCTACTGTTGCTGTTGACCCCCAACCTGGCATAGTTTGGAAAAGACCACTAGCTCCTGATGGGTTATAAGCATTTACTTGTCCATTTGACTCACGAGCAATGATATGTTCCCAAGTTGATGCTGGGACACCTGTCAATTCTGCCATACGAGCAGCTGCATAAGATCCCGTAGCACCAGCAGTATTTCCATTAGGAAGAACAACATTTGAAGAAGTGTTTGCAGCCGGTTGCGAATAGGTAGTGGAAGCAGCAGGTGCGTTATATGTCACATCTTCATAAGTTACAGCTTCTTCTGTTGTAGTTTCTGTTGAAACTTCTGAATTTTTCTCTTCATCAAGTTCTAAAATTTGCCCAACTTTAATCAAGTCAGGATTTTCAATTTTATTGAGCTCAACAATTTTTTCAACTGATGTGTTTTTTTCTTTAGCGATTTCTGATAAAGTGTCACCTGATTTAACAGTATAAGATTCAGCACTTGCAATAGCTCCCGTTGCAAAAAAGGCAACTGCCGTAAAAAGTCCTGATAAAGTCCATTTCATTGATTTTGTATTCATGTATATATCAATTTCTCCTTTTTTCGTATAATACTATATTACACATAAAATATTACTCTAATCTTATAATTGTATTACAAAGATTACAGAAATATTGATTTTATACGCCAAAAACGCCCTTCAAGGCGTTTTTTAGCTAACAATAATATAAGTTTTTTAACTTTTTAAGAAAAATAACATCAAACCTAAAGCAAACATAATAAAAATAGAAAGGGTATCTGCTTTTTTCCACCTCAATTGACGATAACGACTTCTTCCTACACCACCTTGATAACCTCTCGCTTCCATAGCAGTTGCCAAAGCATCCGCACGTTTAAAGCTAGAAGCAAATAACGGAATTAAAATCGGAATAATTGATTTTACTTTTTGAACAATATTTCCTTCACCAAAATCAACCCCACGCGCCCTTTGAGCATTCATAATCCGTGTCGTATCATCCATCAAAGTAGGAACGAAACGTAAACTCATTGATAACATCAACCCTATTTCATGAACGGGTACCTTTAATGCTACTAAAGGCTGCAATAATGATTCAACTGCGTCTGCCAAACTAAGTGGCATTGTTGTTAAAGTCAATAAGGTAGAGAATATAATAATTAAAAGAAAACGACTAAAAATGATACCCGCTTGAGCCAGACCTACTTCAGTAATTCTAATAAAGCCAAATTGAAATAAAGTCGTGCCACCAGATGTAAAAAGTAGTTGAAACAAAGTAGTAAAAGCAATCAAAAAGACCATAGATCTTAATCCTTTAAGGAAAAAGCCTAAAGGAATCTTGGAAAGTCCAACTAATACTATTGTAAAGACGAATAGTAGTCCATTGGTTACAATATTATTTGCCAAAAAAATAATTAAAATAAAGAAAAACATTGACAAAAGTTTACTGCGAGGATCTAATCGATGAATGATTGAATTTCCAGAAACATATCGCCCCAAAATCATACTATCCATGTAGTAACTCCTTAAATTCTTCTATGGTGATAGGTAAATACGGAAGAGTTAACCCTCTATTTTTTAATTCTTGTACAAATTTTGTAATTTTGGGGACTCCTAGTTGAATACTTTCCATAAATGCTACATCTTGAAAAACTTGCCGAGGCTCTCCGCTTTTGACTAATCTTCCTTTTTCCATCACATAAACCGTATCTGCAAAATTAGCGACATCATCCATCAAATGCGTTACCAAAACAATGGTCATTCCTGCTTCATGTAATCGTTTAAATAAACTCATCAATTCTTTTCGTCCAGCAGGATCTAAGCCTGCTGTTGGCTCATCCAATACAAGAATATCTGGCTCCATGGCTAGGATACCAGCTATGGCTACTCGACGCATTTGTCCCCCAGACAGTTCAAACGGGCTTCGTTCAAATAATTCTTCTGAAATTCCGACAAGAGTTAATTTTTCACGTGCTAAACGTTCAGCATCTTCTTTTGATACTCCAAAATTTTGTGGACCAAAAGCAACATCTTTTAAAACGGTCTCATCAAAAATCTGACTTTCAGCAAACTGAAAAACCAATCCTACTTTTCTACGTACTTGTTTAATATCTTTGTTTACAGATGTGGAAGTAATTTTGACATCATCAATCACAACACTTCCTTCAGTCGGGACTAAAAGCCCATTCAGCAATTGTAAAATAGTTGATTTCCCACTACCTGTATGACCAACCAAAGCAGTATATGAGCCATCTTTTATTTCTAAATTGACTTTAAAAAGGGCAGGACCCTCAAAGGGAGTGCCTGCTTGATAAGTATAACTTACATTTTCTAAAGTGATTCCCATAAATAATCCTGCAATTCTTTTTCTGTTAAATAGCGCTCTGGCAATTGAAAGCCTGAATTCAGCAAAGTTTCCTTTACTTGATTTGTAAAAGGTTCATCTAAACCTAAATCTTCTAAATCCACTCGTGAGAAAAGCTCACTTGGTGTGCTGGTTGATTCCACCTGACCTTCCTTCATCACCAAAACTCGGTCACTAAGAGCCACCTCATCCAAATCATGCGTGATAGAAATAACAGTCATTCCATGTCGATCTTTAATCTTTTTAACTGTCTGGATCAACTCTAAACGCCCTTCCGGATCCAACATACTAGTTGCTTCATCTAAAATAATGATGTCAGGACGCAAAGCAACCACACCAGCAATAGCCACGCGCTGCTTTTGCCCACCTGAAAGTCTTGCAGGTTCACGCTCTTTAAAATCTTGCATTCCAACAATGTCTAATGCTTCTTGAACTCTGTCAAACATTATTTGGTAATCCATTCCTTGATTTTCCAAACCAAAGGCAACATCATCCTCAACAGTCGCCCCCACAAATTGATTATCTGGATTTTGAAAAACCATCCCAATATGCTGGCGCTTTTCCCATACATTTTCAAGAGTTAATTTATCTCCATCAATGATAATCTCGCCACTTTCTGCCTCCAACAAGCCATCTATTAAACGAATCGTCGTAGACTTGCCACTGCCATTATGCCCCACAATAGACAGCCACTCTCCTTGTTTCACGTGAAACGTCACATCCTTGAGAATATAATCATCTACATGATGATCGTATTTATACTTTAAATGCTGAACTTCAATGATATTTTTCATATTATCTAAATGTATCTTTAAAAAGATAGGCACTTCCTTTGAAGTAGTCATAACCCGAATAAATCGTAAAAATCAATGCAATATATAGCAAAACTTGTCCTAGCAGTGTCCAGTGCAATAACAGAAAAATAATGGAAAACATCTGCGTAAATGTTTTTATTTTCCCTGGCATAGCAGCAGCTAAGACTGTCCCTCCAGTTTCAACCAACAATAGCCGCAAACCTGTCACAGCTAACTCACGACAGATGATAACTGCAACAACCCAAGCAGGTGCTATATTCATTTCAATCAACATAATAAAAGCTGACATGACCAATAACTTATCTGCCATCGGATCAGCAAATTTCCCAAAATTTGTTACAACCTTCCATTTACGAGCCAAATATCCATCCAAATAATCTGTAATGCTGGCTACTGCAAAAATAATCGCTGCAAAGACATGCATTCCAACAGAGTGACCCAAGGATAGTACTAAAATAAAAATTGGAATTAAAGCAATCCGCAAAAGAGTTAAAGCATTGGGAATATTTTCTTTTTTCATTTTCTTTTCCTTAATTGTTTATTATAAGTGTAATTGTACCTGTCAAACTTGTCAAGCCTGACGTATCAATCTGTTGATTATCAATTGTAATGGTCACACCTTGAACCACACCAAGAGTAATTGTTGAGGTAGTGCCTGGTGAAATAGTGGTTGACACACTTTGATTCTCAGGACTTAATATTGCCCCACCTTCTAAGTCTGTACCTGTAACACTTACCCAACTAGTTGCATCAGTAACTGATAGTTTTAAATTGACAGAGCTTGTTGCACCTGTTAAGGTTGCTGTCAAGTTGTTACCATTTCCTGATACAGTCAAATTTGTATTTGAACTGCCAGAAGATTCACTAGAAGTTGCCTCACTAGTCGAACTAGAAGAAGTAGTTGTCTGTTTGTTTACAACACTATAACTTGATGAAGGAGTGGTTGTTAATGAGTTATGGTGAACGTATGTCCAAACATAATAACTAACAAAAGATAAAATAGCTAATGCAAGAATCGTCAGATAAAATAATGGTAAAAAAGAAGTTCGTTGTTTTTTTGTTCTTCGACTTCTAAAATTCTCTTCCTCATCAACATCCACTTCATCATAAGTAATCATGTTTCCTTCTTCATAAGCATCAAGAATAATTCGCTCATCTAAATCAACAGCCCAAGCATATTTTCTTAGAAAAGAACGAGCATAGAAAGGACTGGGAAGACGATCAAAATCATCAGCTTCCATAGCTTCCAGTAGCTCTAACTGAATATCTGTTTTCTTTTGTAAATCTTCCAAGCTCATTCCTTGATTAATACGAGCTAACCTCAGGACTTCACCGATTGTTTTCTTTCTCATACACACTAGCCTTCTTTCTATTAAACACTATTTTACCAAATTTCATCAAAACATGAAATTATTTTGGAAAAATAGTAAAATCAATCATTTCACAAGAATCAATAAAATGATGTCCTATTTCAATCACATCAACTAAACTAATTGTCTGTAATATTTTTGGTAAATCAAATAGATTATCCCCTTCTGAAAAGGTTTCGTATTGAGTGGCAATATATTCTAATGAGTTCAGTCCATGTAAAAAATCACCAAACATTTCACTTTTTATAATATCAAGATGCTCTTCTGTTACATCAGGGTCTTTTTCAAAATCACGAATCGCAGAACGAAATTGGTGAGACAGAGCAACTGGCTCACTAGTATCCATTGTTAACATCACAAAGTGAAAATCTTTTTCTACTTCAACTTCTAACGATAATGAGTTGTCTATTTTTCCAGCCTCATAAAGCGTTTGAAATCTTTTAGATGTCCAACCAAACATCATTGCAAATAGCAGTTTTAAAGCAGTCTTATAACGAAATAAATCAGCTCCCACTAGTGATTGACTCCCACGTAATCCGATTGCAAGTTTAGAACTTGCCACTTCCATTCGAACACTCCCAGTAGAAATAACAGGATTTAACGCAAGGGGAAAACGTCTAATCAAACTTTCTTCATCAATCCCCTTCAAAGATTCGTGTTGTTCCTGAATAACAGCAATGGTCTTTTCTAAGTCAAAATTACCAATCAGCAGTAAACTCATATTAGATGGATGGTAAAAGGTTTCAAAGTTTTCATCCAAATCCTCAACAGTTATTTCTGCAATTGATTCAACGCTTCCTGCAATATCTTCTGCCAATGGAGTGTCTGGATAAAGATTTGCTAAAGTGTGAAAAAACAGGCAATAATCTGGATTGTCTTTGTACATATCAATTTCTTGCTGGATAATTCCCTGTTCACGTTGAACAGATTCTTCTGTGAAATAAGCATTTTCTAGTAAACTTTGCAACAATCTCACATTTTCTAAAACATTGTCCGTCGCCGAAAAAAGATAACTGGTCTTAGTAAAACTTGTAAAGGCATTGCTCTCAGCACCTAATTCAACAAATTGTTGTAAAAGATCTTGACCATTTTCATCCTCAAATAATTTATGTTCCCAAAAATGTGCAACTCCTGCAGGGTATTGAACAGCTTGATTAGAACCACGCGGAATAAAAGAAGTATCAATTGAGCCAAAATTTGCTGTCATAATCCCATAAGTTTCATTGAAATCTCGTTTGGGTAAAAGAAATACTTTTAGACCATTTCGTAAAGTAGTCTGATAGACTGCTTCTCCAACTGCTGGATAATCCTTCCTCTCCATTTTTAAAATTTGCATTATTTTCCTTCCATAAAATAAATCGCTTGTAGCCTGAGTTGTGTTGCAGCAACAATGATATCTTCTCGGCTGACTGCTTCTAAAGCATTTAGCCAAACAGCAATTGGCATAAATGTTTTCTGCAAAACAGATGCCATATAAGCTTGTTCTATCAACGTATTTTGCCTATCTAAAGAAAGGAGCATCGTATTTCGTAGCATTTTTTTGGTCTGATTTAACGCCTCATCAGTAAAATGTCCTTTTTTTAAATCTGCAATTTGTCGATAAATTAAACTCACTGTTTTTGTTCGATTTTTCCTATCAATTCCAGCATAAATACGCATCATACCCGAAAAAATATCAATACTACTTGAAATTGTATAAGCTAGACCCTCTTTTTCCCGAACATTAACAAATAATTTTGAATGAGCAAAGCCACCTAAAAGTCCGTTCAATACAATAAGAGGGATATGAGTCTTATCACCATATTGAGCAGAAAAATGATATCCTAATTCAACAATAGATTGATAAGCATCTTTTCGCTCCAATGATTCTTTTAAAACATTCGAAAATTCTTGATGATAATGCAGTTGCAAACTAAGTTGACGCGGCTGTAAACCAAAGGTTTTAATATGTTCACAGACTTCAATCTCATTAAAATCACCCATAAAAAAGATGTCAATTTTATCATTTTGAAGCATTTTTTGAAAAATAGCAAAACTACTTTCTGGTGTTTCCTTGTCAACTAAGTCTGGCGTAGCTAAACGAGGAGTTTGTATTTCCTTTTCTGTATAAAATAATTTATTCAGCTCTTGATGCGCGTGATAAAAATGATCTTCAATTTCAGCTTTTAAATCATTAAGTACATTCTTTTTTTCAATTTCAAAAACAGCCTGATTAAAAGCTCCTTCATTCGCTAAAGGTTTTAACAAGCTATCCTTTAAAAAATCAAGTATCTCTCCTGTTAGTGTATTTTTTCGACTTAAAAATGCATCGCTAACAAAAGAGATATTTAAATCCACGTAATGTATTAGTCCTCTGCGTGATAATCCCGTTGAAAAGTTGGCACCATAAAGAGTTGCTAATCGTTCACGAAAAATCTGCGAAGTTGGATAGATTTCATTAGCTGTTTCAAACATACTTGCAACCAGCACGCGCCCCGCTATCGTATCCGTAGACATCGGAGCTGAAAACCTCATTTTTATTCGATTCGTTTTAAATTTTTTGGATGTTATAAAATGGAGATCTACTCCAGAAACCAGCTCCATAGTGTCCCTCATGTTCTTTTAATATTGACTTCTATTATATCACGAAACAACTCCTAATTTCTCCTTCAAGCTTTATTCTTTCAACTTAAAACGTTTTCTTAATGGTGTGATTGTGATAATTCTAATATCATCTTTTCATCTAATTATGATATAATGACAAAGATCGAGGTGAATTATATGAAATATAAATTATTTGATGACTACATCACTCTACAAGCTTTATTAAAAGAAGTCGGAATCATTCAAAGTGGTGGTGCTATTAAAAGTTTTCTTCAAGAAAATCAAGTTTATTTTAATGGAGAACTCGAAACTCGCCGCGGAAAGAAAATTCGCATTGGCGATACTATTACTCTTCCAAATCAAAAATTAGAAATACTGCTGACTGCACCAAATGAAGAGGAAGGGGGGGAGCATGAAAAAGAGCTTTTAGAAAAAAGACGAGTTGCCACCCTTGTAAAAGAAATGAACAAAAGTATCAAAAAAAGTAAATCGACAACAAGTCTGAGAACCAATAAATCGGATAAAAAGGCTCCTATCCGCTTCCCAGGTATTTAATATGTGGTTAAAAAAGTTACAAATTCAACATTTTCGTAATTATGAAGCAACTGAAATAGATTTTCATTCTGGTCTCAATATTTTTCTAGGCCAAAATGCTCAAGGAAAAACAAATATCTTGGAAGCCATCTATTTTCTTGCATTGACACGAAGTCATCGAACTCGTTCAGACAAAGATTTAATTTATTTCTCCAAAGACACCCTAAAAATATCTGGACAACTTGTCAAGCAAACGGGGAAAATCTCTTTAGAGATTGACTTGACACCTAAAGGAAGAATTACAAAGGTTAATCATCTAAAACAAAGCAAACTATCTGATTATGTTGGAAATATGAATGTTATTTTATTTGCTCCAGAAGATTTACAGTTGATTAAAGGAGCTCCAGCCCTTAGACGAAAATTTATTGATATAGAATTGGGGCAAATTAAGCCAATCTATTTATCTGATTTATCACATTACCACCATGTTTTAAAACAAAGAAATACTTATTTAAAAACAGCAAAAACAATAGATGAGACTTTTTTAGCAGTTTTAGATGATCAACTAGTGGAGTTTGGTTGTCGTGTTATGCAGCATCGGATAGAATTTCTCAAAAAATTAGAGCACTTTGGTCAACAAAAACATTTGGAACTCTCAAGTCATTTAGAAAACTTAACCATTAAGTACTGCTCTTCTGTTCCACTTTCAGATTCCAATAAGTTAAAAGAATCTTTCCAAATTGCATTAAAGCAAAGCCGTAGTAGAGATTTATTTAAAAAAAATACTGGGGTTGGTCCCCATCGAGATGATATTGCTTTTTGTATCAATGACATGAATGCCAATTTTGGTAGTCAAGGACAACATCGAAGTGTGGTTTTATCTCTCAAACTGGCAGAAATTGAGCTCATGGAAACTGTTACTAAAGAAAAACCAATTCTTCTACTTGACGATGTTATGAGTGAACTTGACAATAGTCGTCAACTTAATTTACTTGAAACTATTTCTCAAAATATCCAAACATTTATAACAACAACAACTCTAGAACATCTACAAAACATGCCTTCTAATATTAAAATTTTCTCAATTCATGAAGGACATTTAACTGAAGACAAGGTGTAAACTAGATATTAACACGCTTTACACACTTGCAAAGTGTGTAAATTATAAAAGCTCTGCAGTAGGTAATGCAGAGCTTTTATAATAAATCTCATTGTACAGAATAGTTTGGAGCTTCATTCGTAATTTGAACATCATGAGGGTGGCTTTCTTTCAAACCAGCTCCACTCATTTCAATAAATTGAGCTTTGTCATGTAGTTCTTGGAGATTGGCTGCTCCACAATATCCCATACCAGAACGAACTCCTCCAATCATTTGGAAAACGATATCTGCTGCTGCACCTTTATAAGCTACACGACCTTCAATTCCTTCTGGAACTAGCTTGTTCGCCTCATTGACAGAACCCTGGAAATAACGATCGCTGGACCCTTTCTTCATAGCAGCAATGGACCCCATCCCACGATATGTTTTAAACTTACGGCCTTGGAAAATTTCTGTTTCACCTGGTGCCTCATCTGTACCAGCAAACATTGAACCAAGCATCACTGCATTTCCTCCTGCAGCAAGTGCTTTCACGATATCTCCTGAATACTGAATCCCACCATCTGCAATAATTGTTTTCCCGTATTCACGCGCAACTTGTGCAGCATCATAAATTGCCGTCACTTGAGGTACACCAACTCCAGCAATAACACGAGTGGTACAAATTGAACCTGGACCAATCCCGACTTTTACAACATCAACTCCGGCATCATATAATGCACGGGCACCTTCTGCTGTAGCAATATTCCCTGCAATCAACGTTCGTTCTGGAAAATGTTCACGAATCTCAGCAATCTTCCGAAGTACTCCCGCTGAATGTCCATGTGCTGTATCAATGACAATAGCATCTGCACCTGCTTCAAATAAAGCTTCTGCACGCTCAAATGTATCAGAAGTAACTCCTACTGCACCAGCAACCAAAAGACGACCATATTCATCTTTAGCTGCATTTGGAAATTCAATTACTTTTTCAATATCTTTAATTGTAATCAGACCAGATAAACGACCGTAGTCATCAACCAATGGTAATTTTTCAATGCGATGCTCATGAAGTATCCGCTCTGCCGTTTCAAGATCTGTTCCAACAGGAGCTGTCACAAGATTTTTACTCGTCATATGCGCTGAGATAGGTTGATTATAATCCGTAATAAATCGCATATCACGATTTGTAATAATCCCAACTAATTTGCGATTTTCAAGCGTTTCAACAACAGGAACACCACTGATACGATAACGTTCCATCAATTCTTCTGCATCTGATACCGTATGAGTTGGAGTCAAGAAAAATGGATCAATGATAACTCCATTTTCTGATCGTTTAACTTTCCGAATTTCATCCGCTTGTTGCTCAATAGACATATTTTTGTGAATAACACCAAGACCTCCAGCACGAGCAATAGCAATGGCCATTTTACTTTCTGTAACAGTATCCATTGCTGCGGTGATAATTGGAATATTGAGTGTCAAATTTTCAGCCAATTTTGTTTGTAAATTCGCATCATTTGGCAAAACATGACTCTCTGCAGGAATGAGTAATACATCATCAAAAGTAAAACCTTTTTTCAAAAATTTAGTGTCCCAGTTAGACATCCACAATTCCTCTTTTCTTTATTGATTGAGCACAGCTCGTATTTATTGTTAATATGATACCATTCTATCTGTATTTGTCAATCACTATTATCTAAAAAACCATCACTTTTAGTGACAGTCTTTCTTAATTTATTTGAAATAATTAATTCCCATAGCAGATTTTACATCAGAAAGAGTCTGACTAGCTACTTGACGTGCTTTTTCGCTACCTTTTTGTAGCATAGTGTAGACTGCTCCCATAT
>OGTD01000058.1_pt1 | contig 113748 bp, 104 predicted proteins | sample 1574421 | NCBI WGS metagenome assembly OGTD01 (sample SAMN03295820, study PRJEB24534) | human gut metagenome | isolation source: fecal sample 1 from infant 3 | host: Homo sapiens | place: USA: Pittsburgh, PA | collected 2014-07
ATCAAGTCTGGTGATAAAGTGTACAACCTCGTTCCTGAAAAGACAAAAGGTAATGAAAAAGGTAAAGTTACCAAAGGTGTAACCGAAGTTACTTATGTCTACAAGGAAGTGAAGGCAGAACCGACTAAGAAAGGTACAAATGCCAAAGGTGAAGATGTCAATGGTAAGACAATGTTGGCAGGTTCAACTGAAGTTTATACGATTGATATTGACAATGACCAATACAAGGGTATGACAGGCTTAACGGATAAAGATAAGCAAGCAGGCTTGATGGTTGTTGAAAAATACTCTGGTAAGTATGTCACTCCTAACTTGGCTGGTGTTCGTGTAACAACAGAAGACGGTAAAGTACAAAGCGGCTTCACAACCAAGATTTACAAATCTCTAGCAGAAGCTCCACAAAAGGTTCAAGATTACATCAAGGCAAAAGGATTGCAAATCGATGGTGAATTTGCCGTAACCACAGCAGATGATCCAGTTGCTTACACAAACAACTATGTTTTGAAGGGTATCAATCTGAAACTTGTCTTCCCAACAACTGTTAAGAAAGATATTAAGGAAGCTAGCAAGTATGATAACCGTGCTTATCAAATCGACTTCACTGGTATCCATGAAACAAATCTGGTAACGAATAACATTCCGAAGATCAATCCGAAGAAAGATGTTGTAGCAACTGTTGAAGATGGTCAAAAAGACCAGAATTCATTGAGTGGTAAGACAGTTAAGGTTGGACAAGTTTACAACTTTGAACTGGAAACATCTTATTTACCAGCTAATCGTGGTCAAGCGATTGAAAAGATGGAAGTGAAAGATACTTACTCTTCATTAGTAGAATACAACGGTGTTCACAAATGGTATGCGAAGACAGATATTCTTCTTAAGAATGGTCAAAAGATTGCCAAGGGTACAGATTTGACGAAGTTTGTCAACCAAACTGTTGATCACAAGACAAGAACAGTTGTGTACTCATTCTCTAGCGCCTTCTTGAACAGTATTTCAGATAATAGTGAATTCCAAGCTACAGGTTATATGCAAGTGAAACAACTTGACTATGGTACTGTGAAGAATACCTTTACTGAAATCATCAATGGTGTTGAAAGAAATTCTAATACGGTAACAGTGGTAACGCCAGACAAGCCTAAGACTCCTGACAAACCACAAACACCGCCAGAAACTCCTAAGACACCTGAAAAACCGCAAACACCTCCTACACCAACACCTACTCCAGTAGTGCCAACTACTCCAAAACAACCTGTAACTCCACAAGTAACCTTGCCTTCAACAGGTGAAGTTACAAATGATGGTGCAGCATTGGTAGGATTAGCGTTTGCTGCTACAGCATTGTCAATGCTTGGCTTCAAGAAACGTAAAGAGGAAGAATAAGTCCCTAACGATGATTATCCTAACTCTTGCTAGGCAATAGTGACAAAAAGAGGTTGAGACCGAGTCTCAACCTCTTTGTTATAATATAATGTCGTTGTTGATTGTGTATTTGGATATATGATAAATAAGTCAAAAGTGCTTCGTTCTACTTCTATTTTAAAATTTAAGTCAATCCTTTTCAGATTGAAAAGAGGACAAAAGAGGCTGGGACAAAAGTCCGACCTCAAATATAAAAAGCGAACAAAACTAGTTTTCTGGTAATCAGAATTCTGCTTTGTTCGCTTTTCGCATTTAATTATAGATTTGAAGGGCTTAATAATTAAGATTTTTAAAAATTGAAATCTTTTTGTCCCAAACTCTTTAATATTATTGAACACTGTTACTATCCAAGGCTATCAATGGTTGCATTGATAATTTTAATGGATTCTTTTGTGTAATCTTTTTTTTGTTGTTGTCTTTCAGATTTTGTCATGGGACGTGGCTTTACTACTGGGTCTGGTTTTACGATAGGTTTCTGTTGTTTAACCTTCGTTTCAGCGGTAGGTGCTGGTTGGACAATTGGTTCAGGCTCAGGTTCTGGTTCTGTCTTTACATCAACAACTGCCTCTTCATCAACGGGCTGTACCTCTTCAGAAATGTCTTCTGAAGGTTGTTTTTCTCCCCATTCTTTGCGTGCATCTAGCTCTCGAATGACAAATGCTTTTCCACGATATTCTTTTGGAACAATAGTTGCGATTTGCTCGTCTGTGAAAAGTTCAGCTTCGTCAATGTCTACAACGTCCCAGACAATCTCACCATTAGAATTACGGACATAGTAGCCGTTTTCATCTTTTTGTCCAGCCAAGAAACTAGATACGCCAATGATTTCTGTAACGTTGACATAACGCATGCCGGTATCAACGTCCCAAACACCTGAGAATACAGCTTCAAACAGTGCTTTGTATTGTTCTTCTGAATCTAATGAGAAGCCATTGATTGTTTTCATGGCATTAGCACTATAAGCTCTTGATAGCACTTCAAGTTTCTTTTTGTAAGTATCAAATGATTTGTTTTTTAAGAAGCGATCTTGCTCTAGTGTTAAAACGGGTTTATCTATTTCTGACATGATTGTAGACTCCTATTCATTATTATTGATATTAAAGTTTAAGGTGATCAGCATTAGTTTTGGCTGAGTGATTTTAAATAATTTACGAGCTAGTGAAATTTTGAAAATACCGATGATATTTCCTTTTGCATCTTGCCGGAAATTTTTTCCGACAACTTCTACATTTTCTTTGTGACCGTCCTTAACTGCTTCACGGACAGCTTCTAACATCGAGTCTTTTATCTCTTCAATACTTGAATACTCACTGTAAAAAGAGACAGAATGATGTTTTTTAAAGACAGCACGGTAAATCATTTTTCTATAAATTTTTTTATAAATAATGGCAATCAAAAATGGTATGGCTAAGCAGATATCAACGACTGGATTTTTTAAATAATCAAATAGTTGATTGTCAAAGTAGCTAATGACTGCTAAGTAACCAAGCGCCGATAGGATTTTAAAGTAGTTGCTAGCGATTACGATGTCTTCGGAACTATTTGCCACTAAAAATCCAACCAATATGTAGATGAAAGAAGCAATTAAAGCTGCAATATGGATATAGTCTAGCGGTATATTGAGAATATTATATGTTAAGAGTAGGAGAGCTGTGCCGGCAACGAACACAATTCCTACAAAATAGATCAGTTCAGCTAACCACTTCAGCAAGACTAGAAAGACTAACGGTGTGTCTTTTTTCTTTTTTGACATTTTAATCCTTTCTATTCTTTGTTTATTTTTAAGGATAGCCAGACACTAACTTTCCTCATACAAGTACTCTTGTATTATTATATATATATTACCAAAATTTCACAAATAATACAATAAAATTCATATATTCTACGAGCGAAAATCCTTATTATTTCTATGTTTTCTTTCGTTTTGAGATGCAGTTGAAACAAGTGAAAGAAGAGATAGCTAACAGAGACAATAGGGACAAAAGAACTATTAACTTGCCGACTCTGTTTATGTTAGTTATCATTACAGGGGGAGTTCGGAAAAACTTTGCTGTTTTTAGTCAGTTTAGAGTTTCCCAGGCACAATGGGAGCTGGTAGTTTCACCCCCGCAAGGGTGCTCAACAGTCCCTTAGACTATTGAGGTGGTGGATAAAGAAAACAAAGTTTTCGTCAAAAGTGCTCTTTCGTATTTGAAAAGCGAATGGTGTTGAGATTTGCTTTGCAAGCAACATTAGTGATTTTTTGTACAAAGCAAGGGCGTACTTTGTGATAACTCTATTTGGGGGTAAAATATTTTTAAAAAAGTATTGACTTCAACCTAAGGGGAGGGTTTATAATGAGATTTGTAAGGAGGAAATGATGTATCAAATCAAAGAAGCTGCGCAGCTTTCAGGTGTTTCTGTCAAAACACTGCATCACTATGATAAAATAGGTTTGCTTGTGCCGCAAAAGTCTGGAAACGGGTATCGCCTTTATAGTGAAGCAGATTTAGAGCGCCTGCAAATTATTTTATTTTACAAATATCTTGGATTTTCTTTAAAGAAAATAGCAGAGCTACTAGGTCAGAAAGAGCAGGAACTATTGCCTCACTTGAACAAGCAATTGCAGTTTTTGCAGCAGGAAAGGGAACATTTGGATACCTTGATTTTCACCTTGCAAAAGACAATTCAAGCTCAAAAAGGAGAAAGAAAAATGACGACACAAGAAAAATTTGTTGGATTTACCTACGATGAGCATGCAAATTATTATCATCAAGCGGTTGAAACATACGGTAAAGAAGTAATGGACGAGTCGCGTGCACGACAAGTTGGCAAAGAAACTGAGACGACGGAAGCATTTAACAAAGTTTTTCGCAATCTAGCTAACAATATGCAAAAAGGTCTAGCTGTGGAAGCACAAGAGAATTTATCAGAAGCCGAGCAGTTATTTCAAGCAATGAATACCTATGCCTTTGATTGTTCTCTGGAAGTTTTCGCTTTTATTGGAAAAGGCTACGTGGCAAATCCTGAATTTAAGAAAAATATTGACCAATTTGGAGTTGGAACGGCCCAATATGCAGCAGATGTTATCCAAGCATACGTTCACAAGTAAAATAAACAATAGGGCAAATACTAGTGTTCTGCATGGTAGCATTTGCTCTATTTTTAGTATTCCACACTTCCAGCAACCCAGCCAGTACAGAGAGCGACTGTAATATTAAATCCACCGGTATGAGCATTGATATCCAGCACTTCGCCAGCAAAATAAAGCCCAGAAACTAGTTTGCTTTCTAAAGTCTTGGGATTGATTTCCTTAAGACTGACACCGCCTTTGGTCACAAAAGATTTGGCTAGAGACATTTTGCCGATAATAGGAATCGGTAGAGCTTTGAGCTGTTGAATGAGCTCTTCTTTTTCTTTTCCAGTCAATTGTTTGCCTTTTTCAGGGAATGGCTGCGCGAAAAAGTCTGCCAGACGTTCAGGAAGTAATTGTTTGAGGCTATTTTTGAGCGATTTTTCTCGGTTATTTTCTAAAAATGCTGCCAAATCTTCCGCAGAAAACTGTGGTAAGACATCTAAATAAATGGTTTCACCGCCTTTGAGGAAACTGGAAAGTCGCAATGCGGCTGGACCAGATAAACCAAAATGAGTAAAGAGAAGGTCGTGAGTGATGATATGTTTATCATAATGGAGGGTGACATTGGCTAATGCAATCCCCTGCAAAGCCCTATGTGGAAAGTCAGTCAAAAGTGGGCTTTCAGCAGCCTCTAGCTCAGTAACCGTATGGTTGAAATGACGCGCAATCTCATAGCCAAAGCCAGTAGAGCCAGTTGAAGGATAGGATTTACCACCTGTGGTGACAATCAATCGGTCGCTGCTCCAAATGTGCTCACTTGACTTGATGATAAAGCAATCCGCGTTTTTCTTTACAGAAACCACTTCTGTCTGTGTCTTGATTGTAGCACCCAGCTCTTTTATTTTTTGTTCCAAGGCTTCAATAATTGTAGAAGATTTGTCTGTTGTTGGGAAAACGCGCTCGTGGTCTTCCACTTTAAGTTTCACGCCATTCTCAGTGAAAAAATTCATAATGTCATGATTGTCAAACTGGGAAAAGACACTGTAGAGGAAGCGACCGTTGCCTGGTATGCCAGCTAATAAATCTTCTAAAGTGCCATTATTCGTCACATTGCAGCGTCCGCCACCTGTTCCGGCAAGTTTCTTACCTAAGCGTTTATTTTTTTCTAAGAGGAGAGTCTTTTGTCCATGAAAAGAACTGGAAATAGCAGCCATCATACCAGCAGGTCCTCCGCCTATCACAATTGTATCAAAATGGTTCATTGTACTTCTTTCTTTAAATGAATATGTCAAATTTTATTGTATCATAAATATGGTGAAATTCCTTGAAATCCGGAGCAAATTTGACAGTTAAGCCTTGATATGATAAGATTTAGGTATATATCTAGAAAAAGTTTCAGAGGAAATTATGGCAATTGAAAAGACAGTCAGCGAGCTAGCCGAGATTTTAGGGATTAGCCGTCAGGCGATGAACAATCGGGTCAAAACTCTTGCGCCCGAAGATACCGACAAGAATGAAAAAGGGGTCACCGTTGTGACGCGCAGCGGTTTGATAAAGCTGGAAGAAATTTACAAAAAGACGATTTTTGAAGATGAACCGGTCAGCGAAGATGTCAAGCAACGTGAGCTCATGGAAATTTTGGTAGATGAGAAAAATGCAGAAATTGTGCGTTTGTATGACCAGTTAAAAGCAAAAGATGCTCAATTAGCTAAAAAAGATGAGCAATTGCGCGTGAAAGATGTGCAAATTGCTGAAAAAGATAAGCAATTAGACCAGCAGCAGCAATTGACTGCTAAGGCCATGAATGAGCGTGAAACGTTGCTATTAGAATTGGACGAAGCTAAAGAAAAAGTGCAAGCACAAGAGCAGAAAGGTTTCTTTGCAAGATTGTTTGGACGATAGAGAGAATCTCGGTTGAAGAAACTGAGATTTTTTTATAGAATGAAAGGTATGGTAAAGGAAGAACTAGCAAACAATATCAATATCCTTGGCTCTTTTTGTGGGAAACGCGATTTGCCAGAATTAACACAAAAAGCTTTAGAAGATAAATATAGCCTAAAACAGGCTGATGTCATGGTGCTGTTTGGTGGGAGTATTCTAGCGGGTGGAAATATTCTAGCGCAGGCTATGTTCGCGAATATCGCAAAGATTTATGTGATTGTTGGTGGCGCGGGTCATACGACTGATACTTTGCGCCAAGTAGTCGCTAAAGAGTATCCGAAAATAGAAACACAAACTTTGTCAGAGGCAGAAATTTTCAATGCTTACTTGAAAGAAAAGTATAACTTAGCAGCTGATTATTTGGAGTGTCGCTCGACCAATTGTGGAAACAACATCACTTATTTATTGGATTTGTTGGAGCACGAAAAGATTGATTATCAGTCTATTATTTTTTGTCAGGATGCCACTATGCAGGAACGAATGGATGCAGGGCTTAGAAAGTACCTCTCTAAGGAAAAGAAAATTATCAATTTTGCTGCATATCATGCAGAAGTGACGGTGAAAGAAGAACAGTTGACTTTTAAATAGAAACTTCATGGTATGTGGGCAATGGAGCGTTACATCAGTTTGTTAATGGGAGAAATTCCACGATTAACGGACAATGCAACTGGGTACGGACCAAAAGGAAAAAACTATATTGCGCATGTGGAGATTCCGACAGAGGTCAGAATAGCTTTTGAAGCATTAAAACAAGATTATGCTGACTTAATCCGTCTAGCCAATCCTCTCTATGCTTCAGTTGATGAAAAATAAGTTAAAGGAGAATGATGAAACAACAGCGTTTAGGTTTTCAAAAACTCTATCAAAATCTTGATAAAATTCTATTTTTGTTTTTTATTATTTTTATGCTGACGGAATATGCTTGGTTGCCTTTTAATTCGTGGGCGGCAGGTACTTTGCTTCGTCAGACGGGCTATCAATTTCTATCGTATAACAATGTAGTTGGAGTGTTATCTAGTCATCCTCTAGTTACTCTGGCTTTTATCCTCTTGTTTTTAGCCAATCTGTTGGTCGCTTATGTTCAAATCACACTTCTTTTTTTAGGAGCGCACAATCTATTGACTCAAGAAAAGCGAACCCTCTTGAAATTTACCAAGAAAACCATAGCAGACAGTTTGCTCACCTTAAAGCAGGCACGTCCTAGTAAAATCTTGTTTGTCTTGCTCTACATCGCTCTGCTCTTTCCTTTTCTCCGAAAAATCCTCAAAATTTACTATCTAAACAAAATTTTAGTTCCAAATTTTATCTTAACTTATTTGAAAGAGACGTATTTTTGGGGTGCTGTCGTCCTGACCCTGCTTGTATGGCTGATGTTATTGATTGCGGTCAAGCTGATGTTTGCCTTGCCAAAAATCTTTTTTGAAAATTCTTCCGTAAGAGAAGCGGTGCAGTTCAGCTTAGAAAAAACTAAGAAACGAACTTTCTTTTATTCTTGGCAGTTGTTTTGGATTGTGACCAAGACTTTTCTCTTCTTTTTTGGAATGGCTCTGCCTCTCTTTCTTTTACAGCATGTTTCAGACGGTCATTCCAATCAAGTGGCAACGATTGCTGGTGTGATGAATTATGTGTTGCTGAAAAATGCTCACTATCTGATGTTGAGCTACTTCTTGATTAAATTTGTTTCTTTTCTAACTGAGCAAGGCTTGGCGGATTGTCCGCGGCGGAAGTTCGATCGCGTTTTGCGCTGGCTTGTGATTTCCATTGCTTCTATATTCTTTGCTGTAGAAGGTTATATGTATCTCATTTTTCCATTGGAAACTGTTCCTGTTACGATTTCTCACCGAGGAGTGTCGCAGAAAAATGGTGTACAAAATACGATTCAGTCATTGGAAAAGACAGCTTTGCTGAAGCCGGATTATATTGAAATGGATGTGCAAGAGACAAAAGATGGTCAATTTGTCATGATGCACGATGCTAATCTTTTAAATTTGGCGGGTGTCAATGCAAGCCCACAGGATTTGACCTTGGCAGAACTAACTGATTTAGATGTTTCAGAAAATGGCTATCGGACAAGAATTTCCAGTTTTGATGCGTATCTCAAACGTGCCAACGAATTGGGACAGCGGCTGCTCATTGAAATCAAAACCAGCAAAAAAGATTCTTCGGATATGATGGAGCGCTTCTTGAAAAAATATGGCCCAACGATTAAAAAGTACGGGCATCAAATGCATTCATTGGACTATCGCGTGATTGAAAAGGTTGTGAAATACGATGCCAGCATTAAAAGCTTTTTTATCTTGCCTTATAATACAATCTTCCCACGAACCAAAGCTAGCGGTTATACTATGGAATATTCCACACTGGATGAAAACTTTGTTTCTAAGTTGTGGCAAGCCGATAAATTGCTCTATGATTGGACGGTCAACGATGTAAACAGCATTGCAAAATCTTTCCGCTTGAATGTTGACGGTATCATAACGGACGATGTTCAACTGGTGCAAAGTTCCATTAAAGAGTTGAAAGACAATCCAAAATATACAGACTTACTCCTCAATAAAGCCTTTGATTTCTTTAATTTTACATAAAATAGCCCCCTCTTAGCAATGAACTAGGAGGGGGTAAGTTTTTTGAGATTTGTTTTAAAACGGCATTTTGCCTGCAAAGGCACCTAATTTTTTCTTAGTTGCGGCATCAATTTCTGCGAGGGCAGCGTTGATAGCTTGGGTTGTCATGTCAGATAAAGTTTCTAAGTCTTCTGGGTCGACAACAGCTTCTTGGAAGTCGATTTTGACGACTTTTTTATCACCTGTAAGAGTTGCGACCACGAGGTCTTGGGCAGATTTGCCAACAAATTCTGTCGCCGCAAGCTCGGCTTGCCCTTTTTCCATTTGTTTTTGTAATTTTTGTGCTTGTTTCATCATTGATTGCATGTTCATCATAATATTTTCTAGATTCCTTTCGTATCAAGACTTTGAGCCCTGTTTAATAAATTTTTTTGCCATTTTTTGCCCTAAAAATTGTCAAAAGCATTGGCGACTTCTTTTTGTTGAGTTGGGAATAGGTGCGAGTAGATGTTGATAGTTGTATTAATACTACTGTGTCCAAGTCGTTTCATAAGTGTAAAAAATATATAATCTTTTCCCTCACCGTTTCTGAGTCCTTTTGAAACTAGAAACGCTGCATGTGAGTGTCGGAAATCGTGATTACGAATCATTTTTAATGATGCAGGCATTCTTTTTTTCAATTTAATCTTTTGATTAGAAACCATTGGAGCAGTCAGTTGCAAAGGACTGTCTTGAAAGATTTGTAAGTTATCTGTATTGTCCGTAAACTCTAGTAATAGATGAGCTTGTTTTTCTTTCCATTCCGTTAGTTCTTGAACGAATGCCTTATGAATGTAAATTCGACGATTGGATTGGGTAGTTTTTACTGTTCCGATGTGGACCTTGTTATTACGAAAGTAAGCAGAATACTTAATATCGATATATCCCTCCGATAAATTAATCTGTTTCCAAGTTAAGGCCAATGCTTCGCCGACACGAACACCAGTAAACATAAGTACTCGATAAAATAGCTGAAACATGTATTCATCTTCTGTGAACAGAGAATCAAATAGCTTGAATTCTTCCGGAGTGAAATAAGACATCTCCTTGTGTTTATCAGGTAGTTTCCTTAGTCCGTTGCATGGATTATCTTGTCTAAGACGATTAGCAACAGCAACATCAAACATTTTATGCAGAAAAATCATTTGCTGATTAACAGTCGTGCTTGATAGTGTTCCACCTTTGACACTTGGTTGTTTTACCAACCAATCTCTAAATTTTTTTACTTCATGGATAGTAATGGCAGACATATCTGCATGCTCAAAAAACTTAGAGACATATTGGTTATAGTATGATATCTGTGTATCAATGGTGCCACGTTTATTTCCACGGAGTTCATCTTCTTGTTGAACTAAAGAGTAAAGGTGAGAGACAGATACTTTATCTTTAATCTGAACTTGGTGAAGTTTGTTTAAGCGATAATCTGCCTCATATTGAACCGCTTCTTTACGAGTGGTAAATCCTGACTTTCTATGTCGTTTGATTTCACCAGTCAATGGGTCTATACCATCGGTAATATCTACTTTCCATTTTCCCTTGTATCCTTTGATAACTGACATATTATTTTCCTCTTTCTATGTCAGTAGCTAAGAGTACAGTATCTATTATATCATGTTTTGAGATTATTTTGAATCCAAGAATTTCTTCGGCAATAGTCTTTGGTATTCTTCCAATCCTTTTGTTTTTATAAAGTTTGAAACCTCTTTCGACAAGTAATTTTTTACCCTCTCGTATAACACGGCGAGCTGTGCCTTCTGGATATCCTTGATTTGCGATATCTATGTAGGTAACTGTCTGAATCTCTTGCATTTATTCATTCCTTTCCTTTTTCTTATTCAATTCTAAAAATAACTGGTACGACTTATCTTGAATAGTTTCTTCTGTATCAGTTTGATTTTTAAATGGGTTTGGTAATTTATTACCATGGTCTATATAAAACATCTGATCTATTGGTTCGTACTTGTAAAATTGCAGATGTTCTTTTTTTACTTCGATTACCAAAGATAATCTTCGCATTAGCTGTCCCCAAGAATCGATATGACTTGTTTTTCTTTTCTTAGTTAATTCTAAAAAGAAATCGTAGGGAGAGTAGGGGCTAGTGACGATATAAATATTTCCTAGTAACGGCTTATCAAAATAACGACTACTTGCCATAGCTTTAACATTATAGGGGTCAAACATTTTGAGTAAGTCTGAATAGTCAAATTGATGAGGGCGTAATTCGTCTAAGATAATCACGTGTTCTAAATTGTATTGTTGAAAAGGGTCACGGATTGAGCCCGTAATAAAATAGTTATGGTCATATTGTTCTGCATATTGACGTGCTAGACGAGTCTTCCCTGTTCCTGCTTTTCCAAAAAGCCAAATAATCGTAACAATTTCATCCTTGTTAATCATTTCTTGTCGCCATAGTTCAGCTTGTGTTTCTAGTCGTTTTAGGTAGACGGTTTCTATTTTTTGCCTTGCTTTGGCATATTGTGAACCAGTAAGTCGTTGTTCAATTTCTGATTTTGTAATATCACCTGTATAGAGTAGATCCAGTAGATTATCTATAATCATAGTGTCATTTATTTCATATCGTCTGGTTACATTTTTTTCGATAGTGTCTAATAGGAGTAAATAGTCAAAATTAGCAATAACTTCCTTGGGAGAATATTGGTATTTATCTTGATTGGACTCCGTATGATGAACGAGATATGAATAAGCATTATTAACAGAACCTCTCCATTGCTCAAAGCACTGTATTGGTTGTTTAGTCAACTTAGCAAGATTATTTAAACTTCTAGCACTTTCAAACTGTAGAACAAGGTGTATATGTGGTGTGACAAGGTTTCCATCTTGCCCAATATCCTTATCATGCAAAATTCCCGCAAAACGAATCGGTTTCAGAGTATTCGTCATATACTCGATGATATCTTGTAAATTTGAAGATTGGAAATAGTCAATCTGTTGGACAAACATAATGTTTCTAGCTTTTACCATTTTGAACTCCTCTTTTTTTGGAACAATGGAACAAAATTCTACTGCTTCAATAACGAGCCCTGAAGCAGTATAATAAAGCTCCCAAATGAATTGAAACAAAACCAGCTCGGAGCTCTTGCCTTATGGCAAGCTCCGATGGTATTTTAATCAATTATGCTTTTTCTCCCCTCGTATTATATGATTGGGTGAAGTACTATCTAAGGGCGAGAATATATATAGTTCACGATAGACTCTCATCAGATAGTTGCACAAAAAATCTAATTTATGTTGTAAAATTATATCGATATCTGAGCTCTCTGCTGGTGGTATAATAACATAAATATATTCATGAGTTAAAATACATCTGATAGATTGAACAATAGATTTGTACTCTTTTACAACCTCACTATCACTTTCGCTGGCTTTAATTTGCATTCTTTTTCGTACTATCCTTAATAGATTTAATGTTCGAATAAAGTTGAAAAACTTATCTTCTTTTATCCATACGATACAAAGAAGAATATGAGCTAAAAGATAGATGATAAGGACGATAGTCATTGCTTGAAGTAGCATAGATTGTGCTATTTGAAAATTATCTAAAATTTGTCTCCAAGCGTCCCAGGAGATAATAGCGCTAACTTGGTTAATAAACCATATACCTACTAGAGCTAAACTCCACAGAAAGCTCAAGAGTAACTCTAAAGGCAGTAAGTAGTAGAGTTTATCGGTAATGACAGTGCTATTTCTCATAATACAATTTTTTATGTTTTTCATAAATTTTCTCCTTTAAAGGTTGGTACGAGCAATGGCATAACATTAGGTGGTGTTATACCGTCAATTATTTGAACAATACCAGTTCCTTTTCCGTTAGGAATGACGATTCCTGTTTCTGAATCTAGGTCTGGAAATAAAAACGTTGTCGTTTTTCTGTTGATTAAGCCAAGCTGAATCAAGAGATTACATTGCTCTCTAACTGCAATTGGTAAAGCGGTAGTATCCATACGTTGACTGACTAAGATCAGATGAACGGAGGTTGCCCTTCCCAATAATGCAATATTAGACAAAAGCGCAAAGAAAGTATCTTTGATGTTTTTTGAGGTCAAAGATGTTAAAGCAAGCAATTCATCAATCACAAGACAACGATGTTGAAATTTTCTAGAAGGGTTTTTAAGAAGCTCTAATTGTCTTTGATAGATAGCATCTAGCTCTACTTTTAGCAAGGTGTTCACCTTGGAAACAAATTCATCAGCTGAGAAGTCTTTCTCTTGATAAAGAACTTGTATGTTCTGTTTTAAGCAGTAACGAGAGATAGAATCGCATTTAGGGTCTACAACTGTTACATGTGCAAATTGATTAATAACAGAGATTAGATAGGTCAAAGCGTAGCTTTTTCCAGAACCAGAAGAACCAGCAATCAAACAATGAACGATGCGATTAAAATCAATTCGATAGTTTTTCATGAGTTCAAAACTTTCGTTTTGAACGCTGATATCAGATAGCTTTTGATACGTCAACCTTTCAGGTATTCCCTTAAAGAATGGAAATCGAAAAGCACGACTAGTGTTAATGCTTGCACTATCACGTTTGACAATATAAGCCGAAGGCTGTTTAAGAAATGTCAACATAGGATAGGTGCTTGTAGATAAAATTTGAAAAATCTGTTGGTATAGAGTATTATCCAAAATGTACGCACAAGGAAAACGAGGAACAAAATCTAGATAATTATCACCATAGATGAACTGGAAGGAATTAGTAGTTGAAGAAATAGAGCTGTTTCCCAACCCTATTTCTACACACTGAACTAGATATTCAGTATCAACTACAAACTCCAGTTTATTTTCTGGTTGAATAAACGAAGGAAATGCCATTGGTTATTTACCTCCTTTGTTTAATACGGTTATAGAGTTAGCTCGGAAATAGATGTTTCCTCTGACATTGCAGGCCTCTGCACCATGCAATTCGACCTCGTCAAATTGTTCAATTGTTTGTTGAGCTGAGAATTTAACCTCAAAAGGCTGTTCTCCTTTAATGACGAACCAATAACGATACGAATCAATTTCGTCTGTCGGTTTATTATCAATGTACTTCATTCGAATATTCGGTTCGGGTGATAATACAATTGCATTTTTTTCGTTTCCGAAAATTTCTTGAAATAGTTGGCTAGAATAGCCAGATTTTGATTTAAATTTAAAAACCATAATTTTTCCTCAATCGATTAACTAGTATTTCGATTTTTCATTTTTCAATATTTAAAGAGATCATTAGCTATTTGATTTTCTCTATAGTTTAATGGTATCAATTTTCAATAAAAAAAAGTTTCCCTTTTAGAAGTAGGTAGCGCACCAAAAAAAGGAAAGATTGAAATAAAAAAAACTAGGGGATGCCCCTAGTATGATATTTAATCAATGTCGTCTAAAATTGAGTAGTCGAAATCAGTTTTATAGAGTGATTTGCGATAATCTATAAGTTTCTTTTCTAACATATATAAACTCATAAAATTGATTCCCTCTTTCCCTTCTTTGGTAATAGTTGTCTCTAAAACTTTAATAAATTCATCTGAGGTAAACTGGTCGATAAAAAATTTATCTTTAAACTTTAGCATAAATTTATCTTCATTAAAAATTAGATTTGAAATTTTAGGACCAATTATGTTATTGAAGTAATCCAATAGAAGTTCTTGATTATCTGTAATAAATGTATTAAAAGTATTACAGAAAAGTATGAAAAAATCGATATCATCCTGTAATTTCATGGGTTTTAATAGTATTGAATTAATAATTTTAGATGTATCTTTTCCCTGTAGTAAATTGAGGATAATGTTACTATATTCTTTTAATACATTGTGTTCTTCGTATATTTTTTTGAAATATAATTGTGAAAATTTAGCATCTTGTAATAGTGAATAAAAAAGAAGCTCGGCTATTTTCTTTATTTTTGGAGCTTGAGTTATTGAAATAACCCAGTATTCTAGTGTACTATTGGATAATTTTTGAAATTTGGCATTTTCGTGGATTTCTTCAAGTTCTTGCTGGTTAAAGAGTAATCCATTTGCAATTAAATTGTATAATAAAATTCGTATAAAATAGAGTTTATCATTGTCGTCTCCAAATACAATGTATTCAAAGCTATCATCCATGATTTTATTTGCTATATCATTTAAATTATTTTTAGATAATGACTGCTTTTTTCCATTTAGAATTTTAGATAGAGCAGACCGAGTCAGGATGATATCATTTTTCTCATCGTTATTATATAATTGGATTTTTCTGATAGCATCTTCATTTTTGAGATTATTATTATCAAGGTATAATTGTAATCTTCGTCCAATATTTTTGTTTAAAAATGATCTGATATCCATGATTTCCTCCTTGTTTAAAAGAACCGCCTATAAGCGGTTCAGTAGTTTATTTGATTATTTAACCTTATAAAAAAATCCTGAGCTATTTCCGTCTATAAGTTGTTGTCCTGTCCGTAGTCGTTCTTGGCTAATATCGGACGGGTCCTTATATCCGTTTTCGGGTGAAGAAGTGATAGACATTGTCAAAGGAGTTCCTACAGGTAAAAATGCAATAGCAGGACCGCCAGCTCCTCCATTTTTAGGAAGTAAAGTTGCCTTAAGGTAGTGGTCAATTTCTTTAAAATATTCAATTGAAACTTGCGAATTATCACTAACAAGTCCATGTTCATCAAATACAAGTTCTACACCAGCACTATTACACCATGTACCAAAGATGCTTGAAAAATCACCGTTTTGGATAGCTGATAAATTCATTCCTTTAATTTCTTGTGAAGGTGTTGTTTCTCCTGATATAGGATTTGCTACAGATTTCCAAGAAAATGCATCTTGGTTGAGAATATTTTTCTCTTACCTCGTTATATAAACTATAATCCATTTTCTTCATTTCTGAAGAGGAGCTGGAGGATTCTGTACTAGTAGAAGTGGAAAATCTAAAACGCTGATATGCACTTTTTGTCTTGGTGAGGAACTGCCATTGTTCTAAAATATCATCGTAGTTCCGTCCGAGTCTATCAATTGATTTAATGACTATCTCATCATCTGCTTGTAGAACTGTTGGCAATTTTTTGGTATTCCGTTCTATCAAAATCTTTTCAGAAGCTCTATCTATAAAAATTTGATTTTGAAGGATATTTTCTAATGCTAAAGCAGACATTTGTCTATAGATATTTTGCTCCTTAGTGGATACTCGTACATAACCATAACGCATAAAGCTACCACCTATCATTTTATCACTATTTTAGACAAAAAGAAAACTACCGCCCATAATGAGTGGTAGTTTGGTGTACTCTATGCTACTGTATTTTTTGCCAAGATTTTGTCTTGGGTGCGTGAATGGTAGTGTTGGATAAAAAATCCTAAGGACTTAAAATCCTTTAAAATCAACTTTTTTGATGTTTACAAAAATTAAAAACAGTATGTTCAATTTTTGCATATTCATCATTGTTTTGGTTCTCCTTAATTTTCAAACATTAACATCTTATTTTACCATATCTGGCACATCTAAGCTAGAGTTTGCTAGGTCAATGGTTAAATGATAGTCAGTATTATCGCGGACGGTGTGCTCAAAGTCGGTTGTGTAAAGGACGAGGCGAAGTGTATCGCCTATTTTCATTTTGTAAATGGTTGGCTGCAATTCAAAAGAAAATTCCAACCATTGGTCTGGTGTGACTTCTTCGACGATTAGCAGATTGTTGCGGTTTTGCAGATTGAGAAATCCTTTTGTCACAACGCGATGCGGTGTCTCTTTGAAAGGCAATTCCATTAAATGATCCAGCATATAAAAGCGACCATTGTCCATGACTTTTGGTGCAAGGACGCCAGGAATTGGGGTGAGGCGTTTAGCTTGTCCAATATCTAACAGCTGTGCGGAAATCAAGCCTTTATCGGTGCTAGATTTAAGGCGCAGATTGAGCTTGACGGGGCCGTTAAGGAAAAGGTCTTTTTCTAAGGTGAAGTCAACGGTCACTTGATTGACTTTTCCGTCAAAGAGTTCATTTTTGAAGGTTTGATAAGTCTTGCTGAAACGCTTGTAGTCCGTCTCAGAGTAAGCATTTTGAATATCTTGAGTAGTACTACCTAGATTGAAATGAGTGTAGTGTTCTGGATTGCCGAAAGTCTCTAGTGACAACCAGCTTTGTGCTTGACTATTGTCTTGCCAGATTACGGTTGGCAATTTAAAGTGAGAATTGTAGCCTAGCAGTTTCTTGCTGAGAAGTGCATTCATGGACTCACGAAAGTCAATGGATTGCCAATTGTTCATGTAAACGTGAGCGCCGTTGTGGAAAAACAAATGCTTTTTGATGTTTTGTGGCAGGGCGTGGAACATGTTGTACACATTGAGCGGCTTGACATTCCAGTCTTGGGAGCCATGCGTAAAGACGACCTCAGCTTTGACCTTGTGCGCGTGAATCAGATAGTTGCGGTCATGCCAAAATTGATTGTAGTCCCCTGTTTTGCGATCGAGATTTTCTTTTAATGATTTGAGGCTCTTTTGATACTCGGCATTGTGACGAAGACGTTCGCCTGCTAGAAGATTGCGTGAGTAAGTTAATTCAGTCAAAGAGTCAAAATCTTCACCAGGATAGCCCCCAGGACTTGTCACCAAACCATTTTCACGATAGTAATTGTACCAAGAAGAAATTCCGGCTTCGGCAATAATAACCTCCAGCCCTTCTACGCCAGTTGTAGCTAGCCCATTTGACAGAGTTCCGAGGTAAGAGATTCCTGTTGTAGCAACCTTTCCATTGGACCAAGTGGCTTTGATTTCTCGTTGTCTGGTATGGTCTGTGAACGCACGACAGCGACCATTTAACCAATCAATAACATTTTTATAGGCTTCGATTTGATAATAATCTCCGCTCGTCATAAGCCCCTCAGAGTCCTTGGTTCCCACACCTGATACATATAAATTAGCAAAACCGCGTGGAAGCAAATAATCATTGAGCGTGTAAGTACCGATATGACCGAGTGTTTCTTCTGCTTGCTCCACCAATACTGCTTGACCTTGTGGTTCAACCAAGCAAACTTCAGAGTTATGGACGGTAATTTTTCCAGCTTCTTTTTTAACCAAATCCACATTCATGTTATAGAGCGCTTTGTCGCTAGCTTTGTCGTTGGTTCCTTGGTGATAAGGGCTGGCAGTCATAACGGCAGGAATTTGTCCGTCAAAACGAGGACGAATGATACTGACCTTAATCAAATCAGGCAGACCGTCTTCGTCGGTATCCACGCGCGATTCCACATAGACCACTTCGCGGATTGCGTTATGGCTAGTAAAAGTCGCAAGACTTTTACCATTGAAATAGTGGTAGGTATTGTCTTCAGGAATCAAACCGTCGCTCACTAGTTTATCAATCAAGAGATTGCCGTTTTTGGTGCGTGTGTTGAGCAACTGATAGAGATTTTCGATCAGATTTCCATAGGTAATGGGAAAGTTTACGTCCTTGCGGAATGTTTCTACATCGTCAAAGTCAACAAAGGGTACAAATTCCAGTAATTGAAAAGCAATTGTATAAAAAATCTCTGCTGTCAATTCTTGCTTGGACGTAAAAAAGCTGAGTAAGTCTGTATTTGAATTGGCAACTAAAGACTTTAAAGCATAGTCTGTATGTTTATAATTAAAAAAAGTTCTACGTACAAAAGTTTCTAAATTTTCTTTATCAGAATACTCTGGGTGGAAAGAAAATCCAATGCTTTCCATTTCAGCCAGCATTTTTTCGTTTGTTTCTGGTGTATAACTATACTGATTATAGCGCATATTTTTACTCCTTTTTTACATTTTGTCAAAAAATAACCTTTACATTATCCATTGTAACTGATAAAATAGGATTTGTCTAAAATTTTTTCATTAAAGAGGAGAACAAAAATGGATGTCACATGGACTGTGAAATATATCACAGAATTTCTTGGAACGGCAATTCTCATTATTTTGGGGAACGGGGCTGTTGCCAACGTTGAATTAAAGGGAACCAAAGGTCATCAAAGCGGCTGGTTAGTCATTGCAGTTGGTTATGGTATGGGGGTTATGATTCCTGCTCTTATGTTTGGAAATGTATCAGGGAATCATATCAATCCTGCATTCACACTAGGACTTGCGATTAGCGGATACTTCCCTTGGGCACAAGTTGCGCCTTACATTATTGCACAATTATTGGGAGCGATATTTGGACAAGCATTAGTAGTAGCAAGTCACCGCCCTTACTATTTGCAAACAACAAATCCTAATGCGATTTTGGGATCATTCTCAACTATTGTAAATACGGATGACGGAAGCAAGAAATCACATGCTGCTTCTATAATAAATGGCTTTGTCAATGAATTTATTGGTTCATTTATCTTGTTCTTTGCAGCAATGGCCATGACCAAAAACTATTTCGGTGCAGAAGTTGTTAAATATGCTGCTACTCGTGGAGTGGATGCTACTCAAATCCAAGGAAAAGTTGCAATTGGTTCTCACATCAATGCCGGACTTGCTGTTGCCCACTTAGCACTTGGTTTCCTTGTCATGGCATTGGTAACGTCACTTGGTGGTCCTACAGGTCCAGGTCTGAACCCTGCACGTGACTTAGGCCCACGTATTCTTCATTTTCTTCTTCCAAAATCAGTTCTTGGTGAGCACAAAGGAGATTCAAAATGGTGGTATGCTTGGGTACCAGTTGTATCTCCAATCCTTGCCGGTATTGCTGCAGTAGCACTTTACAAGATGATTTATGGATAAGTTGTCAAAAAAGAAACGGTTCATTACGAGCCGTTTTTTGATAACGAAGAGATAAGATTGAGCGAAAAATAGATAAGTGACTAGACGCTTGCCAATATAAAATGCTATACTAAAGAGTAAGGATAATAACAGTAACGGGAGTGAGACAGCAAAACTGATTTTTTGCAAAGTAGCAATTTTTGTCTCATTCCTGCCTTTTATTTGGGAGAGATGAAATGGAATTAGATAAACTAAGTGGGAGACGGACTCTATTGTTCGGTATTTTGGCGATTATTTTTGGCGTTATTATTATTGCAAACGGTGTTGATTTTACAAAATTTGCCCTAGATTTATTGGTCATTTACTTTTTATTTGTCGGAGTTATCAATCTTTTTTTCCGTTTCTTAGTGAAGAAAAATCGTATCAGTCTTGGTTCTGCCCTCCTCCATGTTTTGGTGGGACTGGTTGTTGGCTTTCTTAACCGTGCCAGCAATCTGCCAGTCAATATTGTCATTATTATATTGGGCTGTTATCAGCTGTGTACAGCGGCAATCTATGGTATTACATATCTTCTTTATCGGCAGAATAAGTTAAAAGGTGGTTTTCGTTATCTTTTTGATACCTTGCTTTATGGCGGGATTGGACTGACAACTGTCTTTTCTCCCAGCACGGATGGTAGGATGCAATTTTTGATTGTTGGTATTTATCTGATATTACTAGGCTTTTCTAATGTTCGAGATGGTCTTATGTTCAACACCGATGTGGAGAAAAAGCAACTTCGACGCCGTATTCGGATTAACCTGCCTATCATTATCGCTGCCTTTTTCCCAGCAGAGCAACTGAATCGCTTTAATCGTTTTTTACAAGGTGAAAAAAAGAAACCACAAAAGGTTTATAGTAGTATCCGAGACGAAGAAAAGCCCGTTGACTTAGAGGTGCTAATACATACGTCAGACCAGAATCTTTTTGGGATGATTGGACACGTTGATATTTGCTACAAAGGAAAAGTTATTTCCTATGGTAGTTATGATGTTTTTTCAGAGCGTTTATTCGGCACGATTGGAGATGGTGTCTTGTTTAAAGTAGATAAAGACGCTTATATTGACTTGTGCAAAGAAGAAAGCAAAAAAACCTTGTTTGGTTATGGGTTATCTTTGACAGATGAGCAAAAGCTAGCTGTGGAGAAACGGTTGGCTGAGATTGATGAGTTGTTGGAAGTGTGGGATCCACCGGCGGATCTGAAAGATGGTAAGCGCACGTATGCTTATAAATTGAAACATGAGTTGAATGCTCGTTTATATAAGTTTAAAACAAGTCGTTTTAAGACTTATTTTATCCTGTCTACCAATTGCTGTCTGCTAGCCGATAGCATTATCGGACAGGCTGGAACAGCCATTTTAGATATGCGTGGGATTATTGCGCCGGGAACTTATCAGTCTTACCTTCAATATGAATTTGAGTCGGCAAATGAGCTGGTAGTGGCACAAAATATTTATCAGTAATAGCACAATTTTTTCTATTTTTACATAAATATTTGTAAAATACACAAAAATTATTTAAAATAGAAAGGCTTGGAGGAATTTATGTGTTCAACAAATAAAATTGTAAATACGATACCAGTATTAAAAATCAATAATCGAAAAAACAATCTTGCATTTTATTGTCAAACTTTAGGAATGAAAAATTTGCTAGAGGAAGGAGCTTTTGTCAGCCTTGGAGATCAGACAAAAGTTGAAAAATTGCAGCTAGAGGAGTCGCCCAGTATGCGCACTCGCAAAGTTGTTGGGACTAAGAAATTAGCGAAAATTGTTATTAAAGTAGCCGATTCACGAGAAATTGAAGCACTTTTAGCGCGTGGCAGCAAAGTTGATTATCTTTACCAAGGTGATAATGGCTATGCTTTTGAAGCAACTTCGCCGGAAGGAGATACGTTTTTACTGCATAGCGAGGAAGATTGGACAACCTTGCAGAGAGTGATGATTGCACCAGCATTTACGCCGCTAGAGGATTTTGTAGGGCTCAGCCAATTTACTATAGAGCAGATTCACATCAATGTTCCAGATGAGGAAAAAGCAGTCACTTTTTATCAGGAATGGTTAGGAAATCAGTCTGTTCTAACATTCTCACAAGCAAGCGGAGCAGATTTATTGACGGAGAGTACTCAAACTTGGGATTTGGCAATGATTAAATTTACAGTTGAGCAATTTGATGTGGAAGCGTTGCGCGATTTATTGCAAGGAAGAGAAATTTTTGTTCCTAAATCGGGCAAATTTTTCCTGACCAAAGATGAGAGCCAAATTGAAGTTTGGATTGAAGCGGTATGAGTTCAAGCAAGATTCTCTCAAAAGTCGAAGAACAGATAGCACAACAAATCTATCCTGGAGCTAGCTTAGCTTTGTATACTCGTGGAGAGTGGCAAGAATATTATCTTGGTGAGAGTAATCCTGAGCGCAGTGAGAAAAGCCGAGCAGGACTAGTCTATGACTTAGCAAGTGTCAGTAAGGTTGTGGGTGTCGGAACGATTTTGGCTTTTCTATTCCATGAGAAAAAACTCGATTTAGATGCGCCTCTGACACAATATTATCCCGCTTTTCATGACAATTCTGTCACGGTAGGTCAGCTGGCTACTCACACATCAGGGCTAGATCCCTTTATCCCCAATCGAGATGCACTCAATGCGGTTGAATTGAAAGAGGCGCTAAATCATTTGAAAGTTCTTGATAGCAAGCGTTTTCGTTATACTGATGTGAATTTTTTATTGCTGGGTTTTATGGTAGAAGAAATTTTTCATTCTGCTTTGAGTGACATTTTTGAACAGAAAATTTTTCAGCCTTGGGGTATGAAAGAAACAGCGTTTGGTCCTGTCGCACAAGCGGTGCCAACGGTTTGCGGTGTGAAAGCAGGGATTGTACATGACCCCAAAGCGCGTGTGTTGGGCAGACACGCTGGTAGTGCAGGCTTGTTTTCGACAGTTCGGGATTTGAAGCTCTTTTTGGAGCATTATTTACAGGATGACTTTGCAGCAACTTTGACAAAAAATTTCTCAAAGGAGATTGGAAAAACACGCAGTCTTGCTTGGGATTTAGACAAAGAGTGGTTGCAACACACAGGCTACACAGGAACATTTATTATGTTTAATCGTTTGCAGCAGAAAGCGGTCATCTTCCTTTCCAACCGAACGTATGAGAAAGACGAACGTGCACAATGGATTTTAGACCGCAATGAGCTCATGGATTTGATTAAACAAAATCTGTAAAATGAAGACAGTTAGGATAAGAGCTGGATTTCCTGCTCTTTTTCGCTGTTTTAAAAGTTGAAATAAATTAGTTTGGAATATAAAAGGAATTGACTACTAACGATCGCTTTTTTCTATGAATTATATTAAAATAATAGATGAAGTATTGTGATGTAGAGAGAGAATATGACAAAAAAAGTAGGTGTCGGTCGGGCACATAGTAAGATTATTTTGATAGGGGAGCATGCCGTTGTCTATGGCTACCCTGCTTTGTCTCTACCTTTAACTAATATTGAAGTGACTTGTCGCATTTTGCCGTCAGATCATGCGTGGATTTTGTATGAGGAAGATACCCTTTCTATGGCGGTTTTTGCTTCTTTGGAATTTCTAGGGGTGCAAGAGGCTTATATTCGCTGTGAGATTGAGTCCATGGTGCCTGAAAAGCGCGGAATGGGTTCTTCTGCGGCAGTGAGTATTGCTGCGATTCGAGCTGTTTTTGACTATTATGAACAGGAGTTGGATAGGGAAACTCTGGAGATTTTAGCCAATCGGGCAGAGATGATTGCCCACATGAATCCGAGTGGTTTGGATGCTAAGACTTGCTTGAGCGATCATGCTATTAAATTTATTAAAAATGTTGGTTTTTCAGAGTTTGAGACGAATCTTGGAGCTTATCTTTTGATTGCAGACACAGGGATTTATGGGAATACGCGCGAGGCCATTCAAAAAGTTGAGCAGCTAGGAATGACCGCTTTGCCTTACCTTCATCAGCTTGGAAAATTAACCACTGAAGTTGAAGAAGCTTTGAAAGTAAAAGATTTAGAGAGAATCGGGATAGCTATGTCAGAAGCTCACCTCAGCTTAAAAAATCTAGGCGTGAGTTGCCCTGAAGCCGATCGACTTGTTGCCACAGCGCAAGAAAATGGAGCGCTTGGTGCGAAAATGAGCGGTGGTGGTCTAGGTGGCTGCATTATCGCTCTAGTGGCGAGCGAAGAAAAGGCTGTCAGTTTAGCCGATTTATTGAGGGAGAAAGGAGCGGTAAACACATGGATCGAAAGCCTGTAAAGGTGCGGTCTTATGCCAATATTGCCATTATCAAATATTGGGGTAAGAAAGATACTGTCAAGATAATTCCTGCGACGAGCAGTATTTCTTTGACCTTGGAAAATATGTACACAGAAACAACTCTGTCTAGCTTACCAGCGAGTGCCCAGTCAGATGAATTTTATATCAATGGTGTTCTGCAAGATCAAGCCGAACATAAAAAAATGAGTAATATTGTAGATCGTTTTCGTCCTCAAGGAGCTGGTTTTGTACGAATTGATACCAACAATAATATGCCAACAGCAGCAGGACTTTCATCTAGTTCGAGTGGTTTGTCTGCGCTCGTTAAGGCTTGTAATGATTTTTTTGAATTGCACTTGTCCACAAAAGAACTGGCGCAAAAAGCGAAATTAGCTTCTGGATCTTCTTCACGGAGTTTTTATGGACCGATTGCAGCTTGGGACAAGGATAGCGGAGAGATTTATTCAGTAAAGACAGATTTGAAATTAGCGATGATAATGCTGGTTTTGTACGATCAGAAAAAGCCGATTTCAAGTCGTGAGGGAATGAAACGCTGTGCAGAAACCTCCACGACATTTGAGGATTGGGTGAGACAGTCAGAAGAAGATTATAAAGCTATGCTGACTTATTTGTCTAACAATGATTTTGCTAAGGTGGGAGAATTAACAGAAAAAAATGCGCTTGCCATGCATACTACCACTAAGACAGCAACGCCAGCTTTTTCTTACCTGACCGAAAAAAGCTATGAAGCAATGGACTTCATCAAACAATTACGCAGTCAAGGAGAGCGTTGTTATTTCACTATGGATGCAGGACCAAATGTAAAAGTGTTGTGTTTGGAAGAAGATTTGGAGCATTTGGTGCCGATATTTGCAACAAAATACCGCCTCATTGTCTCTAAAACGAAGGAATTGCCAGATGACTAAAACAGTAAGAACATGTGGGAAATTGTATTTGGCAGGGGAATACTCTGTATTGACAGCGGGACAAGGCGCGATTCTGAAAAATATTCCGATTTATATGACGGGAAAAATTCATTTTTCTGAACGTTATCAGTTGTTTTCAGATATGTTTGAGCATGTTGTAGACTTGACGCCTGATGATGAGTACAGTCTCATTCAGGATACGGTTGCTGTTATGAATGAGTTTTTACAAAGTCAATCCATTTCACTACGTCCTTTTTCCTTAACCATTACTGGAAAAATGGAGCGAGGTGGGAAAAAAATTGGTCTTGGTTCTAGTGGGAGTGTCGTAGTTTTAACCATACGCGCGATAGCAGTCTTGTATGACCTAGCTTTATCTGCTGATGAAACTTTTAAGCTAGCAGCCTATGTTCTTCTTAAACGTGGTGACAATGGCTCAATGGGAGATGTGGCTTGTATCGCTTATGAAGATTTGATTTATTACCAATCTTTTGACCGCAAAAGAATAGCGGAGCAGATCAATGAGTCGCCCTTAAAACAGGTAATATCCCAAGATTGGGGATACGTCATTCGGAGGATTCAACCACAACTTACGTTTGACTTTCTTGTAGGCTGGACAAAAGAACCAGCTATTTCTAGAGATCTGATCAATCAGGTCAAATCAGCAATTTCATCCAGTTTTCTAACACAAACACAAGAAGAAGTTCTTCGACTGGAGAAGGCGCTGCTTGCTGGTGAGAAGGAAATTATGAAAGAAAGCCTAGAAAAGGTTAGCTACCTATTGGCGGAACTTAGCCCCGCTATTTACAATGAAAAACTGAGAGCTTTAAAAAGAGCCAGTCAAGGATTGGACTGTGTGGCAAAGAGTAGCGGTGCTGGCGGTGGCGACTGCGGCATAGCATTGTCTTTTGATTCGCAAGCCAGTCAAATCTTAGTGGAACGTTGGCAAAGGGCAGAGGTTGTCCTTTTATATAAGGAGAGGTGGGAATAAATGAGTGAAAATCGTAAAGACGAGCACATAAAGTATGCTTTGGAGCAAACCTCTGGCTACAACAGTTTTGATGACATGGAGCTTATTCATTGCTCGCTTCCTAAGTATGATTTGGACGAGATGGATTTGACGACGCAGTTTGCAGGCAAAGATTGGGAATTTCCGTTTTACATCAATGCTATGACAGGTGGAAGTGAGAAAGGGAAAGACATCAATCAGCGCTTGGCACAAGTTGCAGAATCCTGCGGTATTCTCTTTGTCACAGGCTCTTACAGTGCTGCCGTGAATAATCCAGCAGATGATTCTTATGCTGTCAGCAAAGACAAGCCCAACCTGCTCCTTGCCACTAATATTGGAGTGGATAAGCCGTATTCCCTAGGTCAGCAGGCAATCACAGACCTTCATCCTCTTTTTTTGCAAGTGCATGTCAATCTCATGCAAGAATTGCTCATGCCAGAAGGAGAACGCTCTTTTAAAACTTGTCGAGCACATTTAAAAGATTATGCTGAGCAAAGCACAGTCCCGGTAGTGTTGAAAGAGGTTGGCTTTGGTATGGATTTGGCAACGATTGAAACTGCTTATGACCTCGGTATTCGAACGGTTGATCTTTCTGGTCGTGGCGGAACGAGCTTCGCCTATATTGAAAACAGGCGCGGTGGCAATCGAGACTATCTCAATGATTGGGGGCAATCGACACTCCAAGCCTTACTAAATGCTCAGCCGATGATAGATAAAATGGATATTTTGGTGAGTGGTGGCGTACGTCAGCCGCTTGATATGGTGAAGGCTTTTGTGTTAGGAGCTAAGGCTGTAGGACTTTCACGCACCATGTTAGAATTGATTGAAATGCATTCGGTGGATGAAGTCATCACGATTGTAAACGGTTGGAAAGAAGATTTGCGCTTGATTATGTGTGCACTTGGTTGCCAAAATTTGCCGGAATTAAGACGAGTGCCTTATCTTTTGTATGGACGTTTGCGAGAAGCACAAGATCAACTAAATAAAGAAATCCGATGAGTTTTTTCACTTATCGGATTCTTTTTTTTCTATGATTTTTGACGAATGTTTTCTAAAATTTCTTGTGCTCTTTTGAAACTAAAATGTTTCTCAGAAATGAGTTGAGAAACCAGAAGAGCGATTTCTGTATCCTTAGCTCCTGCTAAAAGAGCGAGAGATTTGGCTTGTAGCTTCATGTGACCGTGCTGGATACCGGTGCTGACCAGGGCTTTTAGAGCCGCAAAATTTTGCGCTAAGCCGATAGACGCAATAATACTGGCTAACTCTTTGGCGGTTGGTTGTTTTAGCAAGTCAAAGCTAACTTCCACCGTAGGGTTGAGCCCAATGGAGCCCCCTTTGGTAGCAATGGGAAGAGGAAGCGTAATCTCTCCGCAGAGCGTTTGAGTAACTTCCTTGATTGACCAAGTAGTCAATCCTTGATAGGAACCATTTCTACTAGCGTAGGCATGCGCACCAGCTTCAATCGCCCGCCAGTCATTTCCTGTCGCTAATACGACAGCATCAATTCCGTTGAAAATGCCTTTATTGTGGGTGCTGGCACGATAAGGGTCTTGCTTGGCAAATTGGCTTGCCAGCACGATTTTTTTAGCAATGTCAATGGCTTCTGATTTATTTCGACTAAGAAAACGAAGATCAATTTCACAGGTGGCAGTTACTAAGGCTTCTGTTGCATAATTTGATAGAATTGCCATCAAGCTTTCACCGCCAGTCAACTCTTCTAATGGTGTTTTCAACGCTTCTAGCATGGTATTGAGGATATTGGCGCCCATAGCTTCTTGGGTGTCAACTGTTAGATAAACGACTAAAAATTCAGCTTCGCCATTTAGCCATTCTACACGTAAATCACGCGCACCACCTCCGCGGTTGACAATCGACGGGTGTGCTTGATTGGCCAGCTCTAGCAATTCTTGCTTGTGATTTTGGATATTTTTTATAGCCGCTTCAATATTTGCTACTTGATAGAGAGCAACCTGTCCAATCATTTGACGATTGTGAATAGTCGTTTTGAAGCCTCCAGAGCGCTTAATAATTTTTGCTGCAAAGCTAGCAGCCGCAACGACAGAGGGCTCTTCTGTTACGAAAGGTACCTGATAAACTTGCTCGTCTACCACAACATCAGGAACGAAAGAGTAGGGCAGAGCAAATGTCGCCAGAACATTTTCGCTCATTTGGTCGGCTGTTGAGAGAGGGAGCATGTGATTATGCTCAAGGTTTGTTTGATTATCCTCGTTTAGTAAGTGATAGTCTTTTAAAATTTGCAAACGTTCTTGAAGCGATTTTTTTGAAAAGCCCGTCCAACTTATCTTCATATTATTTTTCCACCTTGATGTATGTACGTTGGTGTTCTACGATTTCTGCTAAGGCAAAGTCTTGATTTTCATAGCCTGTAAAGCTAGCAGAGCCATTTTCATCTAGTTCTGCTTCTTCAAAAAATACCTTCTCATAATCTGGAATGCTCAGAGGTGTACGGCTGTCAAGTTTTTCCATACGATTGGCTTCAAGCTGCTGCTCAAAGCCTGCTACGAGCTGCCCACTAAAGATTTCTGATACAGCTCCGCTTCCGTAGCTAAAGAGCGCAATGCGGTCACCTGCTTTGAGTGTCGTACTATTTTCAAGCAGGGAAAGGAGACCTAAAAAGAGGGAGCCAGTATAAATGTTACCTACTTTTTGACTGTAAAGAATGGATTGCTCAAAATTTTCTTGCAGTTGTGCTTGTTGTTCGCTTGGCAATGTCTTATCCATGATTTTCCGCATACCTTTTAAAGCTAGCTTTGGATAAGGTAAGTGAAAACAAACTGCTGCAAAATCTTTCAAAGAGACTTGATTGCGCTTTTGGTACTCTGCCCAAGTTGTTTTTAGACTATCTAAATACTGTTGCGTAGAATACATGCCATTGACAAACGGCGTTGTGGAATAGTTTGGTCGCCAGAAGTCCATGATGTCTCGTGTTTGAGCGACATTGTCTTCATTGAAGGCTAGAATTCGTGGATGACTAGTGATGAGCATAGCTATCGAACCAGCGCCTTGTGTCGGCTCGCCCGGTGTTCCAATCCCGTATTTGGCAATGTCACTAGCGATGACCAAGACCTTTGAGTCTGGATGTTTTTCAACGTGTAGTTTTGCATAATCCAGTGCGGCAGTAGCACTATAGCATGCTTCTTTCATTTCAAAACTACGCGCAAATGGCTGAATTCCAAGCAAACCATGAATAAAAACAGCAGAAGCCTTGCTTTGGTCAATTCCAGATTCACTGGCCACAATTACCATGTCAATAGCCTGTTTATCTTCTTCGGCCAAAATAGATGCTGCTGCACTCGCTCCCATGGTTACAATATCCTCTGTGACAGGGGCGATACTGATTTCTTTTAATAAAAGCCCCTTACTTAGTTTTTCTGGATCAATGTTGCGTGCGGCTGCTAAATTTTCTAATTTTAATACATAGTTGGTTGTTGCAAAACCAATCTTATCAATTCCAATTGTCATCATTACCTCTATATATTTCGGTTTCATGTAAATATTATTCTATTCCATTTTATCATAATTCAAGTGGAAACTGAGAAAAAGACCATCTTAAGATAAGAAGGGTTTTAGACAGTTTGGTTGTTTTTGTTGAATTACGAAGAACGGTGTTTTTGCAGATAATGGTAGAGTCTGAGCACCACCGTACCACTTGCCATTCCAATTGAAATGACCAAGGCTAAAATCACTACCAAGGTAGCATTAACCATAGCATGACTATAATTTCCGGTAACAAAAAAGGCAGTTGTACGATAAGAAAGATAGCCCGGAACTAATGGAGCTAAAATGGCTAAGATAAAGACGACAGCAGGGGTCTTATAGAGAATGCTCAAAACTTGACTAATGCAAGATCCGATAATAGCTGCAATAAACGTAGCAATAATCACATTTGTTGGGCCTTTTAATACATAATACAAAAGCCAGATGAACATTCCAAGGATTCCTCCTGGGATTAACATACTTTTTTGAACATTTAAAACGATTAAGAACGTCACAATTGCAAGAAAACTTGCGGCAGCTTGTAGTAAGACAGTCAATGGATTCACCTTTTATTTCATTAGGACAAGAGCTACGGAAGTACCAGCTCCGAGTGCCAAAGTAATCAACAGCGTTTCAAAGATTTTGCTCATTCCGGAGTTGAGATGATTGGTCATCAGATCACGCACGGCATTGGTCAGAGCAATACCGGGAACAAAAGGCATGACAGCACCAGCGATGATTAAGTCAGTACTGGAAGGAAAGCCAGAATAGCGCGCCCAGATCTGTGCCAGCAGACCAAAAATAAAAGCTCCGGCAAAAGCTGTGACAAAAGGAATGCGCACGTATTTATTGACCGAAAGAGAAAAGGCAAAGCCAAAGAAGGTTGCAAGAGCAGCGCCGAGCGCATCATAGAGATTGCCACCAAACATGATAGAGAAAAAAGGGGCACTAATAGTAGCAGCAAGTGTCAGTTGCCTGTTTGTGTAAGGTGTTTTTTTCTTTTTTAGCTGAGTTAATTTCTCAAAAGCATCTTCAAGACTGATGTCCCCACTAACCAGTTCACGCGATACTTGATTGACATCGCATACCTTTTCAATATTGTAATTTGAATGAGTGATACGTTTCATCCGCGAAATGTTGGTGTTTTCAATTGAAAAGAAAATGGCAACTGGCATTGCGAGAGCATTACAATCTATAATCCCTTGAGAATGGGCAATCCGAATCATCGTATCTTCTACCCGATAAATCTCAGAGCCACTCTGAAGCAAAAGTGTGCCTGCTAACATCAAGACATCAACAGCTAGATTGAATTGTTCTTCCCTTTCTAAATTTCGTTTCTCCACCATTTCTATATCCTTTTCTTTTAACTAACAATAAGTCTATTATAGCATAAAAAAGAAGAAAACCAGCTGGAATTTCCAACTGGTTTTTGAGAATAGACTTGAATTAGCTAAGGGCATCATCCATTGAGAGAACTTCGTGGAAGACACGTTGAGTCAATTCAGTTTTTTGTTCTTTTGTAAGGTATTTAGTGTTGACACAGTAACCTGAGATACGAACGATAACATCTTCGCCATTCATAATCTTATCATAGACATCCTTCAAGTCCATAACGTTCAAGTTGACGTGTTGTCCTCCATTTTCAAAGTAACCATCAAGAATCGTTACCAAGTTATCTACCTGTTCTTCACGAGTTTTACCAAGGGCACGAGGTGAAACTTGTGTAGTGAGAGAGATACCATCTGCTGCATAGCCAAAGTCAAGGCTGGCTAGTGAGTTGAGGTTTTGCAACCAACCACCACGAGCTTTGTTAGATGGGTTCGCACCTGGTGAGAAGAATTCCAATTTAGATAAGTTCACTGAACCATCTTCGTTGAGATATACCCCTTTGTGGACCGGTGAGTTACCAGTTTGTTTAGAGTAAGCAACGTTCGAAGTGATAGTGAGAAGTGATACAGTCGCTTCTGCATTCTTGTAAAGTCTGTGGCTACGAAGGCGAGTTGTGTAGGCTTCAATCAACCATTCAGCCAATTCATTTGAGCGAGGGTCATCTTCACCCCAACGTGGGTAGTCACCAGTTGTTTCATAGTCGTAAATGTAGCCATTTTCATCGCGAATTGGTTTAACAGTAGCATATTTAATAGCAGCTAATGTATCAACTGTATTGGCAAATCCACAGATACCAAATCCCATGTTAGCACGTTGATGAGTTGGCAAGAAGGCCATTTGAATAGCTTCGTAGTTGTATTTGTCTGTCATGTAGTGAATGATGTTCAAAGCATCTACATAAGTGTCTGTCAACCAATCGAGTGATTTTTCAAAGTTTGCCTTAACAGTATCAAAGTCAAGGACTTCATCACGAATAGGTTCAATGTCAAATACTTTGTAATCTTTATGAACATCATCGTAACCACCGTTCAAACCAGTCAAGAGAGCTTTAAGGACGTTTACACGAGCACCGAAGTATTGGATGTTATGGCGTTGTTCTTCATTTTCTGGGTCAAGCGGAGACACACAGCAAGAGATACAGCTCATTTCGCCATAGCCATCTTTTGCCATTGTTGTCACACCTTCATATTGGATAGAAGAATGCTTGTGACTCATGTGCATGCAGTAATGACGGAAAGTGTATGGTAATTTATCCGTCCAAAGAACTGTCAAGTTTGGCTCTGGAGAGTTACCGATGTTGTCCAATGTGTTCAAGAAACGGTAATCCATTTTTGTAACACGGTGGCGACCGTCATTTCCCATACCAGCCATAGAAGTTGTGATGAAAGTTGGGTCACCTGAATACAATTCGTCATAAGCTTTTGTACGAGCGAATTTCACAGTACGAAGTTTCAAAACGAAGTCATCAACAAATTCTTGAATTTCTGATTCGGTGAAAGTACCACGAGCTAAGTCACGTTCTGCATAAATGTCAAGAACGATTGGAACACGTCCAAGTGAAGTAGCAGCACCGTTGACAACACGACAGACAGCCATGAAAGCAATGTTCACCCATTGAATAGCTTCTTTTACGTTCATAGCAGGTCTGCGAACATCAAGACCATAAAGGTCACCTAAGCGAACAACTTCTTTCAATGATTGGTATTGAAGGTTGACTTCTTCGCGAAGACGAATAGTTTCTTCATCAATGTCTGTCAAAGCGTTCCAATCTTCCACTTTTTCAGCCATCAAGTAATCTGCTCCGTAAAGTGCAAGACGAGCATAAACACCGATGATACGTCCACGTGAATAAGCATCTGGCAAACCTGTTACAGTGTGTGCGTGACGTGCGCGACGGATATTTGTTGTGTAGGCACGGAAAATACCGTCATTTACAGTTGTTACGTATTTTGTGAAGATTTCATGCATTTTAGGATCTGGTTCATAGCCATGTTCCTTCAAAGCAGTTTCCGCCATACGGATACCACCTTTTGGCATGAAGTTCAATTTGAACAATTCATCATTTTGGATACCATAGATTAATTCATTGTCTTTATCAATGTATCCAGCTGGAATGTCAGCGATTGAAGTAGCACGTGTATCCATTGGGAAACGTGTTTCTTCATAATGTGCTTTTGTGTTTTCGATAATTTTTTTAATGTGAAGAGAGCGTTCAGTTGGACCAGCTAAGAAACTTTCATCTCCATCATAAGGAGTGTAGTTTGCTTGTACAAAACGAGATACGCTAGCTTTTTCGCGCCAATCTTCCCCTTTGAAGCCTTCCCAAGCTTTGTCAAAAATATCCTGTGCTTCGACAACAGTTTTAACAACCATGTTTTTTTCCTCTTGTATCTTTCTAGTAACACAAATCTGTTACATTTATAAAATAAGTATAGCATATAGTAATCGTTTCCACAAATGGAATCTGGTCATAAAAGCACTTTCTTTTATAATACAGATTTAAAAACTAGCGTAAATTGTATTATATTTTTGAAAAATCAGCATATTTTCAAATATTTTGGAAAAAATAATAAAAATTGTATAATGGAAGAAAGAACAGAGTCAAGAAAGGAGCTGTATTGATGTTAATTTTTCCCTTAATCAATGACACATCTCGGAAAATCATTCACATTGATATGGATGCCTTTTTTGCCTCCGTAGAAGAAAGAGACAATCCAGCACTAAAAGGCAAGCCGGTCATCATCGGAGCAGACCCTCGTTTAACAGGCGGACGAGGCGTTGTCTCAACTTGCAATTATGAGGCGCGAAAGTTTGGTGTTCACTCAGCTATGAGCTCCAAAGAAGCTTATGAGCGTTGTCCACAGGCGGTTTTCATTTCGGGAAATTATGAAAAATATCAGGCAATCAGCCAGCAAATTCGAGCCATTTTTAAACGATATACAGATATGATTGAGCCAATCAGTATTGATGAAGCCTATCTGGATGTGACCAAAAATAAGCTGGGTATGAAATCTGCTGTCAAGATAGCCAAGCTAATCCAGCACGAGATATGGACAGAGCTTCATTTGACCAGTTCAGCTGGTGTGTCCTACAATAAATTTTTGGCAAAAATGGCTAGTGACTATGAAAAGCCTCACGGCTTGACAGTTGTTTTGCCAGAAGAAGCAGAATCCTTCCTTTCTCCAATGGATGTAAGTGAGTTTTACGGTGTTGGGAAGAAGACAGTGGAAAAGCTGCATGATATGGGCGTTTACACAGGAGCAGATTTATTAGAAATTCCTGAGATGACCTTGATTGACTTGTTTGGTCGATTTGGATTTGACCTTTACCGCAAGGCAAGAGGAATCAGTAATTCGCCGGTAAAAGTCAACCGTATTCGTAAGTCTAGCGGCAAGGAAAGAACTTATGGGAAATTGCTCCATAACGAAGACGACATAAAAAAGGAGCTGACCCTTTTATCACAAAAGGTAGCTCGTAGCTTAAAAAAGCATGGAAAATCTGGTAGGACGATTGTTCTGAAGATTCGCTATGCGGATTTTTCAACATTGACAAAAAGGCAGAGCTTAGCGACAAGAACGCAAGATGCGGAGCAGATTGAACGCATTGCACATGAGATTTATGATAGCTTGGACGAGCAGACAAAGGGTGTACGTCTTTTAGGAGTGACAGTGACAGGATTTGGGATGTAAAAAAGTTTGGAATGGGGAGTTCCAAACTTTTTTGGCTCTATAATTTCTGTAGTGGGTAACACCACTGCAGAGATTATGGAGCCATTTTTCTACCATTTGTCAAGCAATTCAATGTTTTTCAGTCAAAGAATTGATGATTGATTTGATTTTAATAGTTTATCCTAGCCCTTTTCGGCTCTTTTGATTGGAAAAAGAGTACACAAAATCAACACCTTATCTAGCTATTTTTTTCATAAGGTGTTACAATGATAGAGCATAGACGGCTTTAATGATTTTGGGTTAAAGTGTAATCGTAAAGTTTGTTATGCGTAATGAGGTAATACATTGTCCTTATGAGGCGATGCATTGAGGCAATCGTATGAGGCTTAGTTGAAGTCGTCTGCGATTGTCTTTTTCGTTTCTCATAAAAGTCCGCAATGTGGCAAGGATTGGTATGACTGGCCGAAGCAATGTTGTGAATGGTCTTGAAGAGAATCTTTCTGGCATAAGGATTGCCCCGCTTGGTGATATGTTCTTGAGCCAGAAAGTTTCCAGATTCGTAGTGTCTGAGATCAATTCCAATAAAGGCGTTGATTTGATTGGCAGACTAGACTGAAAACGGCGAATATCTCCTAATTCGCCTATGATAGAGGTGGCGGTTGTTTCAGCGATACCAGGGATGGAGAGAAGAATCTCGTATTCTGGTAGAGGTTTGGCCAGCTCTACCATTTTGTCTAAGATAGTCTGTCTGCGTTCGGTCAATCGTTGGAGTTCTCCTGCATAGTAACGAACCTCTTCAATCATTGGAGAGTTTTTCTTGGCAGCACAATAAGACTGTTTGGCTAACCCAATCAGTTTATCAACGAGATATTCCACTCGTTTATCAGAAATCCGCTTTGAAGTGGATTGGTGGATGATTTCGGCTAAGTCCTCCTCGGACAAGTCTAAGACGAAAGCTTTGCATGGGAATGCCCTCACCAGCTGCCAGTATTGTTCACCTGTTGGCGCTGATAAAATAGACTCTATTTCTGGGAAGGTTACTTGCAGTACTTTGTGAAGGCGGTTTTTAGTACGAACGGTATCCTCTGTCAGATTCTGATAGAAACGACTCAAATCCCGCAAGTCTTGATAAACCTCCTCTTGAACATAGGTCGGTTTACGATTGAGCACAAATTGAGATTGTGCTAGTTTTTCAGCGTCAATCTTATCTGTTTTACGAACTCGCAGGCTATCCAGTTGCTTCTTAGTTTCCAAAGGATTGAGCCGTGTATAAGTGTAGCCCTTTTCCTCCAGAAAAGCTTGGAGCCGCTCCTGTAGCTTCAAAAACAATCTCTGGTGTTTGGACTTGCTTCAGGTCTTCCAAGAGACGGCGGAATCCAATGGTATCGTTGGGCATGGTGTAGCCATGAACCGTCTCACTGTTGACTAAAATAGCCACCTCTGAACTTGCCTTGCTCACATCAATTCCAAACACAGTCCGCATGATAATTCCCTCTTTGTCTTGAATGATACCTTATTTTAGTGATGTCATTTTCAATACACGACGTCAAGCGTCCCACATACTTTGAACAGATTCCCACTAAAACAGGTGTCTTGCTAGTTTTTTGTACGACGTCTAGCGTCAAAAACACCCACGACTTAACAAGACACCTCTACTTTAACATAAAGAAAAAGCAGTAAGTACTCTCTCGTCGGAGATTTCCTCACTACTAATCTTAGTATGTTTTGTTTTGTGAATATTGGCCATTTAGCATTTTAGTTGATTGTATTTTGTGATATAATGATTCAAATTATCAGTAAGGGAGGAGATTAGATGATAAAGACGGTTGGAATCGTTAGTCTATCAAGCGGGATTATAGGAGAAAGTTTCGTTAGACATGAGGTTGAGCTGGGATTGAAGCGCTTGAAAGACTTGGGACTTGAAGTGACGTTTTTAGAGCACGCACAAAGAGGAATGGATTATCTGAAAGACCATCCTGAATCGAGAGCGCAAGATTTGATTCAAGCTTTTGAAGATCCTTTAATTGATATGATTTTATGTGCTATTGGTGGAGATGATACGTATCGATTGCTACCCTATTTGTTTGAAGATAACCAATTAAAAAAGGTTGTGAATCAGAAAGTATTTTTAGGTTTTTCAGATACTACCATGAATCACTTCATGCTCCATAAGTTGGGAGTGAAGACTTTTTATGGTCAATCATTTCTTGCTGATGTTTGTGAGTTAGAGGAAGAAATGCTGCCTTATACACTGTCATATTTTAAGGAACTGATTGGAACAGGAACTATCTCAGAAATCAGATCGAGTAATGTCTGGTATGATGAAAGGACAGATTTTAGTGAAAAAGCCTTAGGAACGAAGCGGACTCGTCATGAAAATCAGGGATTTGAATTGCTGAAAGGAAAAGCAACATTTGAAGGGGAAATTTTAGGAGGCTGTTTGGAGTCGCTCTATCAGATATTTGATGAAAGATATGAAGGTGCCATTGAACTGTGTGCTCAATACCAGCTCTTTCCTAGTCTTTCAGAGTGGGCAGGAAAAATTCTTTTGTTGGAAACCAGTGAGGAAAAACCAGAACCAATTTTATATCGAAAAATGCTAGAAGCCTTAAAGGCGACAGGGTTTTTTTCTGTTTTAAATGGTGTGCTTGTTGGAAAACCAATGGATGAAACTTACTATGATGAGTACAAGCAAATTCTGCTGGATGTCATTGATACGGATATTCCTATTTTGTATAATTTAAATGTTGGACATGCTACCCCAAGAGCAATTGTTCCTTTTGGGGTGAAGGCTCAAGTGGATGCCAACGAGCAAGTGATCCGATTTTTAAATGAACTGGAATAACTTAAAAAGTGCAGGTTGAAGAATGACCGGCATTTTGCGTGTTGTTTACGAATTTAGTATAATAGGGAAAGCAAAAGTAGAAAAGAGAAAAATATGGGAATTCGTGGTTTTGAGCTTGTTTCAAGTTTTACAAATGAAAATTTACTGCCAAAGCGTGAGACGGCTCATGCAGCAGGTTATGACTTAAAGGTAGCAGAGCGTACAGTGATTGCGCCCAAAGAGATTAAATTGGTGCCTACAGGTGTCAAGGCCTATATGCAGGCTGGTGAGGTGCTTTATCTTTATGATCGTTCATCTAATCCGCGTAAAAAAGGATTAGTTTTGATTAACTCTGTGGGTGTTATCGACGGGGATTACTACGGTAATCCGGGAAATGAAGGGCACATTTTTGCGCAAATGCAGAACATTACAGATCAAGAGGTGGTTTTAGAAGAAGAAGATCGTATCGTTCAAGCTGTTTTTGCGCCGTTCTTGCTTGCTGATAATGATGAAGCAGATGGTGTGCGGACAGGTGGTTTTGGAAGCACGGGGCATTAAGAAAGAGGAATCTATCATAGCCAAGAAAAAAGCAACATTTGTTTGTCAAAATTGTGAATATCATTCCCCCAAGTATTTAGGGCGCTGTCCTAACTGTGGGGCTTGGTCGTCCTTTGTCGAAGAGGTCGAAGTTACGGAGGTTAAGAATGCGCGTGTTTCTCTGACAGGGGAAAAAAGTCGACCGATGAAGTTAGCAGAGGTGACTTCTATCAATGTCAACCGTACCAAGACAGATATGGAAGAGTTTAACCGCGTCTTGGGCGGTGGCGTGGTGCCAGGAAGTTTAGTTCTAATCGGAGGAGACCCAGGTATTGGGAAATCTACCCTTTTATTGCAGGTTTCGACCCAACTCTCTCACAAAGGAACGGTCTTGTATGTCAGTGGGGAAGAGTCTGCCGAGCAGATTAAGCTGCGCGCAGAACGTTTAGGCGATATTGACAGTGAATTTTATCTCTATGCGGAGACCAATATGCAGAGTATTCGTGCTGAGATTGAAAAAATTAAACCAGATTTTTTGATTATAGATTCCATTCAGACGATTCTATCGCCAGAAATTTCTAGCGTGCAGGGGTCGGTTTCGCAAGTGCGAGAAGTGACAGCGGAGCTGATGCAGCTGGCAAAAACCAACAATATTGCCACCTTTATCGTCGGTCATATGACGAAAGAGGGCACTCTGGCTGGACCTAGAACTTTAGAACATATGGTGGATACGGTACTTTATTTTGAGGGTGAGCGTCAACATACTTTTCGTATTTTGCGGGCGGTCAAAAATCGCTTCGGCTCTACGAATGAAATCGGCATTTTTGAGATGCAGTCAGGTGGGCTGGTTGAAGTGCTCAATCCTAGTCAGGTTTTCTTAGAGGAGCGTTTAGATGGGGCAACAGGCTCTTCTATCGTGGTGACTATGGAGGGGACGCGTCCAATCCTTGCGGAAGTACAGGCTTTGGTGACACCGACCATGTTTGGCAATGCCAAGCGGACAACGACAGGATTGGATTTCAATCGTGCTAGTCTGATTATGGCTGTTTTGGAAAAGCGAGCAGGGTTATTATTGCAAAATCAAGATGCCTACCTCAAGTCAGCAGGCGGTGTCAAATTAGATGAGCCAGCTATTGACTTAGCTGTTGCCGTTGCAATTGCTTCGAGTTATAAAGATTTGCCAACGAATCCACAAGAATGTTTTATTGGTGAAATCGGTCTGACGGGCGAAATCCGCCGTGTCAATCGCATTGAGCAGCGTATCAATGAAGCTGCTAAGCTGGGCTTCACCAAAGTTTACGCTCCTAAAAACTCTCTGAACGGATTGAACATTCCCGAAACTATTGAAGTTATTGGTGTAACAACGATTGGAGAAGTATTGGAGAAGGTGTTTGGGTAAGTTAGTGTAACTGAGCATTGAATTGATAGGTGAGCCAGACAACGGACTCTACATTGCTAAGAAAATTCTGTAAATGATTGGAAGAATAATAAAGTTTCATCGTTTCTGTTATTTCTTTTCGACAACTATGTGGTATAATAGTAACGTTTGAAATAAAAACAGGTTTTTCCTGTTGAAAATATAAGATAAAAATTAGGAGACATAAAATTGGCGAATCAAATTCGTGTGCGTTATGCACCAAGTCCAACGGGACTGTTACACATCGGGAATGCGCGGACTGCGCTCTTTAATTATCTTTACGCTCGTCACTACGGCGGAACTTTTATCATTCGGATTGAAGATACTGACCGTAAACGTCATGTGGAAGACGGGGAGCGTTCGCAGTTGGAAAATCTGCGTTGGTTAGGAATTGATTGGGATGAGAGCCCAGAAACGCATGAAAAATATCGCCAGTCTGAACGCTTGGACATTTACCAAGGTTATATCAATGAGTTACTTGAAAAAGGCTTGGCTTACAAGTCATACGTGACGGAGGAAGAGTTGGCAACAGAGCGTGAACGTCAGGAAGCTGCTGGAGAAACACCTCGTTACATCAATGAATATCTGGGAATGTCTGAAGATGAAAAAGCAGCTTATATCGCAGAACGTGAAGCTAAAGGAATCGTTCCAACAGTCCGTCTTGCAGTCAATGAATCTGGTATTTACAAGTGGAATGATCTTGTTAAAGGTGAGATTGAATTTGAAGGTGGCAACATCGGTGGTGATTGGGTTATCCAGAAAAAAGATGGTTATCCAACATACAACTTTGCCGTTGTTATTGATGATCACTTAATGGAAATTTCACATGTTATCCGTGGAGATGACCATATTGCTAACACACCGAAGCAGCTCATGGTATATGAAGCACTTGGTTGGAAAGCGCCACAATTTGGTCATATGACCTTGATTATCAACTCTGAAACGGGTAAGAAATTGTCCAAACGTGATACAAATACCCTTCAATTTATCGAGGATTACCGTAAGAAAGGCTACTTGCCTGAAGCTGTTTTTAACTTTATCGCTCTGCTTGGCTGGAATCCTGGCGGTGAAAATGAAATCTTCTCTCGCGAAGAATTGATCCAACTCTTTGATGAACATCGTCTCAGCAAGTCACCAGCAGCTTTTGACCAAAAGAAATTAGACTGGATGAGCAATGAATACATTAAAAATGCGGATTTTGAAACTATTTTTGATATGGCGAAACCTTACTTGGAAGCGGCTGGTCGTTTGACTAACAAAGCTGAAAAATTGGTTGAACTTTACAAGCCACAAATGAAGTCTGTAGATGAAATCGTACCGCTCACAGACCTTTTCTTTGAAGATTTTCCAGAGCTAACGGCAGAAGAAAAAGAGTTTATGGCAGGCGAAACAGTACCAACTGTTTTGAAAGCATTCAAAGAAAAATTGGAAGCTATGAGTGATGAAGACTTCAAGTCAGAAAATATCTTCCCACAAATCAAGGCAGTGCAAAAAGAAACGGGTATCAAAGGCAAAAACCTCTTTATGCCAATTCGTATCGCTGTTTCAGGCGAAATGCACGGTCCAGAATTACCAGACACCATTTACCTGCTTGGACGTGAAAAATCTATTGAGCACATCGAAAATATGTTGAAAAACATCCAATAAATTTAACGAAAACATCACATGTGTTAAACTTGTGGTGTTTTTGCTTTATATGATGAAATGCTTGATTTTATGTTATAATAACTCTTAATACTAAATCGAAGTGAGGAATGCTTATGCCAGCTACTAAAATGACCGCACAGGAAATTATTCAGTTTATAGCGGATGCTAAGAAAAAGACAAATGTAAAAGTGACTTTTGAAGGAAAATTAGCGGGCGAAGTGCCGGATTCTGTTGTCAAATTGGGCAATGTTCTATTTGGTGACTGGGAAGAAATTAAACCTCTTTTGGTTAACCTAGAAGAGAATAAAACCTATGTGGTGGAGCAGGATGCTCGGAATTCTGCCGTGCCGCTGTTAGACAAGCGCGAGGTCAATGCTCGGATTGAGCCAGGAGCTATTATCCGTGACCAGGTGGAAATCGGTGATAATGCTGTGATTATGATGGGAGCCGTTATCAATATCGGAGCTGAAATTGGTGCTGGAACGATGATTGATATGGGAGCCGTTTTAGGTGGTCGAGCTATTGTTGGAAAAAACAGTCATGTGGGTGCTGGGGCTGTTCTTGCCGGTGTTATTGAGCCAGCCAGTGCTGAGCCAGTTCGCGTGGGAGATAATGTTTTGATTGGAGCCAATGCTGTCGTTATTGAAGGAGTGCAGATTGGCAATGGTTCTGTCGTCGCTGCAGGGGCTATTGTGACGACAGATGTGCCAGAAAATGTTGTTGTAGCTGGTGTGCCAGCGCGTGTGATTAAGAAAATTGATGAACAAACCCAGCAGAAAACAGCATTGGAAGACGCTCTTCGGACACTTTAAAGAGGGAAATGTATGATTGATTATCAAAAAATTCGCCGAGACTTGCATCAAATTCCGGAAATTGGGCTGGAAGAGTATAAGACTCATGCCTATCTGATGAGAATAATTGATGAGTTGACTGCTGGCTTGGATTTTGTCGAGATTCGGACCTGGCGTACGGGAATTTTGGTCTTTGTCAAAGGCAGTACACCTGCTAAGACGATTGGCTGGCGGACAGATATTGACGGTTTGCCGATTGTTGAGGAGACAGGGTTTGCCTTTGCTAGTCAACATGAGGGACGGATGCATGCCTGTGGGCATGATATGCACATGACAATCGCTCTGGGTTTGTTGGAGAAATTAACTACTGAGCAGCCTAAGAATAATCTACTTTTTCTTTTCCAGCCAGCTGAGGAAAATGAAGCTGGGGGTATGCTGATGTATGAAGATGGAGCCTTTGGCGATTGGTTGCCAGATGAATTTTATGGGCTTCATGTGCGACCTGACCTCAAGGTAGGAGATATTGCTACGAATACTAGTACACTTTTTGCAGGGACTTGTGAAGTTAAATTAACTTTTAAGGGCAAGGGTGGTCATGCTGCATTTCCACATAATGCTAATGACGCTTTGGTAGCAGCTAGCTATTTTATCACTCAGGTTCAGACCATTGTGAGTCGCAATGTAGATCCGATTGAAGGAGCTGTCGTCACCTTTGGTGAATTCCATGCTGGAACAACGAATAATGTGATTGCTGAAACTGCCTTTCTGCACGGAACCATTCGAACAATGACGCAGGAGATGAATTTGCTCACTCAAAAACGCCTGCGGGAAATCGCTGAAGGAGTAGCCCGGTCTTTTGGTGTAGAGCTTGATTTGGAGCTGAAACAAGGTGGTTATCTTCCTGTGGAAAATCATCCTGAATTAGCTGCTCAATGTATGAACTTTTTCCAAAAAGAAAGTGACGTGCACATGATTGATATTTCACCCGCAATGACCGGTGAGGACTTTGGTTATCTGCTCAGTAAAGTCAAGGGTGTGATGTTCTGGTTGGGAATTGATAGTCCTTACGCGCTTCATCATCCTAAAATGGCGCCAGATGAAGCAGCCTTGCCTTTTGCCATTGAAAAATTTGGGAAGTTTTTAAGTGCAAAAGTTAATGAATAACGGGCTGGGAATGTTGATAATATTTCTGATCGAGGAGAAGATAAATGAAGGCAGATTTGCGCAAAACTATAGTCAGGAAAATGAAAGAGCAGGAATTGATAGTAAAACAGCAGAGAGATGCTTTGCTCACTCAGTACTTGCTGGAATCTTCTGCTTATCAACAAGCTAGAACAGTTGCGACTTATTTATCTTTGCCACACGAGTTTGACACAAGGCTTTTCATCAGGCAGGCTCAAGCAGATGGCAAGCGGGTTTTGGTCCCTAAGACTTATCCCCAAGGGCGCATGATTTTTGTGGATTATAATCCAAATGACTTGGAATTGACTGCTTTTGGTATCTGGGAACCAAGAAGTGAACGAGTGGTGGAAAAATCTCATATTGATTTGATTCATGTTCCGGGCATTGCTTTTAACAAAAAAGGCTATCGTATTGGCTATGGAGGCGGCTATTATGACCGCTATTTGGCTGATTTTAAAGGGATGACAGTCAGTACAATTTATCCTTACCAGTTAGTTGATTTTCAACCAGATGATTGTGATATTCCCGTTCAGGAGGTATTGATTTGTGAATAAAATTTATGATAAACGTTATCCAGTGACGAGCTTATTATTGCTTATCACGACAGGAGTTTTCTTAGCAATGTTTCTGTTGCGTGGCTTTAATTATGCTAGTACCCAAACGATTTACGAATTTGGAGCGATGAATGGTCGAACGATTCAATATTTCCCAAGCCAGATCTGGCGCTTAGTATCGGCGATTTTTGTTCATATCGGCTTGGAGCATTTTGTGATGAATATGATTACGCTGTATTTTATCGGGCGGCAAGCCGAGGACATTTTTGGCTCGTGGAATTTTCTGTTTCTTTACTTGATGTCTGGCATTTTAGGAAATGTATTTGTCTTCTTTTTCACTCCAAATGTTGTGGCGGCAGGTGCCTCTACATCTTTGTTTGGGATTTTTGGCGCTATTATTGCTTTGCGCTATGCAGTTCGCAATCCCTATATTCAGCAACTCGGTCAGTTATACCTAGTTCTTCTAGTTATGAACTTGGTGTTGAGCTTGACACCGGGAATTAGTTTGGCAGGTCACTTAGGTGGTGCAGTCGGGGGCGCTTTGTGTGCGGTTATTTTTCCAGTTCGAGGGGAAAGAAGAGCTTATCAAGTGGGGCAACGGTTATTGGCGTTGATTGCTTATGTTGTTTTAGCTTTGGGAATGATTTGGTTAGCTTTTAATCGAAGCATATAAAAAGAGGTTAGATAGACTGCTGTATCTCGCAGCAATCTGTTTCTACCTCTTTTTGCTTTATTTCTGTTGACCAACTAAAATCTTTGCAGCAATCGTGATGTCAGTTAATGGTGACCAATCTATTTTATCAATGTCAATATTAAAAAGAAGCGGTGTCATGTGAAGAAGTGCCGCTTTCTCATTTTCTCTCAAGCTGAAAGTGGCTGCAACGTCATAAGAATTCGTAATGGTAAAGGCTTCTTCAAAATGCTCAATGATTTTGTGATTGGAATAATTTGTGTTTGTTAATTGCTCGGCAACGATACTACGAATTTCTTGCAAGTGTTGGCTGCTAGGAATAACCTTAATGAGCAGGCCGTTTTTCCGCAAGACGCGCTGAAATTCTTGGTAATTGGCGGGAGAGAAGATGTCTAAAATCACATCCATGCTAGCATCTTGAATAGGGATGTGCGCCAAATCTCCAACAAACCAATTTACCGCCAGACTGTGGTCACTTTTGGCTGCTAGTTGAATAGACTCTTTTGATAAATCGAATGCATAGATACGTTTAGCTGGCAATTGTGCTTGCAAATTTCGAGCATAATAGCCTTCTCCGCAGCCAATGTCCAGCAGATTGTCGTGTTGTGGTAAAGATGATAAAATTTCTAGTAATTTCTTCAAAATTGGCTGGTAAAATCCTGCTTCGAGAATCAATTGTCGATTTTGAAAGTTGGATTTATCGTAGGCTTTTGATTGCTTTACCTGTGGAGCCAAGTTGACATAGCCGAGTTTTGCCAGATCAAAGGAATGCTTATTTTTGCATTTGAGACTATTTTCTGCTAAAAACAAGGCTTGTTGGCAAAAAGGGCAAGCAAAGAAAGTAGCAGTTTCAAAGCGTTTAAATTTGGGTTTCATGCGTTTTCTCTTTCATCAATTTCTGTGTCTAGTGTAACATGTGAGAAATGCTTTGGCAAGCAGATAAAGAAAGGGACATTTAAAATGAACCACACTTTTAAAGCGGTTGGAGCTAAAGCAAGCACCATGGCAATATGCTTTTTGCTAAGTGAGAATGAAAAGAAGCTGGAGCGAAAAGTCTCCAACTTCAAAGTATATAGCGTAATAAACCAACGATGTAGTAGTTGATTGCTCTCTTTCCTATTTAGTAAGTCAAAACAAAATATTTTTTCTTACCACGACGGATAACGGTGAGTTCGTTTTCCAATTTGTCAGCGTCCGTTAATCTGTAGTCAAGGTCTTGAATACGCTCGCCATTGACATAAATAGCACCGTTTTGGACATCTTCACGCGCTTGGCGTTTAGAATTAACAACGCCAGCCGTTACCAAAAGTTCTACGATGTTGAGATTGTCATCTGTTTTCACTTGATAATTTGGCACGCCGCGAAGTCCTTGTTTCAATTCTTTGACAGAAAGATTTTTAATGTTTCCAGCAAAAAGCTGCTCGGTAATATTGAGTGCTTCTTTGTAGGCTTTTTCGCCATGCACAAATGTAACGACTTCTCGCGCTAAGATTTTTTGCGCCAAACGTTCATGTGGAGCTGCTTCAAATTGCTTCCCTATTTCTTCGATTTCATCAAGCGGAAGAAGGGTGAAAATTTTAAGGAAACGAACGGCATCAGCGTCCATGACATTCATCCAGAATTGGTACATTTCGTAAGGACTGGTCTTATCAGCATTGAGCCATACAGCGTTGCCTTCTGACTTACCAAATTTCTTACCGGTTGCGTCTGTGATAAGGGGCACTGTAATAACGTGAGCTGTTTTGTCTGCCTTCCGACGAAGCAATTCAGTACCAGCAGTCATATTGCCCCATTGGTCAGAACCGCCGATTTGCAAAGTGACACCGTATTGCCGATTTAGCTCAAAAAAGTCATAGCCTTGCATAATCTGGTAAGCGAACTCAGTATAAGAAATCCCTGTTTCAATTCGTTTTTTTACGGACTCTTTACTCATCATGTAGTTGACGGTGAAATATTTTCCAACATCGCGTAGAAAATCAATAAAACTAATATCGGAGAACCAGTCGTAGTTGTTGACCATTTCAGCCTTGTTGTCGCCATTTTCAAAATCAAGAAAACGAGATACTTGCGCTTGAATGCTTCGTACCCAGCCCTCAACGGTGTCTTTTGTTTGTAAACTCCGCTCTGTATCTTTAAATGATGGGTCGCCAATTAAGCCAGTTGCACCGCCGACGAGAGCGTAGGGTTTGTGACCTGCCAACTGTAAATGTTTCATGACAAGGATTGGTACAAGATGACCGAGGTGCAGGCTGTCAGCTGTTGGATCGTAGCCAGAATAAAAACTAACATTTCCTTCCGCTAGGGCCTTGCGCAACGCTTCTTCGTCAGTTGTTTGAAAAACCAAACCACGTTCTTTTAGCTCATCAAAAATGTGCATATCTGTCTCTCCTTTATAAAATTTCTAGTTATTGTAACATTGTATCACAAACAGCCATTAGAATGTAGTGAAATTGCAAAAATAATTTAAAAAAACAATGATTCCAGCCAAGGATTGCCTTTCCTGTTGTCAGAAGTTTCATAAATTTGCTATAATAGGCAGAGAAAGTTCAAGGAGAAAGAATGATTCAACAAGTTTTTGAAAAGATGAAACGATTGTTTGAAAAACTTTTTCAAACGAATCGTCCTAGCAAAAATGAAAAAGAAAGCTGGACACTTTGGAGTGTTGGCGAGACTGTCCTTCGTACTCTGAAATTATTATCAAATGTCTTTTTTGTATTTGTTTTTTTAGGTTGCTTGTTTGGTGGAGGCATTGCATTAGGATATGGTGCACGAATCTTTGACAAGGTTGAAACTCCTAAAAAAGAAGAGCTCATCAAAAAAATTCAAGATATTTCAACCATTTCTGAATTAAAATATGCTGATGGCAGCTCCATTTCAGCCATTGATAGTGATTTGTTGCGAGTGCCAATTAAGAGTAAAGATATTTCTGACAATGTGAAAAAAGCAGTCATTGCGACAGAAGATGAGAATTTTCGGAAGCACAATGGGGTTGTCACAAAAGCTGTTTTGCGGGCGACGCTAGGCTCTGTTGCAGGGATTGGTTCCTCAAGTGGAGGTTCTACCTTAACTCAACAGTTAATCAAGCAACAAGTTGTTGGCGATGCTCCAACCTTTAGTCGTAAAGCATCAGAAATCATTGATGCGCTGGCTTTAGAACGCTACATGAGCAAAGACGATATTTTAACGACTTATTTGAATGTGGCACCGTTTGGGAGAAATAACAAAGGGCAAAATATTGCTGGTGTGGAAGAAGCTGCACAAGGAATTTTTGGAGTTCCTGCCAGCAAATTGACAATTCCTCAAGCAGCTTTTATTGCCGGTTTACCACAAAGTCCGATTGTTTACTCTCCTTATGCAGCTGACGGTAGCCTGAAAAGTGCTAAAGATATGACTTTTGGTCTCAATCGTGCGAAAAATGTTATTTACAATATGTACCGAACAGGTGCGATTAGTAAAAACGAGTACCAATTGTATAAAGATTATGATTTAAAACGAGACTTTTTACCAAGTGATACGACTTCGGCAAGAACACATGACTATCTATATTACGTTGCTATGAAAGAAGCTCAAAAAGCAATGTATGATTACTTAATCAAACGTGACAATGTTTCACAGCAAGAGTTGAAAAATGATGCAACAGTGAAAGCTTACAGAGAACTAGCTGCGAAAGAGTTGAGTGAAGGCGGCTACACTGTCACCACAACTATTAATAAGAATGTGCATAATGCAATGCAAAATGCAGTAGCTAATTTTGGTAGTGTCTTAGATGATGGAACGGGTGCAGTCGAAGCTGGAAATGTTCTCATGGATAATCGTACAGGAGCTATTTTGGGGTTTGTGGGAGGACGTGATTATGCTTCTAACCAGAACAACCATTCATTTGATACAGAGCGCTCACCAGGCTCAACCATTAAGCCGATTTTAGCCTATGGTATTGCCATAGACCAAGGGCTTATGGGAAGTGCCAGCATGCTGTCTAACTACCCTGCAAATTTCTCTAGCGGTGAGCCGATTATGCACGTAGATAGCCGTGGTACAGCCATGATGGACTTGCAGGAAGCTTTGAATACTTCTTGGAACATTCCAGCTTATTGGACCTATAAATTGCTTCGTGACAAAGGAGTTAATGTCCAAGGGTACATGGAGAAAATGGGCTATCAAATTGAAAATTATGATATTGAAAGTCTGCCAATGGGAGGAGGTATTGAAGTATCTGTCGCCCAACACACCAATGGTTTCCAAACTTTAGCCAATAATGGGGCATACCAAGAGCGCTATATGATTGAAAAGATTACGACAAAAAACGGGAAAGTTGTCTATGAACACAAAGCAAAACCTGTTCAGGTTTACTCTAAGGCAACGGCGACGATTATGCAAAGTCTTATGCGTGGGGTATTGAGTTCGGGTGCTACGACGACCTTCAAATCTCGTTTAACGCAGATTAATAGCGGTTTAGCTAATGCTGATTGGATTGGTAAAACGGGTACGACTAACAGTAATGGTGACATGTGGCTCATGGTATCCACTCCTAAATTAACGTTAGGTGGTTGGATTGGTCATGACAATAATGCTTCAATGGCAGCTTTGACTGGTTACAACAACAATGCGCAGTATATGGCTCAACTAGTAAATGCAATTTATCAAGCCGACCCAAGTCTCTGGGGAGTTGGTGACAAGTTCAATCTAGATTCTAGTGTCATTAAGTCCAATGTTCTTAAAGCAACGGGTGAACGAGCTGGCACAGTAACAGTCAATGGTCGCAGTATGAACCTGACCGGACAGACAGTTACTAGCTATTGGGCGAAAAACGGTGCTCCGATGACCACCTATAAATTTGGAATCGGCGGAACAGACAGTGATTATCAAAAAGCTTGGGCAGCACTTTTAGGCGGACGCTAAATAAAGGTAAATAAAAACATTTTCATAAGTAAAAAACTTGAAAAGCAGAGTTAAATAAGGTATAATATTGCTAATAATTTGTCGTCTGCTTTATTTGAAATATTGTCCATATAAAGCTTACAGCAGTTAAATCATACTTTCAGAGTCAGATTTAGCTGCTCTTTTTGTGCCTATTTTTGGGATTTTTATTGTTTGTCATTAAAACTTAAAGATTCTGAAAATTACTCAAAAAGGACAAATGAAAATTGCTACTCTATCATGTAATAGAGAATGTAGAAAGAAGAAGGAGTAAAAAACTTGGCAGGACATGAAGTTCAATACGGGAAACACCGTACTCGTCGTAGTTTTTCAAGAATCAAGGAAGTTCTTGATTTACCAAATTTGATTGAAATCCAAACGGATTCGTTCAAAGATTTTCTTGACCATGGTTTGAAAGAAGTATTTGAAGATGTACTTCCTATCTCAAACTTTACAGATACAATGGAGCTAGAGTTTGTTGGTTATGAAATCAAAGAATCCAAATATACCTTAGAGGAAGCACGTATCCATGATGCCAGCTATTCAGCACCTATTTTTGTGACGTTCCGTTTGATTAATAAAGAAACTGGTGAAATCAAGACCCAAGAAGTGTTCTTTGGTGATTTCCCAATCATGACCGAAATGGGGACCTTCATTATCAATGGTGGTGAGCGGATTATCGTATCACAGCTCGTTCGTTCTCCGGGTGTTTACTTCAACGATAAAGTAGACAAAAATGGTAAAGTTGGTTATGGTTCAACTGTCATTCCTAACCGTGGAGCTTGGTTAGAGCTGGAAACAGACTCAAAAGATATTGCTTATACTCGGATTGACCGTACTCGTAAGATTCCGTTTACGACACTTGTTCGTGCGCTTGGTTTTTCTGGTGATGATGAAATCTTTGACATTTTCGGCGACAGCGATCTCGTTCGCAACACGATTGAAAAGGATATTCATAAAAATCCAATGGATTCACGTACGGATGAAGCGCTTAAAGAAATCTATGAACGTCTTCGTCCAGGTGAGCCTAAAACAGCTGATAGCTCACGTAGTCTATTGGTCGCTCGTTTCTTTGATCCACATCGTTACGACTTGGCGGCAGTTGGTCGTTATAAAATCAATAAAAAATTAAACATTAAAACACGTTTGTTAAATCAAACGATTGCAGAGCCTTTGGTAGATCCAGAAACAGGTGAAATCTTGGTTGAAGCTGGAACTGTTATGACACGTAGTGTCATTGATAGCATTGCAGAATACTTGGACGGTGATTTGAATAAAATTACTTATATTCCAAATGATGCAGCTGTGTTGACAGATCCAGTTGTTCTTCAAAAATTCAAAGTGGTGGCGCCAACTGATCCAGATCGTGTGGTAACTATTATTGGTAATGCTAACCCAGGTGATCGAGTTCATACGATTACGCCAGCAGATATTTTGGCTGAGATGAATTACTTTTTGAACCTCGCTGAAGGGCTGGGTCGTGTGGATGATATTGACCACTTGGGAAATCGTCGGATTCGTGCCGTTGGTGAATTGCTTGCTAACCAAGTACGTCTTGGATTGTCTCGTATGGAGCGTAATGTTCGCGAGCGCATGAGTGTGCAAGATAATGAAGTGTTGACACCGCAACAAATCATTAACATCCGCCCAGTCACAGCAGCGATTAAAGAATTCTTTGGTTCCTCTCAATTGTCTCAATTTATGGATCAACATAACCCACTGTCTGAATTGTCTCACAAACGTCGTTTGTCAGCCTTGGGACCTGGTGGTTTGACTCGTGACCGTGCTGGATATGAAGTGCGTGACGTGCACTACACCCACTATGGACGTATGTGTCCGATTGAAACACCTGAAGGACCAAACATTGGTTTGATCAATAACTTGTCTTCTTATGGTCATTTGAATAAATATGGTTTTATCCAAACGCCTTACCGTAAAGTGAATCGTGAAACAGGTCTGGTCACTAATGAAATCGTTTGGTTGACAGCGGATGAAGAAGATGAATTTATCGTAGCGCAAGCAAATTCTAAATTAACAGAAGATGGTCGTTTTGCAGAAGCGATTGTCATGGGACGTCACCAAGGGAACAACCAAGAATTTCCTTCAGATCAAGTAGACTTCATGGATGTATCGCCTAAGCAGGTAGTTGCGGTTGCGACAGCTTGTATTCCTTTCCTTGAAAACGACGACTCAAACCGTGCTCTCATGGGTGCCAACATGCAACGTCAGGCGGTACCGTTGATTGATCCGCATGCACCATACGTTGGTACGGGAATGGAATACCAAGCAGCTCATGACTCCGGTGCTGCGATTATTGCCCAACACGACGGTAAAGTTGTATATTCTGATGCAGCCAAAGTTGAAGTTCGTCGTGAAGATGGCTCACTTGATGTCTATCATATTACGAAATTCCGCCGTTCAAACTCTGGTACTTCTTACAACCAACGTACGCTGGTAAAAGTTGGCGATACAGTTGAAAAAGGTGACTTTATCGCAGACGGACCTTCTATGGAAAAAGGTGAAATGGCACTTGGACAAAATCCAATCGTTGCTTATATGACATGGGAAGGTTACAACTTTGAAGATGCCGTTATCATGAGTGAGCGTTTAGTGAAAGACGATGTTTACACATCTGTTCACTTGGAGGAATTTGAATCAGAAACACGTGATACAAAGCTTGGACCTGAAGAAATTACGCGCGAAATTCCAAACGTCGGTGAAGATGCTTTGAGAGACCTTGACGAAATGGGAATTATCCGCATTGGTGCTGAGGTAAAAGAAGGCGACATTCTTGTCGGTAAAGTAACACCGAAAGGTGAAAAAGACTTATCTGCTGAAGAACGCCTGCTTCATGCAATCTTCGGTGATAAGTCTCGTGAAGTGCGTGATACCTCCCTTCGGGTACCACACGGTGGTGCAGGTGTTGTCCGTGATGTGAAGATCTTTACTCGTGCGAACGGTGATGAATTGCAATCCGGTGTCAACATGTTGGTACGTGTTTACATCGCTCAAAAACGGAAAATCCGTGTTGGGGATAAAATGGCCGGACGCCACGGAAACAAAGGGGTTGTTTCCCGCATTGTTCCAGTTGAGGATATGCCGTATCTTCCAGACGGAACACCAGTTGATATCATGTTGAACCCACTTGGGGTGCCATCTCGTATGAATATTGGTCAAGTTATGGAGCTTCACCTCGGTATGGCTGCTCGCAACCTTGGCATTCACATTGCAACACCAGTATTTGATGGTGCTAGCTCAGATGATCTTTGGGAAACCGTTCGTGAAGCTGGCATGGATAGTGATGCCAAGACAATTCTTTATGATGGACGCACTGGTGAGCCATTTGATAATCGTGTGTCCGTTGGTGTCATGTACATGATCAAACTTCACCACATGGTTGATGACAAGCTCCATGCTCGTTCAGTTGGTCCTTATTCAACCGTTACGCAACAACCTCTTGGTGGTAAAGCGCAGTTCGGTGGGCAACGTTTTGGAGAAATGGAAGTTTGGGCTCTTGAAGCCTACGGTGCTTCTAACGTCCTTCAAGAAATCTTGACTTACAAGTCAGATGATATCAATGGTCGTTTGAGAGCTTATGAAGCCATTACCAAAGGTAAGCCGATTCCAAAACCAGGTGTTCCAGAATCCTTCCGTGTCCTTGTGAAAGAATTGCAATCACTTGGTCTTGACATGCGTGTCCTTGATGAAGACGACAATGAAGTCGAACTTCGTGACTTGGATGAAGGTATGGATGATGATGTGATTCATGTAGACGATCTTGAAAAAGCACGTGAAAAAGCAGCGCAAGAAGCAAAAGCCGCTTTTGATGCTGAAGGGAAAGAATAAGAACTGATTCAATAGATAATAAAGAAAGGTAAGAAATAGTGGTTGATGTAAATCGTTTTCAAAGTATGCAAATCACCCTAGCTTCTCCTAGTAAAGTCCGCTCTTGGTCTTATGGGGAAGTGAAGAAACCTGAAACAATTAACTACCGCACACTAAAACCAGAACGCGAAGGGCTTTTTGATGAAGTCATCTTTGGTCCTACGAAAGACTGGGAATGTGCGTGTGGAAAATATAAACGGATTCGTTATAAAGGAATCATTTGTGATCGTTGTGGTGTTGAAGTAACTCGTACCAAAGTTCGTCGTGAACGCATGGGACATATTGAGTTAAAGGCACCTGTCTCTCATATTTGGTATTTTAAAGGAATCCCAAGCCGTATGGGTCTGACCTTGGACATGAGCCCTCGTGCCCTTGAGGAAGTCATCTATTTTGCAGCTTATGTGGTGATTGATCCAAAAGATACGCCACTTGAGCACAAATCCATTATGACAGAGCGGGAATATCGTGAACGCTTACGTGAATATGGTCAAGGCTCCTTTGTTGCAAAAATGGGTGCTGAAGCAATTCAAGATCTCTTGAAACAAGTAGATCTGGAAAAAGAAATTGCAGAGCTCAAAGATGAATTAAAAACGGCAACTGGACAAAAACGTGTCAAGGCCATTCGTCGTTTGGATGTTTTAGATGCCTTCCAAAAATCTGGTAACAAGCCAGAATGGATGGTCTTAAACATCTTGCCAGTTATTCCGCCAGACTTACGTCCAATGCTTCAGTTGGATGGTGGACGCTTTGCCTCTTCTGACCTAAATGACCTTTACCGTCGTGTTATCAATCGGAATAATCGTTTGGCACGTCTTTTGGAACTAAATGCTCCTGGAATCATCGTGCAAAATGAAAAGCGGATGTTGCAAGAAGCGGTTGATGCTTTGATTGACAATGGTCGTCGTGGTCGTCCTATTACTGGACCAGGAAGCCGCCCGCTCAAATCATTGAGTCACATGCTCAAAGGGAAACAAGGACGTTTCCGTCAAAACTTGCTGGGTAAACGGGTTGACTTCTCAGGACGTTCGGTTATTGCAGTTGGTCCGACACTCAAGATGTACCAATGTGGTGTGCCACGTGAAATGGCTATTGAACTCTTCAAACCATTTGTCATGCGTGAAATTGTCGCGCGTGATATTGTGCAAAATGTCAAAGCTGCTAAGCGCTTGGTAGAACGGAATGATGAACGCATCTGGGATATTTTAGAAGATGTGATTAAAGAACACCCAGTACTCCTTAACCGCGCACCGACGCTTCACAGATTAGGAATTCAAGCGTTTGAGCCAGTTTTGATTGACGGAAAAGCTCTTCGTTTGCACCCACTTGTGTGTGAAGCTTATAATGCCGACTTTGATGGAGACCAAATGGCGATCCACGTGCCCTTGTCAGAAGAAGCCCAAGCAGAAGCACGGATTCTCATGCTGGCAGCTGAGCACATCCTCAATCCAAAAGACGGGAAGCCAGTAGTAACCCCTTCACAGGATATGGTCTTGGGGAACTACTATCTGACTATGGAAGAAGCTGGTCGTGAAGGAGAAGGAATGGTCTTTAAAGACCGTGATGAAGCTGTAATGGCTCTCCGTAATGGCTATGTTCACTTACATACGCGTGTTGGGATTGCGACGGATAGTTTAAACAAACCATGGACAGAAAATCAAAAACACAAGATCCTCTTGACAACAGTGGGTAAGATTCTTTTCAATGATATCATGCCAGATGAATTACCATATTTGCAAGAGCCAAATGCCTCAAACATGGCAGAAGGTGTGCCAGCTAAGTATTTCTTAGAACCTGGTCAAGATGTCAAAGCAGCTATCAGTAAGCTGGAATTAAATGTGCCATTCAAGAAGAAAAATCTTGGAAATATCATCGCTGAAATCTTCAAACGCTTCCGTACAACTGAAACATCTGCTTTCCTTGACCGTCTGAAAGATCTCGGCTATCACCATTCAACGTTAGCAGGCTTGACAGTAGGGATTGCTGATATTCCGGTCGTTGAAGATAAGGCAGAAATTATCGAAGAGTCTCATAAACGTGTGGAACAAATTACCAAACAATTCCGTCGTGGTATGATTACAGACGATGAACGCTACAATGCAGTTACTGCTGAATGGCGTGCAGCTCGTGAAAAATTGGAAAAACGTTTGGTTGCCAACCAAGATCCTAAGAATCCAATCGTTATGATGATGGATTCTGGAGCCCGTGGTAACATTTCTAACTTCTCACAACTTGCTGGTATGCGTGGTTTGATGGCCGCTCCTAATGGCCGCATCATGGAATTGCCTATTCTATCTAACTTCCGTGAAGGTTTGTCTGTTTTGGAAATGTTCTTCTCTACTCACGGTGCTCGTAAAGGGATGACTGATACAGCCCTTAAAACAGCTGACTCAGGTTATCTGACTCGCCGTTTGGTTGATGTGGCGCAAGATGTGATTATCCGTGAAGACGACTGTGGAACCGATCGTGGTCTTGTTATCCGCTCAATTACTGATGGTAAGGAAATGATTGAGCCATTAGAAGAACGCTTGATTGGTCGTTATACGAAGAAATCAGTTAAACATCCTGAAACAGGCGAAATCATCGTTGGTCCCGATGTATTGATTACAGAAGATATGGCGCATGAGATTGTTAGCGCTGGTGTCGAAGAAGTCACTATTCGTTCTGTCTTTACATGTAATACACGTCATGGGGTTTGTCGTCGTTGTTACGGTATCAACTTGGCAACGGGCGATGCGGTTGAAGTCGGTGAAGCAGTCGGAACGATTGCCGCCCAATCTATCGGTGAACCTGGTACACAGCTTACAATGCGTACTTTCCACACGGGTGGTGTTGCGTCTAATACCGATATCACACAAGGTCTTCCTCGTGTCCAAGAAATCTTTGAAGCCCGCAATCCGAAAGGGGAAGCAGTTATTACTGAAGTCAAAGGTGAAGTGACCGCGATTGAAGAAGATGCTTCTACTCGGACTAAGAAAGTCTTTGTTAAAGGGGCAACTGGTGAAGGGGAATATGTAGTACCATTTACAGCTCGTATGAAAGTAGCAGTAGGGGATAAAATCTCTCGTGGCGCTGCTCTGACAGAAGGTTCTATCCAGCCTAAGCACTTGCTGGCTGTTCGTGATGTCTTGTCTGTTGAAACTTACTTGCTTGCTGAAGTACAAAAAGTTTACCGCAGCCAAGGGGTAGAAATCGGTGACAAGCACATCGAGGTAATGGTTCGTCAAATGATTCGCAAAGTGCGTGTCATGGATCCAGGAGATACAGACCTTCTCATGGGTACACTCATGGATATCACAGACTTTACCGATGCTAACCGTGATGTGGTCATCTCTGGAGGAGTTCCTGCGACTGCTCGCCCAGTCCTCATGGGAATTACTAAAGCATCTCTTGAAACAAATAGTTTCTTGTCAGCGGCTTCCTTCCAAGAAACCACTCGTGTCCTCACAGACGCGGCTATCCGTGGTAAGAAAGACCACTTGCTTGGTCTCAAAGAAAATGTTATCATTGGTAAAATCATCCCAGCTGGTACTGGTATGGCTCGTTACCGTAACCTTGAACCACAAGCTGTCAATGAAGTCGAAATTATCGAAGATACAACTGTAACAGAACCTGTGGAAGAAACAACTCCAGTAGAATAATAAAGAGTCGAGCCTTCTCGGCTCTTTTTATGTTCAAAATTATTTTGTGAAAACTTTCCTTATATCAAGAAAACTTTTAGAAAATATGATATAATAGTTTCGTATAAAATAGAAAAAGGAGTTTTTGTAACATGGCAAAACTTACTGTTAAAGACGTTGAATTGAAAGGCAAAAAAGTCCTTGTTCGCGTTGATTTCAATGTGCCGCTTAAAGACGGAGCTATCACAAATGACAACCGTATCTCAGCTGCTCTTCCAACAATCAAGTATATCCTTGAACATGGTGGACGTGCTATTCTTTTTTCTCACCTTGGACGTGTGAAAGAAGAAGCTGATAAAGAAGGAAAATCTCTTGCACCAGTTGCGGCTGATTTAGCTAAAAAATTAGGTCAAGATGTTGCTTTCCTTCCAGGAGTAACTCGTGGAGCAGAGCTTGAAGCAGCGATCAATGCCCTTAAAGACGGTGAAGTTCTTCTTGTTGAAAACACTCGTTTTGAAGATGTTGACGGCAAGAAAGAATCTAAAAACGATCCAGAACTTGGTAAATATTGGGCAAGCCTTGGAGACGGTATCTTTGTAAATGATGCATTTGGTACAGCTCATCGTGCTCACGCTTCAAATGTTGGTATTTCTGCTAATGTGGACAAAGCAGTTGCAGGTTTCCTTCTTGAAAACGAAATTGCTTATATCAAAGAAGCTGTTGAAAATCCAGTTCGTCCATTTGTAGCAATCCTAGGTGGTTCTAAAGTATCAGACAAGATTGGTGTTATCGAAAATCTTCTTGAAAAAGCTGATAAAGTCCTTATCGGTGGTGGTATGACTTATACTTTCTACAAAGCACAAGGTATCGAAATCGGTAACTCACTTGTAGAAGAAGATAAGTTGGAGGTTGCGAAAGCTCTGCTTGAAAAAGCAAACGGTAAATTGATTTTGCCAGTTGACTCGAAAGAAGCCAATGCTTTTGCGGACTACACTGAAGTAAAAGATACTGAAGGTGAAGCAGTAGACCCTGGTTTCCTTGGACTTGATATCGGTCCTAAATCAATCGCTAAATTTGACCAAGAATTGACTGGTGCGAAAACAGTTGTTTGGAATGGTCCAATGGGTGTCTTTGAAAATCCTGACTTCCAAGCTGGTACAATCGGTGTCATGGACGCTATCGTGAAACAACCAGGCGTGAAATCTATCATCGGTGGTGGTGACTCAGCTGCTGCAGCTATCAATCTTGGTCGAGCAGACAAGTTTTCATGGATCTCTACAGGTGGCGGCGCTAGCATGGAGCTTCTCGAAGGTAAAGAGTTACCAGGACTTGCAGCACTTACCGAAAAATAATTTTAACAGAAGGCGGTTTTTCCGCCTTTTTTATATTTTGTAAATAAACTAGCTAGTTTCTGTATTTTAATTTGCTGTATTCACGGTTTTGAAATAAAATAAGTAAAGGATTGAAAGAGTGTGCTACACACTTGTAAATGTTTTGAAAAGTTGCTAAAATATAATAAGTGTCAAATTTAAAGTAATTTGAACAATCTAATAATTTGAAATAAGGAAGAAAAATGCAAAAAAGAGAAGTATTTGGTTTTCGTAAAAGTAAAATTAGCAAAACGCTTTGTGGCGCTGTTCTAGGGACCGTAGCAGCGGTTTCTATGGCAGGACAACATGTTTTTGCTGATGAAACGACAACAACGACAAGTAAAGTAGATACCACAGCTGTGGTTGGAACCCAAACAGGCAATCCAGCCACTAATTTGCCAGATGCTCAAGGAAATGCGAGCAATGAAGCAGAACAGAGTCAAAAACAAGCTGGAGAGTCAAATGGCTCCATGCCAGTAGAAGTGCCTAAAACTGATGTTAATCAAGCAATAAATAATGCTCAAGCTGCTGGTGTTAATGTTGTCCAAGATGAAACTGTTGATAAAGGGACGGTAAAAACAGCTCAAGAGGCGGATCAAAAAGAAACTGAAATTAAAGAAGACTATGCCAAACAAGCTGAAGACATCAAGAAAACGACAGATCAATATAAGTCGGATGTAGCCGCTCATGAAGCAGAAGTTTCTAAGATCAACGCTGAAAATCAAGCAACTAAAGAACAATATGAGAAGGATATGGCTGCTCACAAAGCAGAGGTTGAACGGATTAATGCCGCCAACGCAGCAGCAAAAGCTGAATACGCAGCTAAATTAGCCCAATATCAAGCTGATTTAGCGGCTATCCGAAAAGCTAATGCCGATAACGAAGCAGATTACCAAGCCAAGCTGGCAGCTTATCAAACAGAGCTGGCTCGTGTTCAAAAAGCCAATGCCGAAGCTAAGGCTGCCTATGAAAAAGCAGTAGCAGAAAATACAGCAGCCAATGCAGCGATTACAGCAGAAAACGAAGCCATCAAACAGCGCAATGCAACAGCAAAAGCTGAATACGCAGCTAAATTAGCCCAATATCAAGCTGATTTAGCGGCTATCCGAAAAGCTAATGCCGATAACGAAGCAGATTACCAAGCCAAGCTGGCAGCTTATCAAACAGAGCTGGCTCGTGTTCAAAAAGCCAATGCCGAAGCTAAGGCTGCCTATGAAAAAGCAGTAGCAGAAAATACAGTGGCCAATGCAGCGATTACAGCAGAAAACAAAGCCATCAAACAGCGCAATACAATCGCAAAAGCAGATTATGAAGCTAAATTAGCTCAATACCAAGCGGATCTTGCTAAATATCAAAAAGATCTAGCTGAATATCCAAGCAAGCTCAAAGCCTATGAAGATGAACAGGCAGCTATTAAGGCAGCGCTAGCTGAACTAGAAAAACATAAAAATGAAGATGGGAACTTAACTGAACCTTCTGCTCAAAGCTTGGTCTACGATCTTGAACCAAATGCAAATCTATCTTTGACAACAGATGGGAAGTTCCTTAAGGCTTCTGCTGTAGATGATGCATTTAGCAAAAGTACGTCAAAAGGAAAATATGATCAAAAGATCCTGCAGTTAGATGATTTAGATATAAGCAACTTAGAGCAGGCTGATGATGTGGCTTCATCTATGGAGCTTTATGGTAATTTTGGCACTAAAGCAGGTTGGACTACAACAGTCAGCAGTTCTGGTGTGGCAAAGTGGGGTTCTGTACTCTTAGAGCGCGGTCAAAGTGCTACGGCAACCTATACTAATCTTCAAAATTCCTACTATAATGGTAAAAAGATTTCTAAAATTGTTTACAAGTATACAGTAGACCCTGAATCAAAATTTAAGGGTCAAAAGGTTTGGTTAGGTATTTTCACCGATCCAACTTTAGGTGTTTTTGCTTCCGCTTATACTGGTCAGGTAGAGCAAAATACTTCCATCTTCATTAAAAATGAATTTACTTTTTATGACGAAGAGGAAAATCCGATCAACTTTGACAATGCCCTGCTATCAGTAGCTTCTCTTAATCGTGAACATAATTCTATTGAAATGGCTAAAGATTATACAGGTAAATTCGTTAAAATTTCAGGGTCATCTATTGGTGAGAAAAATGGTATGATTTATGCAACGGATACCCTAAACTTTAAACAGGGTGAAGGCGGTGCCCGTTGGACTATGTATAAGAACAGTCAATCAGGTTCTGGTTGGGATACTTCAGATGCCCCTAACTCCTGGTATGGTGCAGGTGCTATTAAGATGTCTGGGTCTAATAACAAAGTTACAGTAGGTGCAACCTCCGCAACAAATGTAATGTCCGTTTCTGAAATGCCTAAAGTCAACGGAAAAGACAATACAGAAGGGAAAAAACCAAATATTTGGTACTCCCTCAATGGTAAGATTCGTGCGGTTAATGTTCCTAAGGTGACCAAGGAAAAACCAACACCACCGGTGGAACCAACATCTCCCGCTCAACCAACCTATGAGACCGAGAAACCATTAGAGCCAGATCCAGTAGCTCCGACCTATGAAGCAAAGCCAACACCGCCAACCAGAACTCCGGATCAGGAAGAGCCCAATAAGCCGACAGAGCCAACTTATGAGGCCGAAAAACCATTAGAGCCGGCTCCAGTAGCTCCGACTTATGAAGCAGAACCAACACCGCCAACCAGAACTCCGGATCAGGAAGAGCCCAATAAGCCGACAGAGCCAACTTATGAGACCGAAAAACCATTAGAGCCGGCTCCTGTTGCGCCAAGTTATGAAGCAGAGCCAACACCGCCAACCCCAACACCAGATCAACCAGAACCAAACAAACCTGCTGAACCAACTTATGAGGTGTTACCAACACCGCCAGCAAATCCTGTCTATAAGAAGACGCCTCCGGCTCTGGCTGTACCGACTGTTCACTACCATTACTTTAAGTTAGCCGTACAGCCACAAGTCAATAAAGAAATTAAAAATAATAATGATGCGAATATTGATAAAACGCTGGTAGCTAAACAGTCTATCGTTAAGTTTCAGTTGAAGACAGCCGATCTACCAGCTGGACGGGATAAGACGACTTCCTTTGTTTTAGTCGATCCATTACCCTCTGGCTATCAATTGGATCTTGAGGCAACGAAAGTAGCTAGTCCTGGCTTTGATGTTAGCTATGATTCAGCGACGAATACAGTTACCTTCAAAGCAACTGCACAAACTTTGGCTGCTTTTAATGCGGATCTGACCAAGTCAGTAGCAACGGTTTATCCGACCGTAGTGGGACAAGTCCTTAATGATGGTGCAACTTATAAAAATAACTTCACGCTAACAGTCAATGATGCTCATGGAATTAAATCCAATATCGTTCGTGTGACAACACCGGGCAAACCAAACGATCCGGATAATCCAAGTAACAACTACATCAAACCAAGTAAAGTAAACAAGAACAAAGACGGTGTGGTGATTGATGGGAAGACTGTTCTTGCAGGATCAACTAATTATTATGAGCTGACTTGGGATTTGGATCAATACAAAGGAGACAAATCGTCAGCGGATACCATTCAAAAAGGGTTCTATTATGTTGATGATTATCCAGAAGAAGCACTGGATTTACGTCAGGATTTAGTGGCGATGAAAGATGCTAATGGAAATCCTGTAACAGGTGTCAGCGTCGCTCATTATAAGAGTGTGGAGACTGCACCTCAAGCAGTTAAAGATATGCTTACCAAAGCCCGTATTCATCCTAAAGGTGCTTTCCAAGTCTTTACGGCAGATGATCCACAAGCGTTTTATGATACTTATGTTAAAACAGGCATCAATTTGACGCTTGTCTCTCCAATGGTGGTGAAAGCACAAATGGGTCAAACAGGTGGCAGCTATGAAAACCGAGCTTACCAAATTGACTTTGGTAATGGTTATGAATCCAATATTGTCACGAATAATGTTCCTAAAATTGATCCTAAAAAGGATGTCACTTTAACATTGGATCCCGCAGACACCAACAATGTGGATGGTCAAACACTTCCGTTAAATACAGTCTTTAATTACCGTTTAATCGGTGGTATCATTCCTTCAAATCATTCAGAAGAGCTCTTTGAATACAGTTTCTCTGATGATTATGATCAAACAGGCGATCAATATACTGGTCAGTATAAGGTCTTTGCCAAGGTTGATATGACTCTTAAAGATGGAACAGTTATCAAATCAGGTGATGATTTAACGAAGTATACGGAAGCAGAAGTTGATTCAGTTAAAGGAATCATTACGATTAAATTCAAGGAAGATTTCTTACGCTCTGTTTCAGTTGATTCAGCTTTCCAAGCCGAAAGCTATGTCCAAATGAAACGGATTGCAGTTGGTACTTTTGAAAATACCTATGTAAATACGGTTAATGGTGTGACTTACGCATCTAATACAGTTCGTACAACGACACCAAAACCGAAAACTCCAACCCCATCAACCCCATCAACTCCAGCTAAACCGAAGCAGGCACTTCATGCTTTAGCTGTTCCAAGCCTTCCAAGAACAGGAACGAGTGTGAGCTATATGCCTTACTTGGGAGTAGCTGCATTGTTAAGTGTTTTAGGCTTAGGACAGTTAAAACGGAAAACAGAGGAGAATGACTAAGTTTTGGTTGGATTGACTTGAGATTTTCCGTTAATTTATGGCTATTTTAATAAGGCTAAAAGATAGATTTTAAGCTTCTGTCTTTTAACCTTATTTTTTGTAATGATTTCAAAATATAGGATTAAAATTTATGCAATAATTATATAGTAATATAGGATAGGAAATAGAAAAAGGAGAAGGTTATGAAAGTCAGTCAATTATCTAAGTATCCCCATATAGGCAAGTTTACAGTTGGGCTCTCAGCAGCTGTTTTATTGTTGATAGTAAGTAAAAACACAGCTAAAGCAGATGCCTATACAGTTCAATATGGTGATTCATTTTATGATATTGCGACAAAATTTGGAATGAGTCCCTATGATTTAGCGGCAAAAAATGGAAAAATAATTTACGATACTATCCTTCCTGGAGATACGTTACAAGTAAATGGCCCAATGGCTACTACTGTTAGTCAGACAAATGCAGTAGCACAACCAACTGCTACAAGTGCAGGTCCAAGTTCTGATACAGAGGATGTGGTACTAAATACGACTACAGCAACAGGAAACTCTTATCCAGTTGGTCAATGCACTTGGGGTGTAAAAACATTGGCACCTTGGGCTAGTAATTGGTGGGGAAATGCAAAAGATTGGGCTACCAATGCTGCATACTCAGGCTTTCGTATAGGAACAACTCCTCAAGTTGGAGCCATTGCTGTTTGGGATGGCGGTCAATTTGGACATGTAGCCTATGTAACAGCTGTGGCAAATAATCGCGCAATTCAAGTGCTGGAGTCAAATTACAAAGGTCAAAAACAAGTTAACAATTACCGTGGTTGGTTTGACCCTACAATATTTTATGGAAAGGTAACTTATATTTACCCTTATTGATAAACTTTTCCTATACATAGAAATCATTAAATAATGAAAGTGGAATAGTTAGTTGTTCCACTTTTTTTATTGGAAAAATATAATTCCATAAGAAAGTTCATTATCTTTTCTCTAAAATATGTTAGAATAAAGATAAAAGGAAATGCGTGAATGGGTTATTTTAAGAAGTATAAGTTTGATAAGTCGAAATTTAAATTAGGAATGCGAACCTTTAAAACGGGGGTCGCGGTTTTTATTGTTCTGCTTGTCTTTGGGCTTTTTGGCTGGAAAGGGTTACAGATTGGTGCTCTGACAGCTGTTTTCAGTTTGCGCGAAGATTTTGATAAGAGCGTCCATTTTGGAACCTCTCGTATTTTAGGAAATAGTATTGGTGGTTTGTATGCCTTGCTCTTCTTTCTCATCAATAACCTGTTTCATGAGCAGTTTTGGGTGACCTTACTGGTTGTTCCTCTTTGTACGATGTTAACGATTATGACAAATGTCGCTATGAACAACAAAGCGGGAGTGATTGGTGGTGTTTCTGCCATGCTGATTATTACTTTATCTATTCCCACGGGAGAGACAGTTTTGTATGTATTTGCACGTGTCTTTGAGACGTTCATGGGGGTTTTCGTTGCCATGCTGGTCAATTCTGATGTGGATCGCTTGCGGAAAGTATTGAAATTAAAAAGCGAAGAATAATGTTAGAAAATATAACATTAGTTCTTGACGTAGAAATTTTTTCAGATTATAATAGAGCATAAGAAAGGAATTTGCAATGAAGGAAAAAGAATTTCGTCGCAATATGGCTGTTTTTCCCATTGGTAGCGTTATGAAATTGACGGATTTGACAGCACGTCAGATTCGTTATTATGAAGATCAAGAATTGATTAAGCCTGATCGAAATGAAGGAAATCGCCGCATGTATTCATTAAATGATATGGATCGCTTGTTGGAGATTAAAGATTACATTTCAGAAGGTTACAATATTGCTGCGATTAAGCGAAAATACGCCGAGCGCGAAGCGAAATACAAGAAGCCGGTGAGTGAGAAAGACGTTCGTCGAGCCCTTCATAAAGACATTTTACAACAAGGTCGCTTTGCTTCTTCCCTTCCACCATTTGGTCGTATGCATTGACCAATATTAATTTTTAAAATTTTATAAGGAGATACTCATGTCAATTACAGTAGCTGACATTCGTCGCGAAGTGAAAGAAAAAAATGTTACCTTTATCCGTTTGATGTTTTCAGACGTTCTGGGAACAATGAAAAACGTTGAAATTCCAGCGACCGATGAACAGCTGAATAAAGTTTTGTCAAATAAAGTAATGTTTGATGGTTCTTCCATTGAAGGTTTTGTGCGTATCAATGAGTCAGATATGTACCTTTATCCTGACTTGGATACATGGACGGTTTTCCCTTGGGGAGACGAAAACGGAAGTGTCGCAGGACTGATTTGCGATGTCTATACGACGGAAGGAACGCCTTTTAAAGGAGATCCACGTGGAAATTTAAAACGCGCTTTACGTCACATGGAAGAATTAGGATTCAAATCCTTTAATTTAGGTCCTGAGCCAGAATTTTTCTTATTTAAACTTGATGAGAATGGCGATCCAACTCTTGAGGTAAATGATAAGGGCGGCTATTTTGACCTTGCGCCGACTGATCTGGCTGACAATACACGCCGTGAAATCGTCAATGTTCTTACAACAATGGGATTTGAAGTAGAAGCCAGTCACCATGAAGTAGCTATTGGTCAGCACGAAATTGACTTTAAATACGATGAAGTGCTCCGTGCCTGTGATAAGATTCAGTTGTTTAAGCTAGTTGTTAAGACAATTGCTCGCAAGCATGGCTTGTACGCTACTTTTATGGCGAAACCAAAATTTGGTATTGCCGGTTCAGGTATGCACTGTAACATGTCGCTCTTTAATCAAGATGGTCAGAATGCATTTTTTGATCCGGAAGATCCAAATGGTATGCAATTATCAGAAACAGCGTACTATTTTCTTGGTGGCTTAATTAAGCATGCTTACAATTATACAGCTATCATGAACCCAACTGTCAATTCTTACAAACGTTTGGTTCCGGGGTATGAAGCTCCTGTGTATGTTGCTTGGGCAGGACGAAATCGTTCTCCACTTGTTCGCGTGCCAGCTTCACGCGGTATGGGAACTCGTTTGGAATTGCGCTCTGTTGACCCAATGGCTAATCCTTATATTGCTATGGCGGTTCTTCTTGAAGTTGGACTTCATGGGGTTGAAAATAAAATTGAAGCACCTGCTCCGATTGAAGAAAATATCTATGTCATGACAGCAGAAGAGCGCAAAGAAGCGGGTATTACAGACCTTCCTTCTACTCTACATAATGCGGTGAAAGCACTGACAGAAGATGAAGTTGTAAAAGCTGCACTTGGGAACCATATTTATACAAGCTTTGTAGAAGCAAAACGCATCGAATGGGCAAGTTATGCCACTTTCGTTTCCCAATGGGAAGTAGACAACTACCTTGATTTGTATTAATAAATTGGAAACGAGGCTTAGAAAAAGTCTCGTTTTCTTGATGAATGAAAAACGACTAATCAGAATAATGCCACTTTTTTCTACAGTTTTGAGCAAATGGCGAAAAAACTGGTATAATGGAGCATATTTATTGAAAATTATGACATTTTCGGTATAATAAACAGAACAAAGGGAGGTGAAGCAGGTGTATCGTGTTATTGAAATGTATGGCAAAGATGAACCGTGGTGGTTTTTCGACGGCTGGGAAGCTAATATCGTATCAGTACAGCATTTTGATAACTATTATGCTGCTTTAAAATATTATAAACGCCAATGGCTGAAGTTGGCAGATTCTTTTCCTTTCTATAAAAGTCGAAGTGATTTGATGTCTATTTTTTGGGATGCAGGAGATTTGCGTTGGTGCGAGGAATGTGGCGACTCTGTTCAGCAGTATCATTCTCTGGCTCTGTTAGAAAATGATACTGTTATTTCCAAAGAAAAAATGCAACCGGGTTACAATAAACAAAATAGTGAAGAGGAACATCGTGCCTGCTCTCTAACATTTAAATAATTTGCAAAATGGTGATTTTTTCACCATTTTTTATTTTCTTCTGCGAATAGTATAAAGTGAGGAGGAGATATGGTTCAAAACATTGCACAGGCTATTATTTGCCAAGCTAAAAAAGAGCAGGCACAGGATATTTACGTTGTTCCAAAGGAGAATATGTATAAGCTATACATGCGAATTGGCGATGAACGGCGTTTTATCCAACAGTATGCATTTGAAGAGATGGCAGCAGTAATTAGTCATTTCAAGTTTACCGCTGGGATGAATGTCGGCGAAAAACGTAGAAGCCAGCTAGGATCTTGTGATTATCAATATGGTGATAAGAAAACGTCAATACGACTGTCAACAGTAGGGGATTATCGTGGATATGAAAGTCTGGTGATTCGTTTATTGCATGATGAAGAGGCAGAGTTGAAGTTTTGGTTTGCTCAAATCCCAGAGCTCAAAGAACGCTTCAAACAACGCGGACTTTATCTTTTTTCGGGACCAGTAGGGAGTGGAAAAACGACTCTCATGCACCAACTTGCCCAAGAGCGCTTTGCTGGTCAGCAAATCATGTCCATTGAAGACCCTGTTGAAATCAAGCAGCCTAGCATGTTACAGTTGCAATTAAATGAAGCGATTGGTTTGACTTATGAAAATTTGATTAAACTTTCTCTACGGCACCGACCGGATTTGCTAATCATCGGAGAAATTCGAGATGGGGAGACAGCACGGGCTGTTGTCCGAGCTAGCTTGACAGGAGTGACTGTCTTTTCAACCATTCATGCTAAAAGCGTACGAGGTGTCTATGAACGGTTGTTGGAATTGGGAGTGACAGAAGCCGAGCTGAAAATTGTCTTGCAAGGGATTTGTTACCAACGTTTAATTGCAAAAGGAGGAATAGTGGATTTTGTCAGTGAAAAGTATCAAGAACACGAGCCAAGCGACTGGAATCGACAGATTGATCAGCTTCATGCAGCAGGACATATCAATCTTGAACAAGCAGAAGCGGAAAAAATTATCCACAGTTAAGCAGAAAAAGGTCGTAGAGTTACTGAATAATCTTTTTTCTAGTGGCTTTCATTTGGCAGAAATTATCGACTTTTTGAAGCGAAGTGCCTTGTTAGAAGAAGTCTATGTGGACAGGATGAAAGAGGGGTTGTCAACAGGAAAGCCTTTTTCGGACATTATGGCAAGCTTAGGTTTTTCAGATAACGTGGTGACACAGCTTTCGCTGGCAGAATTACACGGAAATCTCTCACTCAGCCTGAGTAAGATTGAGGAATACTTGGAAAATATCTCAAAAATTAAGAAGAAGTTGGTTGAAGTGGCGACTTATCCCTTTATTTTGTTTGTTTTTTTGATATTCATTATGCTGGGATTACGTAATTATTTACTCCCGCAACTCGATCGTCAAAATATAGCAACTCAGATTATCAGTAATTTGCCGCAACTTTTTCTGGGTTCATTAGGAGTAGTCCTTGTTTTGTTCGTGATAGGTTTTTATTGGTTTCAGAAAAGCTCCAAAATAGCAGCATTTCGTTTGTTGGCTCGCCTTCCTTTTTTTGGTGCTTTTATTCAAACGTATTTGACAGCTTATTATGCGAGAGAATGGGGGAATATGATTGGTCAAGGTTTAGAACTTAGTCAGATTTTTCAGATGATGCAAGGACAACGCTCTGCTATGTTTCAAGAAATTGGGAAAGATTTAGAAGTTGCACTGCAAAATGGTCAGGAATTTTCGCAAAGGGTTAAAACATACCCATTTTTTAAAAAGGAATTGGGCTTGATGATCGAATACGGCGAAGTGAAGTCTAGATTGGGGCGTGAATTAGAAGTTTATGCTCAAAAAACATGGGAGACATTTTTTAAACGTGTTCACCAAGCGATGAATGTCATCCAACCACTAGTGTTTGTCTTTGTGGCTTTAATGATTGTATTGCTGTATGCAGCCATGTTGCTGCCAATTTATCAAAATATGGAGGTTCAATTATGAAAAAATTAAAAAGATTGAAGGTTAAAGGTTTTACTTTAGTAGAGATGTTAGTCGTGCTCCTTATCATCAGTGTTTTGATGCTCTTATTTGTACCGAATTTGACCAAGCAAAAAGAAGCGGTGACAGAAAAAGGAAATGCAGCGGTGGTAAAAGTTGTGGAAAGCCAAGCGGAGCTGTTTGAGGTCAATCACACTAATGAAAAAGCGACACTCTCAAAATTAGTCAACGAAGGCACGATTACAGACAAGCAAGCGGCATCTTATAAGGCTTACTATGCGAAACATACAAAAGAAGCTCGTTCCGTTGCAGATTAAGGGATTTACGCTTTTGGAAAGTTTACTGACTTTATTTATAACGAGTTTCTTATTGCTTGCTGTGTCGGGCTCTGTTCGTTCTTCTTTTGAACAGGTGGAAGAGCAGATTTTCTTTCTGGAGTTTGAGCATTTTTATCGGGAAAGTCAGAAGTTGAGTAGTTCAGCTCAAAGTCAATTGGACATGAATTTTTCTCGCGAGAGGATTTCCAATGGTTACAACCATTTGGCGGTTCCTCATTCGATTCAAGCGCCAGAAGATTTGACGCTTCATTTTGATAAGGCAGGTGGTAATTCATCGCTCGGAAAGATTGTCTTTCAGACAAAAAAGCAGACAGTTACGTATCAATTATATCTAGGAAATGGAAAATTTAAGAAAACAACGCGTTAGAGGAACAATTTTATTAGAGGCGCTGCTGGCTTTGGCTGTTTTTGCGACAATTGTGACCCTGTTGTTGGGACAAATTCACCAGTCTCGAAAAGCAGAAAATGACTTGCTTAGAGAAGAAGAAGTTTTAAGGGTAGCTAAAATGGCTTTGCAGACAAAGCAAAGCCATTTGACAATGAACGGTATTGAAGTGCGTGTTGAAACAAGTCAACAAGGTATTCAAATTTATCATGGGAAGGAGCTGATTCTCGGTGTTCAAGGCAAATAAAGTGAAAGCTTTTACCCTTTTAGAGGCTCTGATTGCCTTATTTGTACTCAGCGGAAGTGTGCTGCTTTTTCAGTCAATGACGCGTCTTCTGGCTTTTGAAGTTCAAGCTCGGCAACATAGTGAACAACGAGAATGGCTTTTGTTTGCTGATCAACTAGAAGCAGAGTTGGCTCGTTCTTCATTTGAAAAGGTGGAGAATAATCGTTTATATATGAAACAGGACAGCAAGGTGATTGCATTTGGAAAGTCAAGTGGACAGGATTTTAGAAAAACCAATGCGAATGGGAAAGGTTACCAGCCGATGGTTTATGATGTGAAAAAAGCAGAAATCTCACAGAAAAATGAGCTGATTCATGTCAGACTGACGTTTAGGCGAGGATTGGAAAGGGAGTTTGTCTATCGTGTGGAAACAGAAAGTTAAAGCGGGCATTATGCTCTATGCCCTCTTTATGGCGGCAGTTTTTAGCTTGCTTTTACAATTTTACCTTCATCGTCAAACTGCTAATCATAGGAATTTCACCCTAAACCGAGAACGAACACAGGCTTATGCAATGGCTCTTCTAGCCAACGAAAATTCTAAGCAAAGGGAATTTGATAAAGGGTATGTCCAAGACCAAAAGAGTGAGAAAGAGCTCATCTTGACAGTAACAATGAAGACTGGTCGCTGTTATCAATTTTCCTTTCCGACCGAAAAAGTAAAGCAGATGGATAAAAAATTGAATAAATAAATGGTGTGTATGTAACAGAGTACACTCGCAAAAAAAGCTAAATTTTGGTATGATAGGGAGCGGAGGATGCTATGAATTTTGAAAAAATTGAACAGGCCTATACGCTCTTGTTAGAAAATGTCCAAGAAATCCAAAATGATCTTTTAACGAGCTTTTATGATGCTTTGATAGAGCAAAATGGCAGCTATCTGGACGGGGATATTGAACTAGATAGTGTTCGGCAGAACAATGAAAAACTGAAAGCGTTGAAATTAAGTAAAGAAGAATGGCGACGAGCCTACCAGTTTTTGCTGATGAAAGCAGCTCAAACAGAGCCTTTACAAGCCAATCATCAATTTACTCCAGATTCTATTGGATTTATCTTAACCTTTCTCATTGATCAATTGAGTAAAAAAGAACACATTGATATTTTAGAAATTGGTAGTGGAATGGGGAATTTAGCTGAGACGATTCTCAATAATACACAAAAAAACGTGGATTATCTAGGGCTAGAATTGGACGATCTGTTAATTGATATATCAGCCAGTATCGCAGATGTGATGGACGCAAAGGTCAGTTTTGTACAAGGCGACGCAGTGCGTCCGCAGGTATTGAAAGAAAGCGATGTGATTATTAGCGATTTACCAGTTGGCTTTTATCCTGATGATAGCATTGCGGCGCGCTATGAAGTGGCTAGTACAGAGGAGCATACTTATGCTCATCATCTGTTAATGGAGCAATCGCTCAAGTATCTCAAATCAGGCGGTTATGCTATTTTCCTTGCACCGAATGATTTATTGACTAGTTCGCAAAGTGATTTGCTGAAAACTTGGCTACAAAAGCATGCCCAGATAGTTGCGATGATTGCATTGCCAGAAGCACTCTTTGGAAATGCCGCTTATGCCAAGACAATTTTTGTGCTGAAAAAGCAAGAAGAACAAGCTGTTCAACCGTTTGTTTATGCTTTGTCCGATTTGCAAGATCAGAACGATTTATTGGAATTTAGCGAAAAGTTTCAAAATTGGAGCAGAGAAAGTGAAATTTAAACAAGTTTTTGATATAATAAATGAAAACGCTTAAAAGAGGTAATTTATGTCAAAAACAATTTCAATCAATGCCGGAAGTTCTAGTTTAAAATGGCAATTATACGAAATGCCAGCTGAAAAGGTCATTGCCAAAGGACTGATTGAACGGATTGGTCTCAAAGACTCCATTTCAACAGTGAAATTTGGCAGTCGTGCAGAAAAGCAAATTTTGGATATTGATGACCACACACAAGCTGTAAAAATTTTGTTAGATGACTTGATGCGCTTTGGTATTATCAAATCCTATGATGAAATCACGGGTGTTGGTCATCGTGTCGTGGCAGGTGGTGAATACTTCAAAGAATCTGCACTTGTTGATAGCGAAGTGGTGATTCAAAAAGTAGAAGAATTAGCACTTCTTGCACCACTTCATAACAAAGCGAATGCAGCAGGAATTCGTGCCTTTAAAGAATTGTTGCCGGATATTACAAGTGTTGTTGTATTTGACACATCTTTCCATACAACAATGCCAGAAAAAGCCTACCGCTATCCATTGCCAACTAAATATTATACCGAAAATAAAGTGCGTAAATATGGAGCGCATGGTACAAGTCATCAGTATGTTACCAAGGAAGCAGCAAAGGCACTTGGAAAGCCACTTGAAGAGTTGAAGCTAATTACTTGCCATATTGGGAATGGTGCTTCCATTACAGCGGTTGATCAAGGAATTTCTGTAGATACTTCAATGGGCTTTACTCCGCTAGGTGGCGTGATGATGGGAACTCGCACAGGGGATATTGATCCGGCGATTATTCCTTATTTGATAGAGCATACAGAAGATTTTAATACACCAGAAGACATCAATTATATTTTAAACAAACAGTCTGGGCTTCTAGGAGTATCTGAAACATCAAGTGATATGCGCGACATTATTGCAGGAATGCATGAAGGCAATCATAATTGTAAACTGGCTTTTGACATTTTTGTTGATCGCATTCAAAAACATATCGGTCAATATTTTGCTGTTTTAAATGGTGCGGATGCGATTATTTTCACAGCTGGCATCGGAGAAAATTCTGATGAGGTGCGCGAAGCTGTTATTTCAGGTCTATCGTGGTTTGGTTGTGATATTTTACCGGAAAAAAATGTACGTGGAGCTGAAGGTATCATCTCAAGTGATGCTGCTAAGGTGAAAGTACTTGTTATTCCTACAGATGAAGAATTAGTTATTGCACGTGATGTTGAGCGCTTCAAAAACCAAAAATAAAACGTTTAATTTACAAGTCATAATATTTAAGAAGAGAAGCTGAGACAGACATTCATGAGCGCCATCCTAATGAATGTCTGTCTCACTCTCTTTCATTTTTGTTTGAAAAAAAGATTGTTGAAGTGATTACCTAATACTCCTGAAACATAAAATGTGGATAAAGATATCTGAATCAACCGTGCAGGTGGGAGAATGAGCTATTTAAAAGTCTTTTGATTTCCTCTATACTTTCTTTTTGAACTATACCAATTTTCTTGTTGACAAATTTACAATAAAATTATATACTGATTTCGCTTGTTTTGGATAGTTGTTATTAGACTATACCAATTTATAAAACGAAGGAGGAAATAGCAGACTTCTGAAAGTTGTTTGCTATAAATAATAGTATGTGTGGAATCGTTGGAGTTGTTGGAAATCGAAATGCAACAGATATTTTAATGCAAGGTCTAGAAAAATTAGAATACCGGGGTTATGATTCGGCTGGGATTTTTGTGACCAATGGGAAAACATCTAGTTTGGTGAAATCAGTTGGTCGCATAGCTGATCTTCGTGCAAAAATCGGGATTGATGTGGCTGGAACTGCTGGTATTGGGCATACACGCTGGGCAACGCATGGAAAACCAAGCGAAAGCAATGCGCATCCACATACTTCTCAAACTGGACGCTTTGTTTTGGTGCATAATGGTGTGATTGAAAATTACCTAGACATCAAGAACACTTATCTCGCTGGACATGATTTAAAAGGTCAAACGGATACAGAAATTGCGGTTCACTTGATTGGAAAATTCGTTGAGGAAGAGGATTTATCAGTTCTTGAAGCATTCAAAAAGGCTCTTCATATTATCGAAGGCTCTTATGCTTTTGCTTTGATGGATGCAAAAGATGCAGATACAGTTTATGTTGCCAAAAATAAATCCCCTCTTTTGGTTGGCTTGGGGGATGGCTACAATATGGTCTGCTCGGATGCTATGGCAATGATCCGTGAAACAAGTGAATTTATGGAAATTCACGACAAAGAATTGGTCATTGTGACAAAAGATGGTGTTCAAGTGCAAGATTATGATGGTAATCCTGTTGAGCGTGAAAGCTACACGGCAGAGCTTGATTTGTCTGACATTGGTAAAGGCACTTATCCTTACTACATGTTGAAGGAGATTGATGAGCAGCCAACTGTGATGCGCAAACTCATCCGAGCTTATACGGCTGAAAATGATAAAGTCTCAGTAGACCCAGCCATTATCCAAGCCGTTCAAGAAGCTGACCGCTTGTATATTTTGGCAGCTGGAACTTCTTATCATGCTGGTTTTGCGACCAAGCGCATGCTAGAAGAATTAACGGATACACCGGTCGAATTGGGAATTTCTTCTGAGTGGGGCTACAGATGGCCATTGCTTAGCAAGAAACCAATGTTTATCTTGATTAGCCAATCTGGCGAAACAGCCGACAGCCGTCAGGTTTTGGTCAAAGCCAATGCTATGGGAATTCCAAGCTTGACTGTAACCAATGTACCGGGTTCAACGTTGTCTCGTGAAGCGACTCACACGATGCTACTTCATGCAGGACCAGAGATTGCGGTTGCTTCTACAAAAGCCTACACAGCACAAATCGCGACTCTTGCATTCCTTGCGAAAGCAGTTGGAGATGCTAATGGCAATGAAAAAGCGAAAACGTTTGATTTAGTGCATGAATTATCCATTGTAGCGCAAGCAATTGAAGCTACACTATCTGAAAAAGACGGTATTGACGAAAAAGTGCGTGATTTACTCGCTACAACACGCAATGCTTTCTATATCGGTCGTGGTCAAGATTATTATGTTGCTATGGAAGCTAGTCTAAAGCTAAAAGAAATTTCTTATATTCAGTGTGAAGGATTTGCAGCAGGAGAATTAAAACATGGAACTATTTCCTTGATTGAAGACGGTACGCCAGTATTAGCCTTGATTTCTTCTGACGAGCAATTGGCCAGCCATACTCGTGGAAATGTGTCAGAGGTCGTAGCGCGTGGTGCAAATGTCTTGACTATTGTGGAAGAAAACGTGGCAAAAGAAGGAGACGATATTGTTTTGATGTCTGTTCATCCATATCTATCACCAATTTCTATGGTCGTGCCTACGCAGTTGATTGCTTACTTCGCAACCCTACATCGTGGACTTGACGTGGATAAACCACGGAACTTGGCTAAATCTGTAACAGTTGAATAATACCTATGAAGAATCATCAAGTGTTGGCTTGGTGATTTTTGTCCTATTGAGATAAAGTGGAAGTCTGATTTTGAAAAAATTATGTAAAACATAAAATTTTAAACTAGAAAGACTAATATTAAAGTAAAGTCAGTCAGAAAAGAAAAACAAAAATTATGTAAATTTTTTCTAAAAATCTATTGACTTTTTTGTTGTTATAGTATATAATTACATTTGTAAACGGAAAGAAAGTCCGTTACACTCGCTCAAACAAGATGAAATTATTAGCTGTGTTCAGTTAAAGAGATTTCATCTCTATTTTGAGAGAGGATTAAAATTATGTAAAATATTAACTGTCCTTATAAGTATAAATCCAAAAGATAGAGTTACTCACTTTGTCTTATATTTTAAGCGGTTATAAAAATTATGTAAAATAATAAGTGAGGTACAGATATGAACAACAACTACAACAACTTTGATAACATGGATGATCTTTTCAATCAATTGATGGGAAGAATGGGCGGTTTTAATAGTGAAAATCGGCGTTATCTCATCAATGGACGTGAAGTAACACCAGAGGAATTTGCACAATACCGTGCAACGGGGAAACTTCCGAAACAGGCAATGGAGGCTCAAAATCCACAAATGCAAGGGCAAGCGACTGCTCCAAAACAAGATGGCATTTTAGCGAAGTTGGGTCGTGATTTGACAGAGGAAGCGCGTCAAGATATGCTAGATCCCGTCATTGGGCGTAACAAGGAAATTCAAGAAACAGCAGAAATTCTGTCTCGTCGGACGAAAAACAATCCAGTTCTAGTCGGAGATGCTGGAGTTGGTAAGACTGCAGTTGTTGAAGGTTTGGCGCAGGCGATTGTTAATGGTGATGTTCCTGCTGCTATTAAGAATAAAGAAATTATTTCTGTAGATATTTCGGGATTAGAAGCAGGTACACAGTATCGTGGTAGCTTTGAAGAAAATATTCAAAATTTGGTTTCTGAAGTAAAAGAAGCGGGCAATGTTATTCTCTTCTTTGATGAAATTCATCAAATCCTCGGTGCCGGCAGCACAGGTGGAGATAGTGGCTCTAAAGGTTTGGCGGATATTTTGAAACCAGCCCTTTCTCGCGGGGATTTAACGGTAATTGGTGCGACGACGCAAGATGAATACCGCAACACCATTTTGAAAAATGCAGCTCTGGCTCGTCGTTTCAATGAAGTAAAGGTAAATGCTCCTTCTGCAGAAGATACTTATAAGATTTTACAAGGAATTCGTGACTTATACGAAAAACACCACAATGTTATCTTGCCAGATGAAGTGTTAAAAGCGGCTGTGGATTATTCGATTCAATACATTCCGCAACGCAGTTTGCCAGATAAAGCGATTGACCTAGTGGACGTGACAGCGGCTCACTTAGCAGCTCAACACCCCGTTACAGATGTGCATGCAGTGGAACGTGAAATTGCAGAACAAAAGGCAAAACAAGAAGCTGCGGTTGAAAAAGAAGATTTTGAAACAGCTTTGAATGCCAAGATGCGTATTGAAGAGCTGGAAAAGAAAATTGAAAATCATACAGAAGACATGAAAGTGACAGCAACTGTCAATGATGTGGCAGAGTCTGTAGAACGTATGACGGGTATTCCTGTTTCCCAAATGGGCAGCAGCGATATTGAGCGCTTGAAAGAGATGAATGCGCGCTTGAAGACAAAAGTCATTGGACAAAATGAAGCGGTTGAAGCGGTGGCGCGTGCTATTCGTCGGAATCGTGCAGGCTTTGATGAAGGTAACCGTCCGATTGGTAGCTTCCTCTTTGTCGGACCAACTGGGGTCGGAAAAACAGAGCTAGCAAAGCAATTAGCGCTAGATATGTTTGGTACAAAAGACGCGATTATCCGTTTGGACATGTCTGAATACTCTGACCGTACAGCTGTATCGAAGTTGATTGGTACAACAGCTGGCTATGTGGGCTATGACGACAATAGCAATACATTGACAGAACGTGTTCGTCGCAATCCTTACTCAATCATTCTGCTAGATGAAATTGAGAAAGCAGACCCACAAGTCATCACGTTGTTACTGCAAGTCTTAGATGATGGGCGTTTGACAGATGGACAAGGAAATACTGTCAATTTTAAGAATACGGTTATTATTGCTACTTCTAACGCAGGATTTGGCTATGAAAGCTTTACAGGTGACGAAGAAAAAGATATGAAAATTATGGATCGATTGAAACCATACTTCCGTCCAGAATTCTTGAATCGGTTCAATGCAGTTATTGAATTCTCACACCTTGGTAAAGAAGACTTGGCTGAAATTGTTGAATTGATGCTAGATGAAGTCAACCAAACGCTTGCTAAGAAAGACATCACTCTGACGGTAACGGATGCCGCAAAAGCTTACCTAGCAGAAGAAGGTTACGATGAAGTCATGGGTGTTCGTCCGCTTCGCCGTGTGATTGAACAACAAATCCGTGACAAAGTAACCGACTATCATCTGGATCATTTGGATGTAAAACATCTCTTAGCTGACCTTAAAGATGATGAATTAGTCATTGAGGAAGCAACAGATGATTCAGCTACAAAAGCATAATTCTCCAGAGAAGTGGGCGGTTTCCTATGATTGTAGAACAATCATGGAAGCTGTTCAGCTTCTTTTTTTATTCCCCATATTTTTCACAGTCCAAGAGTGAACAGTTGCTTGTGTAATTCTTGGTCTTTTTGTTACCGCTTACATGGTTTATAATAGGCTTATAAAGAACAAATAAAATAGAAAAAGGAGAGTTAAAATGAACATCATTTTAAACATTCTGAACTGGTTCTCGCAAAATATTTTGCAGAATCCAGCCTTCTTTGTAGGTCTCTTGGTTCTCGTTGGCTATGCGTTATTGAAAAAGCCAGCGCATGATGTCTATGCCGGTTTCATCAAAGCAACAGTTGGTTATATGCTGCTGAACGTTGGGGCTGGAGGTTTGGTAACAACTTTCCGTCCGATTTTAGCGGCTCTGAACTTTAAGTTTAAGATTGGTGCAGCGGTAATTGACCCTTACTTTGGATTAACAGCGGCAAATACAAAGATTGCAGAGGAATTTCCAAACTTTGTTGGAGCAGCAACAACGGCGCTGTTGATTGGTTTTGGTGTCAATATTCTGCTCGTTGCTCTTCGGAAAATTACAAAAGTGCGGACGCTGTTCATTACAGGTCATATCATGGTTCAACAAGCAGCGACTGTTTCATTGATGGTTCTTCTCCTTGTTCCTCAATTGCGTAATAGCTGGGGCGTGCTGGCAATCGGTGTCATCTGTGGACTTTACTGGGCAGTCAGCTCCAATATGACAGTAGAAGCAACACAACGTCTGACAGGTGGCGGTGGTTTTGCGATTGGTCACCAACAACAATTTGCGATTTGGTTTGTGGATAAAGTTGCAGGTAAATTTGGTAAGAAGGAAGAAAATCTTGATAACTTGAAATTACCAAAATTCCTGTCTATTTTCCATGATACAGTGGTTGCTTCGGCGACGTTGATGTTGGTTTTCTTTGGAGCTATTCTCTTAATTTTGGGTCCGGATATCATGTCCAATGCAAAAGTCATTACATCAGGTACAGTTTACAACCCTGCTAAGCAAGATTTTTACATGTATATCATTCAAACAGCCTTTACTTTCTCAGTTTATCTCTTTGTCTTGATGCAAGGGGTGCGGATGTTTGTAGCAGAATTGACGAATGCCTTCCAAGGTATCTCTAACAAATTGCTTCCTGGTTCATTCCCAGCTGTGGACGTTGCAGCTTCTTATGGTTTTGGTTCACCAAATGCGGTGCTTTCAGGATTTGCTTTTGGCTTAATTGGTCAATTGATTACCATTATGCTCTTAATTATCTTTAAGAATCCAATTCTGATTATCACTGGTTTCGTTCCAGTATTCTTTGATAATGCAGCGATTGCAGTTTATGCAGATAAGCGTGGCGGCTGGAAAGCGGCAGTTATCTTGTCCTTTATTTCAGGTGTATTGCAAGTAGCGCTTGGTGCTCTCTGTGTGGCACTTCTCGGTCTAGCTTCTTACGGTGGTTACCATGGAAATATTGACTTTGAATTCCCTTGGCTTGGTTTTGGTTATCTTTTCAAATATCTTGGCATTGTAGGTTACATTCTTGTTTGTGTATTCTTGCTGATTATTCCGCAGTTGCAATTTGCCAAAGCAAAAGACAAGGAAGCGTACTACCGTGGTGATGTCCAAGCGGAAGAAGAATAAAAATAGATTTAATTAACGGAGGAAAATAATATGGTTAAGGTATTAACAGCATGCGGAAATGGTATGGGTTCATCTATGGTGATTAAGATGAAAGTAGAAAACGCTCTACGTAAACTAGGGCAAACAGATTTTACTGTCAATTCATGCAGTGTGGGCGAAGCTAAAAGTTTAGCTTCTGGTTATGATATTGTCATTGCCTCTCTTCATTTGATTCATGAATTGGACGGACGGACAAATGGTAAATTGATTGGTCTGGATAATCTGATGGACGACAAAGAAATTACTGAAAAATTATCACAAGTATTGGAATGATGCGGTTAGAGGTTCGTCTCAGCCTCGTCGCTTAAGAAATTGATATAGAGGCTGAGCAAAAAGTATTTTATTCTCTATCTCATTTAGTATTAAACGAATGACGCAGTAGGTGATTGGACTCTTCATTCACTTTTCAAGCTCGGAAGAGCACCTTTGAAGAAAACGAAGTTTTCTTCATCTACAATCTTAAACAGCTTGATAAGTGTTTAAGCACCTTTGCGGGGGTGGGACTACGAACTTAAAATTTTCAAGATAAGTTCTGTCCCACTCCCATTCGCTTAAAAGGATACGTGAAACTGAAAACTTAGCAAAGTTGAAGTCCATTGTGCTGATTCAACAACATAGGATTTCTCTTTGATAATCTGTTTTGAGCTTCCATTTCCAACGAAAGGAAGAAACAATGAATTTAAAGCAAGCATTGATTGAAAACAAGTCCATTCGGTTGGGTCTTTCTGCTTCGACTTGGCAAGAAGCAATTAAACTTTCTGTTGACCCATTGATTGAAAGTGGGGCCGTCAAACCTGAATATTATAATGCCATTATCGAATCCACAGAAGGCTATGGGCCTTACTATATTTTGATGCCAGGTATGGCGATGCCGCATGCTCGTCCAGAAGCTGGTGTGCAAAGAGATGCCTTTTCTTTAGTGACTTTGAAAGAACCTGTAACCTTCTCAGACGGAAAAGATGTGAGTGTCTTGTTAGCTCTTGCGGCAACGAGTTCAAAAATTCATACGAGTGTTGCCATTCCGCAGATTATCGCCCTGTTTGAATTGGAAAATTCTATTGACCGCCTATTAGCATGTCAAACAGAAGCAGAAGTTCTAGCTTTGATTGATGAGTCAAAAAATAGTCCATATTTAGAAGGATTAGATTTAGATAGTTAGTAACTGGTTTGATTTAAGCCATTAGAAAATAGAAAGAGAAAAATTATGACAAAACGATTACCGAATTTACAAGTAGCACTGGATCATTCTGATTTGCAAGGAGCTATTAAAGCAGCTGTCTCGGTAGGTCATGAAGTAGATGTTATTGAAGCAGGAACGGTTTGTCTCTTGCAAGTCGGCAGTGAGCTAGTAGAAGTGTTGCGCAGTTTATTTCCGGATAAAATCATCGTTGCAGATACCAAGTGTGCTGACGCTGGTGGTACGGTTGCCAAAAATAATGCCGTTCGCGGAGCGGACTGGATGACTTGCATTTGCTGTGCAACAATTCCAACTATGAAAGCCGCTCTAAAAGCGATTCAAGAAGAACGTGGCGAGCGCGGTGAGATTCAAATTGAACTCTACGGCGATTGGACTTATGAGCAAGCTCAGACTTGGCTTGACGCTGGCATTTCACAAGCCATTTACCATCAATCACGTGATGCCCTTCTTGCGGGTGAAACTTGGGGTGAAAAAGATCTCAATAAAGTTAAGAAATTGATTGAAATGGGATTCCGTGTGTCTGTGACAGGTGGTTTAAATGTAGATACGCTCAAACTTTTTGAAGGAGTGGATGTCTTTACCTTTATTGCTGGACGCGGAATAACAGAAGCTGAAAACCCAGCAGCAGCAGCGCGTGCTTTCAAAGACGAAATCAAGCGAATCTGGGGGTAAACTATGACACGTCCGATTGGAATTTATGAAAAGGCAACGCCTAAGCATTTTTCTTGGCAAGAACGGTTAGAATTTGCCAAGGAAATGGGATTTGATTTTGTGGAAATGTCGGTTGATGAAAGTGACGCTCGGCTGGCGCGTCTCGCTTGGTCTAAAAAAGAACGTCTAGAAATTGTCAAAGCTATCTATGATACAGGTGTGCGGATTCCAAGTATTTGCTTTAGTGGACATCGGCGTTATCCATTAGGCTCAAACAATCCTGAGTTAGAAGCAAAATCGCTTGAAACGATGAAACAATGTATCGAGTTAGCACAGGATTTAGGTGTGCGGGTCATTCAATTAGCGGGTTATGATGTTTATTACGAAGAGAAATCACCTGAAACGCGTGCTCGTTTCTTAAAAAATCTGCGTCTAGCATGTGATTGGGCTGAACAGGCACAAGTTATGTTGGCGATTGAAATCATGGATGATCCATTTATCAACAGCATTGAGAAGTATTTGGCTGTGGAAAAAGAAATCAATTCGCCTTATCTCTTTGTCTATCCAGATACAGGCAATGTTTCTGCTTGGCACAATGACCTTAGGAGTGAATTTTACCTTGGTCATCAGGCAATTGCGGCTCTTCATCTAAAAGATACCTATGCCGTAACGGAGCATTCTAAAGGACAATTTCGCGATGTTCCTTTTGGCAAAGGTTGTGTCAATTGGGAAGAAATGTTTGCCATTTTGAAAAAAACTAACTACCAAGGACCGTTCTTGATTGAAATGTGGTCTGAGAATTGCGAAACGGTGGAAGAAACCAAAGCTGCTATCAAAGAAGCGCAAGATTTCCTTTATCCACTCATTGAGAAAGCGGGGTTATGTGAATGTTAGTACCAGAATTACGAGACCGTGTTTATAAAGCCAATATGGAGCTTCCAGAGCATGGTTTGGTGAAATTTACCTGGGGAAATGTTTCGGCAATTGACCGTGAGAAGGGCTTGATTGCCATTAAACCTTCTGGTGTGGCGTATGAAAAATTATCTCCAGAAAATATGGTTGTGACTGATTTGGATGGTAATATTGTCGAAGGAGACCTGAATCCGTCGTCAGATTTGCCGACGCATGTGGAACTGTACAAAGCATTTCCAGAAGTGGGTGGCATTGTTCATACGCACTCGACAGAAGGAGTGGCTTGGGCGCAGGCGGGACGCGATATTCCATGCTATGGCACTACGCATGCTGATACTTTCTACGGTCCAATTCCATGCGCTCGTGCCTTGACACCAGAGGAAATCAATGGCGAGTACGAAAAAGAAACTGGGAAAGTCATTATCGAAGAATTTGCCAAACGTGGCTTAGATCCGCTCGCAGTAGCAGGTGTAACCGTCCGCAACCACGGACCATTTGCTTGGGGCAAGGACGAAAAGTCTGCTGTTTATAATGCAGTTGTTCTGGAAGAAGCCGCTCGCATGGCACGCTACACAGAAGCTATCAATCCAGAAGTGACGGAAGTGCCGCAAGATCTTAAAGACAAGCATTACCTGCGAAAACACGGAAAGAATGCTTACTACGGACAGAAAAAATAATTATGAAAAATCAAGGAGGAGGACGACTACCATGATTGAGAGCAGTCATGATGCCGGTTCCTCGCCTTGCTTTTCTCATTTTGCTATGAAAAAGCGCTAAAAATGACCAAAATAACGAATAAATTCTTTCGATTTCATGTGAATGATGTGTGAAAAGATGTTATAATGGTTTGCAATCCCTTTCAAGGAGTAAATGATGATATTATTGGATCAAACAAGTTGTGACTTACTAAAATACCTCATTCAGTTGGAAGAGCCAGAAACGATTATGACCATTTCACGGGCAACCAGTCAATCGCGGAGGAAAATCTATTATCATTTAGAAAAAATCAATGATGCCTTAGCGGATGCTGGCGAAGTCATTAGCAGCCGTCCTAGAGTAGGGATTGTCTTAACCGCACACCAAAAAGAACTCTGCCAAGCGTTATTGGAAGGCGTTGACTCTTATAGCTATGTCATGAGCATGACCGAGCGTATGCAGCTGACTGTGCTTTATATCTGTATTGCTAAGGAGCGTGTGACTATTGAAAAGCTAATGGAATTGACAGAAGTATCCCGCAATACGGTTCTCAATGATTTGAATGAAATCCGCAATCAGTTAGCTTCGGAGCAGTATCAAGTCAATCTCGCTTCCACGAAAGCGCAAGGATATTTTTTAAAATGTCATCCACTCAATAAAATCCAATATGTTCATTCTCTCTTGTATCACATTTTTGTAGAGGGAAATCATAGTTTTGTTACGATTTTAACAAAGAAGATAAGGAATTTTGTTGGTGATGAGATTCTTCTGTCGGATGATTTACAAGACTTTCTTAACCAAAGAGTACAAGATGTGGAGCAGGATTTAGGTAAGAAAATCAATCGCCATGAAATCAAATTTATGTTGCAAGTCTTACCATATCTTCTGTTGAGCTGTCGAAATATGGCTTTAAGTGAGGAAGAACAGGAAGATTTGAAGCGTGAGTTTACCTTGATTCGCAAGCGGATAGAATACCAAGCAGCCAAGAATTTGAATAGTAATTTACAGGCAACATTTGGCTTGCAATTAAATGATATTGAAATTTCTCTCTTAGCCGTTCTTTTGCTTTCTTACCGAAAGGACAGGGATATTCATGCAACCAGTCAAGATTTTGTCCAATTAAAAGAAGCGATTGATGAGTTTATCTGGCGGTTTGAAGTTAGTTCGCACTTTGAAATTGAAAATAAAGAAGATTTGTTGCGAAATTTATTGACGCACTGCAAGGCTTTGCTGTTTCGTAAAACCTACGGCATTCTGTCTAAAAATCCATTGACACGACAGATCAAGGAAAAATATGCAGATTTGTTTGCAGTCACCAAGTCTTGCTCTGTGATTTTGGAGGAAGCATGGCTTATTTCACTAACTGATGATGAAGTTGCTTATCTTGCTCTTCATATGGGTGGATTCTTAAAACATAATCGTGCTGAAAAACAAGATGCCAAACGGATTTATTTAGTCTGTGATGAAGGAGTAGCTGTGCAGAAATTGCTACTCAAACAGTGCTTGTATCATTTACCAAATGAAAATTTAAGTGCTGTTTTTACGACAGAACAATTCAAAAGCGTCGAAGACATTTTAAATGTGGATTTATTAATTACGACAAATGACGGATTGGAAACCACTCTGCCAACGATCCAGGTTCAGCCCATTTTGGACTACGAGGACGTATTGAATATTACTTCTTTTGTGAAAGATCAGACCCTTTCTACTAAAGGCGTGCGATTTAGTCAAGATTTAGAACGAATTTTGTCACAATACCTCAAGGATTCAACGCGTACACAAGAGCTGAAAAATAAAATTCAAAAACTTGTCAACGAAGAATTATTATCAACTTCAATGGAAGAATGAAAGAATAAGATGACTGGCTAGGGATAAAATTCCCGGCTTTTTTAGTTGTGAAAAATAGTCCAATCTTGAACACAGACATGTGCTTTATTTGGTCTTTTTTAATCTATTGAAGGGAGTTATACTAAGAATGTAGAATAAAATATCTTGAGGAGGATAAGCAATGCCAAATGTAAAAGAAATCACAAGAGAATCTTGGATTTTATCCACTTTCCCAGAATGGGGAACATGGCTCAATGAAGAAATTGAAGAAGAAGTTGTGCCAGAAGGTAACTTTGCTATGTGGTGGTTAGGGAATTGTGGTGTTTGGATTAAGACACCAGGTGGTGCTAATGTGGTCATGGATCTCTGGTCCAACCGCGGAAAATCAACCAAAAAGGTCAAAGACATGGTGCGTGGTCACCAAATGGCCAATATGGCTGGTGTCCGCAAATTGCAACCAAATCTCCGTGTGCAACCAATGGTGATTGACCCATTTGCGATTAACGAACTAGACTATTACCTTGTTTCTCATTTCCACAGCGACCATATTGACATCAATACTGCTGCAGCTATCGTCAACAATCCAAAATTAAATCATGTGAAGTTTGTCGGCCCCTACGAATGTAGCGAAATTTGGAAAAAATGGGGTGTCCCAGAAGAACGTATCATCGTGATTAAACCCGGCGAAAGTTTTGAGTTTAAAGATATTAAAGTATCGGCTGTGGAATCCTTTGACCGAACTTGCTTGGTCACACTTCCAGTTGATGGTGCGGATGCTCAAGACGGTGAGCTGAAAGGGCTTGCTGTAACTGACGAAGAAATGGCGCGTAAGGCAGTTAACTACGTCTTTGAAACACCGGGCGGTACGATTTATCATGGCGCAGATTCTCACTTCTCAAACTATTTTGCCAAACATGGAAAAGATTTCAATATTGATGTAGCGATTAACAACTACGGTGACAACCCAATCGGTATTCAAGACAAGATGACTTCGATTGATTTGCTTCGTATGGCTGAAAACCTTCGTGCCAAAGTTATTATTCCGGTTCATTATGATATCTGGTCTAACTTCATGGCTTCAACGGACGAGATTTTAGCCTTGTGGAAGATGCGCAAAGAGCGCCTCCAATATCAATTCCACCCATTCATCTGGGAAGTTGGTGGTAAATATACCTATCCGCAAGACAAAGACAGGATTGAATATCATCACCCACGTGGTTTTGATGATTGCTTCGAGCACGATTCGAATATTCAATTTAAGGCTTTACTATAAAAAATTAAGTGGGAATTATCCGTATACATTGCGATATGCGGATAATTTTCATATAATGATAGTGTAGAATAATTGCTACTGAAAGGGTAGTATTATAAAAGGAGAATTCAATGTCAAATTTATCTGTCAATGCCATTCGTTTCTTAGGAATTGATGCCATTGAAAAATCAAAATCTGGGCATCCAGGTGTTGTCATGGGCGCAGCACCGATGGCTTATGACTTGTTTACCAAGCAAATGCGTGTGAATCCAGAAGTACCAAATTGGGTCAATCGTGACCGTTTTATCTTGTCAGCAGGTCATGGGTCTATGTTGCTCTATGCACTTCTTCACTTGTCTGGTTTTCAAGATGTCACTATGGACGAAATCAAGAACTTCCGTCAATGGGGTTCTAAAACGCCTGGTCATCCAGAATTTGGACATACAGCTGGCGTAGATGCGACAACTGGACCCCTCGGCCAAGGAATTTCGATGGCAACTGGTTTTGCGCAAGCAGAACGTTTCCTAGCTGCTAAGTACAACCGTGAAGGCTATAATATCTTTGACCACTATACGTATGTCATCTGTGGTGACGGGGACTTAATGGAAGGTGTGTCTGCTGAAGCAGCTTCTTATGCTGGACTGCAAAAGCTAGATAAGCTCATCGTTCTCTATGATTCAAACGACATCAATTTGGACGGAGAAACGAAGGATTCCTTTACAGAAAGCGTTCGTGACCGTTACAATGCTTACGGTTGGCACACAGCTTTGGTTAAAGATGGAACAGACTTAGAAGCAATCAATGCGGCGATTGAAGCTGCAAAAGTTTCTGGCAAACCGTCATTGATTGAAGTCAAAACGGTGATTGGTTATGGCTCTCCAAATAAACAAGGGACAAATGCTGTTCATGGAGCGCCTCTTGGTGCAGAAGAAGCAGCAGCTACTCGCAAAGCTCTTGCTTGGGATTACGCACCATTCGAAATCCCTGAAGAAGTCTACGAAGATTATCGAGTTAATGTTGCAGAACGCGGCAAAGCTGCCTATGATGCTTGGGAAAAACTCGTTGAAGAATACAAACAAGCCTATCCTGACTTAGCTGATGAAGTTGCTGCCATTATTGCTGGAAAAGATCCAGTTGAGATCAAGCCAGAAGATTTCCCAGTAGTAGAAACAGGTTTCTCACAAGCTACTCGTAATTCTAGCCAAGATGCTTTAAATGCCGCAGCAAAAGTACTTCCAACATTCCTTGGTGGCTCTGCTGACCTAGCTCATTCTAATATGACTTATATCAAAGAAGACGGCTTGCAAGATGATGCTCACCGTCTTAACCGCAATATTCAATTTGGTGTGCGTGAATTTGCTATGGGTACTATTTTGAATGGTATGGCACTTCACGGGGGACTTCGTGTTTACGGTGGTACATTCTTTGTCTTCTCAGACTATGTTAAAGCAGCTGTTCGCTTGTCAGCTCTTCAAGGCTTACCTGTGACTTATGTCTTTACGCATGACTCAATCGCAGTTGGTGAGGATGGTCCAACTCATGAGCCGATTGAGCACTTAGCAGGTCTTCGTGCCATTCCAAACCTCAATGTTTTGCGTCCAGCAGATGCGCGTGAAACACAGGCGGCTTGGTACTTGGCACTCAAGAGTCAATCAACTCCAACAGCTTTGGTTCTCACACGTCAAAACTTGACTGTTGAAGCTGGAACTGACTTTGACAAGGTAGCAAAAGGAGCCTATGTCGTGTATGAGACAGCAGGTGACTTTGATACAATTCTTCTGGCATCTGGTTCTGAAGTCAACTTAGCTGTTGCAGCTGCAAAAGAGTTGGAAGCACAAGGAGAAAAGGTTCGCGTTGTCAGCGTACCGTCAACAGACATCTTTGATGTACAAGATGCTGCTTACAAAGAAGAAATTTTACCAAATGCAGTTCGTCGCCGTGTTGCTATCGAAATGGCTGCAACCCAGTCTTGGTACAAATATGTCGGACTTGACGGAGCTGTTATCGGTATTGACAAATTCGGTGCTTCTGCCCCAGCTGCTAAGGTAATGGAAGAATATGGCTTCACCGTTGCTCATGTCGTAGAAGTTGTGAAAAATTTGAAATAGTAACTATCAAGAAAAAAAACCGAGGCTTGCTTCGGTTTTTCTAACTAGAAGTGCTATAATGAAAATAGAAAACTCTATCTCGGAGGTGTGAAGATGACAAAGGAAAGTATGATTTATCAGTTATTGGATGAATTGAAAATTTCTTATGTTCGTCTGGATCATGAACCAATTTTTTCCGTTATTGAGGCGGCTGAAAAGGGAGTCGTCTTACCGGGGCAACAGGTCAAAAATCTCTTTTTGAAAAATAAAAAGGGACGTCAATTTTATTTGGTCATTTTGCGGGACGAAAAAACGGCAGATATCAAGCATTTGGCAGAAATCCTTGATGAAAAACGATTATCATTTGCCAATGATAAGGAGCTGGAGGAGCTTTTACAGGTAGAGCCAGGTGCGGTTACACCTTTTGGGTTGCTTTTTGATAAGGAAAAGAAAGTCCAGCTGATTGTGGACGAGGAGGTTGATCCGAACTTGACTGTGGGTTTTCATCCTTTTGTCAATACAACAACGCTCAATATCGCTTATGCGGACTTTTTACGCTTTTTGGAAAAAGCAGAGCATACTGTCAAAAGAATTCGCTGCTAGTCAGGCTTAAGGAGGAATCCTTTTAGAAATTTCAGCCCCTCCTTGTAAATTCTCTAGGAATCTGCTATAGTAGATAATATATGAAATCTAAAGGAGACTAAAATGGGTAACGGTTTTTCAATTTTAATCATGTTGGTTGTGATGATGGGCTTAATGTTCTTCATGCAACGTTCTCAAAAGAAACAAGCAGACAAACGGATGGAAAGCTTGAACAAACTACAAAAAGGATATGAAGTTATCACAATTGGTGGCTTGTATGGTACGGTTGATGAAGTTGATACTGAAAAGAAAACGGTTGTTCTTGATGTAGACGGTGTTTACTTGACATTTGAATTAACAGCTATCAAGACTGTATTACCTCTCACAGAGGGAATCACAGCAGTTGCTGGTGCAGACGGAAGTGTTGATATGTCAGAAGATACAGCTATTGAAGAAGAATAGTAGTGTTTTAAGCTAGAAAAAGGGATTGGAGTTTCTCCAGTTCTTTTATTTTTGTTTGAAAGGTTTCTTTTACAATTTATAAGAATAATTCTTTTTCTACTTTGACGTCGCCAATTAGCTGTTTTGATGCCAAAGCCTAACCAAGTAACAAATATTCCCTTAGCAGAATAGGAATTTTAAAAAGATAAAGCATTTAATTTTTATCGTAAAATAATGTGAAAAAGAAATTGGAGCCCAAAATTTCTATGTTTCGGCTTCTTTTTTATCTGAAATTTAGCATAAATCCCATTTTTAGAGGATTTATGATATAATGAAATGTAAAACTTTATTAGGAAAACAAGCAGATGTTTAGTTTTAAGAAAAAAGAAAAAATTGAAGTTCCGTTACAAATCCCAAAACATATCGGTATTATTATGGACGGGAATGGTCGTTGGGCTAAAAAGAGAATGCAGCCGCGCGTTTTCGGACACAAGTCTGGAATGGAAACTTTACAAAACGTTACCATTGCAGCTAAAGAGCTGGGGGTTCAAGTATTGACAGTCTACGCGTTCTCCACAGAAAATTGGTCGCGCCCTGAAAAAGAAGTCAGCTTTATCATGAACTTGCCGGTTGAATTTTACGACCGTTATGTGCCGGAGTTGCATAGAAATAACGTAAAAATTCAAATGATTGGAGATATAGAGCGGCTACCTAAGGCAACTTATGAGGCGCTTTGCAAAGCAGAAGAATTAACGCGGCTCAACACAGGCTTGATTCTGAATTTTGCCTTGAATTATGGTGGCCGTGCTGAGATTGTTCAGGCGGTTAAAATGATTGCTCAAGATGTGTTAGATGCCAAGTTCAGTCCGGGTGAGATTGATGAAGAGATGATTGCCAATTATCTACAAACCAGCAATCTACCTCGATTATTGCGCGATCCGGATTTGGTCATTCGAACGAGCGGAGAATTGCGTTTGAGTAATTTTTTGCCTTGGCAAAGTGCATATAGTGAGCTGTATTTTACAGATATTTTATGGCCGGATTTTGATGAGAAAGCTTTGAAAGCAGCTATTGAAGAATATAGTAAACGAAATCGTCGCTTTGGTGGTGTGTAGGAGAATTTATGGATAAGGATTTACAAAGACGTGTTATTTTTGGCGGAGTGGCACTTGCTATCTTCATTCCAGTTTTGATGATAGGAGGGGCGCTTCTGCAAATTGGAATGGGGCTTCTAGCCATGCTGGGTGTTCATGAATTGCTGCAAATGAAAGGGCTGAGAAGTACCACGCTAGAAGGTGTCTTAGCCATGTTGGCAGGTTTTGTGTTGACGATTCCACTCGAAAACTATTTGAAATTTTTGCCGATAGACGGAAATGTTGTGGCCTATAGTTTAGTTGTTTTTCTTCTATTAGGCTCAACTGTTCTAGGGAAAAATTACAGTTTTGAAGATGCGGCTTATCCAATCGCTGCGAGTTTTTACGTGGGGATTGGCTTCAATGCTTTGCTAGATGCACGAGTGGCTGGTTTTGACAAAGTGCTCTTAGCCTTGTTTATCGTCTGGGCAACGGATAGCGGAGCTTACTTGATCGGACGGAGATATGGCGTACGTCGCTTGGCTCCTCATGTTTCTCCAAATAAAACTATTGAGGGCAGTCTAGGGGGCATTGCTTCAGCAGTCCTTGTAACATTTGTTTTCATGTTGATTGATAGAAACGTTGCCGCACCTCATCATATGTTTGTCATGCTTCTTTTCACAGTATTCTTTAGTATTGCAGGACAGTTTGGAGACTTGGTAGAAAGTGCGATTAAGCGCCATTTTGGAGTCAAAGATTCTGGTAAATTTATACCCGGACATGGTGGTGTGTTAGATCGTTTTGACAGCATGCTGTTTGTCTTTCCCTTGATGCATTTCTTTGGATTGTTCTAATGAGAAGGATAAAATGAAGTAGGACAGACTAACGTGATTGTTTTATAGTCACTCACAGAAAAATGAAATCTGAGAAGATGACGTAAAGAATCAATATTTCGCAAGAAATTGATTTTGTCATTTTACTTTATGCAGTTGACTAGGGGTTGGTCGTCATCCCTTGCGTAGCAAGGGATTAGAACTGCCACTCAGCAGTGATTGATTGGCACTAAAGGACCTAATCAATTGTGCATGGGAACTCTAAATTGACTAAAGTTAACAGAGTTTCTCACCACTGCGTTTTGTAGTAAAAATAATATATTGTAAGAGTCTGGGGAACGTTCATCCCAGCCTCTTTGTGAATGAACTTTATAAGGAAATCTTAAGCCGAGTGAAGTATTCTTGATTTGCTGTGTGCAATTCAGTAAGATGATCATGTCAGAAAGTAGAAAGGTTGGTGTAATGCAGTCAGGTATTATAGGAATTATCACCTTTATCATTGTTTTTGGAATTATTGTGGTCGTTCATGAGTTTGGACATTTCTATTTTGCGAAAAAATCGGGTATTTTGGTGCGGGAGTTTGCTATCGGAATGGGCCCGAAAATTTTTGCTCATATCGGAAAAGACGGTACGGCGTATACCATTCGGATGTTACCGCTGGGTGGCTATGTTCGTATGGCTGGTTGGGGCGAAGATTCGACCGAGATTAAAACCGGAACACCTGCTAGTTTGACTTTAAATGAAGCAGGTAAGGTCGTCCGAATCAATCTTTCGGGCAAGAAAATTGATCAAACCGCTCTGCCGATGAATGTGACGGGCTTTGATTTAGAAGACAAGCTGGGAATCACTGGTTTGGTATTAGATGAACAAAAGACCTATGCAGTTGACCATGATGCAACAATTGTAGAAGAAGACGGTACAGAGGTTCGGATTGCTCCGCTTGATGTGCAGTATCAAAATGCTAGTTTAGGCGGGCGCCTCATTACCAACTTTGCAGGACCAATGAATAATTTCATTTTAGGGATTGTAGCTTTTCTGCTGTTGATTTTTATGCAGGGTGGCGTTGCCAATCCCAATACAAATCACATTCGCGTTTTACAGGGCGGTGCCTTGGCTCAGGCCGGTGTAAAAAATAATGACCAGATTTTAAAAGTTGGTCAAGCCGAAATTAAGAATTGGTCGGATTTGACCCAGGCTGTTCAGTCTGAAACAAAAAATAGTAAAGGGCAATCAGAACTAAATGTGACGGTTAAAAGTGGAACTAAAGTTCAAGAGCTGACAGTTAAGCCTAAAAAAGAGCAAGGCAGATATTTATTAGGAGTGATGCCGGGCTTGAAATCAGATTTTCTGTCTATGATTGCGGGCGGATTTAGCATGGCTTGGAACGCTAGTTTCCGCATCTTTGGCGCTTTAAAAAATTTAATTTTCCACCCAGACATCAATAAACTAGGCGGACCTGTGGCGATTTACAAAGCTAGTAGTGACGCTGCTAAAGGTGGAATTGAAAGTGTTATCGCTCTCTTAGCTATGCTCTCTCTGAATATTGGTATTTTTAATCTCATTCCTATCCCAGCGCTTGACGGTGGAAAGATTGTGCTCAATCTTCTTGAAGCCATTCGTCGCAAGCCATTAAAGCAGGAAACAGAAACCTATGTTACTTTAGCAGGTGTCGCCATTATGGTGGTGTTGCTGATTGCGGTGACCTGGAATGATATTATGAGAACCTTCTTTTAAAAGGTGAATTCTAAATAATAAATAAAAGGAAGAATTTATGAAACAAAGTAAAATGTTAATCCCAACACTACGTGAAATGCCTAGTGATGCACAAGTCATCAGTCATGCACTTATGCTGCGTGCGGGCTATGTCCGCCAAATTTCAGCAGGTGTTTACTCTTACTTACCATTGGCTAATCGCGTGATCGAAAAAGCAAAGAAAATCATGCGAGAAGAATTTGAAAAAATCGGTGCGGTCGAAATGTTAGCTCCAGCCCTCCTTAGTGCCGACCTTTGGCGTGAATCAGGCCGTTACGATACCTATGGTGAAGATCTCTATAAGTTAAAAAATCGCGAAGGTTCAGATTTTATCTTGGGGCCCACTCATGAAGAAACATTCACCGCAATTATACGGGATTCTGTAAAATCTTATAAGCAATTACCGCTCAATCTTTATCAGATTCAGGCTAAATACCGTGATGAAAAGCGTCCTCGCAATGGCTTATTGCGGACACGTGAGTTTATCATGAAAGACGGTTATAGCTTCCATGCCAATTATGATAGCCTAGATGTGACTTACGATGAGTATAAGACTGCCTACGAGAATATTTTTACCCGAAGTGAGGTTGATTTCAAAGGGATTATCGGTGACGGTGGTGCTATGGGTGGAAAGGATAGCCAAGAATTTATGGCCATTACACCTGACCGTACCGACCTTACGCGCTGGGTTGTTCTAGATAAGTCAGTCACTAGTTTTGATGAAATTCCGACAGATGTACAAGAAGCGATAAAAGAAGAATTGACGAGCTGGTTGGTGTCTGGTGAAGATACTGTTGTTTATTCGAGTGAGTCAGGATATGCTGCAAACCTTGAAATGGCAACAAATGAATACAAACCAAGTAATCGTGTCGTGGCAGAAGAGGAATTGATTCGTGTAGAAACCCCAGATTGCAAGTCAATTGATGAAGTCGCTGCTTTTCTTCATGTTGATGAAAGTCAAATAATCAAAACCTTAGTTTACATTGCTGACGAAAAGCCTATCGTGGCTTTGCTTGTCGGAAATGATCAACTGAATGAAGTGAAGTTGAAAAATTATCTAGGTGCTGATTTCTTTGAACCGGCAAGCGAAGAAGAAGTTCGTGAACTGTTTGGAGCAAACTTTGGATCTCTTGGACCCGTTCATCTTCCAGAAGATGTTCAAATCATCGCAGACCGCAAGGTAGAAGACATCCGCAATGCAGTCGCTGGTGCGAATGAAGACGGTTATCATTTGACAGGTGTCAATCCAGGGCGAGACTTCACAGCAGAATATGTAGATATTCGCGAGGTGCGTGAAGGAGAAGTTTCACCAGACGGACAAGGCGTTTTGAAATTTGCACGCGGCATTGAAATTGGACATATCTTTAAATTAGGAACTCGTTATTCAGAAAGCATGAATGCGACGGTTTTAGATGAAAATGGTCGTGCAGTTCCTGTCGTAATGGGCTGCTATGGTATTGGTGTTAGTCGTCTCTTATCAGCTGTTATGGAGCAACATGCACGTCTCTTTGTCAATAAAACGCCAAAAGGAGACTATCGCTATGCTTGGGGGATCAATTTTCCAAAAGAATTGGCACCGTTTGATGTGCATCTAATCCCTGTAAATGTCAAAGACGAGGAAGCTCTTGCCTTGACAGAACAACTAGAAGCAGAGCTGGTCAAAGCTGGCTACGAAGTTTTGACAGATGACCGTAACGAACGTGCTGGTGTGAAATTCAGTGACAGTGACTTGATTGGTTTACCGATTCGTGTGACTGTTGGGAAAAAAGCAGCTGACCGCATCGTTGAAGTCAAAATCAAAGCGACAGGTGATACCATTGAAGTTCATGTTGACAATCTTCTTGAAACACTTGCAATCTTAACGAAGAAAGACAAATAAATAGGTCTGAAACAAGAACTAAATTATCATTCAAAAACAGACAAAATCTTAATTGAAGATAATCCAAAAGAGATTTTGTCTGTTTTTTTGAGTTGTCACTTTACGTCGACTTGTTGGTGTGGGACAAAGAACGACTGTTAAGGGAAATGTGTTTTATTTTTCTTTCATTTTTTACTATTTGAAGATAAAAAATAACTTTTTAGGGCATCTTCCGAGGAAATCTTTGGAATATTTTATACTAAAAAGGTAGAAAAAGGAGTTGAAATGAGAAAGATAAAAAATATTCTTCAAATGAGTTTGCTAATCGTTCTGACACAGATTACCTTGGTACTGCTAACGACGCCGTTGTCCAAAACATTGACCTTTCAGCAGTCAAGTTTTGTATTTTTGTTCATTCTATTTTCTTGTGGCTTGCTTTATTTTCGCTATTTTTCCAGAGAATTAACAGATTTTAAATCAGAGATCTTAACGGCTCGTTATTGGCCTCTCCTGCGATTATCTTATCTCATGATAGTATTTATCAATGCGATAGGAGTTTATCTGATGATTTTAGAAGGGACGGCTGCTGTTTCAGAAAGTCAACAATTATTTATGAGTCTGTTCATCCACTCCTCTCTTTTCTTATTAGGTGTTGATATAGTAGCTCTCGTGCCTGAGGTGCGGTCATTCATTATTCATTTTTTTGTGTCAAAAGGTCAAGCACGAACGAGTTTTGTGATAGGGAGTTTGTTGTTTATCCTTTTACGAAATCCAGCTGATTTAACTTGTTTTATTGTTTATACAGGTTTAAGGAGTTTACTTTCTTTCTTGATTTCCAAGCCAACTCTTCGTTTGGAATTTTCCATTTTCAGTCATTTGGTGCGCAATAGCTTTTCTCTTCTTTTCTTGATTATTTTTTGGTAAATTGTTTTGTAGAAATCCCACTTCTATGATAAAATGAGAGCATTATAGATTGGATGAGAAGAGCAATGATACAAAAAGAAAAACAGTTAGAATGGTTGCAGCAGCACCAAACAGAAGAGCCACATTTGGGCTTAGAAAGAGTGCGACGACTATTATCGCTGCGAGGCAATCCTCATTTACAAATATCAGTCATTCATGTGGCAGGTACCAATGGAAAAGGCTCAACGATTGCACATTTACGTCAGCTATTGCAAGCAAAGAAACTGCGTGTAGGAACGTTTACATCGCCTTATCTTCTTAACTATAATGAGCAAATTGCAATCAATGGTTTGCCTATTTCAGGCGAAGACTTTTATTCTTTGTTGCAATCTTATCAAGAGTTATTAAAAAAGCAGGCAGATGATACGATATTGCAGGAAATAACAGAGTTTGAGATTATTACGGCATTGGCTTATGATTATTTCTGCCAGCAAGAGGTAGATGTGGTCATAATGGAAGTAGGTCTGGGTGGTTTATTGGACAGTACCAATGTGTGTCAACCGGATTTGACAGCTATTACGACAATCGGACTAGATCACACAGCTATTTTAGGTACGACATTAGAAGACATTGCCAAGCAAAAAGCGGGGATTATCAAGCAAGGTGTGCCGGTAGTGACAGGGAAGATTTCTTCAGAAGCACTGGCAGTTATTCACACTATTGCTCAGCAATGTCAGGCACTCCACATACGATATAAGAAAGATTATCAGGTGGAGTCTGTGCAAGGCTTAGAAGAGGGAGAAAAATTTCGTTTTTCAAATGCCTTTCGACGAGAAGAGGACTATCAAACTGTTCTTTTGGGCGTTCATCAGGTTGAGAATGCGGGACTGGCAATTGAACTGTGTGATCAATATTGCAGCTTGAAAGGTTTACCATTGTTGAGTGAAAATGAGGTGCGACGGGCATTGAAACGAACGTATTGGCCTGCTCGCTTGGAGAAAATTTCAAAAGCACCCTTGATCTTGCTGGACGGGGCGCACAATCCTCATGCACTGAAAGCTCTGCTTGCTTCCCTAGAAAGCCATTTTCCAGATTATCAAAAAACGATTTTATTTACATGTATTCAAACTAAGGCGTTGGATGAAATGCTTGCTTTACTAAAAATGGTTCCCACATCTCGCGTACTTTTGACAACTTTTGAGGATTCACGGAGTTTTTCAACAGGAGAAATGCAATGTTTGGCAAAGCGAGAAAAGTTAGCATATGTAGAGTGGTTGCCTTATTTGGAGCAATACAAAAAAGCCAAGCATGGAGAGAAAGAGCTGCTGCTTATCACAGGCTCTCTCTATTTCCTTGCAGAAGTTAGAAAATATCTAATGAGCGATAGGTAAAAGGAGGTTTTCTAAATAGTTAAAATGTGATAGAATGAAAGAGCAATTTGTTTGCACAGAGTAAGTGGTCTGCGTTAAGTGTGTATGGATGGGATGTTGCCATACAACGAAACATTTGTGCGGTAGGCCATTGCATCCGCTGTCATTTTGACGGCTCCCGAAAGAAAAGGAGCGAATATGAAAAAAAACTCGCCAAAGTTATCGGTGCAACTATTGGTTGCCCTCGCAATGATTGTGGCTCTTTGTTTTGTCTTAGAGAAGTTTTCAATCTTTGTCATCCCTCGTTTGCTGAAGCTGAGTCCAGCTTTTATCGGTTATACCCTTATGGGAAGTGTCGCTGGTCCGGTTTTATCTGGTCTGGTTTCTGCCGTATATGATATGCTTTCCTTTTTCTTTTTGAGTCAGGGACAACCATTCATTATCTGGTTTACATTGATTGAAGCCTTGCAAGGTATTCTCTATGGTTATTTCTTTTATGGCAAAGAATTACGATTTGAACGGAAGAAAGACTGGCTTTGGGTGACGCTAGCAACTATCGCTGTTATGGGAGTGGGGACCTTTACTTTAACGCCCTTAGCTCTCCATTTACAATATGGAGTACCCTTTGTTGCACTATACGCTACTCGGGCATGGTCTGTTTTTGAAATTCCTTTACGAGTAGTTGTGACAATGCTCATTGTTCCACAGTTGCAACGAATCCCCGAATTACGTAAGTTAATGGGATTAAACAATAAGTAAAAAAATGAGAGCAGAAAAAGGCTGAGACATCACTGTCCACAGCCTTTTCAAATATGCACTTTTTAATAGTTTTTAATCAAATCAACAGTTGAGCGATCCAACTTCTTAACCAGAGCTTGTAAGAAAGCTTGAGCTTGGAGGAAGTCGTCCATTGCATAGAGCGTTTGATGAGAATGAATATAGCGTGCACAGACACCGATAGTAGTTGAAGGTACGCCACCATTTTTCAGATGTGCTGCACCTGCATCAGTTCCACCTTTGCCACAGTAGTATTGATACTTGATGCCTGCTTCTTCTGCCGTTGTCAAAAGGAAATCTTTCATATTTGGCAACATGAGGTGACCTGGGTCAAAGAAACGAATCAGAGTCCCTTCTCCGATAGCTCCTTGATCTCCGTAAATGTCGCCAGCAGGCGAACAGTCTACTGCAAAGAAAACTTCTGGGTCAAACTTAGTCGTTGAAACATGGGCTCCACGCAAGCCGACTTCTTCTTGGACATTGGCTCCAACATAGAGTTCATTGCCAAGTTTTTGTCTAGCTAGAGCTTGAACCAGTTCACTCACCATGAGGACACCGTAACGATTGTCCCAAGCTTTTGAGATAACGTTCTTCCCATTAGCTGTGAGAATAGCAGAGCTGTCTGGTACAATCGTATCGCCTGGACGAATGCTGTAGCTTTCAGCTTCTGCTTTATCAGCAAATCCACCGTCAAAAACAATATCTTCAATCCTTGGTAGACTTGGTCCACCTGTTCCACGAGTCAAATGTGGAGGAACGGATCCTGAAATGACAGGAATTGCAACTCCAGAGCTAGTAAAAAGTTTAAAGCGTTGGCTGCTAACGACGAGTGGATTCCAGCCACCAATTTGCACCACACGAAAAGTTCCGTCGGGTTTGATTTCACTCACCATGAAGCCAACTTCATCCATGTGGGCAGCTACTAAGACACGCGGTGCATCAACAGTCTCTGAATGTTTTACTCCGAAAATGCCTCCTAAGCCGTCTGTTACGACTTCGTCCACATGAGGAGTCATTTTTTTACGCAAATAATTGCGAACAGGCGCTTCATGCCCTGAAACGGCAGCAATTTCTGTTACTTCTTTGATTTTTGAAAATAATTCTGACATCTTTAACCTTCTTTCTGTTCTTATTTTATCATTTTCTATCATAGTTGGGTAGCATTCAAAGATAAAAAACAGTAGTGTTTCGATTTGTCCCAATTTATCTTTTGTGTTAAAATATTGTCATGAAAGCTAAAAAGATTCTATTAACAACGGCTGCACTTGCAGGAGTAGGGATTGCAGCTTATGCGACTAAAAAAACGTTGGACGAACGAAAAGAAGCTGAGCAGCGTGAGCAATTAGTTGCTGAAATTCGGGAAAGTTTGTCTGAATGGGGTCCGATTGCCACATTGTATGTGCAATTATACAAGTCAGACGAACACCGATTGGTTGGTGGTGTAGTATATGAAGATGATCGCCATATTTCATTTGTGTATGAAAATGGTGAATTGACCTATGAGGAAGAACAATGATTATTCCAGCAAATATAGAAGAATTGGCATCATTTGTGAAACGCGAAGGAAAGACTGTGTTCTTTTTCACAGCCGAGTGGTGTGGAGACTGTCGTTTTATTAAACCTTTTTTGCCTGAGATTGAAGCAGAGAATCCTGATTTTACCTTTGTTGAGGTCAATCGTGACGATTATATGGAAGTTGCCAAAAAGTGGGATGTGTATGGTATTCCTAGCCTAGTAGTCCTAGAAAATGGACAAGAAATTGGCCGTTTTGTTAATCGCGAGCGAAAAACGCAGACGCAAATCAATGAATTTTTAGCCCAATTAAACTGAAGATATAGGAGAAATAATGATTTTTACATATAATAAAGAGCATGTGGGTGACGTGCTAATGGTGATTGTTGCAGACGATCAAGCTGCTAAGTTAGCTGCTGAACGCAAGGGCAACGTAGCGCGTGTTTATCGTTTGGACAATGGAGAAACGGTTGCTTGGAATATTTTTCAGATTTCTAATCTTGTTAATATTACCGAACGCGGTCAAGTCTTTTTGACAGATGAAGAAATTTCAATTCTGAATCAAGAATTGAGCCAAGCAGGTTTTGAACCAGAATTGGTTAATGACCTTGATCCGAAATTTGTGGTTGGTGAAATTATGGAAATGGTAGCCCATCCAGATAGTGACCACCTTAATATTTGTCAAGTAAAAATAGCAGCAGATAAAGTGGTTCAAATCGTAGCAGGTGCGCCTAATGCTAAAGTAGGTCTCAAGACGATTGTGGCGCTTCCGGGTGCTATGATGCCAAAAGGAAACTTGATTTTCCCTGGTGAGTTGCGTGGAGAAAAGAGTTTTGGCATGATGTGTAGTCCTCGCGAATTGCAGCTGCCAAACGCTCCGCAAAAACGTGGGATTATTGAATTAGCAAGTTCGGAAGTAGTAGGAACAGCCTTTGATCCAACTAAGCATTGGCAAGAGTAAAATAGAAATTAAGTTTTAATCGTGAATTTTCACGATTTTTTTCTTTTCTCTTACGAATAAATAGTTAGGAGGAAAACAAAATGTATAATAAAGTAATTTTAATCGGTCGCTTGGTGAATACACCAGAGTTAAACAAAACAGCTAATGATAAATCTGTGGCGCGTGCAACACTTGCGGTCAATCGTCGCTACAAAGGACAAAATGGTGAACGAGAAGCAGACTTCGTCAATGTCGTTGTTTGGGGCAAGTTAGCCGAAACATTGGCAAGTTATGCAAGTAAAGGCAGCTTGATTTCACTAGACGGCGAACTTCGCACTCGCCGCTATGAGAAGGACGGAGTGACGCATTATGTCACAGAAGTGCTTTGCAATGGTTTCCAGCTATTAGAAAGCCGTGCACAGCGAGCTCTTCGTGAGAATAATGCAGGTGCAGACTTGGCAGATTTGCTTCTGGAAGAAGAGGAATTGCCATTTTAATAAAGATAAGCTAGGCTGGACAACATCCAGTCTATTTGTCTCTAGTCAGCGAAAAAATTAGCATTTTATGCTTTCAATGATGTATGAATAATATGGGGAAGATAGAAGTCAACAGTCTGAGAATTGCATTTAGTTTTAACTTGAGTTTAAAAACAAGGAAGTTAGGGGGATTTTTCAAGTTTTTTACACTTCTTTTTCTTGGCGAGGTTTTGCTTTTTTGTATAAATATAATATAATAAACCTAGATAAAACAGAGTCTTCTGTTTAAGACTGATGTTGATAAGGAGAAAAAATGGGAGCAGGTAAAGGACAAAAGCAATATCGCTATTATCGTAAATATCTATTATTTTTTCTGTTTGTCCTTGTATTGGCTGGCTTAGTTTTCCTCTATGTAAAAGGGAATTCATCAGATAGCAAGCAGGTCAAGATAGGAGCGACCTATATGACGATGAACAATGATTTTTATAAAACCTTAAATGCTGAAATTGAGAAAAAAACCAATCAACAAGGAAGTCGGCTTTATGTGCGAGACCCAGAATTAGACGAAGACAAGCAAAGCCAACAGATTGATTATTTTATTCAAGAAAGAGTAAATGTGATTGTTATAAACCCAGTTAAGAGTGACAGTCCAAAGATTCTGACTTCTTTAAATAAAGCCAGAAAAGCGGGAATCAAGATTATTGTCGTGGATGCACCTGTTAGCAAAGATGCTAAAGTTGATACTACTATTGTGTCAGACAATTATCAAGCCGGTGTGCTGATAGCTAAAGACATGATGAAACGTTTGTCAAGTGCGAATATCTTACTGTTGGAACATCATAACGCTGTGTCTGCGATGGATCGGATTCAAGGATTTTTAGATACGATTAAAGGGCATCCTGCTTATCAGGTGGTTTCTGAGCGGGAAACATTGGGGCAAACGGAAGAAAGTATGCCTCAAGTAAAAAAAGCATTGAACGAAGGAATGCAATTTAACGTCGTGATGTCTTTAAATGATCGTGCTGCTATCGGAGCTCTCGCGGCTATAAAAGATCAAGGTGTGACAGATAAGATCGCAATTTATGGCGTAGATGGCTCGCCTGATATTAAGAATTTCCTTGCCAACACCAATGATATTCAAGGAACGGTTGCTCAGTCTCCGATTCAAATGGGCAGAAAGGTGACAGAAGTGATTGAGCGCATGATGAAGCATCAAGCTTACAAAGAGGAATATCTCATTCCTGTTCATTTGGTGAATAAAGATAATATCGGGCAATATACAATTACAGGGTGGCAATAATGAGACGAAATAAAAGTATTTTTTATAGCAAAATTGCTTTAATGGTCATCAATTTTATTGCCATTGTTTATAATGCCTCTATTTATCTTTTTGCGACGAATTACGTAGTGGCAAAAGGCTATGCTCATTCACTGCTAGGACGTTTGGATGCTATCCCAGGCTCGCCGAGCTTTAGTTTTTGGATGTCGATTGCCTTTTATGTTTGCTTATTGTTGGTTTTTTATTACCGTGAGAAGCATCCAAATCAGCTATCTGTTTATGATAAAGTAACTATTATTGAGATTTTGCTGATGTTGGTTATTTTTGCTGTCTTGCATTCTTCTTATAATGGTCTGATTCTATTGGTTTTTGCAGATATTTTTTACGGTTCTAAGGAATTTAACACCTCCAAAGATCGGAAATATTGGTTTTCTTTTATCGTTTTGAGCTTTAGTATGTTGCTCTTGTCCAACTATGACTTGATGTCGCTTTTTGTTAAATTGCCTTCGTTAGATACTTATATTCGTTTTTGTCCAGAATCTATTCGCATGGCACTCCTTTTTGGAAAGAATTTTCTCTTTTCACTAAATCTGGTTGTCTTTATGATTTCTTTGCTATTCTATATTTTATCTGCAATGACCGAAAAGCACCATATTGAAGAAGAGCTGCGGATGGCAGCGCAAGCCAATCGTGAGTTAAATAGTTATTTAGCCTTATCTGAAAAAATTGCGGAAGACCGTGAAAGAAAGCGGATTGCCAGAGAAATCCATGATACATTAGGGCATGCTTTGACAGGAATTTCAGCTGGGATTGATGCGGTTAAGGTTTTGGTGGATATTGACAAAAATCGTGCTAAGGAGCAGTTAGAAAATGTTTCTGTGGTTGTGCGAGACGGTATCCGTGATGTGCGAGGCTCGCTCAATAAAATGCGTCCCGGCGCTCTAGAAAACAATAGTTTAAAAGAAGCATTGCTCAAAATTATTCGAGAATATGAAGCCATTTCCAATTTAGAAATTAATTTTCTCTATGAATGGGACACGATTGATTTGGATGTTGCAAAAGAAGATATTGTCTTTCGGGTGATTCAAGAGTCCATTACCAATTCGGTACGGCATGGACATGCCAAGACGATTTGGATTGAATTATTGGAAAAAGAAAATTATATCATGACCATACAAGACGATGGGGTCGGCTTTGATGAGCTTCACTATGGTTTCGGTCTCAAACAAATGCAGGAGCGTTTGGCGATTATTGGTGGGAATGTTCATTTTGAAAATCGCAACGGTTTCTATACCTATATTGAAATTCCGAAAATAGGAGGAAAGAATGATTAAAGTTTTAATTGCAGATGATCAAGCCTTGATTCGTGAGTCTTTACAAATTATTTTATCGGCTCATTCAGATATTGAAGTGGTGGGAACAGTCGGTGACGGCAAGGAAGTGCTCGAAAAACTTCACCATATACATCCAGATGTGATTTTGATGGACATTCGAATGCCTGTTATGGATGGCGTTCTCTGTACAAAGGCGGTCAAAGAACAATATCCAGATATCAAAATTATCATTCTAACAACTTTCGATGATGATGATTTCATCTTTTCGGCATTGAAATATGGCGCTTCTGGTTACATTTTAAAAGGAGTTTCTACTGAAGAATTGCACCAAGCCATTCAAACGGTTTACAAAGGTGGTGCTATGATTAACCCTAACATTGCTACCAAAGTGTTTAAAATCTTTTCACAAATGGCACAGTCCAATTTTGCTATTTCTGTTGCCGAAGAAAATGTGGAAGACATGAGTCAGACTGAGTGGAAGATTATCCAACAAATTGGTTTTGGAGTTTCAAACAAGGAAATTGCAGCGAAGTTGTTCTTGTCTGAAGGGACAGTGCGGAATTACTTGTCAGGCATTCTGGCGAAATTAAATTTGCGAGATCGCACGCAATTAGCTATTTGGGCTGTGCAGACAGGTGTTACCCAACGTGATTTTAGTAAGGACAATGACAAATGAAGTGGCGGATGAGGTATTTGACGATGTTCGTCTCGGCTCTCCTTTTAGTGACCCTTAGCTTTGTTTTATGGACTTCCAATCAAAAAAAGATTTTGCGAATTGGAGTGTATGCAGGCAGCAGCTGGGACGTTCCGAATAGTCGTGAGAATAGAGTATTAGACAATATTATCCGCCAATTTGAAAAGTCACATCCCAATGTCAAAGTCGTCTATGAGAGCGGCATTCCTAAAAAGGACTATGACAATTGGCTAGCAGAAAAGATTCTAAAAGGTGAACAACTAGATGTGTTTATGGTGCCTGAAAATGATTTTTCTATGTTAGCGACTTCTGGGGCTTTTAAATCCTTGGATTCTTTGATTAGTAAGAAAGAGGCTGCAGCTTACTATCCAGTTGCTTATCAAGCTGGGCAATATCAGGGACACAGTTATGCTTTACCGATTGAAAGCAATCCTATCATGATGTGTGTCAATAAGGATTTGCTGGAAAAAGAAGGCATTTCGATTCCTAATTCCAATTGGACTTTAGAAGACTTATATGCAATTTGTCAAAAAGTCACAAAGGATACAAATGGTGATGGTTTGATTGACCAGTATGGCATTACGGATTATACTTGGAAACAGGCTCTGGTAGCTTATAATGGGCATTTGAGAAATCAAAGTGGTGTCAATGTTGATAGTGTGGAAATGCATCAAGCACTCTCCTTTATCAGTAAATTGGATTCATTAAATCAACGGTACAAGGTAACGTCAAATGATTTTGATGAAGGTAAGGTAGCCTTTTATCCCATGAGTTTGGCTCAATATCGAACCTATAAACCCTATCCCTATCATGTGGCAAAATATTCTAGATTTTCTTGGACCTGTATTCCTATGCCAGCCGCTAAAGCGGGCATTCCTGCAACACAAGTGAAAACGTCTCTTTTTGCTATGTCTTCAAAGACAAAACAGGATAAATTAGCTTGGGAGTTTATGAAATTGCTGTGTCAAAATCAAAAAAATCAGCAAGAACTATTTGCAAAATCACAAGGGACCTCTGTCTTGACATCAGTTGTCAAAAGCAGTCAGACGAAAAAGATTTTACAGGCAGATGATTTTGGGTTGGATTCGCTGACATCGCAACGACTGGATCATATGATGAAGCATTCGGTGTTAGATATTAGCAGAGACTTAGATTATCATTCTTTGGAACGACTGGATTATTTACTAGGAAATGCTCTCAAAAACAATGAAATAGACAGTATCTTACCAAGTATTCAAAGGGAAATGGAAGAAACAGGCAAATAGAGATTTAACGAAGAATAAATATCAAAATAGTCAGATGAGAGATTTAGCTCAAAGCTGGCTATTTTTCTTTTTGAAAAACTATATGACATTTGTCATATTTTAACTAACAAATGTCATCTTTACAAAGTGACATTTGACAATGTGAAACCGGTTCCATATTTAGTAAAATAAAGACAGAAATGAAGGAGGAAAGAACATGAAATATCTAGTACTAGTCAGTCATGGTGGACTAGCAGAAGGTGTGCAAAGCTCATTGAAGATGTTTGCTGGTGATAAGACCGACCAAGTCATTGCAGTAGGTCTAAAAGAAGGCAAATCCGTTGATGATTTCGCTCTTGACTTTCGTCAAGCATTAGCAAATCTGGGAACAGAAGATACGGTTTTGGTGTTGGCAGACATTGTCGGAGGAAGCCCTTTGACGACAGCTTGCAACGTTTTGTCAGAACTTGGTAAGTTAAACACGGCAGTCGTACTTGGTGGTCTCAATTTGACAATGGCACTCACAGGCTTAGTAATGAAAGATATGTTGGAAGGAAAAGACTTGGCACAAGCCATTCTCTCAGAAGCATCTGCAGCTCTGCAAGAATTTGATGTGACTGCTAGTGATGAAGATGACGAAGATGACATTTAAGAAGAAATAAAAGGAGATTTATCATGACAATTTCATTTGTACGTATTGATGACCGTATGATTCACGGTCAAACAGTAACTCGTTGGGCAAAAGAATATCCTTGTGACGGCTTAGTTGCTGTCAATAATGCTGCAGCAGGAAATGCAGTTTTGAAACAAGCCTACAAAGCAGCTTCTGATAAAAAAACATTCGTTTGGACAAAAGAAGCATGGAAAGAAAAATCACAAAAGGTATTGGATTCCGATAGTCGCTATTTCTTGATTACTAAAAATCCAATTGACATGAAAGAAATACTAGTTGATCAAGGTTTTGTGCCTGGCGATATCAAAGAAATTATTGTTGGTCCAGCCAATGACCGTCCAGGAGCTATTAAATTAGGAAATAACCAATCCATCACACAAGAGGAAGCGGAAGCGCTTGAAGCGATTCAAAAAGCTGGCTATAAAGTGAAATTCCAACTCTTGCCAGATGTGTCTATTGGCTACTGGGACGATTTCAAATCTAAATTTGGTTTTTAAAAAAATATAATAAGCATTAAGGAGGCTTTATTATGACAATTTCGTGGTTTCAAGCCGCTTTACTAGGGTTATTTGCCTGTCTGTCATCTATGCCTGGTTTAGGTGGTACTTCCATTGGTAACTATACTCTTGGACGCCCACTTGTAGGTGGCTTAGTTTCAGGACTGATCCTAGGAGATGTGAAATTAGGTATCATCTGTGGGGTTGCAATGCAGCTCGTTTATATCGCTTTGGTAACACCTGGTGGTACGGTTTCGGCTGACGTTCGTGCGGTTTCTTATATTGGAATTCCGTTGGCAATGGTAGCTATTCAATCGCAAGGACTATCACTTGACTCTGCAGACGCTGCTAACTTGGCTAAATCAATGGGAACACTCGTTGGTACAGTTGGTACAGTTCTTTTCTATGGTACAGCTACCATGAACTTGCTTTGGCAACATATTGGTTGGAAAGCTGTTGAAAAAGGTGAATTTAAACGCCTGTATATGGTAGACTGGGGCTTTCCTTGGATTTCACACTTGGTATTCTCATTCTTGCCAACCCTCATTATGTGTAAATTAGGTGCAGATGCAGTTACGGCTTTAAAAACGGCACTTCCATTGGACGGTATTCCAATGAAAACCCTCTTCACAGTTGGTTCTCTCCTTCCATGTGTCGGAATTGCAATCCTCTTGAAACAAATTGTTGAAAAAGCTGTCGATTTCATTCCATTCTTTGTTGGATTTACATTAGCAGCTTCACTAGGACTTAACCTTGTATCTTGTGCAGTGATTTCATTGATTTTCGCAGTATTATTCTATGAAATTCAAATGGCTAAAAATGTAAGAGCACAAGCAGCCGCAAGTGCAAGTTTTGATGATGACGACGATGAGGAGGATATTTAAAATGGTTAAATTAACGAAAAAAACATTAGGAAAATCTTTCCATCATTGGTATTATGGGAACTTAACTTGCTTCTCACAAGAACATATGCAAACATTTGGTTACCTAGCTTCAATGCTGCCAATCGTGGAAGAATTATATCCTAAAAAAGAAGACCAAGCCAAAGCAATGCACACTTACACTGCATTCTTCAACACAGAACCTCAATTAGGTGCTTTGATTGTAGGGATTACAGCTGGTCTAGAAGAAGCGCGTGCTAATGGTGCTGATGGAGTAGATGACGAAACAATCAACGGTCTTCGTGCTGGTCTGATGGGACCTGTTGCAGGGATTGGTGATTCACTGATTGTTGGTACCTTGATTCCGATTATACTAGGTATTGCTCTTGGTTTGTCAAATGGTGGTTCGCCACTTGGTGCCATTTTCTATATCGTTGTTTGGAACTTGCTCGCTTACTTTGGTATGAAATTTGCCTACTTTAAAGGCTATGAACTTGGAGACAAAGCGGTTGAATTTCTTGTCGGACCTCAAGGACAAGCTATCCGTAAGTCTGTTTCTATCATTGGTGGTATGGTCATCGGTGCTGTTGCAGCGACATGGGTACCTGTTAAGACAGCTTTCAAATTGAAAGACTCTTCAGGAAAGGCTTTCTTGGTACTGCAAGATCAATTAGATGGTGTTTATCCAGGTCTATTGACAGCTTTGTTTATCGTCTTTTGCTGGTGGTTGATGGCGAAGAAAAACCTTTCACCAATTAAAGTAATGTTGCTTCTCGTTGTAGTAGCCTTCCTTGGTGTATTGGTTGGGTTCTTCAACCCAGGATTGAAATACTAAAAATAGGAGAAAATTATGACAGAACAAGAATTGATTCAAGGCTATGAAACGGAAATTCAATATCAAAAACACATGATTGAAAATCTCGGACGTTGGTTTAGTCTCTTCTTTACCATTGCTAGTATCGGTCTTGTTCTGGTCTATTTTTTCCGTCAAATCAATCTCATTGCCTTTGTTCTTGGAATGATCCTAGCAGTGTTGGGAATATTAGCCATGCTCGTTTTTGGCTATGGTATTTATAAAGGACGATTGAATCTCAAAAAAGTCATTGATGATTTTGAAGAAAAATTAAGATTGGTTCGATAAAAATTTATTTGCTTTCCCCCTAAAAACTTTGTCGTTTGACAGAGCTTTTTTCTTGACTATTTCTGACCAAGTGATACAATAGAAAATGTAAATATTAGCACTCGCACTAATGGAGTGCTAAAATAAGATATTGGAGGTAAACAAATGCTTAAACCATTAGGTGACCGTGTGGTCTTAAAAATAGAAGAAAAAGAACAGAAAGTTGGTGGTTTTGTCATTGCAGGTGCAGGACAAGACGCCACAAAGACGGCAAAAGTTGTGGCTGTCGGGGAAGGGATTCGTACACTCAACGGTGAACTCGTTGCGCCAAGAGTAAAAGCTGGTGACACCGTTCTCGTTGAAAGCCACGCGGGAATTGATGTTAAAGACGGCGAAGAAAAGTACCTCGTTGTCAATGAAGCAAATATTTTAGCGATTGTTGAATAAATAAAAATTTATAGAAAGAGGAATTGTAAAAATGGCAAAAGATATTAAATTTTCAGCGGATGCAAGAAGCGCCATGGTGCGTGGTGTTGATATTTTGGCAGATACCGTTAAAGTAACCTTAGGCCCTAAAGGGCGCAATGTCGTTCTTGAAAAATCATTTGGCTCACCACTCATCACAAATGACGGTGTCACCATTGCAAAAGAAATCGAACTCGAAGATCATTTTGAAAATATGGGAGCTAAGTTGGTGTCAGAAGTTGCATCAAAAACCAATGATATCGCTGGTGACGGAACAACTACTGCGACTGTGTTGACCCAAGCAATTGTCCGCGAAGGGATTAAAAATGTAACGGCTGGTGCAAACCCAATTGGCATTCGTCGTGGTATTGAAACAGCTGTTGCAACAGCTGTTGAAGCCTTAAAAGCAAATTCTGTTCCGGTTTCTAATAAAGAAGCGATTGCGCAAGTTGCAGCTGTCTCATCACGTTCTGAAAAAGTCGGAGAATACATCTCTGAAGCTATGGAAAAAGTTGGCAATGATGGTGTCATCACTATTGAAGAGTCAAAAGGAATGGAAACAGAACTGGATGTTGTTGAAGGTATGCAGTTTGACCGTGGCTATCTTTCTCAATACATGGTAACAGATAATGAAAAAATGGTTGCTGATTTAGATAATCCATATATCTTGATTACAGATAAGAAGATTTCTAATATCCAAGAAATTCTTCCTTTGTTGGAAAATATTTTGAAAACAAGCCGTCCGCTTTTGATTATCGCAGATGATGTAGATGGTGAGGCTCTTCCAACTCTTGTACTGAATAAAATCCGCGGTACTTTCAATGTAGTCGCTGTGAAGGCACCAGGATTTGGGGATCGTCGTAAAGCGATGCTAGAAGATATTGCTATCTTGACTGGCGGTACAGTGATTACAGAAGACCTTGGTTTGGAATTGAAAGATGCAACGATTGAAGCACTTGGACAAGCCTCAAAAGTAACTGTGGACAAAGATAGCACTGTTATCGTTGAAGGCTCTGGTGATGCCGAAGCGATTGCCAACCGTGTGGCTGTTATCAAATCCCAAATCGAAAGTTCTACATCTGACTTCGACCGTGAAAAGCTCCAAGAACGCTTAGCGAAATTGTCAGGTGGTGTGGCTGTCATCAAAGTTGGGGCTGCAACAGAAACAGAACTCAAAGAAATGAAACTCCGTATTGAAGATGCCCTCAATGCAACTCGTGCAGCTGTCGAAGAAGGGATTGTTTCAGGTGGTGGAACAGCCTTTGTCAATGTTTTAAGTGCCGTTGAAGCACTAGACTTGTCAGGTGACGAAGCAACTGGTCGCAACATCGTTCTTCGAGCATTGGAAGAACCTGTTCGTCAAATCGCTCTAAATGCAGGATTTGAAGGTTCTATCGTCATTGACCGCTTGAAAAATTCGGAAGCAGGGACTGGTTTCAATGCTGCTACCGGTGAATGGGTGAATATGATTGATGCAGGAATTATTGACCCAGTCAAGGTTACTCGTTCTGCTCTTCAAAATGCAGCTTCAGTAGCGAGCCTCATCTTAACAACTGAAGCAGTTGTTGCTAACCAACCAGAACCAGCTAGCCCCGCTCCAGCAATGGATCCAAGCATGATGGGTGGAATGATGTAATATATAACTAAAACCCTTGTAATATCAAGGGTTTTACTATTGTCTGATACACGATTAAAGACAAGGAGGGGCAAAAAAGGGGCAAAAGATTATAACTTGTTTAGAGCGTCTATAACATTTTTTCTTGCGTTTTTTGTGACGTGATTATAAATAGCTAGAGTAGTTTCTGGATCAGAATATCCTACTCGTTCCATAATTATCTTGAGCGGTAGGTTTAGTTTGGATAATAAAGAGATGTGAGAATGCCTAAATATGTGGCTAGTTAAATGCTTTTTGAAATGTAGCTCTTAACCATGTTCAATTTTGAGAGTGGGACAGAAATCAATCATTCGAAGAATTTGATTTTTCAGCAAGTCCCAATTTCTAGTTGCTGACCTAAAACAGTCCACAGGACTGTTTTGACTTTCACCTCCGCACAGTTGGTTAGGATAGCCGCTATCACCGGTATAACAAGGGATAAGGTTATCCAACCAACCACTGCGTCTTACAAGCCAAACTATAAAACGCATGAGGTTGGGAACTTTTGTCTCAACCTCTTTTTTAGCTTGAGTTCATATAGAAGACAAAAAGGATACAAAGTAAAAATAGAAGCTCCAAAAATGTTCGATGAATATTAGGAATTTATTGCTGTTACTTAATAAATTAGTACCACTTGACAAAGCCATTCTCTTTTGCTTATTTGTCTCCACTCCCTTTCTGTGGTAAAATAGTGATACATTTCTAAGGAGAAAACGATGATTGATGTTGAAGCCATTCTGAGCAAGATGAATCCCAATCAAAAGATCAATTACGACCGCGTGATGCAAAAAATGGTCAAAGTTTGGGAGGCGGACCAGAAGCGTCCTACGATTTTAATGCACACCTGCTGTGCGCCTTGCTCCACTTATACGCTGGAGTATTTGACCCAGTATGCGGACGTGACGGTTTATTTTGCCAATTCAAATATTCATCCCAAAGCAGAATACCAGCGCCGTGCCTATGTTGCACAAAAATTTGTTCACGATTTTAATGAAAATACTGGTAATCATGTTCAATATTTAGAAGCCCCCTATGAGCCACAAGAATTTTTCCGAACAGTACACGGTTTGGAAGAAGAGCCGGAAGGTGGCGATCGTTGTAAAGTTTGCTATGATTATCGCTTGGATAAGACAGCGCAAGTGGCGGTTGATTTGGGATTTGACTATTTTGGAAGCGCCTTGACAATCAGCCCTCATAAAAATTCGCAGACGATCAATAGCGTTGGAATTGAAGTGCAGAAAGTTTACGCAACGCAGTATCTTCCTAGTGATTTCAAGAAAAATCAAGGCTATAAGCGCTCGGTCGAAATGTGCGAGGAGTACGACATTTACCGCCAATGCTATTGTGGTTGTGTATTTGCAGCACAAGCGCAAGGAATTGACCTCATTCAGATTAAAAAAGATGCGACAGCTTTTTTGAAAGGGAAAGATTTAGAAAAAGATTATTCGCATATTAAATTTACTGTCACGAATGGAGAATCCTAAAAATAACGCTTGTATTGGAGTTAATCGTGCTTCTTTATACAAGGTTATTTATTGTTTATACATTTAGAAGTTTTATATCTTGACGTCATCAATATATTGTGTTATCATTTTCTTTGGCACAATATATGGTGGTTCAGCTGAGGCTGATAACCTGATATTGGATAGATTTGGGAGGTGCAGGAAGATAGTGATTATTTTAGCGGGCATGATTGGGGTAGGAAAGACGACCTACACTTATCGACTAGCCGAGGAATTAGGAACACAGCCTTTTTTTGAGCCTGTAGAAGAAAATCCTATTTTGGATAAGTATTATGAAGACCCTGATAAGTATGGTTTTGCTTTGCAGATTTATTTTCTAAATAAACGCTTTAAAATGATCAAAGCGGCTTATCATGATGACAACAATATTCTAGATCGTTCTATCTATGAAGATGCTCTGTTTACCTATATCAATACACTCAAAGGCAGCATTAGTGAGCAAGAGTACAATATCTATTTGGAACTTTTGGACAATATGATGGAAGAAATCCAAGGTCTGTCTAAGAAAGCGCCAGATTTGTTGATCTATTTAGACGGTAGTTTTGACCACATTATGGATAATATCAAAAAACGTGGTCGCGATTATGAGCAACCAAATGAAGAAAATGGACTCGCTGACTACTATCAACTGCTTTACAAGCATTACCAAAATTGGTATGAGGATTACAATTACAGTCCTAAAATGAGAATTGCAACGGATGATTTAGATATTGCAAATCCAAATGACTGGAATCACGTCTACCAACAAATTCAACAAAAAATGAAAACAATTGGGCTTGAGAAATAAATTCAATCAAGAAAGTCTCGAAATCACTTCGAGATTTTTGTGTATATAAATAAAAAGGGAGATAGATGATAACGGATAGACAAGCGAAAATTCTTCAAGAAGCAAGAGATTTTGTTTATGCTGAATTGAAAGACGAGATGAGTGGGCATGACTGGTGGCATATTGTGCGTGTCACAAACAATGCTGTAGAAATTGCCAAACAAGAACAAGCAGATGTTTTTATTTGTGAGCTAGCTGCCTTACTGCATGATATAGCTGACGGGAAATTAAATGAGAATGAAGGGGTGGGCTTGCAAAAGGTCAAGCAATGGCTACAGAATCATCAGGCTTCAGATGAGGAAACAGCTCATGTACTGGAGATTATTGCAACGATGTCATTTAAAGGTGGACATCAGCAGAAAAATGTCAGCACTTTGGAGGGGAAAATTGTTCAAGACGCCGACCGTTTAGATGCGATTGGAGCAATTGGAATAGCTCGAGCTATGGCTTATTCTGGATATACGGGCAGACCCATTCATGACCCTGCCTTGCGACCACGAGAAGATATGACGGTAGAAGAATATCGAAGTAATCAAGGAACAGCAATTCTACATTTTTATGAAAAGTTGTTGAAGTTAAAAGATTTGATGAATACAGACTATGCTAAGCAATTAGCAATAGGTCGTCATCACTTTTTGGAAGAATACTTAGAGCAATTCTACGCAGAATGGGATGCGAAAAAGTGATAATTAAAGAGACGAAAAAGCTGAGAATATGATTTCCCAGCTTTTTTGAATGCGATAGAAATAGCAACTAGATTATTTACGAAAGGCATCAATAATGTAGGTGAAGCCAGCAACTAAAAATGCAAAGGCAACGACATAAACGATAAAGACACCTGTAGCTACTGGATTGAACAGAATCACTAGACCTAGTAAAAATGCAAGCAAGGCTATCCACATGATATGGCTACCAATAATAGGGAAAATCAATCCCAGACGATTGCCTTTAAAGAAAGCAATAATGGCTTCTAAAATTAACCAAATTCCTAAAATGGTCGGAATGACGACCGGCAGGGTCACAAAGCCATAAGCAACGAGGTAAAGAGCTAAGAGAAGATTAACAAACCCTTGGAAAAGATAAACAGGTGAGCGAAGCTCTTTTGGTACAGAGAAATAGCCTAAAATAGCTGCTATAGAAGCAACCAGTAAACCAAATGCAATCCACCAACTGTAAGCAACAAGATTAGCTGCTGGGTTTGTAAATAGGAAAAGTGCTAAAAGGACAAAAACAACTCCTGCAAGTAATAGCAATAAACGATTAGAAAATTTCATATCTACATCCCCTATATAGTATAGTTTGAGGATGAAAGCGTTTTAACTTTTTTGATGGGAGATGTCAAGAAAGGAAATAGATAGTTTGAGAATTTTAGTATGGCTTTTTGTGGAACAAAAAAGGATGTTTTATTATTTTTTGTAACTATAACAAGGTTAGAAGATTATGGCTCTATAATTTCTGTAGTGGGTAAAACTACCGCAGAGGTTATGGAGCTATTTTTGTGTATACAAAAAGTCCCATATGACCTATAATGAAAAGCGACGAAAC
>OGTD01000073.1_pt1 | contig 100264 bp, 95 predicted proteins | sample 1574421 | NCBI WGS metagenome assembly OGTD01 (sample SAMN03295820, study PRJEB24534) | human gut metagenome | isolation source: fecal sample 1 from infant 3 | host: Homo sapiens | place: USA: Pittsburgh, PA | collected 2014-07
AGTATATCATCTCCTTTAACTCTTGTCAATACCTTTTTTCATCTTTTTTTATTTTCTTAAACTTTTTCTTCCAATTTGATAGCTGGAAACATTTATTTGTTAAAGAAGTCCCCATGGCTAAAAAATATGAACTTCTAATTTTAGAAATGTCATATGAGATGGATACAATTATTAAAAAAAAGGAAGCAAGTAACAGGAAATTAACTTACTGACTTCTTTACTTTTAGGAAGATGGTGGCTGATATTTTTGAAGCTAGTTGATTCAGCTAAACAAGTTTATCTTATTGCTATCTTAACTAAAGCAAGGAAAACTATCAATCCAAATTTTTCTTCGGCTTATCAAAATGATAATTTCACCACTTTAATGATTAAATTTAATTCCCAATTGTCAAGTCAAGTGCAACAAAGTTGTTCCTCTGATTAAGTGAGTATCTTTCAAGCTGTTTGAGTTAGCTCAAACAGCTTTTTTGCGGACTGATAGCCATGGATTCGTCTAGGTCTTTCATTGATAGCCTTTGTATAGTCCTCTAAAAGTGTCGGATTTAGTTTTTTTAGTGAGGATCCTTTGGGAATGAACTCTCTTAATAATCCATTGAAATTCTCATTTGTGCCTCGTTCATAAGATGAATAGGCATGTGCCAAATAAACATCTAATCCCTCTATCTTACTCAATGATGAAAATTCGTTTCCATTATCTGTAGTTATGGACTTAATGGGATAAAGTTTCATACACTCTAAGACTGCTTGATTGACATACTCTGCTTTCTTTTCCACGAGTTTCTTTGTGACAGCATAGCGTGTTTGTCGTTCTACCAATGTTAAAATAGAAGGTTCTCCTATTGTCTTTCCACCCAGAACAGAATCGATTTCCCAATCTCCAAAACGGGAACGATTATTAATCTCTTCTGGTCTTTCTTCAATTGACTTTCCTAGATGTTTCTTGGTAGAGGGACGCTTGTTAAATTTCTTACGGATCCGCACTGCTCTTGGTAAATCAATAACCTTAATCTCTAACAAACCTTGATGGATATAGTTATAGAGCGTCTTGGTTGAAGGAACAACTGCATCTACATGTTGGAGTCTATAGGTATGAACAAAGGTATCCACGCTATGCACCCTTGGTTTCTCTAGCATCCCGATAACGGTTATGGGCAGCATCTGCATAATAGTGTTGGTAGTAGACCTTCTGCCCATTGACTTTTTTCCATTGTGTTATGGAACCACGATTAATTTCACGAATAATAGTAGAGCGATTTCTCCCCAGTCTACGAGCAATTTCAGCAGGTTTGAGTCCTACGCTTAAATAAGCTTCAATTTCTCCTCGCTCAGCTTCAGATAAGTGCTTGTAGGATTGATTTGTGGTAGAATAATTTGTGGACATGTTCATCTTCCTTTATACTGTTTTTCGCAACTCTAGTATATCAGATGAACATGTCTTCTGTGTTGCACTTCATTTTACAACAGGGCGATTAAATTTAATCGGAAAACACTAAAATTTTACAAAGAGAAACCAATCTACACTCTTGACGAAAACGATTTTTTAGGATAAAATAATAAACGTTGTGGCGGTATAGCCAAGTGGTAAGGCACGGCTCTGCAAAAGCTTGATCGTCGGTTCAAATCCGTCTACCGCCTTCCGTAACCTGATTTAACAGGAATTAACCGAATGAAAAGCCCGTAAAATCGGGCTTTTTTATTTTTTTGTTCGGTTAAATTAGGTCAAATATAATAAAATTGGTGGGTGAATTTGAGACAAACATTTTCAACAAGAGTTTATTTTTCATCAAAATAGTACAAAAAGTGAGCTAAACCAATAACTATAAAAATTGATTTCTAGCTCACTTTTTATTATAATTCAGCAATTTGGTTCAGATTTACTTCGGCAACTGTATCATTTCCGAATAGCGAAATAATCATTTTAACTTTGTTGTTGTCAATTTCGGTGATTTTACCCGTATAATCTGCAAAAGCTCCGTCAATAATCCGAACTGTATCGCCAACTTTCACATTGATGTCAAATTCTTGAACGGTTTGTCCCATTGAAATCAAGATTTGGCGGATTTCTTCTTCCAATAGTGGTGTTGGTTTGGAGCGGTTTCCGTGCGAGCCAACAAAGCCTGTTACGTTTGGTGTGTTCCGTACGACAAACCACGCTTCATCTGTCATCACCATTTCTACCAAGACGTAACCTGGGAAACGATTTTCTTCAACTTCTTTGGTTTTTCCATTTTTCTCCACTTGTACCGTTTGCGTTGGGATTTCCACGCGCAAAATATTTTCCAACATATTATAGGTTTGTGCACGTTGTAAAAGATTTTCTTTTACTTTATTTTCATATCCTGAGTATGTCTGCAAGACAAACCAGCCTTTATCAAAACTGTCCATCGTTCTTCCTTTCCTAAATAAAAAAGCCTGAGGGCTTCAGTTTCTTTTCTAGCCCTATTATACCACAAAAATGGCAAATGCAATCTTTTTACTACCATTTTTATAATAAAAGCCTACTTGATAAAACAACAAGCAGGCTAAAAATTAAAAGATATTTAACAATCGTACCAAACCTCTTGTGACAAGTAAGTCGAAAAGATAAATAATGACGACAAAGAAAGCTGTATATTCCATGACTGAGATAAAATCTATCCAGCTTTGCTTTCTAGTTGGCCAAGTTGTATCTTTTAATACTTGAAATGTATCTTTAATGAATTTCACAACTTTCTCCTATCTAGTTTCTTTATGAATCGTATATTTACTGCAATGCTTACAATATTTATTTACTTCCAGACGTTTTGGTTTTGGCGTACTACTCAATTTGATTGAATAGTTTCTCGATCCACAAACCGTGCACGCCAGACTCGCTTTTTTTAGTGCCATAACGCCTCCATCTTGTTTATTATATCAGGAAAGCCCATTTTTGACAAGTCTATTGGAACCAACTCTTAACCGTGTCCCAAAGATTCTGTGCTTTTTCAGGAATCTTAGCATCGTCAATTGCTTTCTTAGCTTGGTCAACCAAATTCTTGGCTTTATCTTGCACATCTTTCAAAATATCTGAATTATTGTTACTTTGATTCGTAGTGTTATTTGTACCATTCGTATCAACCGGTGCAATGCCATTTTTTGCATAGGCATTTTCGTCACCAAATTTCGTACCATTTGTGTACGGTAAGATACTATTTGCCACACTTCGGAAAATAGCTGAAGCTTCATTGGCACTGGTGCCTGTCAGATAATGATTTTTATCTGTCTTTGGGAAACCTAGCCACTGACTAATCACCACATCTGGTGTGTAACCAATAACCCATTGATCTCCTGATAAATCTGGGTTAAAGTCAGTCTCTGTCGTTCCTGTCTTCCCAGCCATATCATAGCCGTAAGGAGCCGCATAAACACCTGTACCATTAGTAAATGTTCCCAGCATCATACTCGTCATTTTTTCTGTTGTTGAGCGGTTAAGCACTCGCGTTGAAGTTGATTTATGAGTTTTGACTACTTGTCCACTAGCATTTTCAATTTTGGTAATCAAATGAGCATCATTCATAACACCATTATTGGCAAAAGTCGAGTAGGCTTGTGCCATTTGTAGCGGATTGGTTGTTACGCCACTACCGAGAGCCACCCCAAGAGTCTGATCCACTTTATCCATATTCAAGCCAAATTTTTTACCATATTCAAAAACTTTTTTCAGTCCCAACTCATTAGCAGCAGCAACCGCTGGAATATTTAAGGATTGCGCTAAAGCCTGATACATTGGCACAGTCGGACTGGCTTGAATTCCACCATAGTTGTTCACGGTGTAATTTCCGTAAGTCGTTGTGCTATTGTCCAACTCTTTATTGATGGACCAACCTGCTGCAACTGCAGGGCTGTAAACCGCCAAGGGCTTAATAGTCGAGCCAGGGCTTCTTGAAGATTGTGTGGCATAGTTAAAACTTCTAAAACCAGCACTCGTACTATTGATTTGCCCGACAAGCGCGCGAACACCTCCAGTTTTAGGGTCAAGCGCTACACTACCCGATTGGGCTCTTGTCCCATCGGCTGCTTGCGGGAATAAATCTTCGCGATCATAGATGACTTGCATGCTAGCTTGGTAATTCTGATCTAGCTCCGTGTAAATACGATAGCCGTTATTAACAATATCGGCTTCTGTCAAACCATAATCTCGAACTGCTTCATTGATAACCGCATCAAAGTAAGACGGATAGCGATAATCTGCCGATTTTCCTGTGTAAGCATCTACCAATTGACTGCCCAAACCATTCGCTGCTGCCTGATTGGCTGTTGCTTGATTGATATAGCCAGCAGCTACCATATTTTGCAGAACGGTATTGCGCCGATTGGTTGCATTTTTGATAGAAGCAATGGGATTGTATAGCTCCGGTCCTTTAAGCATTCCTGCTAAGGTAGCTGCTTGATCTAGTGTCAGCTGGCTAGCAGATACGCCGAAATATTTTTTAGAAGCATCTTCTACTCCCCACACACCATTCCCGAAATAAGAATTATTGAGGTACATGGTGAGAATCTGATTTTTACTATATTTCTTGGTTAATTCCAAGGCGAGGAAAAATTCCTTTGCTTTCCGCTCAATGGTCTGATCCTGAGATAAGTAAGCATTTTTGGCTAATTGTTGTGTAATGGTAGAACCACCACCAGAACGTCCCGCTGTCAAAATCGCCATGATAAAACGACCGTAGTTAATCCCACTATTTTTATAAAAAGAACGGTCTTCTGTCGCAATGACAGCATGTTGTAAATTCGGGCTAATCTGGGACAATTCTACGTAAGTTCCCTTTTGCCCTGACAAACTTCCAGCTTTTTTGCCGTCCTTATCATAAATAGATGTCGTTGCTTTCAAAGCATTCTGCAAATCATTCACATTAGTGGATTTGGCAACATAAAAGAGATAACCTCCTGTCACCAAACCAAAACCAAGTCCCAAAATTAAGACAATCTTTGTCAGGTGATAGCGACGCCAAAATCGACGAAATGGGTGTTGAGAAATCGGCTTTTTCCGACTTTTCCCAGATCGGCTCAAATGCGGCTCAGATTCTTCAACCTCTGTCACCTCTTGATGCTTGCGCTCAGGACTTTCCTTTTTAAAATGATTCACTACTATTTCAAATAACTCACTTAATTTTTTCATATCCTTATTCTATCACCTTCTCCATATCCAGACAAGAAGGGACCTCTTATCAAGCGTTTAGTTTAGAAAACTTTAAGAAATTATTTAATCTCGAGCTGCTTATTTTCAATCATCGGCTATTTTGTTACAATAACTATATGCAATTTACGATTACGATTCCACAAGGTTTACCAGAAATGACAGTCAAAGAGCTGCTGGAAGAACATTTTTTGATTCCACGAAAGATTCGCCATTTTCTACGCATTAAAAAACACGTCTTCGTCAACCATGAATCAATCAATTGGCAGAGTATTGTCCATCCACATGACGAAATTACGTTGATTTTTGACGAAGAAGATTATCCACAGAAATCCATTCTCATGGGAAATGCTAGCCTGGTGGAAGAACTATACCAAGATGAACACATCACCATCGTCAACAAACCCGAAGGCATGAAAACACATGCCAATGAACCAACGGAGCTGGCACTTTTAAATCATGTCTCTGCTTATGTTGGAAATACTTGCTATGTCGTTCATCGCTTAGACAAGGAAACAAGCGGAGCTGTTCTTTTTGCGAAGAATCCTTTTATCTTGCCAATCTTAAATCGATTGCTAGAAAACAAGGAAATTTCGCGTGAATATTGGGCTTTGGTACAAGGAGTATTCCCCCAAAAACGTCAAATCTATACAGATAAAATCGGGCGCGACCGTCACGATCGGCGAAAACGGCTAGTGGATAACAAAAACGGTCAATACGCTGAAACGCAGGTCACTAAGCTCAAAGAAATTGGAAACAACACCCTTATCAAGTGTCAACTTAAAACTGGGCGAACTCATCAAATCCGTGTACACCTTGCTCATCATGGGCTTCCTATCGTTGGCGATCCATTGTACAATCCTCAAAAGTCAGAGCGCCTCATGCTTCATGCTCATCGTTTAACTTTCACACATCCTTTTACACTCGAAAAAATTAGTGTCGAAGCTACCTCTCAAAGTTTTGAAAAAGGATTGATTTAAAAATAAAGGGACTACGAACTAAAAATTTTCGATTTTTAGTTCGTAGTCCCTCCCCCGCAAGAGTGCTCTTCCGAGCTTGAAAAGCAAACAGCTTTGATACTTGCTTCGCAAGTTTTATCTGCCACTATGATTGCTGGGCAAGGCTGATTTCCCGCCTTCAACAATTTACTGAATTGTTGAAGCTGAGTTATTCGTTTATTACTAATTCTAATAGAAGCTGGGACACTTTTTGCCCAGCCTCATTTTTTATGCAACATTAACAACTTTATAAATCGTTTTAGCCAGAGCAGCTTGATAATCTTCTGCACTGTATGCACGATTGGTAGTTACAGTCGCAACCTTTGTATCTAAATCAATTTGAACATCCGATACACCTTCCAATTTTAGGAAGTGCTCGGTGACATGCTTCACGCAATTTTGGCAAGATATATTTTCTAAAGTAACAATTTGTTTCATGATGAACTCCTTTTATGATTCTATTTTAAAGCGCCGTAAACGCAGCGCATTGGTGACGACAGAAACCGAGCTAAAGCTCATGGCAAGACCGGCTAGCATAGGATTGAGTAGCGGACCGCCAAATACATATAAAAGACCCATTGCGATTGGTATTCCTAAGGTATTGTAGGCAAAAGCCCAGAAAAGATTTTCTTTGATATTTTTAATCGTAGCCTGACTGAGGCGAATGGCTGTCACCACATCTAAAAGGTCGCTGTGCATCAAAACAATGTCGGCTGAGTCAATAGCCACATCCGTTCCAGAACCAATAGCAATCCCGACTTCAGCTTGCACCAGAGCAGGTGCATCATTGATTCCATCACCCACCATGGCAACCTTTTCCCCCTGCACTTGCAAATCCTTGACGGCATCTGCTTTGCCGTCTGGAAATACTCCTGCAATCACTTGATCGACACCAGCTTCTCTTGCAATAGCTTGAGCTGTTTCCTCACGGTCCCCTGTCAACATCACAACTTCTAAGCCCATTTTTTGCAATTCAGCAATAGCTTCACGGCTATTTTTTTTGATTGGATCAGCAACTGCTACCAGCCCCACCAATTGTCTATCCAAAGCGACAAACATGGCCGTCTTTCCTTGATGAGATAAGGAAATCAAGTCAGAGATATGTTCTCCGAGCTCGACTTGGTATTGTCTCATCAAGCTTTCATTCCCGATTAAAATTTCTTGAGCTTTTACTTGAGCTATAATCCCTTTACCTGAGATTGCTTGGAAATCCGTTACCGGTGCCAAAGATACGACTTCATCTTGAGCGGCTTCCAAAATTGCTACCGCCAATGGATGTTCTGAATGTTGCTCACTACTTGCAAGCAAATGTAGCAATTCCTCCCGTGTGACATCACCAAAAGTCAACACATCCGTCAAACTTGGTTTCCCTTCGGTAATCGTACCTGTCTTATCCAGAACGACAACTTCTACCAAATGAGCCGCTTCAAGAGCCTGTCCCGACTTAATCAAGACGCCATTTTCAGCACCCTTTCCTGTGCCTACCATAATAGCCGTCGGAGTTGCTAGCCCAAGCGCGCAGGGACAAGCGATAACCAATACCGCAATAAAGATAGAAAGTGAGAATTGCAGGCTTTCTCCTGCCAGAAAGTACCACAACAGAGCTGCTAAAACTGCCAAGCCCAAGACGATTGGTACAAAGTAGAGCGAGATTTTATCTGCCATAGCTGCAATAGGCGCTTTCGAGCCTTGCGCTTCCTCTACCAAATGAACAATCTGAGCTAAGGTTGTGTCCGAACCGACTTTAGTTGCTTCATAGTCAATAGAACCCGTTTGATTCATAGTGGCACTGGTAATCACATCTCCGATGTTTTTTTCAACAGGAACACTTTCACCTGTCATCATGGACTCATCTACATAGGTTTGTCCAGAGATAACCACACCGTCTACTGGCATACGTTCTCCCGGTTTGATCCGTACAATGTCTCCAACCTTGATGTCTTCTGTATCAATTGTGACGACTTCGCCATAACGAATAACCGTTGCTTGATTGGGCACCAAACTCATCAAACTTTGAATCGCTTGCGAAGTTCGTCCCTTGGCATTGGATTCCAGATATTTCCCCAGTAAAACAAGAGTGATAATCACACCAACTGATTCAAAATACAACTGGTGTACAAAAGTATGATGCCCCAGTAAAACTTGAACGACCGAGTACAAACTATACAAAAACGCTGCACTCGTTCCTACAGCAATCAAACTATCCATGTTCGGATGCCGTTTTGCCAAATTCCGAAAACCACGTACATAAAAACCGCGACCAACCCAAATCGCTGGCAAAGTAAGGAAAAATTGCGCCAATACAAAGGCAATGGGATGCGTCATGTGATCTAAAAAGGAGGGTAACGGCAAGCCAATCATGCTCCCCATTGAAATATAGAGGAGTGGCACGGTCGCTCCTGCCGCAAACCAAATCTGACACGCCATTTTGCGCACGTTTTCTTGCTTTTCTGCGACTTGCTTCGCATAATCAGACCGCCTTTGTTCTCCCTTTTCTGTCGCTTGGTAGCCTGCTTCTTTCACAGCGTCTAAGACTTGCTCGCTTGCAAATCCTTCTTTGGGAAAAACTGTCAATTTTTCCGTCGCCAAGTTCACCGTGGCTTCTTCTACTGTTGACAAATCGTTGACGACCATTTCAATGGTCATCGCACAAGCTGCACAGGTCATGCCGGATAATTTATACTCTTTTTTGTCTTTTTCCATTTCTTACTCCGCCATTTTCGATTGATTCGTGTCATCTTGGCAATGCGCGCCACAAGTACATTGACCTGGTGGACAATTGCACTGAATCGTCTCCGGCGCTTGTACCTGCTTTTCTTTTACAACATCTAGGATTCGAGATAAATCTGTTTGACTGAATTGATTGCTTTCTAGTATCGAAACTACTAAATCACCATGCTTGGTATTGCACATATTGTCAAGCAAGGTACGCCAACTATTTTCCAAGTGCTCATCTTCTAAAATTAACGCATCATAGTAAAACTTGCCCTCAATCTTTTCCATTGAAATAAACTCTTTAGTCTTCAGGCGATTCAGCAAGGTTTTGACAGTAGCCGGTTTCCAATCAAAATCAGCTTCTAAACGCTCTACCACTTCAGTACTCCGGCTATGAGGATACGCCCACAAAACGCGCATAACTTGCCATTCTGCCTGACTAATATTTTGTTGTTCCATTTTGTTTCGTCTCTTTTCTGATTACAATTGTAATTATCAATTCTTTTATAGTTTACATCTGTAATCATAATTTGTCAAGCAAAAAAATCGAGAAGATTGCTCAACTCGATTTTTCTCTTTCTGTATAGAAATTGTGTCTTTATCAATGCGCAAGCATTTCTTGGGCGATTTCTTGTCCACTTAATTTCGTTGGGTAATAAGTTGGCCAATTTTCCAATTCGTTAAAGAGGGCTTCTTGGCTTTCACCACCGTAGAAAATGTGAAAATGTGCTGCTTTCGTTGGGGCGATATTATGATCGCTAAATTGAACATATTTATACTTACCTGCGTCAGGGTCTGTCGCTTCAAACATGAAGCGCACGCCACGATTACCTTTCGAATACGTCAATGTATGCTTGCCAACATATTTATAAGTATATTTCTTCTTTTGTCCGTTGACTACAAATTCCATAGTCTTATCTGTGATATTGATATGAGACACATCTGTCTTGTAGCCTTTTTCGTAATAAGCCTTGTACTCAGCAGCTGTCATCTTACCACTTAATTTTGCTTTGTAATCAAAGACTTGGTCTAAAGTTCCATCTTGCAAATATGGATAAACGGATTGCCATTGACCTGCATAGTCAGACAACGTACGGTCTTTGACAGCACTATCTTCAAAGTAGCCATTTTGTACAGTCTTTGTATTTTTTTCTTTTTCAGCAGAAATTTCAGTACCAGCTTGATCTGTCGTCTTTTTCAAAGCTTTCAAGTTTGATTGCATGATGGAAATGTAGTCTGCTCCATCTTTTGTTTGCTTTTCAGTCAAACTTTCAAGCGGATTAAGCACATCTAACTTCACACCCGTTTCTTTTGCCAATGTAGAAGCCAATGCTTGAGAAGCATTTTCTTCAAAATAGATATACTTAATATTGTTTTTCTTAATATATTTTGTCAATTCAGCCAAACGCGCTGCTGAAGGCTCACTATCTGGTGAAAGCCCTGAAATAGGAACTTGTTTCAAACCATAATCCAATGCAAGATATCGAAAAGCAGCATGTTGCGTTACAAAACTTTTTTGTTTTGCATTTACTAAACCAGTTGTATATTCTTTATCCAGAGTTTCTAATTTCTTAATGTAGGCTGCTGCGTTTTTTTGGAAAGTCGCTTTCTTATCGGGATAGCGTTTACTTAAGCTGTCACGAATATTTTCCACCATTTTAATAGCACGTTTTGGTGATAACCATACATGAGGATCGTATTCATGATGATGTCCTTCTGTACCATGATCATGATCTCCTTCCTCTTCTGTACCAGGCAGTAGCAACATCTTCCCAGTCGCCTTCACCACATTCACTTTACCTTTTTTCAAGGTTTTAAGCAATTTTGGCACCCAAGTTTCCATGTTTTCATTTTCATAAACGAAAGTATCTGCATCTTGAATCGTTGCGACAGCCTTAGCAGAAGGCTCATATTCATGTGGTTCTGTCCCTGCACCGATTAGCAACTTAACATTGGCAGTATCGCCTGCCACTTGCTTGGTAAATTCATAAACTGGGTAAAATGTTGTGACAACATTTAATTTCCCATTTGCACTTTTTTGATTGGAACAAGCCACTAAAAAGATGCTCAGTAAACTTGCTACTAATAGACCAATTTTCTTCATTTCTTACTCCTATTTGATAAATTTTTTCAATAAATTTACTAGTAAAAATACGCCGACAAAAATAATCGTAATACTTGCACTGGCTGGCGTTTCTGCATAATATGAAATATACAATCCAGCAATCATACCTAAGAAGCCGATGATATTAGCCAACAAGATAACGGATTTAAAATTCTTACCCAACCGCAAGGCAATACTTGCCGGCAAAACCATAATGGTTGATACCAGCAACGCACCTGCCGCTGGAATCATGAGGGCAATGGCAACACCTGTCACAATGTTAAACAGAATGGACATGGTGCGCACAGGCAGACCGTCCACAAAAGCTGTATCCTCATCAAAGGTCAAAATATACATTGGTCGAATGAAGAGGAAGGTTAATGCCAGCACGATTGCCGCAATGATAAAGAGTGAAATCACCTGCTCCGTACTAATCGTGACAATAGAACCAAACAAATATTGGTCTAAGCTCATGGAACTAGAGCTTTTGCCCCTGCTCATCACAATCAAAGCAATGGCAAGTCCTGTCGACATCAAAATTGCTGTTCCGATTTCCATAAAATCCTTGTAAATTGTCCGCAAGTATTCTAAGAAGACTGCCGCAATCATCACAATAATGACAGTTGAAATCGTAGGTGAGATGCCTAGCACCAAGCCAAAAGCAACCCCCGAAAGCGACACGTGGCTGAGCGTATCACTCATCAAACTCTGACGACGTAAAATCAAGAAAGTTCCTAAAACCGGCGAAAACAGACTCATAGCAATCACTGCTAGAAAAGCCCGTTGCATAAAATCGTAAGCTAATAAATTAAACATGGCTCACCTCCTCCTTGTCACTTTCGTGAACATTGAAGCACCGCCATGGCGAATCTTGATTTCGCACCAAATGAATATTGCGGTCCGCATATTTTCGGACTTCCTCCGGATCATGCGTAATCATCAGCACAGCCTTGCCATGCCGATGTGCACTATGGTGCATCAAATCATAAAATTCATCCTTGCTGCCAGCATCCATCCCCGTTGTCGGCTCATCCAAGACAAAAATATCCGGATCCGAAGCAAACATGCGCGCAATGACTGCCCGTTGCTTTTGCCCACCCGAAAGCGAGCCAATCCGCTTGTCTCGATGTTCCCACATGCCAACGGCGTCCAGACTGACCTTGATATGTTCTTCATCATGCGCATTCAAACGACGAAACCAGCCTTTACGTGGATACCGACCTGATTTAACAAATTCATAAACAGTACTGGGAAAACCTGCATTAAAACTAGCGATTTGCTGTGGCAGATAAGCAATCCGCAGCTTCTTGCCAGCTGTATTCGTCTTAGAAATCGTCACCTTACCAAATCGAGGCTGCAAAATACCAAGACTAGCCTTGATCAAGGTCGTTTTTGCTGCTCCATTTTCACCTGTCAAAGTCACAAACTCACCACTATCCACATAATAGTTAATATGCTCCAGCACAGGCTCCTTATCATAATAGAAGGACAAATCTTCAACTGTGATATATCTCATTTTCCGATTTCCCCCACTAAGGTTTCTAAGAATTGTTGAATAGTTGCTTGCTCATCAGAACTATATTGATTGGCAATTTTTTCGTAAATTTCCAATGTATGCTGATGATGATGATGATGCTCCGCAGCAACTGGCTTCGCTAATTCTGTCAACCGATAAAAAATAACACGCGCATCTTTCACATCTTTAAAAGGTTCCAACATCTTTTGCTTAATCAATGACTTGATGGCCTTTGTTACCGCTGCCTGGCTAACATTTAAGCGCTTCGCCAACTCTGAGTTTGTCAGCGACTCCTCAGACAGCAACATCAAAATATGCTCTTGAGTATTGGTCAATGGCATACCACTCGTGCAAGATCCAATCAAAATCTCATGTTGATTCTCGGATTTTAAAATGATTTCATTTAAAAAACGATCAATTTCATGTGCTAGCTGACCCATTTTTCTCCTTTTCTGATTAACCAGTTAATTCTTTACTAGTTAAGTATATCATAAAGAAAATAAGAGTCAAGTGAAAATTTCAGCGCCTTTTTCATAAGAAAAGCCTGAGAATCACCTCAAGCCTTTATATAGCTTCTTTCGCGTTCGTTTTTTCCACGAAAATGACTTCAATTCTTCCATTGCTTCTCACACCATTTTCTCCCCTAAACATCAAAAAGGAAATCTAAAGAGAGACTCCATTTCTTGAGAGAATTCTCACTAGATTTCCAATTTTAGACTTATAGTTTTTCTGCAACCTTGATTTTATCAAGATTTCTTTTTGATGAGATAAACTGCACCGATTAAGGCGATAATTCCAATGAAAATAGCTAACGTATGAATGACCGTACCTGTCTTCGGTAAGTCCTTCTTCGGTGGAGTATAGCGATTTTCAAATGTCTTCACGTCCTTATCGTAGCTTACTTTAGCGTGCAACTGACCATTGCCATCGTCTGTCACTTCAACTGTAACTTTAATGACTTTCTTATCATAAGTGATTCCTTGAAGTTTTGTATCCTTCTCGGTGATCGTGTAATGATAAGTACCAGCTTTCGTGTACTCAATGGTGTCGAAAGTGACACTGCCATCTTGAGCATTCTTCTTGCTTTGAACAACTTTATCATCTTGGCCTTTCAATTCAAACTCAAACTCGCCATCTTTCAAAGCACGGCCTGTCAAGGCTTTTTTAACAGAGAGTTGGGTATTTGTTTTGGCAGCTGAGTAAGTGTTCTTGAAGGTCTGATCATCTTTTTCATAAGCAACTTTTGTTACTAATCGGCCTTGACCATCGTCTGTAACAGTGACTGTCGCTTTAATCACTTTCTTATCGTAGGTCACACCGCCGAGTTTCGTATCTTTTTCGGTGATGGTGTAATGATAAGTGCCTACCTTAGTATACTCAAGGGTATCGAAAGTGACGCTACCATCTTGTGCATTTGTCTTCGTTTGGCGAACTTGATCGTCTGTACCAGTCAGTTCAAATTCAAATTCCCCTTCTTTGAGGTTACGACCTTCTAATAGCTTCTTAGCAGAAAGAGTTGCAGTGACTTTATCTGATGAATAAGTATTCGTGAAGGTGTTTTGGTTGTTTTCATAAGCAACTGTTGCATGTAATTGACCTTGACCATCATCGGTTACAGTTACCGTTGCTTTAACCACTTTGGTGTCATATTTCACACCACCTAAAGTACCGGCTTGTTCCTTAATGGTATAAGTATAAGTTCCAGCTATTTTGAATGTCAACTCTTTGAAGGAAATCTTACCATCTTTAGCGTTCTTAACGGTTTCCACCACTTTACCGTCTGGGCCAATCAAGTCAAAGGCAAATTCATTCTCTTTCAATTCGCGACCCGTTAGCACTTTGTTCGCTTCTAATTTCGCAGTTGTTTCCTTAGCAAGGTAAGTATTGCGGAAGGTTGGATTAGCTGTATCATAAGATACTTGAGCAACTAGCTGACCTTTGCCATCATCAGTGACTTTTACAGTTGCCTTGATTTCTTTCTTGTCGTAAGTTACACCGCCTAATCCATTGTCTTTCTCTTTGATGGTGTAATGATAAGTGCCAACTTTTGTATAGTCAATCGCATCAAAAGTGACACGACCATCTGCTACATTTTTCTTCGTCTGACGAACGTTGTCATCAGATCCAACTAATTCGAATTCAAACTCTTGATCGTTTAATGCACGACCTGTCAGTTCTTTGGTCACGCCTAATTGTGCACTAACCTTTTGACTAGAGTATGTATTGGTGAAAGTTTGGTCGTTGTTTTCGTACGTTACTTTTGAAACCAGCTGACCTTTACCGTTATCGGTTACTTCAACTGTTACCTTGATAGTCTTGGTGTCGTAAGTCACACCACCCAAGCCTGTGTTTTTCTCAGTAATGGTGTACTTGTGTGTTCCTACAGTTTGGTACTTGATTGCGTCAAACTGAACTTTACCGTCTTTGTCATTCTTCTTAGTTTGAAGAACATCTGCCTTGCCATCTTCTTTCAGATCAAAACTAAACTCGCCATCCTTCAAAGCACGTCCGGTTAATTTCTTCGTGACAGAGAAAGTAGTATCGGTACCTTTGGCAGTATATTTATTTGTAAAGCTTTGTTTAGAAATTTTATTCTTACCGCTCTCGTCAAAACCGAGGTAGACGATATTGTAAATCAACTGTCCATCCTCTTCCTGTTGAACACGAATGGTAACCTTAATTGGTTGCTTGTCGTAGTCAACACCTGGAACCTTACCATCTTTTTCTTTGATAATGTAGTTGTAAAGACCAGCTTTGGTGAACTTAAGAGCTGTGAAAGGAATCGTACCATCCGCTTTATTCTTAACTGTTTCAAGTAGCTTGTTTTGTCCATCATACAGCTCAAACTCAAACTCGGCATCTTGTAGATTTCGACCCGTTAAGGCTTTCGTCACCTGCAGTGGCACTGTGATTTCTTTTGGTGTGAACGTATTCTTAAAGGTCGTTTTACCACCGTCATAAGTCGCAGTAGTACTTAGCTTCCCTTTACCATCATCCGTTACTTTAACTGTGACTTTGACTTTGCTCGAGTCATAAGTAACTCCTGTCAAACCATTATTTTTCTCTGTAATGGTGTAGTGGTACTCACCTGCTTTGTCGTAGTTAATAGCTTGGAACTGAACTTTTCCTTGGGCATCATTTTTAGCCGTTTGAAGAACATCTGATTTACCATCTTCCTTCAACTCAAACTCGTCTTTTTGTAGCTGACGACCTGTCAGAATTTTATTTACCTCTAATCGGGCAAACGTTTTTCCTGGAGTGTATTGGTTGATAAAAGTTGGATCCTTCGTCTCCTTACCAGCTTTCGAATAAGTGACCTTTGTAACTTCAAGTTTTCCTCCCTTATCTTCGACAGTTACAGTTGCCGAGATAAGATTCGGTTCATATTCAACTCCTGGAACATCACCAACTTTTTCACTAATGGTATAATGATAGGTTCCTGCTTTAGTATATTTAAGCTCTTTGAATTGAACCTTACCATCAGCCGTATTTTTTACAGTTTCTAAAATCTTTTTATTTCGTTGTAGATCTTTGAGTTCAAATTCAAATTCACCTTCTTGAAGAGGACGACCTGTTAAAACCTTTTTCACTTCTAACTTAGCAGATGTTTTAACTGGAGTATAGCGATTATTGAAAGTTGGTTTTTTAATTTCTTCTCCATCTGTCATATAAATCACTTTGCTAACTTCAAGTTTACCGGATTTCTCCTTGACTTCTACTGTTACCGTGATAAATTTTTGGTCATAGATAACTCCTGGTGCAGAACCTTTGTTCTCTCGGATAAAATACTCATAAGTTCCTGCTTTAGTATATTCCAATGATTTGAAATTGACCTCACCATTGGCGTTATTTTTAACAGTTTGCAAGATTTTACCGACAGTTGGACTAACCTCAGTATTATCAACCAAATCAAATTCAAACTCTTGCGCTTTCAGTTTGCGACCAGTCAATGCTTTCTTAACGGAGAGTTGTACATTTGTTTTAGTAGCTGAGTATGTGTTCTTGAAAGTTTGATCATCATTTTCATAGAAAATTTCAGAATTCAGTTTTCCTTTGCCGTCATCTGTAACTTTGACAGTAACTTTTATTTCTTTCGAATCATAAGTGATACCACCTATACCATTGTTTTTTTCTTTAATAGTGTAATGGTATTCACCTGCTTTAGTATATTCAACTGTATCAAACTGGACTTTCCCAGCTGCAGTGTTTTTCTTCGTTTGGTGAATATGATCTTCCTTACCAGTCAATTCAAACTCAAACTCGTCTTCTTGTAGCTGACGGCCCGTAAGAACTTTGTTCACTTCTAATCGAGCGAAAGTCTTTCCTGGAGTATAGTGATTCTCAAAAGTTGGTTTTTTAGTCTCCTCACCAGCTTTCGAATAAGTGACCGTTGTAACTTCAAGTTTTCCTCCCTTATCTTCGACAGTTACAGTTGCCGAGATAAGATTCGGTTCATATTCAACTCCTGGAACATCACCAGCCTTTTCACTAATGGTATACTCATAGGTTCCTGCTTTAGTATATTCAATATCTTTGAATTGAACTTTTCCGTCAGCATCATTTTTCACAGTTTGGAGAATTTGCCCATTCTCTTTTAGGTCAAACTCAAATTCACCTGCTTGAAGTTTACGACCGGTTAGTTCTTTCTTCACCAAAAGATTTCCCTTTGTTTTATCTGGAATATAATGATTGGTGAATTTCTTTTTATCTTCTAAACCACCTTTGTCATCCTTACCTTTATAAGTGACTTCAGTAGTTAGCTTACCTTCTTGATTCCTTGAGACTTTTACTGTTACTTGAATATCATTTGGATCATAGTAGATTCCCTTTTCAGGATGGTCTTCACGTTTTTCAGAAATAGTATAGTTATATGTTCCTTCTTCGGTAAATTCAAGAGCATCAAATGTTACTTTCCCGTCAGCATCATTTGATTTTGTTTGAATCGGAGTTTGTTCACCCTGTTTCTTCAATTCAAACGTGAATTCTTTATCTCTCAGTTGGCGACCAATCAGTTCTTTCTCAACCTGAAGTTGAGCAGAAACTTTTTCATCTTTCTTATTAGTGATTGTTTTTCTGTAAGCTTTGTCTGTTCCAAAGTCAGTTGGCTTAACACGAATCTTTTCAGTTGATTTTTGGTATCCTTTTGGAGCTTCCACTTCTTCAATCGTATAATCGTCTTTTAACAGATTAGGAATTGTAATATCACCGTTTGGATCTGTTGTATACTCACCAATGACTTTCTTATTACTGTCACGCGTTACTTTAAATTTTGCACCAGCTAAAGCTTGTTTTGTTTTTTCGTCTTCTTTATGCAAGTTCATTGAGTAAACATAACCTTCTGCAAATCCGCCAGCAGCTCGATATACTAAAGAGATATTGACTTCTTCCGAAATTTTATCTTTTGAAGAAAGTTTTGCCTTATTTTTAAAAACTTCTCCACCCACCGGTTCATAGTTAGTTTTAACTTGATATCTGATATAGTAACCTTTAGTCCCAATATTTCCTAAGTGAGTTTGGAAGCCACGTTTATCATCATCCATTTTTATCTGGTGGTTAGTTGTAACATCTTTCTCATTATCGTGTTTCCACTCACCATTTTTCCAGGACCATCTTACTTCATATATACGGATACTGCTCTGATCAATTTGAATCCCCTTAGCATCGTCGTCCAGCCTATCTTGAACATTGACTTCTTTTAAATCAAGACCTTTTCTATTGATAGCAAGAGCATACTGAAGAAGAGATTTGTTAGCTCCATCTTGCCAAGCACTTTTTTCTAGTATACTTTCGATTTTCTTTCCAGGGCCTTGATAATGAAGTTTTCCACCAATCTTAGTTTTATGACCCACTTTAAAATCAAGATCTATGTCTTTTTCTATTTTAACTTTATTATGGTCAACAGCTGCATAAAAGAACAGTTCTCCTAAAACATCCGAATGTTCAGAAGGATATTTTGTATAGGTCAACGTAATCGTTTTAGTTGTGGGGTTGATTTTTGCATGCGCAACAACTTTATCTTTTGAATCCTTAACTTCAAAGTCTGTCCATTCTGGAAATCGTAAAGTTTCTGGTAACGTAATAGTTGTGGTGTCGCCTTCATTAACTGTGTTATTCGGAAGGCTAAATTTTACATGCACTTGGAAAGTTTCCCACATCTGTACACCCTTTTTGGGGATAGGGTTTCCATCTTTGTTTGTCACATACATTTCTGTGATAACATCATTCCATTCTTTAGCATTTGCAGCGCTAGAAAGATCGTACTTGCTTCCTTCGCTTCTAGGTGTTAAGGCAGGGGGTGCTCCTGGTTTGCTTTCGTTTTTTTCCTCCACATTATCAGTTTTCTTTGAAGCAGTATCTTCTTTTACTTGGCTCGAATCAGCACTTGCTTCCGTTTTATTTTCAGAAGCAGGCATTTCAGCCTTTTTCTCTTGGTTAGAACTGTCATTTGTGCCTGTCGAGTCAGTAGAAGGTGTTGTTTGTTTAGCTGTCTCTTCTTCTCTAGACGAATTTTCCAAACCTTTTTTCGTCTCTGACTGAGTTGTCAATGCTGAAGATTGATTCGTCAGCGTTTGAGCAACAGCACTAGCCGGTGATAAGATTGTCGAAGCCAGCAATAATGCTACCCCAACAAGATTCATCATTTTTTTAATCATTACGATTTCCTTTCTATAGTTTTTTAGAATTTTGCATAAAAGTACAAACTTCTAATAAGATCATTATAGCAACCCCTTTATGGCACTTTCAATCAAAATACCCTGTATTCTCGCTGTATTTCTTGACAGTCTGTAAAGTTTTTGATAAGTTATTTAAAAAATATTTTACTGGATCTGCAATCTCTGTAGTGAGGTAAATCCTTAGCAGAGATTAAGAAGCCCTGCTTTATTGTGATGCCGATAGTATCTGATTTTAAGTCAGTTTTTTTAAATCTAAGGCAAAATACAGTTTAGTTATGCTGTTTTTATATTTATACACATTTTTTATTGTAAATTTGTTTACAAAACGTAAACTTTTCCCAGATTTTTCGCTAGACTACATATATTTTTTACATTAAAATATGTATAAGGAGAGAGTAAGATGGTACTTAATACAAGAGAGAAGATTTTAGAAGCTTTTTTTGAACTTGCAATGGAAAATCCTCAGAAATCGCATTTTTCTTTAGCAGAAATTGCGCAAAAAGCAGGGATCTCAAGACAAGCGATTTACAAACGCCATTTTAATGGAAATTATGAAATTCTAGATTATATTCATAAAGAGCTTGATGCTGAATTTCAACTGATTTTTCAAGGTTATGATAAGAAAGTTTATCCTGACCCTTTTGTCTTTTTTGCAGAAGTGGTTATTCCTATCTTATACACCCACCGAAGGCAAATCAGTTGTCTCTTTAAGACAGCAGCAGATCCTTATTGGAGAGATTTTTTAAGAAATACGTATGGTCAATGGATTGAGCAGCACATTACGATTGATTATCAAAAATTAAACATTCCAAAAGAAAAGGCATCGCAGGTTCTTGTTGGAGGTATTCTCATCTTTATTGAAATTTGGATTACCCAACCTGAACCCACACCGCCTGAGCAGTTTTCCGAGACTTTTTTAAATTTGATTCATTTCCCTTTAACGGACTATGTTCGTTTCAAGCAAGCTTCTTCTAATGACAAACTAATCGTTACAAATAGTTTGGAAGATAAAAAAAGGAGTGAGACCGAACTAATATTGAAAATTCTTAGTTCACAGTCTCACTCCACAGCTCTTCCGAGCTTGAAAAATGAATGAAGAAGTACTTTGCTTCGCAAGTTGTAGTTGATTTAGTAGACAAAGAGCTTTGAAACCAGAGAACTGTTGTTCAGCCTCAAACAAGATAATTCAACTTTCAAGATGCTAATGTCTAATTTCTAATGTGCTATTTTAAGATTGTAGGAACGAGATAAGTTGTGATTTTCAAAAATTCAACTTGTCGCGCTCTTTTTTGTCTTCTCATCTTGTGGAGCGAATGATGAGATAGAGTAACCACAGCAATACCATTGTCGCTAAGACAAAAAGAAATTTTGCTAAGAATAGCGTATCTGGATTGAGGGTTAAAATTCCACCTGTCAGTAATAAAGCTAGGAAGATAAGGCTTAGTACAAGACGATTGGCTACGGATTCGATACGACGAAAGCGTTGATTGTAGTCAATTAAGTCATGATTGACGACTAAGCGACCATTCACAATCTGCTCCACTAGCTGATGAAGCCGTCTTGGAATACTTTTCCCATGTCGCAGCAAGTAGAGCAGTTCGATTAAGAAAGAATCGTAACTCAAAGTCTGGTACAAGATGTCTGATTTCATATTTTCAAGGAAATATTGCTTGGCTAAGGTCATCAGATTGATATTAGGAGCTAACTCGCGAAAAAGACCTTCAATTTGCAAGGCTGCTTTTTCTAAGATCGTCATCTGGGACGGTACTTGCAAATGATGACGCGTACAAATCGCTACTACATCCTCAAACATATCTGTAATAGACAAGGAGCCTAACTCTAAATTGCCGTATTTGGTTAGCATGCGTTCAACGTCTTGCTCTAATTGCAATTTATTGATTGGTTCACTAGCCGTCGTAATGGTCAGAATAGCCTGCGTCATCGAGTCAATGTCCTGTGTCGTAAAGCTAGACAACATGTCGTTTAGAGACATACGAAAACCTGTTTCCAATTCCCCCATAATTCCAAAATCAATAAAATAAATCTTTCCTTCATAGATTAAAAGATTACCTGGATGTGGATCACCGTGAAAAAAGCCATCTTTAAATACCTGCTTGATAAAGCTCAACATAAGTTTCTGACCAATATCTGCCAAATCGTAACCCGCTTCTTGTAAAACAGCATATTGATTGATACGGACACCTGGAATATATTCCTCCACAATCAAGTGCGGAGTGGTAAACTCTGGATAGACTTTTGGCACTCCAACACAAGGAATATCTTGATTATATTGGGCGAACTCATCCATGTACTTAGCTTCGTTGCGAAAGTCAATTTCGTTCAGCAATGTTGTCTGCAACTGTTGCAAAATCTTTGGTAAATCCACCATGGGCAGCAAATGTTTGGGAAAATGACGGGCTAAACGAACCAGAAGAGCAAGGTCTTCTGTAATTTGCTCTTGAATGTGCGGACGCTGAATTTTCAGTACTACTTCATCGCCATTTAACAAAACAGCACGATGAGTTTGTGCCACGGAAGCGCTCGCCAAATGCTCTTGTGAAACATCTGAAAAGAGTTGCTCAATCGGACGCTTTAACTCATCTTCAATCGCAGCCATAACTGTCTCTTTGTCCAAAGGATTGACGTCATCTTGCAGCTTGCTCAATTCCTTGATATAGATTTCTGGCAATAAGTCACTACGGGTAGATAAAATTTGACCGATTTTTACAAAACTGGGTCCTAGTTGTTCAAAAGCTTCTCGCAATTGCTTGGGAGCTTTTTTCTCGTCCAACGGTTTTTTTCGATCTTTCAGATTGGACCAGCCGACTGCACTAAAGGCTGTTAGAATCTCTCGTAAGCGTTTATTTGCCATAAGGTTATCCTCATTCTGCTTGTTATCATTATTTTTTCTTTCAAATCCTACTTTTAGTTTAGCAAAAAACGCAGTCTTTATAAAGTTGTGACTGCGTTATCAGGAAGATTATTCTTCTGTTTTTGAAAGCCCATTGAGCAACTGATCTAGTTTGTCTTCCAACCGTTCAATATCTTGCTTGGTGGCATATACATCATCGAATTGCTCCTCTGGACTTTCAGCCGTTTTTTCATTTACTTTGCGCTTTAGCTCTGACTGAAGCTGCTTGCCTTCATCCACCGTCAAGCGACCTTTGGCAATCAATTCTTTAACAAATTCAGTGGCTTTATCATAGGTCATAGATGTCAATCCAATACCTGCCAGCAAAACTTTTTTCAATTCGTCCATCTTGACACCTCCGTATATGAGAATCTTTCCACTTTCATTATAGCGCTTTTAAGCTATTTATTCTAGAGAAAATTGAACTGATAGACAAATTTTTAAAAAAGATCAACCACAAGTTTTACATTCAAAATAGTTAATAAAATAGAAACGGCATAAGCTAAGTAGGTATTCCATTTGCTGTTGACAAATTCGCCCATGAGCTTTTTATTAGAGGTGAAATATACGAGTGGAAAGATTGAAAATGGCAAAGCGACAGAAAGAAAGACTTGGGAATAGACCAAAAGATTGTCTAGCACTTGTTCTTTGTCTCCGTATAAAATAGCAACAATCACAACTGGCAAAAGAGCTAATAAGCGGGTTACCAAGCGGAGAAACCACGGTGGTAACTTCATGTTTAAGAAACCTTCCATCACAATTTGTCCCGTTAAGGTTCCTGTAATAGTTGAGTTTTGACCACTCGCTAACAAAGCCACTGCAAAGAGCGTTGAGAGGATAGGACTAGCAATAGCACCAGCAATTTGAGGGTCTTTTAAGGCATTGTACATTGCAGAAAAAGCACCAATTTTATCCGCATGTCCAAAGAATAATGCTGCCCCTAAAATCAACAGCAAAGAATTAACCACAAAAGCCAAACTCAATTGAATATTCGAGTCCCACGTCATAAACCGTACTGCTTCATGCACGGATTGTTTGGCTCTGTAATTAACTTTTCGCGTTTGGGCGATAGAAGAGTGCAAATACAAATTGTGCGGCATAACCGTTGCCCCTACAATGCCCAGTGCCAAGGTCAAAACGGACGTTCCATTTTTACTAGCCGTATGTTGATAAGCTACCACATTTGGCAAATATCCTGATAAAATATGATGAAGATTGGGCTTTGCAAGGATTACCAGATATAAGAAAATCAATAAAATAGTTAAAATCAGCGTTCCAACGATTGCTTCAATCTTACGAAAGCCTAATTTCATCAAAAAAAGCAACAAGAAAACATCAAAGACTGTAATCAGAATCGAAAATAGCAAAGACCAACCAAATAGTAAATGAAGCGCAATCCCTGCACCGATGACTTCTGCCAAGTCCGTTGCCATTAAAGCCAACTCTGTAATAACCCAAAGGAGATAGCGAACTGGCTTTGACGTATGAGCCGCAATGGCTTGTGCCAAATCCATCCTTGTGACAATTCCTAATTTTCCCGCCATTTGCTGCAATTGCATAGCCATTACAGAAGAAACCAAGACAGCTGATAAGAGCAAATAACGATAGGTAGCACCACCTACAACACTTGTAATCCAATTTCCCGGATCCATATAACCAACGGCAACCAGCATTCCCGGCCCTGAAAAAGCTAATAAAGTACGAAAGAAACCAGCGTTTTTAGGCGTTGCAATGCTTTGGTTAACTTCACTTAAGGAAACCTTTTTGTCTGACATTTCTATCATTCTTTCTATTGTAGAATTATTTCTACTATATATTATAGCACAAACTATTAACGGTGGTTAATTTATATTTTTATAATGATTAATATTTGGTGCTATTTAAACAATAAAATGCTTAGAATAGCTAAAATCGCAGGTCCGCCTTGAGTCAAGATGATTTTCTTGTTAGCTGTGGCTGCACCATACGCTGCAACCCCGATAACAAACAAAACAAAAACGGTCACAATTTCTAAATTATGTGAAATATACAAGCCATATAGTAGGAAAAGAGCTAAAAAGGCATTGTAAACCCCTTGATTTTTAAACAAGGAAGTAACGGACGGGCGAGATAATTCTTCCTTTGTCATATTAAAGACTCGGCTGGTGCTGTCTGACTGGGTAGCGATACTTTCTAGATAAAAGATATAGAGGTGTTCCAGTGCGACAAGTGTAGCTAATATAGTAGTAATGAGTGACATAATTTTTTCTTTCTAATGTTTTTCCACGGTAATCTGATCTAAGCCAGATACAAGTTTTTCTAATAAAGTGCTCAGCGTCCTTTTCTCATCATTCGAGAGAACTTTTTCCATTTGCTTTTTAACATCTACATGATAACTCGGTGGATCATGCAAAAGCTGCCCTTTTGCATGATCTGTTACATCCACTAAGACTTCTCGTTGATTTTTGGGATTGCGGCTCCGTTGAACATAACCGCGCTCTTCTAAAAGTTTGAAATGCCGAGTTAAAGCCGCAGGATCGATTTTTAAGACCTCTTGCACAGCAACTTGACTGCATGGAGCATTGTCCAATAAAAAATCCAGTATCTCGTACCGCGTTAAGCTAATTTCTAATTTTTGCTCAAAGAGTTGCGTGATAGCTTGATCGGTTAAATGCAATTGGTACAGCAGGTGAGGAATGGCAACCATATTTTCTCCTTTCCGGTTTTAATTGACTAGTCAACTATTGATGAGTCAATTATAGGTCATCAAAAACAGAAAAGCAAATATTTTGCCTTTCTTTAACGGATTATCTGTTTAATCTCTAGTAAATAGTCGATTTTGTGATTAATGTTTGGTCGATCATCGCAGAAATTGATTGATTGAATACCGCTGTTAAAGGCAACATCTACATCCAACGTCCGATCGCCGATATAGTAAGTGCTTGTCTTATCCAGCTGGTATTTCTCTACGAGATAGTTCACCCCTTCTGGGTCAGGTTTTCTTGCGAATCCATTTGCAGTAGTCACAATTTCTGTGAAATAATCCAAAATCTCTAAATCAGCTAAAACTTGGTAGGCATTTTCCCCTTTGTGGGTATAAACAAACTGCTGAATACCTGCTTCCTGCGCCCAAGCAAGAATAGTCTTAGCGCCATCCATGAGCTGAATGTGAGCATTTTTCTCTTGCAAACTTTGACCTCGAAAACAGTTCATCTCTTCAGCATCTAAACCTTTTGCTGCTGCAACTTTTTCCAGTAGTTTCTGAACAGAATGCTGCAAGATATAAGCATGGATAGCTGGTCTGTCAAAATCTAAGCCATAGTACATATAGGTTTCCTCAAGCCCTGCCAAAATCGCATCATAAGAATCCAGCAAGGTTCCGTCCAAATCCCAAATAAAAGCTTTTGTCATGTTATTTTCCTCATTTTCCGTTGATAGATGATTTGTAAAAAGATCCAGCGAAAGCCATTATCCAAAAGAGTGGCGCTCCAAACTCCGGACAAGCCCAATCCCAGAGTTACTCCCAGAAAATAGCCCGCTACAATGCGAATCAGCCACATACCAACAGTCGTGGCATAAAAAGGTAACTTGGCATTTCCCAATCCTTGCCAAACAGCCGTGTAGATGACTGTCCCTGCTGTCATAGGCATACCCAAAAGTGAAAACAGAATGACCGACAAGCTAGCTGTCACAGCGCTGCTGTCCTTTGTATAAAGATGTGTTAGTGGTTGACCCAGCGCAAAAATAAGTAAAGCCACCGGTAACATGAGCCCTAGAGATAGCCAGTAGGTCTGCTTCGTCAGCTTCCTAACTGCCTGAAAATCTGCCTGTCCTACTGTATGAGCCACCAACATAACCGTTGCGGTAGCGACTCCAAAGCCTGGCATATAGTTGAACTGGGTCAAAACCTCCCCAATAGCATTTCCCGCAACAGCATCTGTCCCGAACTTAACGATAATAGCAATAATCACCACGTCCCCAGCCCGCATCATCAGCCGCTCTCCAGCAGCTGGCAGAGATAAACGCAACAAGTCCCAATCCAACCTCCAACTCCAAGGTACTAGAGGCAGAGATAATTCTTTCCATAAAATCAAAACGCCTACCAGACGGGCTAAAATGGTGCCCAGCGCCACCCCAACAATTCCCATGTGAAAAATAAAAATCGCAAGACTGGAAAAAAGGACATTGAGCAGATTGCTCAAAAAACTGACATACATAGGCATGCGAGGGTTGCTAGTTGCTCGAATCAAGGAGCCTAGCGTAGTCATCAGACCCAAAAGGAGAATCATTCCCCCGATTAAAGCTAGATAAAGACCACCTGCATTGGCGACGGCAGGCTCCGTTCCTAGCCAAGCTAATATCCGGCGTCCAAAAACAAGAGAGAGAAACCCCAGAAACATACTCACAAGCATGGTAAGCTTAATGGCTTCGCTAGTATGATAAGCTAGATTGTCTCGATCTCCTTCTCCCAAACTTTTAGAAATGAGACTAGACACCGCTACTCCCAGCGCAATAAAAATGGCTTGGTAAATGCTGATGATATTGCCCGCAACGGAAACCCCTGAAATAGCCACGAGACCGAGACTCGCTACTAAATACGAATCCACCACTCCCATTAACATTTGCAAAAAATTTTCTGCCATAGCTGGTAAAGCGATGTTTAAAATCTTTTTGTAATTGGTCATCTATTAAAAACTCCTAAGATTGATTATACACTTTTCTGCACCAAGCTTACAACATCTTAACCACATAGATACTTTTGCAAAATAAAACACCCAGTTGGCTGACCAGCTGAGCGTTGATAATACCTTTAATTAAAGCCCTAGATAACTCTCTACTGCTGCCTGCATCTGGTCAGCGGCAACAGTCGTTTTATGGCGAACTTGTGCGGTTTCTAGGTTAGTAACTGCAGAAGGCACTGCAACTCCTGAAATCTCATGGAGTTTTACTAAAGCTTCAAAATCACTCAGACCTGTCTGCCCAGTCACAGCTTCGACTGCTACTACTGGGAATTTATAAGGACTGGCGGTTGAAGCAACGACAGTCGTAGTCTTATCACCTGTAGCTGTCCGGTATTTTTGATAAACAGCTGAGGCGACTGCTGTGTGCGGATCTTCAATATAGTTAGACGCTTCATAAACTCGTTTGATTTCAGCTGCTGTTTCAGCTTCGGTGGCATATTCTGCAGCAAAGAGTTCTAAAATGTCTGGGTCAAAATCAGTCAACTCATACTGACCATGCTGATTGAGAGATTTCATCAAATCTGCTGTCTTTTCTGCATTATTTCCTAACAGGTGGAAAATCAAGCGCTCTAAGTTTGAAGAAACTAAAATATCCATAGACGGACTAGACGTTACCTTAAAGCTACGCTTTTTGTCATAAACATGTGTCTTAAAGAAATCCGTTAGGACATTATTTTCATTAGAAGCACAAATCAACTTTCCGACCGGAAGACCAATTTGTTTAGCATAGTAGGCTGCCAAGATGTTACCAAAATTACCCGTCGGAACTGTGAAATTAATTTTATCACCAGCTACGATCTGACCAGTCTTAACCAGCTGTGCATAAGCATAGACATAATAAACAATCTGTGGCACCAAGCGCCCGATATTCATGGAGTTGGCAGAAGAAAATTGCAACTTGTGCACTGCTAGCCGCTCACGAAGAGCCGCGTCATTAAACATACGTTTAACATTGGTCTGGGCATCATCAAAATTGCCCTCAATCGCTACCACGTGAGTATTGTTCCCGGTCTGAGTGGTCATCTGCAACTCCTGAACCTTGCTGACACCGTTTTTAGGATAAAAGACGATAATTTCTGTTCTCGGAACATCCGCAAAGCCTGCCATAGCTGCTTTTCCGGTATCACCAGAAGTTGCCGTCAGAATGACGATTTTATTTTCCAGACCATGCTTTTTCACTGCTGTTGTCATCAAATGCGGGAGAATAGACAAGGCCATATCCTTAAAAGCAATCGTAGCACCATGGAAAAGCTCCAAATTGTATTGCCCATTCAGTTTCACCAAGGGAGCAATCTCTGGCGTGTCAAACTTGCTGTCATAGGCATTGTTAATGCAGTCATTCAGCTCTTGATCTGTAAAGTCATCTAAAAAAGCAGATAAAATCAATTTTGCAACTTCCTGATAGGAAGCGTCTTTGAGTTTGGCAAAATCCAGCTCTAGTTGCGGATAAGAAATTGGCGTAAAGAGACCGCCATCCGTTGCTAACCCCTGCAAAATAGCCTGACTGGCTGTTACCGTATTGTTTGCGTCACGCGTTGATTGATAAACTAAAGTCATGAATTTCTGTCCCTTTCGTGTAGTCTGTTCTATTATAACATGATTTATCAGAAAATTCTCGCATTTTATGGGAAATGTGAGAGAGTGGAGTTGGAGATTCTCAGTGTTTATATAGCTACCTCGAAAAGTTTTTTGACACTTTGAACTTTTATACTATGCCATTGTAGACATGACACTGATTAGATTGTCTCTATTTCCTACAGTGGACGCTTTGAGCTTGCCCTACTTCAATAAAGCCTATGCCTCTCTGATTTTTGAGTCATAGTCTTGTAGCATTTTATTTCAATGTCAAAAGAGACAGGATTTGTTTTTCAATAAGGATTAAATCATCAGCTTGCGATAGTGTTGGTATATTTAAGATAAAACGCTGTGCGAAATAAGCAAAAAGCAAACCAGCATTCGTTCTGATAACATCCATACCGCTGAGATTAGAATTGATTTGAGGGTTTTTGCTTTTTAATAATTGCCAATAGTCAGTAAAGTCAGTCAAGATCGACATTTGAATGTTAACTAATAGCGCTTCTCGTAATTCTGTATTGACCAAACATTCTTGCACAAGAATTTTAATGAGTTCTGCATTTTGAGCTAAAAAGTGAAAACGATCTTGAACAATGAAATGAACAGTCTCTTCCAAACGATGGTAGTTCTTAAGCCGCGGGAAAAAATCTTTCTTCAACTCAGGAATCATAGGCTGCATAATTTCTGATAATAATTCACTTTTAGTTTTAAAATATTTAAAGATGGTAGCCTGACTAACCCCAGCTTTTCCAGCGATCTGAGCAGTAGAGGTTCCATTATAGCCTTGTTGAGAAAAAAGTTCAATGGCAGCAACTAATGTTTTCTTTTTTCCAGCTGGCATTTGATGATACTCTAACCATTCTTTGTAGTTATGTAAAATATTACTGTTGTTCATAGTTACCTCACTTTTGTCTATTTTATTATACCTTGCGATAACGTTTAAGTCCAACAATATTGAGAACGGTTAAGATAGACAAGAAAATTAGGAGGACAAATAAGTCAGATTCTAGGTTAAGGATACTAGTCCCTTGTAAAACAATTTCTGATAACGCATGTCCAGCATAATAAAGAGGGAGGAATTTTCCCATAGATTGGATCCAGTTTGCCATGGAATCTAAAGGAATAATACCTGAGAAAAATACTTGCGGAACAATAATGATAGGAATGAATTGCATCATTTGAAACTCAGATTGCGCTAAAGTGGATAATAATAATCCAAAAGATAAAGCAACCAAGGCAAATAAAATATTGACTAAAATAACATCTATCATGCTTCCTAATACCTTTAGTTTTAACAGCCAAACTGTTGACAACACAATAATAGTTGTCTGTAAGGCTGCAACAGCGCCATAAGAAAGAATGTAACCAAAGACAATATCTGAACGTTTGACTGGGGTTGCTAAAAGACGATCAAGTGTTCCTGTTGTTCGTTCCTTAAGCAAGGCCATACCTGAAATGAGGAAAACAAAGAAGAAGACGAAAAAGCCCATCAAGATTGGGACCATCTTAGTAAAAAAGGTGGTATCTTTATTGCCGTAAATATAATCTTCAGAAATATCAAATGTCGTTTGTTGAATATTAGTTTGTTTGGTTTGATTAAGGTTAGCTTCACTCATATCAGACTGGCTATTATTTTGATATTGGTCTGGCAATCTATTCGCTTGGGATGCTTTTGCACTCGCTTGTTGTTGTGCCTTTTTGAGATTTTGAAGCAATTCCTGTATTTGCACTTGTTTTAGAGTGCTTTTAACAGCCTGCCGCGTTAGCGCGGTTTTGCTAGTATCGGTATTAGCATAGGTGAGCTTATATTTTTCTTTGCCTTTATAAACTAGTACGGCATCTGCCTTTTTGTCTTTTAAAGCCTTTTTAGCCGCATATTCTGTTTTATAGCCTTTAGTACTGATGTGTTTAACACCATCTAATGACTTTTTAACAGCATTTGAAACATTTACGGAAGCTATTTGAACATTCGTATCGGTACTGGCAGAAAAAGCAATATTCATGATCCACATGATGAATATTGGAGCCAAAAACAAAAGTGCCAGAGACCGTTTGTCACGTAATAATTCTGTCAATACCTTTTTTGAAATCGCGAAAATTCTCATCATAATTCTCCTTCTGCCTTTAAGAAAACATCTTCGATGGAATTGACTTGATAGCTTGATTTTAAATTAGCAGGACTATCAAAAGCCATTATTCTACCATCTAGCAATAATCCAACTTTATCTGTTAATTCAGCTTCATCCATGACATGTGTTGTCACTAGGATACCAACGCCGTTTTTTTGAGTTGACGCAGTTCTCGCCAAACTTGACGACGCAGTGCGGGGTCTATCCCAACAGTCGGTTCATCTAGGATGAGGAGGCGAGGATTGCCCAAAAGAGCAATTGCCAAAGAAAGTCGACGCTTCATTCCACCGGAATAGCCCGCAACAGTTTTATCGAGGTGTTCAGATAAATCAACAACCTGAACAGCGTGGTGAATAGCTTGAGAAAGTTCTGTTTTCGTCAGCCCTTTCATTTTTCCAAAAAATTCCAGATTTTCTGCCCCAGATAGACTTTCGTAAAGGGCATCGGATTGTGCCATGTAGCCGATATCTCCTAAAACTCGCCGGTTAGGCATCTGATGATTGAGAACCAGCGCCTTCCCTTCGTTGGCTTTTTCCATTCCGAGCATAGTCTTTATCATCGTTGATTTTCCAGCACCAGACGGTCCAATTAAACCAACAATTTCCCCTGCTTCTAGATGGAAACTAACATGATTAAGAACAACCTGACTGCCAAAATTTTTTATCAGGTTTTGTAAATCCAATAATTTTTCCATAAAAAACCTCTTTCTAATAGATGAGTGATTACTCACTATCTCTACAATTCCCATTATAGTAAGTAATCACTCACTTGTCAAGTGGAAACTTCTTAGCTTTTAAAATAAATATTGCTAAAAGCGTGAATCTTATTAACAGGTAATGAAAAATCAAAGAGCCGAATTGTCAGTAACAGTAAGTATGACAAAATGAAGTTAACAATGTGTGATTTTAATTTTCTTCAAGTATAAAAATAGGAAAAGCTGTCGTTATTACAGAGAAATTTAAGAGAATTTTGGATGATTGTGCAGAATTAGGCAGGCTGAAGCCAACGACACATCATGAGTTTTTCAAAGAATACTAATAGATGACCACAGAAAAAAGCTGCTTCTTTTTCAATCAACAAAAGAGACGATAAATGTGATGAATTTATCGTCTCTTTTGTTATTATTTTATTTCCAATTTGTCAGCGTAGAGGTCGGCTGGCTAAAAACTTTGCAGAACTCTCTTTGTAAATTGTTTTACAGCCTATTTTCAGTGATTTTTTAATGCTCTCACATCTTTATTTCACCTTCATTACTCTCACTAGACTAGCGCGCTCGGCTTCTTCTAGCTTCATCTCGATATAATGAATGGTCTCTGTGAGATCTGGAATGGTTGCATACTCTAGACCATTGACCCTACGGCGGGTCTTTTCAATCTCATCTGCCATCAGCTGGCAGCTCTTTTCAATCTCTGCTAAGCGCAGGAGGTCGGGCAATAGGTTGCCCATATCCTCAATCGTCTCATCCATTTGGCTGTTAGATGCCACATAGCTATAAACTACATCTCCCTCGTCATCACCATAAGGATTGTCAATATGAGCATGCATTTTTGGCACCTGCACACTCATGATATTTTCCTGTTCGATATGAAGGTTGACTTCTCGCATAGGAACAGCAAAAATCTCTTCTACCATGAGGTCGCTTTCTAAGGCTTTTGCCAATACAAAATCCTGCATGTGGCCGACCAGAGCTGATTCAACTTTTTGGCGGAGGTGATTGTTCTCGCGAACAGCCTCAATGAAACGACGCATCAGTTCATCCCGTTTATCCTTGAGGAGTTTGTGACCGCGAGTAGCTGTTTTCAGTCGCTCTTTTAGATTGTTCAGCTCCATTCGGGTTGGTTTGACATTCAAACGAGTCATCGACTCACCTCCTTAAATGTGCTGCTTGCTTTCTGGTAAATATTGGTCAATCATGTCGTCCTTGATCCGCTTAAGCTCCGTCCGTGGCAAGATAGACAACAATTCCCAGCCTAAATCCAGACTTTCTTCAATCGTCCGATTGGTATAAAAACCTTGATTGATGTACTCTTTTTCAAATCGTTCGGTAAATTGAACATAGAGCTTATCGGTGTCAGATAAGGCGGATTCTCCCAATACAACCGCTAATTCTTTGGCTTGTTTGCCTTGTGCATAAGCTGCAAAGAGCTGATTCATAGTTGCTGCATGGTCTCCCCGAGTCTTTCCCTCGCCAGAGCCCTTATCCTTAAGACGCGAAAGAGACGGCAGTACATTAATCGGTGGACGATAACCGCTGTTGTAAAGGTCACGCGACAGGATAATCTGACCTTCGGTGATGTAACCTGTCAAATCCGGAATGGGATGAGTGATGTCATCCTCAGGCATGGTGAGGATAGGAATCTGCGTCACCGAGCCTTTCTTCCCCACCAAGCGCCCTGCTCGTTCATAAAGAGTGGAAAGATTAGTATAGAGATAACCCGGATAACCTCGACGCCCCGGCACTTCTCGGCGAGCCGCAGATACTTCACGCAATGCCTCGCAGTAATTGGTCATATCTGTCATGATGACGAGAACATGCATGTCTTTTTCATAAGCCAAATATTCAGCGGCAGTCAGGGCAATCCGCGGTGTCGCAATCCGCTCAATAGCAGGATCATTGGCTAGGTTGATGAAGAGGATAGAGCGATCAATAGCTCCCGTCTCTCGCAAATCATTCATGAAAAATTCGGCTTCTTCAAAGGTAATCCCCATAGCCGCAAAAACCACCGCAAAATTTTCTTCTGAATTGAGCACCGTAGCTTGACGAGCAATCTGGGCAGCCAATTCCTTGTGAGGCAGACCTGAACCAGAGAAAACTGGCAATTTTTGTCCTCGAACTAAGGTATTGAGGTGATCAATAGCTGAAATCCCCGTCTGGATAAACTCATCGGGATAATCTCGCGCGACTGGATTGATCGCTTGACCGTCAATATCTAGATATTTCTCAGGCAAAATGTCAGGCCCCCCGTCAATAGGCTTGCCCATACCGTTGAAAATTCGTCCTACCATATCTTCTGACACTGGCAATTCAAGCGGTCGACCAGTAAAACGAACCTTGGCTTTTTCTAGATTGATACCGCTGGAGCCTTCAAACAGCTGCACCATCGCCTTGTCTTCCTGCACTTCCAAGACCTGTCCCTGACGCTTGGTTCCATCATGGAGCTGGATTTCCACCAGCTCATTAAAATGCACACCCTCAACTTGCTCCACAATCATCAAAGGACCAACAACTTCGCTGACGGTACGGTATTCTTTAATCACGTTCATTGTCTGCTCCTCCTTGGGCAAGAATATCATGTAAGTTTTCTCGAATAACAGCATCCAAATTCCGAATTGCATCCAGCTGCTCTTCTGGGATAAATTTAGAGCGAGCAATTCGATCTCGCAGCTCCACAGTACCGTTCATGATTTCGGTAAAGTAGGCACCTAAATTCAAGGCACGATTGGCTTCCTCATCAAATGTTAAAATATTAGTGAGCAAAGCTACTTGTTTTTTAAAAGAAGTGTAGGTATCCACTTCGTCAAAAGCATTCTGCTGCAGGTAATCCTCACGAATCATTTTAGCTGTATTCATGGTGAGACGATCCCTTTCAGACAGAGAATCCAGACCAACCAGCCGCACGATTTCCTGTAGTTCACTCTCTTTTTGAAGAATGTTCATTGCCTTGGTTACCTTTTCTGACCAAGTCAACTGTTCATGTTGATTGATATAGTGCCCTACCTCATCTAGATAAAGTGAGTAAGAACTAAGCCAGTTGATAGCCGGAAAGTGACGACGTTGTGCCAACTGAGCGTCCAATCCCCAGAAGGCCTTGACAATCCGTAGAGTATTTTGCGTGACGGGCTCCGAAATATCTCCACCTGGAGGGGAAACGGCACCAATTGCAGTAATACTTCCCTCGCGCTCGTCACTACCTAAGGTTTTCACCCGACCGGCTCGTTCGTAATATTCAGCAATCCGACTGCCGAGATAGGCAGGATAGCCTTCATCGCCCGGCATTTCTTCCAAACGCCCGGACATTTCCCGCAGAGCTTCTGCCCAACGTGAGGTCGAATCTGCCATAATGGCCACAGAGTAGCCCATATCTCGGAAGTACTCAGCAATTGTAATTCCTGTATAGATAGAAGCCTCACGCGCCGCAACTGGCATGTTGGACGTGTTCGCAATCAGAACAGTTCGTTGCATAATTGACTGACCAGTTACTGGATCGATTAGCTCTGGAAATTCATTGAGCACATCGGTCATTTCATTGCCCCGCTCACCGCAACCCACATAAATCACGATATCCACATTGGCAAACTTAGCAACCTGATGCTGAACAACGGTCTTTCCCGCACCGAAAGGACCTGGAACAGCAGCCGCACCGCCCTTGGTCACAGGGAAAAAGGTATCAATCACTCGTTGACCCGTCACCAAAGGCTCCTCTGGAATTAGCTTTTGAGCAAAGGGGCGACCTCGACGAACCGACCACTTCTGCATAAGACTGCCAACAAAGACGGAGCTGTCTGCCTGTTCAATCTCATAGACAGGCTGATCGACAGTATAGCTCCCCGCTTTTATCTTAGTCACACGACCGCTGACACCAATTGGCACTAGAATGCGGTGGACTACCAGCTCGGTTTCTTGAACCGTACCCAGAATATCTCCGGCTGTTACCTCTACTCCAATCTCCAGACAAGGCACAAAGTCCCACTTGGTCTCACGATTCAGATGAGGCAGCTGCACTCCGCGCACCAAAAAGTCACTATTAGTTACTGTTTGAAAGCGTGCCAAAGGCCGCTGAATTCCGTCAAACATTTGCGAAATCAGCCCCGGCCCTAATTCGACCGACAACGGACTCCCCGTTGTTCCCACCGGCTCTCCTGGTCCAAGCCCAGAGGTCTCTTCATATACCTGAATGGAGGCCTCATCTCGACGCATCTCAATGATTTCCCCAATCAATCCCAAATTGCCCACACGACAAATATCCTGAATATTCGCTTCCTGCATCCCAGAGGCAACTACCAAAGGACCCGAAACTTTTATAATCTTTCCTTGACTCACAATCTTCCTCCATTCTTGGGAGATTTTTGCTTATTTTCTATCCTTGCTGTGAGCTTGAAACCCTTCTTAGCTATCTCTACAGCAAAAATTGATACTTCTTATTTTAAAAATCAGATAAGGCTTTTATTTGTTGCCCATTTTCATCAAAATTATCTGGGCTTAGCCATTTTTCTAAACGAGTTTTGACCGCTGGCCAGTCCCTGTCAATCATGGCTAGCCAATCAGTATCTCGGTTACGCCCTTTATAAACAACTGCCTGACGAAAAGTGCCTTCGTAGATAAAACCAAGCCTTTCTGCTGCGTATCTTGAAGGTTGATTGAATGCATCGCATTTCCACTCGTAGCGGCGATACTCCAGCTCCTCAAAAACGTAACGTGCCAACAGATATTGGGCTTCTGTCGCCAGTCTGGTTCGTTTCAATTGGGGCGAATAGGTCACAGAGCCCACCTCAATGACACGGCTACCACGATTAATTCTCATTAGAGCAAAAGTACCCAATGCCTTGCCACTCTCCTTATCTACAATGGCATAGTGGAATCGATCCTGAGCTGCCAGCATCTAATCTAGCAAGGCCGACCATTCTTCCTGACTTTGAACAGGATTTTGAAAGAGATACGTCCACATATCAGCAGGAGAATCCGAACCATAGACTTCATACAAATCCGACCCATGTTTGTCCTTGGACAGACATTCAACGATAACATATTGTCCTTCTAGTCGCTCCAGATTGGGCAAATCTCCCGGTTTGAAATTCGGCAGGGCATCTCCAATGGGCTGGCCTAATTCATTCATTTTCATAAAAACCTCACAATATATCCTGTCCAACTGCTTTTTCTACGTTCTCGCGAATACGCTTCTGTCCTAATCCCATTACCCCTTTATGGGTCGGAATTAAGATAATCGCTGGCAGCACTTGCTTATCATAGTAAGCCAGCGTTTCAGGGATTTCAGCAGCCATATCTTCTGTCAAATAAATAATAGCAAAATCTTCTCGACTCAATCGCCGTAAAGTATTCACCGCTTCGGTTGCTTCGGTGACTGGAAAAGTCTGAAAACCAATCAGGCGAAAAGGCAGAATGGCATCGCGGTTCCCCACCACACCAATTTTATAAGTTTTACTGGCCATAAATCGGTCTTATCCTTTCTTTAATCATCTCTACTGGAAGCTGATTTGTCAAACCAGTCAAAATAAGTCGAAGATTCTTCACTTCCAGCTCTTTTCCCAATAAATAACGAGCGAGCGGAAGCGGACCACTTGTTTCAAATCGCCCTTGTTCTAAGAGCTTAAACTGAACCAAGTCTGCCAAATACTCCAGTTCAAGATTTGTCAACTTACCCGAACGCATTTTTTCTTCATAAGTGCGTAATTCCGCATCAAATTCTAATGGATTGACTTTGGAAAACCAGCCAGCAAGATCGCCTTTTTCTGCCAACTCAATCCACTCTGCACTCGTCAAAGAGCCTTCATCTGATAACAACTGTGTCATAAAACTATGCGGTTTTTGGTGACGAATGGCACGCTGCACCGTTGTTGCATTGTAAAAATCAATCGTCAACCGCACCAGTTGCTTAAGCCGCTCGTCTTCAAATGCAGACTCCAAGCTTTTTAAGTGTTTGAAATAAGCCAGATCCATTCCAATTTCCAGAACGCGCACATCTTGATAATCTTGATATTCCGCCCAAGTTGCTGCTATTTCATCCGCCATAAAATTAGGACAATGTTCAGCAGAAAAGGTTGCAACCAAATGCTCCAAAATATATAAAGGATAAGGTCCAACCGCAATCAACAGATGTTTTAAATTTAAGCCCGTCGCCTTGTGCTTAAGCAGCACCTTAAGATTGTGATAGGTATATTTGAGCGTAAAAAGCTCAACCAAGGCAGAGTCTGGACTGACTTCAAAAGCCCAAGCGTACTCTGCAAACAAATGTTTCATGAGAAACTTCTCAATCGCATTTAAGTCTGTTAGTTGCTCATAATCCAGATTATAAACCGTTCCTTCCAAAGCTGCTGACCGACTTTCAGAAGTGAAAGTCCGCAACAACTGCTCGTATTGCGCTAAGCTTAAAAAGCTACTCTCATGAATGCTAATTTCTGTATTCACTTGAGCGAAGGTCTTTTCATTCATAGAACGCCTCCTTAGTCTGCTTCATCTTGGAAAATCGTCTGAGCAAGCTGATAACTCTCCTCCTGCCACAAAGAATCCACCAAACTGCGGTAGAGGTAGTTATCGTCAATATTGCCTCGCGAAAGGAGAAAACCTGCTTCTCCACTCACAGGAGAGGAAGCCAATCTTACGTGCGGATAGTGCTCTAATAATCGTTCCAATTGTCCAGCCGAATATTTAACCAATGTCCGTGAGCCAACTGTCAAAACAAGCTCTTCTTGCGGATACTTTTTTAAGACCTGCTCCAAGAAAGCCTGCTCCTGCTCGACCGACCAGGCCGCCATTTGCTCATAAGCCCCTGCAAATAATTCTTTCAAAATCCCTTGCTTGGTCGCCAAAGTAGACTGGCGTTTTTCATTTTCAAGCTGCTGCACTTCACGCTGTACCTGACGATTGATCGCTTTTATTTCTTGCTCACGCTGTTGCAGTTTTTCTTGTTTCAACCATGCTTCTTGCTCTTTAGCTTCACGCTCAATAGACTCTTTAGCATCGGCTAATAGCTGCCGCCCATTTTCATGCGCCTGCTCCAAAACAGAATCCCTCAAATGAGATTCAAATTCCATATCTGCCTCCTTCTATGAAATCTTGTTTCAAGACATTGAACCTGTCTCATTTTACATTCAATACCATCAAAAGAGATACAACAAAGGCAAGGATAGCATAGGTTTCTACCATAGCAGCAAGGATAACCCCTTTCATGACGTCTTCAGGTCGCTTTGCCAAAATCTGCATACCAGCGGTTGCTACATTTCCTTGATATTTAGCAGAGTAATAACCAACAATTCCGATTGGAAGTGCGGCAAAAAAGAGGGCTAGACCTGTCTGAAGAGCCATTTCAGGCTGGATTTTAAAGAAAATCAAAATCCCGATAACAAAACCGTACAAGCCTTGCGTACCTGGCAAAAGCTGTAAAATCAAAGCGCTAACGAATTTCTCAGGTTGTTCTTTTAATAGGGCTGCCGCAGCCTGACCGGTTGAACCGACATTGCGCGCAGAACCGATACCGCTGAGAAAAATCGCAAAAACCACACCGAGTGCGGCAAAAAAAGCACCACCGTAAGTTGAAAAATAAGATGAAAAAGCTTGCATGAATAAACTCCATTTCTAATAGTAAACATTATTTATTTAGTAATTTTGTCAATGACATAAAACTTCTAGCTGAGCTGCTAAAGTAATTTCGCTGTGCTATTTTTTGTAGCGGACATATTTCTCTGCTGGCTTCAAAGGTTTAAAAGCTTTTCCGCCACCGTCGTAGAATTTCCCAAAAAATTCAACAAAAATCAAACGCGCTCCGTGCACATAGCCTGATAAAAAGGAGAGAAACATATTGATACCGTGGAGGGCGAGAAACAGCACAATCCCAATACTAAAGCGAGCAAAAGGCGGAAAGAGACTAACAATTAAGTTAAAGGCTGAGCCAATGCTTGCACCAGCAAGCCCCAAAGCCATGAGTCGCGTAAAGCTCACCAAGTCTCCCACATAGCTGCTGATATTGTATAGATTAAACAGTGCAGGACCCAAACCTTTCAAACTCCTAGCACTGATAATAGAAACCAGTACAATGCCCACAGCATTTACAATAGCCAGCCATTGCCCGATAAAGCCGACAATAGCAAGAGCTGGGAACAGTCGTCCCGCTGCTAGCAAAGCCAACCCGATGAGAATCAACATCCAGGCAAAACCCGAATTATAAGCTGCCGCATAATCCTTCATGCGGATATTCTTTTTACCACTGAGGAAAAGTCCTGTCATGACTGTCACAAAGCCAATCACGACCGAAATAATCAAAATAGTGATCACATCTGTGCTGGTATCAATGAGCGCAAAAGGCAATTTGAAGCCAAAGAAAGAACCATAAATCACTCCCCAAAGTGCAACGCCAATTCCTAAAATTCTAAAAAAGCGTAAATTCTTTGCCAGGCTTGGCTTGACATGTAAAGTCTTCAAAGCCCAAGTCGTTCCGCCAAAAAGCAACAAACCATAGCCAATATCAGCCGCCATCATGCCAAAAAAGATAAAGTAGAAGACCGAAACAACGGGCGTTGGATCTTTATCTTCGTACTTCGGCAGCGAATACATCTCTGTCACCAGCTCAAAGGGCTCAATCAGAGCATTATTTTTAAGTTTTGTCGGGACTCGCTGTCGATCGGCTTCCGTCAGTTCATGGATTTGAAGCAAGACAGCACCGCCAAATTGCTGCGCGAGACCCGTTTTCAAATCTTCTATCTGCCCCTGCTCCATCCAACCCTCTAAAGCAACCAAATTCTGCGTGCTGGCAAGGGCTTCCTTGCTCTCTTGGCGAGAGGTGAGATTCAAAATATAGTCCAATTGAAGCTTGAGCTGTTGCAGCTCCTCATTAGATGCCGCTAGTTGTGCTTGCGTTGAAGTTATGAGTGCTTCTTGCTCTTTTATCGTCTCTTGCAAGGCTGTCAAACGCTCTTTTGGTAATTCTTCAAAAGCATATTCAAAAGGTTTGAAACCAAGCTCTGTCAAGAATGCTTGCATTTCCTTAGCTGCTTCTGCTTTACATAGCACAAGAATTCCACTTTCTGTGGTACTGGTGAAAATCTCTTGGACTTCCAGATTAGGATAGTCCCGCAATCGAGCATTTAGCTGATTGTTCTCACTGCTTGGAATGCTTCCCACAAACGCACGAAGATGTTTAAAATGCTTAAGCGCTGACGGCGTAACGGCTAAACTCGCCCATTTTTCTAGCTCTGCCATCTCCGACTGAGCCATCTCTTTTACTTCCTGCGCTCTTGCCAACGCTTGAAATTGTTGCTGAATATTGACAAGAAGAGCTTCTTCATCACGCGCCTGCCCCGCTTGCTCTAAATCCACAAACGTTATTTCCAAAGGCACTGCCTTCAACGACTCCAGTAATTTTTTCTTGGGCACAAACGCCTGCAAACGTTCAATCATATTGGCAAGTTTTTCCTGCCGCCGAGTCAAAGTTTGAAGATGTTCCGAGAAAGACTTATCAGGATTCCACACCAACTCTTGCTCAAAAGCTCCCTGCCAAGTCTCTTTTGCCTGCAAATCCTGAACCTCAACTGACTGGAGATTTTGCAAATAAGAAAGGACATCATCCAACAAATCTTTTGGCAATAGCAACGACAACTCTTGCATGTGACTAATGGCCATATTTTTCTACCACCCTGTCCACAATCATTTGCAGCAGTACCTCTTTTTTATTTGACAAAGCTGCTTGGGCTTTTTCTTCGTTCTCTTGTCTCGTTTTTTCTAAGTCTTGTGTCAAGTTGGCAATCTCTTTTTCAGATTGTTCTTTTAACTCAACAAGCAATTGTTGCTTTTCTTCATCATAGACTTTCTCTAGCTGTTTCAGATTGCTGGCAGCTTGCTCTCGCAATTCCTGAATTTGACTTTTGTAGCCCGCCAACACTTCATCTGCTGCTTGCTCAATTTCCTGCATTTGCTCAAGAGTAGCATTCGTCATATCTCGCACCTCCTTTTGACACAATAGGTGTAACGCTTTCTTGTGTAAATTATAACACATTTTCAAATCATTCGTCACAAAGTTTTATTGGTTTTCTTCGCTTAATTGAAATCATTTCACCCTATGCTATTTATCAAGCTACCTAGCGTCCTATTTTGTAAAACTATGTTATAATACAAATAGGTTTTTCAAAACATTTGTTCTATATCATTACAAGTAAAGAGAGTACATCTATGGAAAATACGCAGCATATCTTAACAACGATTGAAAGCCACTTTGATAGCATGACCGACTTAGAAAAGCGGATTGCCAACTACTTTTTGAGCCCTTCTAGCATCTATGACGATCTCTCTTCTCAAAAAGTTGCGCAAGCTCTCTACATCTCTCAAGCAGCCTTGACACGCTTTGCAAAGAAATGCGGATTTAAAGGCTACAGAGAGTTTAATTTTCAATACCTTCATCAATTGCAAGAAAACGCGGAACAGGACGAGAAAGTACAAAATGACTTATCTCGTAGAGTGCTACGAAACTATGCTCAAATCCGTCAACAAACTGAGGAATTGGTTGACGAAGACAAACTGCTGCGCGTTGCCAATCTCATCGAAGCAGCTGACCGCGTCTATTTCTTTGGGACGGGAAGCTCTGGTCTTGTCGCACGCGATATGAAACTGCGCTTCATGCGGCTTGGTGTTGTCTGCGAAGCGTTGACAGATCAAGACGGTTTTGCTTGGACAACCAGTATCCTAGATGAAAATTGCTTGGTTATTGGATTTTCTTTGTCCGGAGGAACGCAATCTATCATCAACAGTCTCATCGACGCTCAAGCAATGGGTGCGAAAACGGTGTTAGTAACAGGACACCCCAACAAAGTCAAAGAAACCTTTACTGAAATCATCACTGTTGCCATTCAAAGCAAACCAGAGTATATCTTACGCATCTCAGCACAGTTTCCTATGCTACTTATGATTGACCTCCTTTATGCCTTTTTCCTAGAAATTGACCGAGAAAAGAAGGAAAAAATCTTCAACAGCTTTTGGGAAAATCAAAAATTAAACGGCTATTACAGGCGACACAAATAAGGGATCAAATAAAAATGAGCATCTCCTCACCAAAGGATTTGCTCATTTTCATTATAGAAGGCTTTTCGTTAATGATGTTTATTTTTAAAGTGATAATAAGCTCCAAACATCCCTGCAGCATTTTGATGATGAGCAAAAGCGAGCTTGGTTTTTTCAGCAATACTTGGTACCAGACAAGCTTTCATAGCAGTCTCAATTCGAGGACGAAGAATGGCCTCTTGACCCATAATGCCGCCACCTAAGATCACCACTTCTGGATTAGCCACATAGCAAATATTCGCAATCCCTTGCCCCAAATAGTTGACCATGCGGTCGATTCCTTGGATACAACGTGCATTTCCTTCGGTCGCTTCTTTGAAAATGCGGCGTCCATTCCACATAGTAGGATCTTCTCCGTGAAGCTCTGCTACATAGTTGACCATGGCAGTCGTTGAAGCCACATCTTGGAAAGCACCGTCTGGCAGATACACATAACCGACTTCACAGGCCGAATTACTAAAACCGTGGAAAACCTGACCGTCCACCAGCAAGCAACCACCGATACCCGTTCCAATCGTCAAACAAATCGCAATGCTCGCTCCCTTGCCGCTGCCTGACATAACTTCCGCCAAGCCAGCACAATTGACATCATTTTCAATCTCACAAGGAACGGCAAATGTTTCTTCTACCACTTTCTTGAACTGAGTACCAGCATAATTTGGAATCTGAGGGCCAGCATAAAAGATTTCTCCTTTATCTGGATCGACCATTCCGGCTGAGGAGATACAAACCCCAGCAACTGGAATTTGTTCTAAATAACGTGCTACAATTCCCTTTACCTTGTGTAAAATTTCTGGACCGCCCTTATGAGCCTCTGTTGGGATTTCATGCGCTTCCAGCAAGGTGTCGGTATCATCAATCAGACCATATTTGATATTTGTTCCACCAATATCAATGGCAATATATTTCCCCATAATCCACCTCTTTTTTATTACAAGAACGTTTCCTTAGCTACACGAATCAAACGCGCCGCGTCTTCTACAATCGGACGATCCGCGTCTGTCACTGATGTTAATGGAGAACGGACAGAACCGATATTCAGATTTTCATTGATTTTCAAGACTTCCTTGATGACAGAATACATATTTCCATGAGCAGCTGTTAATTTCCCGATAATAGCGTTAATGGTAAATTGCAATTCTTTTGCTTTTTCCAATTCTTTGTCGGCAATCAATTGATTGAGCTTCAAGAAAAGCTCTGGCATTGCTCCATACGTTCCGCCGATACCTGCTCTTGCTCCCATCAGGCGACCACCTAAGAACTGTTCATCTGGACCATTAAAGACGAGGTGGTCTTCTCCACCAAGTGCTGCAAAGGTTTGAATGTCTTGGACAGGCATGGAAGAGTTCTTCACACCAATCACGCGTTCATTTTTGAGCATTTCTGTATAGAGACTCGGCGTTAGAGCTACACCTGCCAACTGCGGAATATTGTAAATCACGAAGTCTGTTTGTGACGCAGCTGCGCTAATATCGTTCCAATATTGGGCAACCGAGTATTCTGGCAAGCGGAAGTAAATCGGCGGAATAGCCGCAATAGCATCTACTCCCAAACTTTCTGCATGGCGTGCCAATTCCACACTATCCTTAGTGTTGTTGCAAGCAACGTGGGCAATAATCGTTAGTTTCCCTTTTGCCACCGCCATGACTTCTTCCAAAATCAATTTCCTATCGGCAACATTTTGGTAGATACACTCCCCAGACGAGCCATTGACATACAAGCCCTGAACTCCTTTTTTAAGGAAATATTCTACCAAAGCCCGCACACGCTCCGGACTAATCTCACCTTGGTCATCATAGCAGGCATAAAAGGCCGGAATGACCCCTTCGTATTTTTTTAAATCTCTCATATTTTATTCTCCAATTTGATTGATTTTATCGTTTGTACTTATTAAAAATAGTTTCCATGATGGGCAATTGCAAAAATCCTAAGGCTGCAAAACCGACTAATACAAAAAGAGTAAAGCCTAGTAGCAACACAAATCCTGAACTAGAGAGGAAAAAGATGATTGCAGCTAATAAGGCTATCATCAAAAAAAACCACGGGAAATGCAAACTCACCATGATAAGACCCGTTTGCAACATATCTTTTATCGTCATTTCAAACTTAGCTGCCAAAGGGTAGACACATAAAAACAGCAAACTAGTAAAAATGATGACACCGATACAAGTTGCTTTTAACATTTGAAATGGTAGCGTCTCTTGTCGCCAAAAGAGCATGAGGTCAAATAGACTGATACCTACAATCAGCAACTCTAGCAAACCGAGTTTGAAACCAATTTTCCAGTTTTTTCTAAAAGCCTGCACATAGGTTGCTGTGACTTTTACGCGACGCGAATCTTTGATGACAAACAAAGTCTGATACAAGCTCATCTTTGCAATACCAATCGTAACAATTGGCAAGCAGGACAGCAAAAAGAGCAAGTTCACAGTCACCAAATCTAATATTTTCTCACATATTCTCATAAAGAAATTATCTGTATCAAAAATACTTTGTATTAGCTGAGAACCTCTCTTTTCCATGACTCTACCTCCTCGTTAGTTATTTCAATCGTTGAGCAAAACCTTTACGACACATTTTTTGACCGTATCACCTTTACCAGCAAACCTATTGGGCTGATGCGGCTCATTGGGTAAAAATAGAACAAAATTCTGTTTATCCAAATAAAATGGAAGAGATTGCTCACAAGTCACAAAGCCAATGTCCTTCTTTTTATCATACGGTTTTCTCACTTCCTTTACCCTGTTGCCATATCGAATGATTTCATGCCCTGCTAAAAGCAAATGCAAGTCTAGATAATGGTGATGAAATTCAAATTCATCTGTCGTGTCAGAACACAATTCATTTTCCTGTACAAACAGAAATACTTTTTCTCCGTCAATCTCATACCGTCCTGAATCATAATCGTTTACATCGTGCGTCAGGAGATAATCAATGGCACAATCCAAATGCTCATGGATACCTTTGTAGTGGGCGAGATTTTCTAATTCATCGAAAATCATTTGGTCAGCCTCCTCATCCTTTCACAGCTCCCATGGTAATACCTTGAGTAAAGGATTTTTGGAATATTAAGAAGACAGCTACAATCGGAACAGCTGCCATAGCAGCACCAGCCATAATCAAACCATAATTCGTTGCCATTTCAGCTTGCATTGTTGCTACCCCTAGTGAAATAGTTAGATTCTGCCGCGATGTCAGCATGACCAATTGCATAAAGTAGTCATTCCATGTGTTGATAAAGGTAAAAATGGCAAGGGCAGCAAAACCTGGTTTCACAATCGGAAAAGCTACATTCCAAAAAGTACGAATCTCACCACAACCGTCCATCTTAGCAGATTCCAACAATTCTGTTGGGATATTTTCGCTAAATTGCTTCATGAGAAAGACACCAAAAGGCCAGCCGACAAGTGGCAAAATAACCGCAGCCAATGTATCGTGAATTCCCATAAAATTGACAATACGAACCAGAGGAACCAACACAACTTGCTTAGGCAAAGCCATGGCAGCGATAAAGGTCGCAAAAAGAATACGTTGACCATAAAAACGCTTTTTGGCTAGAACATAACCTGCTAAAGAAGAGGTAATGCAGACCAAAAACATGGTTGCTAGTGAGATAAAGACACTATTCCACATCCATTGCAAGGCTGGGTTTTGCACCATTAACTGCTCAAAATTTTCCAGTGTTGGCATTTTAGGCCACCATTGAGGCGGAATGACAATCGTATCTGGTTGAGACTTAAAGGCTCCGGTCAAAATCCAATAGAAAGGGAAAACAAAGAGAACGGTCAATACCAATAGAATAATCGTTGAAATAACCGTAAAGGCACTTATTTTTTTCTGTTTCATCTTGTCTCTCCTTTCTTTAATATTCGACGTCATTTCCAAGAATCTTGAATTGGGCAAAGCTAATCAAAGCAATCATGACAGCTAAAAATACCCCCATGGTATTGGCATAACCATATTCAGATAACTTGAAAGCTTTTTCATAAAGGTAATACATCAAGGTACTGGTTGAATAATTCGGACCTCCAGATGTCAATAGCTGAATCAAGGCAAAACATTGGAAAGAGTTAATCGTAGTAATAATCGCAATATAAAGCGTTGTCGGAAGTAAGCTCGGCCATTTAATCTTCCAGAAAACTTGCAGTTCTGTCGCTCCGTCAACACGCGCAGCTTCCACCAATGAATTGTCAATATTTCCCATAGCAGCAATATAGAGAATAATGGGTTGTCCGACAGAAGTTGTCAGCAAAATCACAATAATCGCCATTAAAGCCCAATGCTTATCTCCCAGCCAGGAAATGTTTTGATTGATGACATGCCCTGACTTTAGTACAAAGTTTAAAATTCCTGACAGTGGGTCGTAAATCCATTTCCATACAACGGTTACCGCTACACTCCCTGTTACCACCGGCAGGAAGAAGACAAAACGGTAGAAAGAGCGTGCAATCGCATTTTGACTATAGGTCTGTGACGCTACAAACAAAGAAAACAGCACAACAATTGGCACTGAGCCAATCACAATAATCACCGTATTGATGAGAGATTTGATAAAGACTGGATCTTTAAACATTCGTGAGTAATTGTCCAATCCAACGAATGAAAAGGATGTCATAGAATAATTAAAGAAACTCGTTACAAATCCCATCACCATCGGCGCTAATACAAAGACAATAAAGAATAATAGAACTGGTGCTAAAAAGGCATAGGATACCAAGGTTTCTCTCATTCTTATTTTATTTACTTTCACATCAAGCACCTCGTTTAGATTAGAGGGAAACCAACTCTTTTAAAGCTTTTTGAGTTCTTTCCCGCTTTTATCCTTTTATAGAAATTCCCCTTTTCCTATTTATACATAACTGACGACAGAAAAAGGGGAGAATTCAATTACTTATTTTTGAGCTTTTTTAATGGTTTCATTTGCTTTTTCTGTAAAGGTCTTCAAAGCAGATTCAACTTTTTCGTCACCATTTGAAACAGATTGCAACATTGGGAACCAGAGCGTTCTCATTTCAGCAAATCCATCAATAGTGTTGTAGTATGGTGAATAATATTTTGTCCAAGTGCTGATTGTTTCCATTCGTTTGTCATCGTACAATTTACCAAATGATGAACGAACCGGGAAAGCACCTGTACGAACAACATTTTGTGGTCCCCACTTTTTATCATCAGCGATAAATTTGACAAATTTCTTAGCAGCTTCCACTTTCTTTTTATCTTTATTGTTAAAGATACCAAAACCATTTACAAGGTATTCCAGAGCTGGTTTGCCATTGTCTGACGGGAATGGTACTTCAACAACTTCAACGCCACTGGCTTTCAAGAGTTTAGCTTGGATGCCTTTTTGCGCAGGTGCCCAAAGAACAGTATAAGAAGTTTGCCCATTCGCAAAGTTTTGAATATCTGCTCCACCATCGAATTGAGAGCCGTTTGTCATCAAACCATCTTTAATCCAACTAACTGCTTTATTTAGCCCTTTAACAAAGTTTGGACTGTCTGTTGTATATTTTGTCACTTTATCATCTGTAACAGAACCACTATACAAATTAGCAATGAAAGCACGTGTTCCTTGGTCACCACCTTGACCATTACTGAAGAGCGAGCCAGGAGTATACCCTTTAGCCTTTAAGGCTTTCAACACTTTTTCAAAATCAGCTGTTGTCCACCCTTCTTTTACAAGGTTTTCTACACCAGCTTCTTTCAGCATTTTCTTATTAAATGCCATATAAAACGGAGCAGAACTAATTGGATACATGTAAGCTTTATCACCAGCCTTACTTGCTTGAATGATTTGATCGTTGTTGACATCTTTGACGAAGTCATCAGTAAAGAGATCGTTCAATTCTGCCAATTTACCATTTTTACCATATTGAATAATCCGTCCTGGTGCGTCAAACAACACATCTGGTGCTGTTCCTGCTTCAATAGCTGTTGTAATTTTTTCTGGACCAGATTTGAAGTCAATAGTTTCTAATTTCACTTTAATATCTGGATTGGCTTTTTCAAAGGCTTTGATAATTTCTTTTTCATACGTACCAACACCGTCGCTGGCCTTTTTTTGCGTGAAAACTGGAAAAGCCCACCAAGTAATCTCTGTCTTGCCAGAAGAATTTCCTGAATCAGCTGATTTGTTTGAACCACCTGAATTTCCACATGCTGCCAAAGATAAAATTGCAGCTCCTGCAACTAACGAACAAAGTATTTTCTTCATCCTCATATTGTTTCTCCTTTTATTGTCATCCTTTTTAAGATAAAATTGTTCCTACTTTTCACTTACTGCTGCAACAAAACGCTCTGTAATTTCTTTTGGACGCGTAATGGCACCACCTACTACAATTCCTCTAACACCTAGGTCATGAATGGTTTTCGCTTCACTTGGGTAGTGAATTTTTCCTTCCGCGATAACATCCAAACCTGCATCACACAATTTTTTTACCAAATCAAAATCTGGTCCCTCGCATTGCAGACTATAAGAGGTGTAACCTGACAAAGTTGTCCCTACAAAGTCCACACCTGCTTCTGCTGCAGCCACACCCTCTTCAAAGGTGCTCACATCTGCCATGAGCAATTGATGAGGATATTTTTCCTTCACTCGCTTGATGAAATCCGCAATCTTTAAACCATCAAAACGTTCCCGCTTTGTACCATCAAAAGCAATTACTTCAATATCCAGAGCTGCTAGTTCATCAATTTCTCGCATCGTTGCGGTAATAAATGGCTCTTGAGGTGGATAATCCCGCTTGATAATGCCGATGATCGGCAACAAAGTAACCTCTTTAATTTCCTTAATATCCCGAACACTATTAGCTCGAATGCCAACAGCTCCTCCTTGTTCAGCCGCTTTCACCAAAAGGGGAATAATCCCACCTGCTTCAGTATATAGCGGTTCGTGTGGCAAGGCTTGACAGGAAACAATGATGCCATTTTTTATTTTGGCAATCAGCTCGTCTTTTGTCATTTGTGCCATAGACAGCCTTCTCCTTTGCTATTGTAGATCGATTTTTAAAGCGCTTTCAATCTCACGATGTTATTATAACTATTTTTTGAAGCGCTTTCAACAATATATGAGATTTTGGTTCTAATTTCTAATAACAATTACTTTTCTCTTAAATCTTGAAAGTAGTTTCAACCAGAACGATAGCTCTGTTAACATGACGCTATAATCATTGCGGATTGCCTCTGAGGTATACAAAGACTGCATCTCTGCGAATGCTATCTCCCCCCAAGAATTGTCTAGAATGGAGACCCTATAATAGAATTAGCAAGAGGGAATGCTTTTTTCAGGAGTATCATCCAGAGTCGCTTTTGAATAAAAGTTTAAAATTTTCTCATTGCTGGTGTTCTTTTCGGTATTGTCCTGGCGTCCGTCTAAACATCTTCTCCTATCTACACGTATGCCAATTTACGAGGTAGCACAAAGTGTTGGATTTTCAAATAAAACTTACTTTTATGACAAATATCGTACCTATTTTGGACATTCCCCAAAAGACGAACGCAAATAAAAGGCAGAGACAATATTATCCCTGCCTTATTTTATAATAGCAAAAAGCTTTTGACGTAGTAGCTAATATCTAAATACTTCTTTAAGGTTACAGCAAAGCAAACCACTCCTTAGTCATTTTTCAAGCTTAGATGAGTATTTTTGACGAAAACTGCGTTTCTCTTCATTCACCACTTTGACAGCCCGAGAGGCTATTGAACAACTTTGCGAAGTTGAAACTACTAACTAAAAATTTTCAAATATTAGTTCTATCTCGCTTTTTTATTTTTACGACAAATCAGCACTTAAAACAACTCTTTGTAAAGAGCAATCGTTTCTTCTAAGGTTGGCATAAATGGATTTCCTGGTGCACAAGCATCAATGAGTGCATTTTTAGAAAGGTATTCAAAGTCAAATTCCTCTTCTTTAATGTCCAGTTCTGTCAATTTTTTCGGAATGCCCACAGTTGCTGATAATTTTTCAATTTCAGAAATGGCATAATCAGCGCATTCTTTATCACTTTTACCTTCCGTATGCAAACCAAGAGCTTTTGCAACATTTCGGAATGCTTCTGGCACACGTTTTGCATTTTCACGCTCTACAACTGGTAAAAGCATGTCACAACAAACACCGTGAGGAAGATTGTAAACTGCTCCAAGTTGATGAGCCATAGAGTGTACATAACCTAGCCCAGCATTATTAAAGGCCATACCACCTAGGAAAATCGCATTAACCATAGCTTCACGTGCTTCAATGTCATGGCCATTTTCAACAGCACGAGGTAAAAATTCTTTAATTAACTCAATTGCACCAATAGACAATTTTTTCGTCACATTATACGCACCTGGTGTTACCAAAGCTTCAACCGCATGTGTAAGAGCATCCATACCTGTTGCAGCTGTCAAAGCTTTTGGTTTTGAAATCATCAATTCTGGATCATTTACTGACAGGAGTGCAAGGCTATTCTTATCAACCATAACCATTTTCACTTTACGCTCTTCGTCAGTAATAACATAGTTAATCGTGATTTCAGCTGATGTGCCTGCTGTCGTATTGATTGCTACAACCGGCAAGCCTTTTTCTTTTGATTTGTGAACACCTTCGTAATCTTGCGGACGCCCGCCATTCGTTGCAAGAATTGAAATACTACTTGCAGCATCTTGTGGCGAACCACCACCAAGTGAAATAATAAAATCACAATTATTATCTCGCAAAACAGCTAAACCATCTTCAACATTTTTAACAGTTGGATTTGGCTCAACATCACTAAAAACGACATACTCAATGCCTTCCTTATCAAGTGGTGCAGTTACCTTAGGTAAAATGTCACTGCTTGCAATATAATGGTCTGTCACCAAGAGAGCTTTCTTATACCCCAATTCTTTGATATGATCACCTATTTCATTAATCACACCACAACCAATAAGATTAACTGATGGAACATAAAATACTGACATTATATTTCCTCCTTATTTTTATAAATATCATCTATTTTAGAAACCGCTTACACAATTATATTATAACACTCATAATGCTTTTTGCAACATCAACTTTTCATTATTTTAGTATCAAATTTACAGATTCAAAACTTATCAGTCTATTATGATCTTTTAGGGCAAAGAGAAGTATAAGATTTTCTGTATCCACAATGACATCGTCCATATCAAACACTAACAATTGAAACATGACCGTCCTCCTTTTTTCACAACTAGTTTACAGGAAAACACATACAATACCAAGCAAGAGAAAGAACACTCTCTCCAAATAGAAAAATCTCCCTACAAAAGCAGGGAGATGTGACTGATAAACTGATTTAGGTCTAAAAATCTGAATACATTGTCTGTACAATGACGAACGATTCAAATCAGAACAAACTTTACTGTCTATTTACGACGTCCTGGACGTTCTGCATAGCCATAGTAGGCGTCAGCCATGATTTCTTCCATGTCAGTAACTATTGGCAAGCGTGGATTTGCTGGTGAACATTGGTCTTCATAAGCAAGAACGGCAATATCATGTAAGCTATCTTTCCAAGTTTTTTCATCAATACCTTGATCTTTAAAGTTCATCTTGATACCAACCGCTACACCAAGGTCATAAACAGCTTTAGCATACGCTTCAACCGCTTCTTCTGGTGTTGAGCAAGGAAGACCTAGCATACGAGCAATATCTTGGAATTTTTCATCAGCTTTCCAGTAGTTGTACTTAGGCCATGTTGTAGTTTTAGATGGACGAGTTCCATTGTAACGGATAACATAAGGAAGTAAAATAGCATTTGTACGTCCGTGAATGGTGTGGTGAACAGCACCAATCTTATGCGCCATTGAGTGACTCATCCCAAGAAAAGCATTTGCAAAGGCCATACCAGCCATTGTAGAGGCATTGTGCATCTTTTCACGTGCTTCTGGGTCAGCTGTTTTTACAGATTTTTCCAAGTATTTGAAGACTAACTTGATGGTTTGAAGAGCAATACCATCTGTATAGTCATTGGCAAAGTTAGAAGTATAAGCTTCAGTTGCGTGTGTCAAGACATCCATACCTGTGTCAGCAGCAATAAATGCTGGAACAGATTCTACCAAAGCAGGGTCAACAATTGCAATAGTTGGTGTCAATGCGTAGTCAGTGATAGGGTATTTACGATTATTTGCCTTATCAGAGATAACTGCAAACGGTGTTACTTCTGAACCTGTACCAGATGTAGTTGGAATACCGATATATTGTGCTTTCTTACCAAGTGACGGGAATTTGAAGGCGCGTTTACGGATATCCATGAATTTTTGAACGAGGTCACCGAAGTCAACGTCTGGCTGTTCATAGAACATCCACATACCTTTAGCCGCATCCATTGGTGAACCACCACCAAGGGCAATGATAGTGTCTGGTTCAAACGAGCGCATTACTTCAACACCACGACGAACTGTTGTGATATCTGGATCTGGTTCAACATCTGAGAAGACTTGAATCGTGACTTTGTTTTTACGAAGATTCAATTGGTCAATCACACGTTGTACAAAACCGAGTTTTTCAATTGATTTATCGGTAACAATCATGACACGTTCGATACCTTCGCAAGTTTGAAGATATTGAATTGAGTTACGTTCGAAGTAAATTTTTGAAGGAACTTTAAACCATTGCATATTATTTCTACGTTTCCCTACTTTCTTGATGTTAAGAAGGTTGATAGCTGATACGTTATCACCAACTGAGTTGTGTCCGTATGAACCACATCCAAGTGTTAATGATGGAATGAAGGCGTTGTATACATCACCGATACCACCAAAGGTAGATGGAGAGTTCCAGATAATACGCATTGCCTTTATTTCCGTACCGAAACGTTTTGCAAGAGCTTCATCTTTTGTATGGATAGCAGCTGAGTGTCCTAGACCATTAAATTCAACCATTTGACGAGCTTTTTTAAGTCCATCTTCAGTATCTTCAGCTTTCAAAACCGCAATAATAGGTGATAATTTTTCACGAGTCAATGGTTCTTTAATTCCAACTTCTGCACATTCAGCAGCCAAGATATTTGTACCTTCTGGTACTTTGAATCCTGCTTGCTCAGCAATCCATGTAGCTGGTTTACCAACAATATTTGGGTTCAATTTTGCACCAGCGCAGTTCTTGCTGTTGGCTTTTGCACCAAAACAGAATTCTTCCAAAAGCGCTTTTTCTTTCTTGTTGACAAAGTAAGTATGGTAAGATTTGAATTCTGTTACAAATTCATCATAGATTTCTTTATCAATGATCACAGCTTGCTCAGATGCACAGACCATACCATTATCAAATGATTTGGACATCACGATATCATGTGCTGCTTGGCGGATATTTGCTGATTTTTCAACGTAAGCTGGAACGTTACCAGCACCAACTCCAAGAGCAGGTTTGCCGCATGAATAAGCAGCTTTTACCATGGCGTTCCCACCAGTCGCAAGAATTGTTGCAATACCTTCATGGTTCATCAAAGCTGTTGTTGCTTCCATAGATGGCTGTGTAATCCATTGAACACAGTTTTCAGGTGCACCTGCTGCAATCGCTGCATCACGTACGATTTGTGCCGCATGAGCAGAAGATTCTTGAGCAGATGGGTGGAAAGCAAAGATAATTGGATTACGCGTTTTCAATGAAATCAATGATTTAAAAATCGCTGTTGAAGTTGGGTTAGTCGTTGGAGTGATGCCGCAGATTACTCCGACTGGTTCAGCAATTTTCGTTAAACCTGTAATAGGATCATCTTCAATCACACCAACAGTTTTAACACCACGCATATTGTTAACAACGTGTTCGCAGGCAAAGAGGTTCTTTGTTGCTTTGTCTTCAAAGACACCGCGACCTGTTTCTTTAACAGCATGTTCTGCTAAGATACCATGTGCATCAAGAGCAGCAACTGAAGCTTTTGCAACAATGTAGTCTACTTGTTCTTGATTTAATTTTCTCATTTCTTCCAGAGCAACTAGCCCTTTTTGAACGAGTTCGTCAACATGCTTTTCAGCAGCTAACTTTTTTTCTTCGGGAGTTAATGTTTTTTTATCAGCCATGTGTTCCTCCAATGGTTTTTAGGATTTTTATAAATCCTTTGTTAAATTTTTCACAAGATTATTATACCTTATTTTCTTTCTCTTGTAAACACTTTCATGCAAACTTCACAAACTTTTTCTTTTATATTGTGAATTTGTTTCAAAATATGAGTTTTCTACTATATTTTAAAACATTGTTTGTGAAGTTTAAAACTTAAAATTATATATTTCACATACTTTTTCAAGATTTCCAAAAACAAAAGTTATGTAAAAAAGAGCATTTTTGCTGTGTATTCCTACACCCTCGTTCTACCCTACTATCTTTTTACAGCACACAAAAGTCATGAATCGCAAGGCAATCCATGACTTCTAATTATTACTATTATTTCTTCACTGTTCCTTTTTTCACAGCTTCATCAATAGCTTGTTTGACGGTTTGTGCATAGAGTTCACCGCCCTTGGTGATCGTTGTTGTCTCCGAGCCAAAGTGCACATAGTCAGTTCCATACCAAATTTCTGGGTGTTGGATAGCAGTTTGATACCAATCCGCTACAAATACATAATCGTATTTTTTCGCCAATTCCAATTCATACTGACGTGTTTTTACAGCGATACTGGTCCCATCATGCGCTGTGCGTCCGTCATAAGGCGTTACCAAGATTAAGCGATGACCTTTCGGTAATTTTGCAATAAATTGATTGAGCAAACTTTCGTAGTTATCAACCGTATTGGTTCCCAAGGCTAAGACCACTGTTTCCAGAAGCACCTTGTTTGAAATATCAGTTTGATAGACTTGCAAGCCCGATTCTAAGTTTCGACTGACCGCTGCATCCACTTGAATTTCCGGCATAGCCTGCTTGAGCCATTCACTTGCTCGCAAAGCTACCGAATCTCCGATAACGGTCGTACCCTTTGCTACATTGTATTGACTGGCACTCACATTATCAGCTTGGGTACGAGTGATCTGCATTTTACTGTCAGCTTGATTTAACCCATTGACGAGCAAATTTTCTTCAAAAGCACCAATTTTCGGAGCAGTCACAATCATGACCAAAGCGACCAGTGTTAATGGAATCAAACTATAAAATACAGGCGTTGTGATTTGCTTGATGTCCATCTTCAAGCCAAATACTTTTGGCTCTCTACCTGCTAATGTCGGCTCCAACAGATAGAAAGAGAAAGCCGCCAAGGCAAAGGAAAGCACGGTTGTCAATAGAACTGCCCATCCATTGCCCATCAATTGGGAAAAGATGATGTAAAACGGCCAATGGAACAAATACACGCCGTAACTCGTATCTGCAATAAATGTGATAACAGGCGGCTCATCAACATGCGACGTTTTATCATGAAGCACACGTGTTGCTAAAATCATCACGACTGAAAATACCGTTGCCAAAAGGAAACCAAACAGATAAGTCAATAAATTATCAAATCTTAGGAGGAACGTTAATAATAGCAAAGCTATAAAACTACCACCAAGTAGATAAAAGGTCTTTTTCAAATCAAGCGCTTGCTCCATTTTACGAAAAGGTGCTCCCAAATCACTCACACCCGAAAGTGTCGCTAAGATACTTCCTGCAAAAAACGGGAAGATATGCGTGAAACTTGAAAAGTAAATCACAGAAAAGTTTGAAACGAAGAAGCTTCTGACAAACATAGAAAGAAAACTAATCAAGAAGAAAGCGAACGAAACGAGAAAGATAATCCCTCGAAATTGCCCGACTGTTTTACTTTTCTTAGCTAAATACCATGTCGCCAAGCCCCACAAGACATAGTAGTGCATTTCCAACGCCAAGCTCCATGTGTGCACAAAGAGATGTTGGATAAATTGACTCTCGTAATTTCCACCAGACAAAATTTCATAAAAATTTGTCACAAAGCCGAGTGCAGCAGCGATTTGCGTCCCAATACCAGCCACAAAATCCTTCCGAATCAGCAAGGTAAAGGGCATGATAATCAAAATCATAAAGACAAGCGGTGGCACAATCCGATAAAAGCGACGTCTTAAGAATCCTTTAACATCAATTTCCTTGTTTCTGGTAAATTCATCAATTAAAAGAGACGTAATCAAAAAGCCTGAGAAAGTGAAGAAAATATCCACACCAATAAACCCACCGGGAAAAGCTTTCTGGAAGAAATGATAGAGCAGAACTAGGAGTAATCCTGTAATCCTCACTAATGAAAACCATTTAATGCGCATTTTGATAAATCCCCTGTTTAAACTTTCCCTTGTAGACAACATTATTTTCTGTTGTTAATTTGCCTTGCCCTTCAGGCTGTCCATTCACAAAGTTGCCTTCGTACTTCCAGCCAGCTTTAGCTGTAAAAGTTCCTTTCCCATTGAAAGTTCCATTTTTAAAATAGCCTTTATAAACATCACCATTCTTAAAAGTCAATGTTCCTTGACCATTCATTTTCCCACGGACGAGACTGCCATTATATTTGATTGCTCCTTTATCCAAGGTCAATGCCCCTTGACTGGGAATACCTGATGTAAAAGCCACCATCGCTGATAGGACAATAACCGTTACTGCTAGCAATTCCAAGTTATGCCTTGTGAGATAAATTTTGTACTTTTCGTAAAATTCTTTTAATGTGTCCATTCTCTCCACTAATCTTCGCTCTTCACGCGTTCAATCCATTTCTGACAACCTGCCAAAACAAGCCGGTAAGTCTCGTCAAAATCACCTGTGTACCAAGGATCTGGCACACTTCTCTCTTCAAATTGGAATACTTTCTCCAGATATTTTCCCGGTGCAATTTTCCTCAAATCTTGAAAATTGGACTCGTCCATTCCGATAATATAATCAAAGTCTACAAAATCCTGCTGGGAAATTTGCTGGGAAGTTTTGCTTTTGTCATAAGAAATGGCATATTTTTTAAAAATCGCCTGCGTTCCCGAATGGATTGGATTACCATGCTCCCAGTCTGAAGTCGCACGACTTTCAACATAAACGTCATCTGTCAAATCTTTCATCACAAATTCTGCCATTGGACTGCGACAGATATTTCCCAAGCAAACAAATACAATTTTCTTCATAGCATAGACCTCTTTACTATTATAACAAAATCTAAAAAAATAGGAATTTAAACCCCTGAGAATTTTTGAATTCTTTTAAAAGCACAAAAAGCCGCCGATTGGGCGACTCTTATAGGGAGATTATTATGAAAAAGAAAAGTTTTTAGGAGTTCAAGTTAAGCTTCTCTCAACTTGTGATTATAGTATACCGATTCTGACTTAAATTTTTCTTAAAGATTTTACTATTTTTGAGAAATTTTAAAGAAATTCAATTTGAAGATTGTTCCACTTCTTCTGCCAATCTTTTTTCTGTATTCTCATATTATAAAGCTGTCTCCTGTCTGCATCTTCTAGGAAATGCGGAGTCGGCTGAACACGAAAATGGAGAATATCGTCTAAACCATAGGGAGCAAAGAATTCCAGCTGTCTATTATCCAACAAACGTAAACCCACAGCTGTACAGCGCTCTGGATATTTACTCATGGCATCTTGCGAGCTAGTATAAGATTGGGTATTTGGACTGTGGATATGCATATAAACCTGGTTTTTCAGCTCCCAGTTATAGTTTGGATAGTTTTCTTTCAGTTTTGTCTCGATTTTAAGGGTTTCTTCATAAGAAATAGCTGGATCAAAGAAAATTACATCAACGTCTGTCTCTGTATCAAATCCCGATTGATTTGACAAATAATTCCAGATAAAATTTCGTACACTGCCAGCAGCCAACCAACTATCTTTTAGCTGCAAACTGCGAATCATTGTTAAAATCGTCATCAAATCTTTATCTGCAGTAAATTGATTTAAAATATCCTGCTCTGCTATTTTCATAAATCCTACTTTTCAAAATACTCATAACCTAGATGTTCATAAGCCTTGCGGGTCGCCACGCGCCCTGTTCTCGTCCGCATGACAAAGCCTTTTTGGATCAGATAAGGCTCATACATATCTTCAACTGTTTCTCGTTCTTCAGCGATATTAACCGAAAGAGTTCCCAGACCAACCGGACCACCGCCATACACTTCAATCATGGTCTTGAGAATCTTCTGATCCACATAATCTAGACCTTCCTGATCCACATCAAGCATCGTCAGAGCTTGATCAGTAATTTGGTCATCAATCAGTCCGTCACCCATAATCTGAGCAAAATCTCGTACACGCTTGAGAAGCCGATTGGCAATACGAGGCGTACCCCGGCTACGCAATGCTAATTCCTCAGCTGCTTCATGAGTGATATCCATTTCAAAAATTTCTGCCGTTCGCTCCACAATCTCAGTCAAATCTGCTTCTGCATAATATTCCATGTGACCAGTAATCCCGAAACGTGCGCGTAGAGGATTTGACAGCATACCTGCCCGCGTCGTTGCTCCAATCAACGTAAAAGGCGGTAACTCCAAGTGAACGCTACGGCTGGTCTCCCCTGCACCAATCATAATGTCAATATAGAAATCCTCCATCGCGCTGTAAAGCACCTCTTCCACAGCCATGGGTAAGCGATGAATTTCATCAATAAAGAGGACATCTCCCGGATCTAGGTCATTTAAAATCGCTACCAAATCACCTGCTTTTTCGATGACTGGACCAGAAGTTTGCTTGAGATTGACTCCTAGTTCATTGGCAATAACAAAGGCCATAGTGGTCTTCCCTAGTCCCGGAGGTCCGAAAAGCAAGGTGTGATCTAGCGCCTCATCTCGCAACTTAGCTGCCTCGATAAAAATATTTAATTGATTTTTGACCTTATCTTGCCCAATATATTCTTGCAAATACTGGGGACGAAGCGTGCGTTCTACTAACTCTTCGTCTCCCATCAATTCATTATCCAAAATTCTACTCATAACTACTATTATAACAAAAAATCAGGTTAGTAAGTTAGTTTGAACTTAGGTTTTACAAATAGAAATTGAAGGGAGTGTTATTATGAAAAAGACTAGAAAGTCTTTATTTGATAATGCTGGATATTTCAAATAAAAAAACGACAGACAAATAATCTATCGTTTCAATATATCGTGTTATTTAGTTGTTGCATGATAAATGGTCGTGCTGGTAAAAATCTCACTCGCTTTTAAGATAACATCTGCTTTCAAGTCGCTATGAATCGCATCAGGAAGTGCCTGAGTTTCCAAAGCCAAGCCATTGTGTTGAATCATGGGTTGCCCATTTAAAATGACCGTATCATCTACAAAATTTGCTGAATAAGTCACTAGGCATGGCGCACTTGTTTTAAACATCAAAAAGCGACCTGACTTCGGATCGTACAAAGAACCAGCCCTATCCTCTTGCTTGTTTAAAGCAAATGGATGATCCAAACCGGACACAATCTGAATCTGCTCATCTTGATTGGCAAAAATATCTTTAAAAGCCACACCTTTCATTAAGTCTTTGACAAAATCTCGCTCTGAATCTGGCGTTTTAGCAGGCACACCATCCGGTGCGATTGGAAATACCCCTAAGGTATTTAGCTGCAATACACAATTGTCAATCGGTTGACTGAAATCGCCCGATAAATTGAAATAACTGTGATTGGTTGGATTGACCAAGGTATCCTTGTCCGTCTGGACTTGGTAAGAAACTTCTAATTCGCCTATCTCCGTTAAAGCATAGGAAACCCAGACTTTCAGATTTCCCGGAAAACCACCAGTGCCATCTACACGCTCGGTGTAAAAAGTAATGCCTTCATTCGTGACTTCTTCAACTTGAAAAATAGCACTATCCCAGCCAGTAGAGCCACTATGATTGCAATTTTCTGCATTATTGACTTCTAACTGATAGGTTTCACCATTCAGCTCAAACTGTGCTTTTGCAATCCGTCCTGCAACTGGTCCGACGCTTGCACCATATTTAGGGCTGTTGCCTACATAGGCATCAAAATGATCAAACCCCACCACGATATTTGCAAATTCATGATTTTTGTCCGGAGTGACATACTCTAAGACAGTCGCACCATAAGTCATGACTTTCAAACGATAGCCCAAGTCATTTTCAAATGTGTAAGCAACAATATCTTTTCCTTGAAATGTTCCAAAAATAGCTTCTTGATAAGATTTCATACAACTTTCCTTGTTTTTATTACAAATTTATGTTTTCCTCTTTTAAATCTCTAGCTTTTCCGTCCACGAAACGGCTGTTTCACGTAAAACATGATTCAAGTCTTCAATATTTTGACGCCCCGTTTCATCAAGCCAAGCTTTGGCTGCTTCTGCCCCTTGATTAGCAAAGACGGTAACAGCTTCTTTCCAAGTTGCACGACCGCAAAGGACTCCATTGAATTGAGAACCTGCTTCATGCGCCACTTTGAGCGTTTCCTGGAAAAGCTCTGCGCTAACTCCAGCACTCAGGAAAATAAAGGGCAGGTGAGTTGCATCAGACTGCTCTTTGAAAAATGTCTTGGCTTCCGCGAGGCTGTAGACAGGTTCAACCCCACCTTTCGTAAACCTTTCGACAAAATTCATATTGACCGGTACTTCCACTTTCAAGACATCAACATTGTAGCGCGGATTTGAAAAGAGTTTCATGGCTTCATTGACCTTTTGCGGTTTCACTTTCGCATAATCTGCATCTACTACATTATCACGCTTTGCATCATACGTCAAGATTTCAAGGAAATAAGGAATGTTTTCTGCCACACATTCACTTCCCACGCGCTCTACCCAGGCTTGCTTGATGTCGTTGATTTCAGGTTTATCATCTACATCATAGTAAATCAAAACCTTGACTGCGTCAGCACCTAACTCTTTAATGCGTTTGGCTGACCAATTTGGTAGCAAATCTGGCAAGCGACCCTCTGTTGTCGCATCATAACCTGTTTTTTCATAGGCAACAATAAGACCGCATTCTGGCGCACGTAATTTGGTAGCAGGTACACCGAATTCTGGATCCAAAAGGATAGAAGTTGCATACGGAGTCAACTGACTGGAAATCAATTGTTTAAATTCAATGAGCGCTTCATCTCCTGACACAGCATGTGCGCCACTTGCCAGCATTTTTTTCAATGAACCTCTCTGGTCAATCGCCAAAGCTCCAATAATGCCATTTTCATCTGAAAGATTCTTTAAATGTGATAATTTTTCGTGACTAATCCTTAATTTTTCCATGGATTCCTTCCTATTCTTTGTCAAATGGATGAATGATAACGCCTTGCACGACACGGTTGACAGTACCTGTCGGAGACGGTGTGTCTGGACGATTTTTCACTTTGAGAGCTGTCAACAAGGCAAATAATTGACCATAAACAATATAAGGGAATACGCGATAAACATCATCCACAAGATATTGACTAGAAAGAATGACTTGTTCAACATTTTCCAAATTTTCTTTTTGATCTGTCAATAAAATTACCTTGCGGGCAATCTCATCTCCAGCTACTTCTCGTACTAAGTCAAGATCGTATAATTTAGTATAAGTATCTGTCGAGCTAAATACCACAACGACCGTTTCTTCATTCACTAACGATTTTGGACCGTGGCGAAAACCGATGGGACTTTCATACATCGTTGCCACCTGTCCTGCGGTCAATTCCAAAATTTTCAGCTGGGCTTCATGCGCCAAGCCAAAGAAAGGACCTGCTCCCAGATAAATGACACGATTATAATCTAAGGAAACCATTTTTTGAATGGCTGCTGCTGAGTCTAACATCTCTTGGCTCAAGGCTATCAAAGCAGAAATTTTCTCTTCTTTTGTAACTAAGTCTGTTTTGTCAAAAACGAGCAAGGCCGTCAACATCATAGACGTAAAGCTCGATGTCATGGCAAAGCCAGCATCATTTGACGGCGCAGGTTGGAGCAATAGCAAATTGCGTTCATCACCATGTGCTTGCTGGGCTAATTTGCCTTCTGCTGCACATGTAATCGTGATTTGGTAAAGTTCCTCAACTATGTCTTTTGCCAAGTCAACTACCGCAACACTCTCTGGTGAATTGCCACTACGGGCAAAAGAAACCAAAACAGTCGGTACTTCCTTGTGTAAATACGCCAAAGGATTGGCTACAATATCCGTTGTTGCAATAGCGTTGAAATTCCACTTGCGTTCATCATACAGCTTTCTAAAATAAGGTACAAGCGTATCTCCGACATAGGCTGATGTTCCAGCCCCTGTCAAAATAACCTTGATATAGTCATGCTTTTCATCAATGCCATTTAGAAACGCTACAATCTCATCAGCTTGCGCTTTATAATTTTCAAAAGCTGTCTGCCAAACTTGCGGCTGTTGATAGATTTCCCGTGTGGTGATTTCCGCACCTAATTCAAGCAAGTCTTCCTTTGTATAATCTAGCATGGTTCTCCTTTCTGCTTTACAATGCTAACTAAAAGAAAGGGAGTGGGAAAATGATGATTTCAAAGAAATCCATTTTCTTGCCCCAGCCCCCTTAGTTATACAGATTGCTCATTGAAGCAATTCAAGCAAGGACGTGTTTTTCAGCGACTATTAGCTAGACACTCCTTTATTCATCTTCGTCATCGTTCATTTCTGCTAATACATCATTGACTTTCACAATGTATTTGTTCGCTTTTTCGATATATTTTGCTTCAACGCCAGTCAGGGCAGAATTGATAAATTCAATCACCATTGGCATATTCATCCCTGCATAAAGTTCAATTTGGAGTCCTTCCAAAATCAGACGGCTAACGACATTGCAAGGCGTTCCACCAAGCAGGTCGGCAAAGACGATGTAATCATCTAAATCTTTTACAGTTGCTGAAAATTTAGCAGTAAAATCGTCTATTCCTTCTTCTGGAAGCAGGGGAACTGTATGAATGAAGTCCAGTGGCCCCATAATCATTTCGGTGCTTTTCTTCAATTCTTCGCAAAAGCGACCGTGACTGACCAATACAAGTTGTTTTGTCATTTATAGAGAAGCTCCTTTTAAACACCTAAGATTGGTGTATGAGTAAAGTGTGAAAATGCAGAAACGCCAATTGCAATAATAATCACGATAAAGATTGCTTTTGTTGAATTCATACCTTTCTTACCAAGTAGCCAATAAACAAAACCTGTAAACAAGGCTGGCACCAAACGTGGGAAGATTTTATCCAATGTTTCTTGAAGATTGAAGGTGACACCACCGAAACTTTGTGTATAGGTAAACTTAAAGTTAATCATCGTAGCAATCAAGGCAGCCACCATGAAAACACCAAGAACTGTTGCAGCATCTGTGATGGCAGACAATTTGTCCTGCATGGTTGTAACTAATTTCACCCCTTCTTTATGGGCAAACTCCAGTTGTTTCCAACGGAAGACATTGATTGCGATTGTCACAGCTATCCAAAGGAAAATTCCAAGAGGATTGCCTTCAACAGCAAGTCCAGCAGCCAGACCACCCATAATAGCAGGAATAGTAGAACCAAAAATCGCATCGCCAATCGCTGCAAATGGCCCCATTAAACCAGTTTTAATCCCTGTAACGGTATCTTTAGCCGCAACTCCTTCATTTTCTTCAAGTGCTAGGTCAATCCCTGTTACTAAAGTATGGAAAAAGTTAGATGTGTTGAAGAATTGCGTATGTGTCCGCATCATTTCCTTTAATTCTGGCGTACCATCACCGTATATCTTACGCAACTGCGGCAAAATCATATAGAGATAACCTGATGCTTGCATACGCTCGTAGTTCCAACCCCATTGGAAAGTAAAGAGACTACGACGGTTGATTTGTTTAAAATCTTCTTTTGTTAATTTGTAATTAGAGTTCGTCATCGTCAATTTCCCCACTTTCTGATTGTTCTGCAGCAACAGTCACGACTTGTTTATTAGTCGCATTTTTATAGTTGATTGTTGCCAAGGCAAAGCCAATAATCGCAATCCCAATCATTGGTAGGCCTTCAAATTTTGCACCCCCAAGAGCTGTAGCGATTTGTTTGACAGCTCCTGAAGCAGCTGCCAATGTTGAAATATAGTCAAAAACAACTTTCAACATAGCTGTAATGGCAAAACCTAAACCAAGATAATGAAGATTTTTCTTGACCGGAAGGTAACGAAGCAAAATTGCAAAACCGACACCAGGAAGCATTTTACCTGCAAGAATCAATCCATCTGCAATCCATTGTGCATTATTGGCAAGCCAGTCTGAGAAGGCTTTTACAGCGTCTCCACCGAGCCACAAAGCCAGAAATACTGGAAGGGCACGTGAAAGTCCCCACGGAATGGCACCGAGTAAGTAATTGCGTTCAATGCCTTTGTAGTCAAACTTTTCAACCGCTGCATCAATACGATGTGCAAAGTAAGTCGTAGAGAAACGTCCAAGAACGTCTGTATAAACCAGCAAGGCTGCTACCGGAACGGCAATAGCTGAAATAGCGAGTTCTGATTTCATACCTGTTGCCACAGAGAATGCTGTTGCAAGAACCGCACCAGAAGTTGCGTCAATCCGAGAGGCACCACCGAATGTACCAACCCCAAGCACAACGAGTTGGAGACTACCACCAATAAACAAACCAGTCTTCAAATCTCCCATGACCAGACCAGTGATAAAACCTGCAAAAACAGGGGAGCCAGCTGATGAGTTAATCGTCAACTCATCCAAAATTTGATACGCTGAATATAGCGTCAGTAAGAGAATTTGCCACCATTGTATCATAACAATGACCTCCTAAATTTATTTCAATAATTTCATAAAGTCTTCAACTGGATCATTTGGAACCATTTGAGCCGTTAGAGTTACACCTTTTTCATGCAACTTGTTAAATACTACCACGTCTTCATCTACCACGTTAATTGAGCGTGTGATAGAACGCGTTTCAGGTGTTTGCGACATATTGCCTACATTGAGTGTTTCAATTGGCACACCTGCTTCTACTAATTTCAAAAAGCGGTCCGGTTTTTTCGCAACAATGAGCAGACGTTGACTATCATATTTGCCTGCTAAGATATTTTCAGCTGCTCTTGCGACTGGCAAAATACTCAATTTCACACCAGCTGGTGTTGCCAGCTTCAAGCCGCTTTTTTCAATAGCATTTTCTGCTACTTCATCATCCACGACCATAATCCGTGAAATATTGAGCTTAGTAGTCCAAAGATTAGCTACCTGTCCATGAATCAAACGTCCATCGATTCGATTCCCTACGATTGTCATAAATTTACCCCCTTTATCGTTTTAAATGTAGGTTTGTGAACTAAATGAATAAATTCGCTGTATTTCCCTTCGGTTTCAAAAATGATAATTCGATTTTGTCCGAGTTTTAACAAACTATGTGGAATATAAAGCGATAAGGTCGGTCCGACGTCCCAGAAGCGCCCAATATTGACACCGTTGACAAAGACAATTCCTTTGCCAAAGTGGGTCAAATCAATATACGTATCTTTAAGCACTTTCAATTCGACATCAAACGCATAGAAAGCCGGCTGGTTTTCATGCCATTCTTTCGTGAAATCAATTTTTTCTGGATGCTTGAAATTCAGCACGTACTGTTTCCAATGGAGCATAAAGTGCAAATCCTTGCAGACTCCAGTCCGAATGCCCTTGTGTTGCGTCTCTGCCAACAGTTTGTGCCCATAATTGACGCGCCCCATATTTTCCATCAAAATATCAATCTGATGCGTGGATTGCTTCTGCCTAGGAACAAAGATATCTTCACCAATTTCTGTCTGGTATTGAGTTGTGATACGGTTTCCATCGACAAAAAGTTGCATCCGGTCACGCGCATCAATGATACGAATCCGTTCCTCGTCCGCATCCCATTCCGCTTCTGTACGATAGAGCAGATAGCCAACATTTTGCCCCAGTTCCTCCATGTTCATAGGGTAAAGACTTTCGATTGGCTGCGCTACATCTTCTAAGGTTTCAAATAAACTAACTTTCTCACTGAGCGGAATATCCTTTAACTCAAACGATTCTTTTACCAAAGGCTCCATTTGTGGATACTCTGGATAATATTTTTTTAACATTTGCTGAATAGCAAAGTATTTAGGCGTTGGATTTCCTTGTTCATCAAGGAGAGCTTCATAATCATAAGATGTCACCTGCGGCAGGTCAATGCTGCCTCGCGCTGAACAGCCATTCATGAAACCAAAATTGGTTCCCCCGTGAAACATATAAAGGTTGATACTGCCTTGTTGCAAGACTTCGTGAACCGCTTCAGCCAACTCTTCTGGATCTCGCGTGACAACCGGCTCCTTCCAACGATTGAACCAACCGTCCCAAAATTCCATACACATGAGTGGCCACTTCTTGCCATGCTCATCAAAGAAAGCTTGCAGATTTGCAAAATTATAAGCAGCTTTAGAGCCGAAATTTCCCGTTACAAATACATCATCCTCAATAAGCGTTCCTGCCCGTAAGGTGCCTCGCCAAGGCCCGTCCGATGTAAAGAGCGGACAAGTCACACCTCGCTCTAGCATCATATCTCGAACAGCTCTCAAATATTCCTTATCTTCGCCATACGAGCCATATTCATTTTCGACCTGCATCATGAGAATGTTGCCGCCATTTTCCAAAAGATGCGGGACTAAGCGCGGAAGCAATTTATCATAATAGCTAGCAACTGCGGCAAAATAAGCAGGGTCAGAAGAACGAATTCTCATATCTTCTTCTAAAAGCCAAGCCGGCAAACCACCGAATTCCCATTCTGCACAAATGTAAGGCGACGGACGAAGCAAGGTATACAAGCCCAAATCTTGAGCGATTTGAAGAAATTTTTCTATATCAAGGCTACCTTCAAAATCAAATTGCCCTTTTTCCGGCTCATGCATATTCCAAGGAATATAGGTTTCTACCGTATTAAAGCCCAGAGCTTTCAAATTATAAAGCGAATGATACCAATCATCTGGCTGAATCCGAAAATAATGAATGGCACCAGACAATATTTTAAAAGGCTGTTGATTCAGATAAAATTCTTCTTTAATCTCAAATCTTGCCAAACCATTTCCTTCTTTCACACAATATTTTTGCAATCGTTTACATTGATTAATATAATATATTTTGTATGAAATGTCAATAGTTTTTGAAAAATTTAATAAATTTAACCATTTTAAGAAAAATTATGGTAAAATTTTTTATGAGAGGGAAGCGAAAGAGAGGTGAATAACATGGCAATCCCTAAATACCAATACATTAAAGATGAACTCAAAAGCAAGATTATCTCAGGTCAATTTGAGAATGGAGATAAATTTTATACAGAAGCTGAGCTAATCACAATGTACGATGTGAGTTCTATTACTGTTGTCAGAGCTTTAAATGAGCTAGCAAAAGACGGATATATCATTCGCCAGCAAGGAAAAGGAACATTTGTGTCGCGCGCGCGTAAGCACAAACTCGTTGAATTTTCTGACGTTGAGATATTTCCCACCCAAAATGATCAAGTGACCGTTTTATCGATCGAGCGCGGAAACGACTTGAAATTTCTTGATAAGTTAGATTTGAAGGGACACCAATTTTACTATAAAATCGAGAGACTTCGTAAAGCAAAAGATACTCCTTACATCTATCATCAATCCTATATCCCAGAGCAATATATCAATGCAAATTATCCAGATCTTGAATATTACAGCTCTATCTACAATCGCTTCAAACAAGACTATCATATTCACATGAATGATGAGCACTTTGAAGAAACTAATGAAATTATCTTCCCGACACCAGAAGCTGTTGCAACATTACTGGACATTGACACAAACTTCCCGACCGTCTTCCAAGTAAAAACAACACAGTTAGAAAGTACAGGACAAATTTTAGAGTATAGCGAAGCCTACAAACGTGGCGATTTCTTTAAAATCAAGTTCGTGTCACGCAGTGGAAATCACTAATTATTTTTACGCAAAGAACATCTGAATGCCAGTTGTTCTTTTTTATATCTTGAGATTATTATAACCTATCTAGACCAATTTTGAAACAAAAAAGTACTATTTCGAAAAAAATATATACTAAACACGAGACAAACTACTGTTCATCTCGCGTTTGTTTTATTTTAGGGAACTATATCGCAGTTTACACCAATCACAATATGTAGTATTTTGAAACAAGATTTTTGTAAATTTGACAATCATACTTTGTGGTTGTGTACAAGTATATAATTCCTTTATTTTAAATATCTTGCCTTTGATATTCTTACATCATGCTTAAAACAAGATTATAAAACAAAGCCCCTACGACACCGCCGACAATTGGACCTAGGACTGGAATCCAAGCATAGGACCAGTCAGAATCCCCTTTATTTGCGATTGGTAAAAGAGCATGCATGATACGCGGGCCCAAATCCCGTGCAGGATTGATTGCATAGCCTGTCGTTGGTCCAAGTGAGAAACCGACTGCAAAAATAACCGTTCCTACGATGATTGGACCCAAACCAGCAGCAACTTTATTTGGACCAATTGCCATAATCGTGATGACAAGAATGGCCGTTCCCAGTGCTTCCCCCAAAAAGTTAGAAGCTGTATGGCGAATGGCTGGTCCCGTTGAAAAGCTGGCTAAAATCAAGCCTGAATCTTTCGTTTCAGCCCAATAAGGGTAATAGTGAAGCCATAGAACAAAAGCCGCAGCCATGGCACCCAGCATTTGTGCAAGAATGAACGGAAAAACTTGTCCCCAACTAATCGCTCCAATAGAAGCCATTGCGAATGTGACCGCTGGATTCAAGTGAGCTGGACTGAAAAATCCAGATACATAAACCGCCACTGTACAAGCAATCCCCCAACCTAAAACGATAGCAACCCAGCCAGTTCCTTCCTCTTTTGTCTTGCTCAAAACATTCCCAGCAACAACCCCATCACCAAGCAATACTAGGATAAAGGTCCCTAAAAATTCACCGAGATACTGAATCATAATCTGCCTCCTTTATTTCTTAATTTCCAATTCTTTCAATTGTTCTTGGATAGTTGCCAAATCTGCACCAGCTTGCAAGAGAGCAGCTGCTGTATAAGCCCCTTCAACAATGGGAACATTGTTGATGATGATGTCTTTATCTGAAAAATCTGCCACCAGCTCCAGATTCATGCGAGCTGATCCAAGATCAAAGAAAGCTAAAATCTTCTCCGCTTTGTTAGCTTCCACAACCGTTTGGACTTGTTCAAAACTCGTACCAATGCCGCCATCTTCTGTACCGCCTACATAGGTCAGCACAACGTCTTTAGCAACTTCTGAAATTAAATCCACAAGGCCTTGAGCAATCCATTTTGAATGAGAAACGATGACAATCCCAACTTCTGTCATGCTTTTTCCTCCACTTCTAGCAAGGCTTCAAAAAGCAAGCCTGACGAATACGAACCGGGGTCAATATGTCCGATAGAACGCTCTCCGACATAAGAAGCCCGACCCTTCGTTGCTTTCATATCTTTCGTCGCTTCAACCAAAGTATGAATGGTTTCTTTGGTCAATTCTCCTTTTTGAAGAGCCATCACCACACCAGACCAGACATCCACCATGGTTTTTTCACCCGGAACAGCCTTTCCTCGCTTTTGAATCATATCAAGCCCTGCTTGAACAGCATCCGCCAAGCTAGTACCCTCTTTTTCAGCCTTCATTATTCCCATAAAGGCTGAGCCATAAAGGGGGCCAGAAGCCCCGCCAACCTTGCTAAGCAATTGCATGGAGACAACTTGAAAGACTTCTGCTGAATTGGCAAAATCCTTTCCTTCCAGATTTTCAACGACAGCTGCCATGCCACGCGCCATATTGCCACCGTGGTCTCCGTCACCAATGGGCGTGTCTAACTCTGACAAGTAGTCTTTGTTGGCTTGAATTTTTTCATTAAAGAGAAGCATCCATTTCTTTGCTAATGCTGCATCCATATCGTACCTCCTACCAAGCAATCGTTGCAACTGGACTGTTCAAAGCTTCCAGCCAGTCTTCACGTTCCAATTTGACAAAGGTCAGAGAAATGCCTGCCATGTCAATAGATGTCATGTAGTTTCCTAATTTCTTGTAAACAACTTCCAAACCTGCTGCTGCGAGAATTTCAGCCACATCGTTGGCAAAGACGTATTGTTCCATGAGCGGTGTTGCACCCATGCCATTGATAAGGATTCCGATTTTATCTCCTGCTTTGAGTTCAAAAGAGCCTTTCAATTTTGCCACTAATTCTTGTGCCAAGTCTTTAGACGGCTGCATTTTTTCTTTGCGATAGCCGGGCTCTCCATGAATGCCGATTCCAAATTCAATTTCATCATCAGCAAGCACAAAGCCAGGTTTCCCAACTTCAGGAACGGTTGCTCCACTGAGAGCCAGCCCAACCGTATGAATCTGAGGAACCAATTCATCAGCCAAGGCCTTGATTTCACTCAGTGATTTTCCAGACCGCGCAGCATTTCCCAAAATCTTATGAACCAAAATGGTACCAGCAACTCCACGGCGACCTTGCGTATAAAGGCTATCTTCAACAGCAATATCGTCATCTACAACAACACTTGCCACCTCGATGCCTTCCATTTCTGCCATATCCTGCGCCATTTCAAAGTTCATGATGTCACCGGAGTAATTCTTGATCACCATGAACACACCTGCGCCCTCGTCTGCTTCTTTGATTGCCTGCAAGACTTGGTCAGGAGTTGGGGAAGTAAAGACCGCTCCGCAAATCGCAGCTGACAACATACCATCGCCCACAAAGCCAGCATGAGCAGGCTCATGACCGCTCCCGCCACCTGAGATAATCGCTACCTTGCCAGATTTTTTGCTATTTCGAGCAATGATGTCAAAGCCTTCTACACGATACACCAAATCACTATGGATATAAGCCAAACCGTCTAGCATTTCGTCCACAACAGCCGTTGGTTGATTGATAATTTTTTTCATGAGTTTCTCCTTTGCTTTATTTTTCTTATTTTTATTGTAAAATTCTTTGCTCCATTTTGGAACGGACAAAAGCAAAAATATGTCCCACTTTTTTAGTTTTCCTATTGCATCATTCATGATAAACTAAGAATAGAACTAAAAAGACTGAGGAGGGAAGATGGCAACATCCTTAATCACGAAAAAAAGGATTGCCAAATCCTTTAAAAAATTACTGACCGAACAAGCTTTTGAAAAAATCTCTGTTCGGCAAATTATGGAAGACGCCGGTATTCGCAGGCAAACTTTTTACAATCATTTTCTGGATAAGTACGAATTATTAGAATGGATTTTTCAGACGGAGTTACGAGAGCAAGTCACAGATAATCTGGAATATATCTCTGGCTATCAGCTGCTGCAAGAATTGCTGCACTATTTTAGCGTCAATAAGAGTTTTTATGCACAATTATTTGACATCGTTGACCAAAATGACTTTTCTTCTTATTTTCAAACCTACTGTCAACAGCTTGTAGCCAAACTCGTCAGAGAATATCATTCCCGTCCTTTCCATTCTGAAATGGAGTATCATTTTTTCATTCATTATCACAGTCAAGCGCTCGCAAATGCTATCAAACATCTGCTGGATTTATCTGAGCAAGATTACCAGCAACAGGCGCAGCTCTTAACACAACTAATCAAAACAGCTATAGAAAATTAAGGCAAGTATATGGTTCACATTATCAATTCAATTCATTCAAGCATTCAGCAAAACATCAATGCAATCACCCGCATGTATCCTCACCTTTCACAGCTGAAACAACTTCCCGTTATTTATCATAATCAGCACGATTCTTCTGTCGTGCCCATTATTTCGGGTGGCGGCAGCGGTCATGAGCCGGCTCATGCTGGCTATGTGGGTGATGGTATGTTAGCCGCTGCCATTAGTGGCCCCATTTTTGTGCCACCCTGTGCAGAGCATATTTTAGAAACCATTCGTTTTCTGCATCAAGGCAAGGGCGTTTTTGTCATTATTAAAAACTTCGATGCCGATATTAAAGAATTTTCCCAAGCCATTTATCAAGCACGCAAAGAAGGAATTCCAGTCAAATACGTCATTTCCCATGATGATATTTCAGTCGAAAAAAGCAACTTCCAAATCCGTCACCGCGGGGTTGCAGGAACAATTCTCTTACATAAAATTCTCGGGCAGGCTGCCAAAGAAGGAGCAAACTTGGATGAGTTGGAAAAGCTCGCTCTTTCTCTGTCCACCTCCATTGCGACACTAGGAGTCGCAACAAAATCTGCCACCTTACCAAGCAAGCAGTTGCCTATCTTTGATTTGCCCCAAGGTCAAATTTCCTACGGAATAGGAATCCATGGTGAGCCCGGTTATCGGATGGTTCCGTTTGAATCTTCCGAGTTGCTCGCTGTTGAGCTCGTCAACAAAATCAAAATGAAATTCAAGTGGCAAGAAGGACAAGAATTTATTCTCCTCATCAATAACTTAGGCGGCACTTCAAAATTGGAAGAACTCGTTTTCACAGATGACATTCTTCAACTGTTGGATATAGAAGGCTTGAAACTGCCCTTTGTCAAAACAGGTCACCTCATCACAAGCCTAGATATGGCAGGACTTTCTGTTACCCTCTGTCGTGTTTCCGACAGTTTCTGGCTGAGGGCCTTAGAAACCCCAACCAATGCTTTTGCTTGGTGAGAGAGCAAAAATCCAGTGAAATCAAGCCTGATTTTACTGGATTTTTTAGTTTGTTTTAATCCAAACCTATACGGTGGAAAATATCATCCACACGCTTAGTGTAGTAAACTGGGTCAAAAATATCGTCAATTTCCTCTGGTGTTAAACGAGAGATCACAGCTTCATCAGCTTCTAGTAGCGGACGAAAATCTGTTTGATTGTCCCAAGAATAAGCCGTCTTAGGCTGTACTAAATCATAAGCTTCTTCACGTGTCATGCCTTTTTCAATCAGACTCAGCATAACGCGCTGACTATAAATAAGACCAAAAGTTGAGTTCATATTGCGGCGCATATTTTCAGGGAAAACAGTCAGATTCTTAACGATATTGCCGAAGCGATTAAGCATGTAGTCAATCAAAATAGTCGTGTCAGGTGTGATAATGCGCTCTGCTGAAGAATGCGAAATATCACGTTCATGCCAAAGCGACACGTTTTCATAAGCCGTCACCATGTGACCGCGAATGACACGCGCCAGACCGGTCATGTTTTCAGAACCGATTGGGTTGCGTTTGTGAGGCATAGCAGAGCTACCTTTTTGTCCCTTGGCAAAGAATTCTTCTACTTCACGCTGCTCGGATTTTTGCAGACCGCGGATTTCAGTCGCCATGCGCTCGATTGATGTGGCAATGCTAGCAAGTACTGCAAAATACTCGGCGTGCAGGTCACGCGGTAAGACTTGGGTCGAAATTTCCTGAGCACGAATGCCTAATTTGTCACAAACATATTTTTCCACAAATGGCGGAATGTTGGCAAAGTTCCCAACAGCACCTGAAATTTTCCCAGCTTCCACACCAGCGGCAGCATGTTCAAAACGCTCAATATTACGCTTCATTTCACTGTACCAAGTTGCCAGCTTGAGACCAAAAGTTGTAGGCTCCGCATGCACCCCATGAGTACGACCCATCATGATGGTGAACTTGTGCTCCTTAGCCTTATCAGCGATGATATTGGTGAAGTTTTCAAGATCACGACGGATGATGTCGTCGGCCTGCTTGTAGAGGTAACCGTAGGCAGTATCCACCACGTCGGTAGAGGTCAAACCATAGTGGACCCACTTACGCTCTTCACCAAGAGTCTCAGAAACCGCACGTGTGAAAGCCACCACATCGTGGCGAGTCTCTTGCTCAATCTCCAAGATGCGGTCGATGTCAAAGTCCGCTTTTTCGCGAATCAAAGCCACATCTTCCTTAGGGATTTCCCCCAACTCAGCCCATGCCTCATCAGCCAAGATTTCCACCTCAAGCCAAGCACGGTATTTATTTTCTTCACTCCAAATGTTCGCCATCTCAGGGCGAGAGTAACGGTTGATCATGGTTAATTCTCCTTAATTTTTTGGTGTATATAGGTCTTTATAGAATTTGTCATTAAAAGATTTAAATTTATTGTCTTGACTATCTAGTTTTCCCCTAAAATAAATATACTCAGGTTTTTTATCTATTAAATCAGCAATATTTCTTGTATTAGAACGTTTTTGTATCTGCTCTAAACTTGAATATATATTCGGATAGTCAGAGTCTATAAATTGTATCTGTAGTATTTTTTTATTAAAACTTGCAATAGAAACTTGAGCTAAACCGTAAAATATCCTTTGTTTATCCTTCACAAGAGGTTTTTTAATATCAACAAAATATTCATCCAGAGAAATTAATTCATCTTCTATTCTGATATTTTTAAAACTATTATTAATTTGCGGATCTTCATAAAGTTCTACAAATGTAGCCACAGCAGAAAGTTGTCTATCTTGAACTTGATTTCTATGAATATTTGCTTGAGAGGAACTTATTGAATGCTCGGCAGTATCAAGTGAGGCAACACTCCCCCCCTTTACCCTTGCTTTACTCAATGACTTCTTAACAGATATTATTCCACTATCTGAAATTGTCTCTTTAGCCTTATGAACTTCTTTATTCACTTGTTCCTTATTTTCTTGTGCGGATATGCAAGTACAACCTTCAACATGTAGTTCATCGTTGTGAGATGGTTTAAAATAAAACCTTTTTCCATCACTCTTTTTCCAGTTTGTACAAGTTAAAGGAATTAAGCATTCTTCATCAATACACCTAAAATTATTTTTAGAATTAAGCCTACCTTCAAGAGAAAGCCTATGTGCTCTAATTGCACTAATATTATCTTTCAATTCTATACTATATGCTTGTTCAACCACGAACTACCACATCCCATTCTTTCAATTTTTTTACTAATAATACTTTCTATCTATCTTCAACCTATTCTTTATCTGCTCAATAAAAGGCTTAAGGCGTCTATACGCTAATTTGCTAAGCTTTAACTCATATTTAATTTCTTTCCTTTGTTCAGCAATCAAGTGAATTCCATTTCTATAACTATAAATCTCAATTATTTCTGCGGGCAAATCTTTTACACTATCCTCACTATAAATTTTACCAATTAAATTCAAATTCTCAGCTGTTCGACATTTATCATCAAATCGAATTGAAGTCTTTTGTTTTTTCTTTCTCGTATAATATACCGTGTGTATTTCTTTACTATCATGAGATAGCTCAGCTTGTAATTTCTCCCTCTTGTCTTGTGGAATACATATATTAATAGGTACGTTGTCTTGATGAGTTAGATCCACATACTCAGGAGTATCTGAATAATAGGTATTTAAAACATACTCTAGCACTGCTTCATAGATTGATGCATAAGAAAGAATTTGACTCCTAATTTGAAATCTTAAATGTATATCAGTTGCTTCTAGTCCCTCATATAATTTATAAGCGTATCTAACAGATTGAAATTCTTCTATAATCCGTTTTTTTAAATCAGAATCTTTTATAAAATCAAATTCTTCTTCATACCAATCTTCTTTAGGTAGATGACTTTCACAATATTTTTTAATTTCTTCTTGAATACTTTTTGGTAATGGCATGATAGCTCCTTAAAACTCCTCCACACTATCCGGCGCATCACTAAACACAGTTACATGCCCTAGCTTGCGGTTGCGCTTGTCTTCTATGGTCACTTATTTACCGCCCACTCCGCCGCTTTCTCTGCATGAATCACCGTTGTGTCGTAGAGAGGCAAGTCAGTGTCGGTTTGCTTGACGAGGAGACCAATCTCGGTGCAACCCAAGATAACAGCCTCAGCACCTGCTTTTTTCAAATCATCTATAACGGCAAGATAAGTCTGCTTTGAGCTTTCTTTGATATCCCCTAGACAGAGTTCGTCATAAATAATTCGATTGACCTCTGTAATGCCTACTTGGTCTGGAATCAGCACTTCTAATCCAGACTCTATTAATTTCTCCTTGTAAAAATCTTGGGTCATGGTGTACTTGGTCCCTAGGAGGCCGACTTTTTGAATACCGTCAGCCAACAAGGCCTGCGCGGTTGCTTGTGCAATATGCAAGATTGGAATCGTAATCTGCTCTTGTATCTGCGGAGCAACCTTGTGCATGGTGTTGGTGCAAATAACGATGAAATCTGCACCAGCTTGCTCCAAGCGCTGAGCAATATCTGTCAAAAGTTGACCGCTTTTCTCCCAGTCCCCAACTGCTTGATAATGCTCAATCTCTGCAAAATCAACACTATAAAGCAGAATCTTAGCTGAATGCAAGCCACCCAACTCTTTTTTGATGGTTTCGTTGATGATTTGGTAGTAAGATGTGGTACTTTCCCAACTCATACCACCAATCAGACCGATAGTTTTCATAGACTAATTAAATTCCTCCTTACTTATTGTCACCGACGGATAATGCGGCAGGGTGTTAAGGTCAGTATCCAGCGGCAAATCGTAGATTGCCAAATAATTGTCTGGGTACTGAGCTGTCAGTTCTTGATATTTGGCCTTTACTTTTTCATGGTCGGCACTGGCAAAGAACACTTCCACAACAGCCCCAGTCTTTTCTTTTTCAACAAATGCGTTGACGATGAGTTGAATCATAGAAACCTCCTATATCACAATTCAACATCTAACTTTAAAATATCTCCCTTTTCTCCATAATGGAGAAGCCGCAGATATTCTCCCCAAACTCTGGACTTGCCAATGTCTGTATTCATCCAGCTATCCCGACCAATCTCAACATCCTTGTAAAAAGCATTGAAGGTATATGGGATGTAGCGAAGATGCTTTGGCAAGTGCTGAGCCAAGGTCCGCCATTGCCTACCAGTCGCGTGACTTTTGCAAATGAACATAACGGTCTCAACAGTATTAAAATCAAAAATTTCTTTGGCAAACAGTACGTTTTCTAAAGTATTGCTAGAGGAGTTTTCAGATTTAATTGCTTCTTCAGGAATGCCCGCAGCCATCAGATGCTGGATAATAACCTCTGCCTCTGTATGTCCATTCCAATCTGGATGAGGCGTTCCTGTCAAACTTCGACCGCCGCTCACAATAATTCGTCTTACATAGCTTTTTTGATAAGCCTCAATAGCTTTTTCCCAGTGGCCTGGGTGAGTCCCGCTGAAAACAAATAAAACATCACACGGCTGAGGTCCGATTATTTCTCCAAAAACACTCTTAGTCAAAAAAGAGATTTCTTTAGCAGAGAATTCTTTCGGAACTTCTGGACTTTTTGGGATAATTGGTCTCATCAATAACATTTCCTCCACAGAGTTTTCTTAAAAATCAATCCCTTTCCCAAACTCAACCACACTATCCGCATCATCACTAAACAAAGTCACGTGTCCCATCTTGCGGTTGTGCTTCGCTTCTATTTTACCATACATGTGGAGGTGGACGCTTGGATTTTCTGTGACATATTTTTCAGCAGCCTCGACATGCTGGCCGAGTACATTGAGCATGACAGCTGGGGCATAGAGTTTGATGGCTGGGAGAGGTTGGCCGAGGACGCCTAGGATATGGGTGTCAAACTGCGAAAAGTCACAAGCTTCAATCGAATAATGCCCTGAGTTATGTGGACGAGGCGCAATTTCATTAACGATGATGTCATCAGCTGTCGCAAACATTTCCACGCAAAGAGTTCCAGATAAATTAAGCTGTTCAGCTATTCGCACTGCCATGGTTTTTGCTTTTGCTGCTAGACCATCAGAAATGCGAGCAGGCACAATGGTTTTTGAAAGAATGTTGTTACGGTGGATATTTTCCTGAACTGGGAAAACCGTCACATCCTTACCATTACCAGACACAATGACCGATATTTCCATGGTGAAGGGGACAAAATCCTCTAGCACACAAAGAGTCTGGTCTGCCAAATCATGTGCAGTCGCTAAGCTCTCCTCATCTCTAATGACGACTTGGCCGTGACCGTCGTAGCCACCCGTTGCTGTTTTCAGCACGCGCTTAGTCGAAAAGTCATAGTCTGCAAGATCTGCTGATGAGCGGATAATTCGATAAGGAGCCAAATCTACGCCAGTGCTTGAGAGAAATTCTTTCTCGTGTACTCGGTTTTGCGAAATACGTAGCAGCCTCGTTCCTTGCGGCAGATCTGCCAAATCAGCCACCGCATCTAAGCTGTCTGCGTCCACATTTTCAAATTCATAAGTCAGGACATCACAGCGCTCAGCTAATTGATGAAGAGCCGCCACGTCATCATAAGGAGCAACAATAACCTCACTGACACGAGCAGCTGGACAATTAGCAGCTGGGTCTAGCGTAATGACTTTGTGACCTCGATAAATTGCAGCAATCGCCATCATTTGTCCTAATTGACCGCCACCGATAATTCCAATCGTTTTAGTTGAGTTCATTGCTAGACTCCTCAGCAATCTTTCCTTGTTTTTCTACAAAATCAGCTAGTGCTTGGGCAATTTTGGCATCTTCAACAGACAGCAAGCGCAAAGCAAAGAGCGCTGCATTGGTCGCACCCGCTTCGCCGATAGCCATTGTTGCCACAGGCACGCCGCCAGGCATTTGCACGATAGAGTAAAGTGAGTCCACTCCGCTCAAAGCACGAGATTTGACAGGCACACCGATAACCGGCAACGTTGTTTTAGCTGCTACCATACCCGGCAGATGAGCTGCACCGCCAGCCCCTGCAATGATAACCTTAATCCCACGGCCACGCGCTTCCTCAGCATATCGAAACATAAGGTCTGGCGTTCGGTGAGCTGAGACCACCTTTTTTTCATAAACAACACCGAAGTCCTCAAGAACTTGGGCTGCCTTTTTCATGGTTTCCCAGTCGGATTTAGAGCCCATAATGATAGAAATAATTGGTTGCATAATTTCTCCTTTTTCAAGCCTGCCTTAGGCTGTAGAGGCGTCGTGAACCTTCTTGCGTGTGATGCTACGCTTTTCTTCTCATCTTTTCTTAAAAGCCGAGGAAAAGCTAACATCCCATCTAAAAAATCTTCTTGACTAGGTTTGTAGACCTTTGAGCTACAAACTTTCCTAAAATACCACAGTGATAACAGACATAGTTTCATAACGACCTTTGGTCGCTTGAGCTAGCGCTATACTTTATTTAATTATATCTTCAGCATCAACAACTCTGTAGCCTCGTTTCTTTAATGCTTGCGCAAAAAGACCACTGCCCTCTATTTTTCGACCAGAAAAATGACCATCGTAAATCTGGTTGACACCACAAGAGGGACTTCGGGACTGAAGAATAGCCAAGTCAATGTTTTTTTCAGCTAAACTCGACAATGTGTGATCAATTCCTACTTGAAATTCTTTATCATAAAAATTCCCATTAACATCACATGGCCGCCCTTTTAAAATCTCTACTGGCTCTCTTGGAACTGGTAAGCCGCCCGCAACTTCCGGGCACACTGCTAAGACATCTTTATCCGCAACAAAGTCAATAACAGCTTGATTATAATTATTGCCTCCATTGTACTTGCAATTTTCTCCAAGCAAACAGGCACTAACTAGTATACATTTTTTATTTTTCAAGAGCCTTGCTCCCAATATCAGTTCTGTAGAAAAGTCCAGTCGTGTCTTGTTTGTCGAGTTGGGCGTAAATTTTTTCCTGCGCAGCCTGAACACTGTCGGCTGTGGTGACCAGCATGTAGACTCGGCCGCCATTGGACAGCAGTGCTTTGCCATTTTCATCAAACTTGGCGCCCGCATAGTAGGTGATGATATCACCGTCGGTCTTTTCTGGCAAGATTACACCTTTTTCGTAGGCAAGTGGATAACCTTCAGAAGCCACGACAACGCCCAAGGTCACACCGCTGTCCGTCCAGGTCATATCTGGCTCCTTGCCCTCCAAAATGTCCGTGATGTTCTGCGCCAAGTCAGAAGTCAGGCGTGGCAGAATAACCTGCGTCTCAGGATCACCAAAGCGAGCATTAAACTCAATGACCTTAGGGCCTTCCTCGGTCAGGATCAGGCCTGCATAGAGGACACCGACATAAGGTCGCCCTTCTTTAATCATCCCCTCCAGCACTGGCTTGACAATGGTGTCAACCGCAGTTTCAACCACGCTTGCTGACAGATGTGGCACGGGCGCATAAGCACCCATACCGCCTGTATTAGGACCCTTGTCACCGTCATAAGTACGTTTGTGGTCCTGAGCCGTTGGCATGATGTAAAACTTGTCACCATTAACAAAGGCAAAAAGAGAAAATTCCTCTCCAGTCAAAAATTCCTCAATCACCACACGCGCACCAGAATCGCCGAATTTATTGTCTAAAAGCATTTCATGCGCTGCTTCGACCGCTTCTTCCACCGTTTCAGCGACTACCACACCTTTCCCCAAGGCCAAACCGTCCGCTTTCACCACGATTGGAGCGCCCTCTTTTTCGATATAGGTTTTAGCTTTTTCAAAGTCTGAAAAAGTTTCGTAGCGTGCTGTCGGCACACCGTATTTTTTCATGATTGACTTAGCAAAATCCTTGGACCACTCCAGCTCCGCAGCCAGCCGAGTCGGACCAAAAGCCTTAAGTCCAGCCTGATTAAAATCATCAACGATACCTGCCGCTAGCGCATCATCAGGACCAATGAAAGTCCAAGCAACATCATTTGCTTTAGCAAAGTCAATCAGCGCTGCATGTTCAGAAATCCCAATCGAAACCAACTTAAGACCGTCCAAGGTCATCCCGTCATTTCCAGGAGCCACAAAGACCTGCTCCACCTGCGGTGACTCCAACAACTTCTTAGCAATCGCATGCTCACGACCACCCGAACCAACAACTAAAAGTTTCATGATTTCCCTCTTTGCGAATTATTTATATCAATTATACCATAAATGTTCGTTTATACCTTTATTTATCGTGGAATATTTTGATGACAATGAAATTTCGCTATCATTTTCTAATTTTTCAATTCAGTTTTCAATTTTTTCATCTTTTCCCGAATAATCTAAATGGAACTATCCAAATTATTTATTCAAAGGAGATTTATGAAGAAATACAGTCAATTATTTTTACTATCTAGCACTATTTTGGGCGTTTTTTCTGCTCAACTAACTGCTCAAGCCTCGGAAGCAGATAATGCTCAAAAAAGCTCAAATCCAGCAACTCTTGCTAGCAACATTACCGTCAATGTTTCTGGAAATACAGCTTCTATTAACTACACACGCTCACAGACACAAGTTCCTTACACCATTTACCATGCTGTTTGGTCTGATGAAAATGGGCAAGATGACATTAAGTGGTATTCCGCGCCCCAGACACCAACTACAGCTATTGATTTGCGTCAGCACACTGGTTATGGAACCTTTCATGTTCACACTTATATCAATATCAATGGAAAAATGGTCGGTTTAAACGGAACGACTTTCAAAGTAGAAAAACCAGCTAGCGGCACGGTTTCTACAACCGTTTTAGGAAAGACTGCTCAAATATCCTTTACTCGAAACAAAGATCAAACAAATGCCAATATTTTACACGCTGTTTGGTCTGACGAAAAAGGACAAGATGATATCAAGTGGTATACAGCAGGGCAAGACACAACAGAAATTGACTTATCCAATCATAAAGGATACGGTGTTTACCATGTTCATACTTATGAAAGTAAAAACGGAAAGATGATTGGATTAAATGGCACCACTTTTAACCTTGAAAAACCAAACCCTACTATCCAAACTAGTTTTCCAGAACCTGGCATCATGGATATTCGGATAAAAAATGTCCCTGAAACAATCTATAAACTTACTGTTCCAACTTGGTCTGATAAAAACGGACAAGATGATCTTCAATGGTATGCAGCTACTAAAAATCCTGATGGAAGCTACAATGTTAGAGTTGAGCTAAAAAAACACAACTATGACACAGGAACTTATCACATTCATCTTTACGGAGAAAGCTATGTCAAACCAGAGTTTACTGGCTTAGCTGGAATCACTGCCCAAGTTGATGCTGATAAATTGCCTTCTGAAGAAGAGCAAAAACCATTCTTCTCTGTTGAAAATATCAATCAAGAACAAGGGACTTATACCGTCAAAGTTAGGGAAACTTCAAAGTCCAAACCGATTCAATCTGTCCGAGTACCTATTTGGAGCACGAGCAATCAAAGCAATATCAAGTGGTATACAGCCACTAATCACGGTGACGGAACATTTACGGCAGCATTTGATATTCGCAATCATCAAGTTTTGTCTGGAACATACACCAATCATATTTATGTGAAATATAAAGACGGTAGCGAGCATAGTTACGCAACGGATTCGGTTACTATGTCCGCAGAAAAAATTAAAACCAAAGTATCTGTCGATAAACGCTCAACTTATCTTTATGAGGTGACAGTGACAGATGCCTACGGTGACGGAACAATTACCCTACCGACTTGGTCTGAAGTCAATGGACAAGACGACATTCAGTGGTACACTGCTACTAAAGCTGGAAATGGAATTTACAAATTCACAATTGATACGCAAAAACACAATGGCAGCGGGCTTTTCCATACACATGTCTACCGCAATCTCAACGGTCAAATGATTGGACTAACTGGTACGAGCTATCAAGTAGAGAAACCTGCTGTTTCTTTCCAACCAAATTATGCCGCAGCAACGACTTATCCAAAAGGGCAATGCACTTGGGGCGCCAAAGCTCTTGCGCCTTGGGCTGGCAATTACTGGGGCAATGGTGGTGATTGGGCTGCTAGCGCCAGACGAGCTGGTTTTAAAACCGGTACAACTCCACAAGTAGGGGCTATTATTTGTTGGACAGACGGTGGTTACGGTCATGTTGGAGTTGTTACTCACGTAGCCTCAAACACACGCATTCAGATTCAAGAGGCCAACTACGCTGGGAAACAGTATATTGGCAACTTCCGTGGCTGGTTCAATCCTCATGCAGCTGGACAAGGAGCAGTTAGTTACATTTATCCAAAATAAGTTCCTCTGAACAACTTTAAAAACCTTGGAAAACAAATCCAAGGTTTTTATACTATTTTCAATGTCTAAAATGCCGTACGCCTGTAAACACCATGGCAATGCCATATTTATCAGCCATGTCGATAGACTCTTGGTCACGGACGGAGCCACCTGGCTGGATGATTGCTTTCACACCTGCAGCAGCAATTTCTTCAACATTGTCCGCAAATGGGAAGAAAGCATCACTAGCAAGGACCGCACCATCAAGACGGTCTTTCGCTTGGTCAAGAGCGATACGAACAGAAGCCACACGATTGGTTTGACCAGGACCGACACCCAGTGTCATGTGGTCATTTGTCACGATGATACCATTCGATTTCACATATTTGATCGCTTTCCAAGCAAATTCAAGCGCTGTTTTTTCTTGGTCGTTTGGTTGTCGTTTGGTTACAACCTTCCAATCCGCTGGATTTTCTTCAATAACATCTTGGTTTTGAACCAAAAGCCCACCGACAACACCCGTGTATTCTTTTTCAATTTGGCTAGCTTCTTGAGCTTCAAATGGCAATTGAAGAATCCGCAAGTTTTTCTTCTTCGTTGTCAAGATTTCAAGGGCTTTTTCTGAATAACTTGGTGCAATGATGATTTCAAGGAAAATAGCGTGCATTTTCTTAGCAGTTACTGCGTCAACTTGGCGATTCAACACAACAATTCCACCAAAGATTGAAACTGGGTCAGCTTCATAAGCGTAATCCCAAGCTGTTTCAATTTCGTCAGCTTGTCCGATACCACATGGATTCATGTGTTTAAGAGCAACAACAGTCGGGCGGTCTTTGAAATCACGGATAATACGGATTGCAGCGTCAGCATCGCGGATGTTGTTAAATGACAATTCTTTACCGTTTAATTGTTTAGCAGAAGCAATTGAGTAATCTGTTGGCAAAGCTTTTTGGTAGAAATCCGCGTCTTGTTGAGGGTTTTCACCATACCGCATGGGTTGTTTCAAATCATAAGTGAGGGTGAGTTTTTCAGGTTTTGTTTCTCCGACTTGTTTTGTGAAATATTCCGCAATTAAAGCGTCGTAAGCTGCTGTGTGACGGAAAACTTTGGCTGCCAAGCGCTGACGCGTTTCAAAGTTTGTTTCACCATTAGCTGTCAATTCATCTAAAACAACATCGTAGTCAGCTGGGTCAACAACAACTGTAACACTAGCATGGTTTTTAGCAGCAGAGCGAAGCATGGATGGACCACCGATATCAATGTTTTCAACCGCATCAGCATAAGTCACATCTGGTTTCAGAATAGTTTCTTTGAATGGGTAAAGGTTAACCACAACAAGGTCAATCAATTCAATGTGATTATCTTTTGCAGCTTGAAGGTGGCTGTCAAGGTCGCGACGAGCCAAAAGGCCGCCGTGAATATTTGGATGAAGTGTTTTCACACGACCGTCCATCATTTCTGGGAAGCCCGTTACATCATCAATGGCGATAGTCTCCACACCTGCTTTATCAAGCGCAACTTTTGTTCCACCAGTCGAGATAATATCCCAACCAAGTTTTTTCAATTCTTGAGCAAATTCAACAATGCCCGCTTTGTCTGAAACACTGATTAGTGCACGTTTTGTCATTTCAGTCCTACTTTCTACTTCTTTTTGTAAAATATAAACCACTCAATAGCAATACTGGCAATAAGCCCGATAGAATAAGCCAAGCAAAGGCGTAACGGATTTTCAAGATTACCAAATAGTACATTTACTATAAAGGCAACGACAATAAAAGTTAATACAAACGCCAAAATCTTTTTTATCATCATAATCTCCTAATAAGCTAGCATTGCTAATAGCTACGCTATCAAATACACTGACTACTTTTTCTCAACTCCTAAGCTCTCTAAAACTTCTGGATAGAGTTTATACTCTGCTTCATGAATGCGAGCTTCAAAACTGTCAATAGTATCATCAGCCAGACGAGGCACACGAACTTGTTTAATCACTTTTCCGGTGTCAACGCCATTGTCAACCCAGTGAATGGTCACACCGGATTGACTGACACCAGCATTCCAGGCATCTTCAATCCCATGAGCACCTGGAAATTCTGGCAGATAAGCTGGGTGAATATTGATGATACGGCCTTCGTAAGCTGCTAGCAGAGTCGGACCAACAATCTTCATATAACCAGCTAGACAAACCAAATCAATATCATTTTTTTCAAGCAAAGCAACAATAGCCTCCTCGTAGGCTGCTTTATTGTCAAACTCTTTGAGTTCAAAAGCATGAGCTGTCACACCGAGTTTTTCTGCACGTTCTAAGACATATGCATCCCTGTGGTCTGAAAAGACAAACTCAACTGGAAATTGCTCTGCAATGACTTGAAAATTTGACCCATTACCACTCGCAAAAACTGCGATTTTTTTCATTATTTAATCACCACACTTGCATCAGCTTTTTTAACGATACGACCAAGTTCGTAAACTGGTTCGTCAAGCAATTCTTTCACACGCTCAACCTTATCAGGGCTAACTGCCAACATCAAACCAATACCCATGTTAAAGATTTCAAACATTTCTTCGTGTTTGATGTTACCGTGTTTTTCAAGAGCTTTGAAAATTGGAAGAACAGGAACTTTATCTTCTTCGATTTCAGCAGCTAAATCATCCGCAAACATACGTGGAACATTTTCGATGAAACCACCACCAGTGATGTGAGCAATACCGTTAACCAATTCTTCCTTGATAAGCGGAAGCACTGCTTTAACGTAGATACGTGTTGGTTCAAGAAGCACTTCTTTTAATTTTTTGCCTTCAAGTTCAGGAAGCACTTCTTCACCTGTGTAATCAGCAAAGACACGACGGACAAGTGAATAACCATTTGAGTGAATCCCACTGGAAGCAAGTCCAAGAAGAACATCACCATCAGAAACTTTTGACCCGTCAATGATTTGGTTTTTTTCAGCCACACCTACTGCAAAACCAGCCAAATCATAATCATCTTCACCATACATACCAGGCATTTCAGCAGTTTCACCACCGATAAGAGCTGCGCCAGATTGAACACAACCTTCCGCAACACCTGCAACGACTTGTTCAAGTTTTGCAGGTTCATTCTTACCCGTTGCAATGTAATCTAGGAAGTAAAGTGGTTCAGCACCAGCTGCAATGATGTCATTGACACACATGGCTACACAGTCTTGGCCAATTGTATCGTGTTTATCGTACTTGATAGCCAGCATGAGCTTGGTTCCGACACCATCAGTTCCTGAAATCAAAACAGGTTCTTTCACGCCAGTTTTTGTAAGGTCGAACATCCCACCAAAGCCACCAAGAGCTCCCATAACACCTGCACGTTCAGTACGCGCAACGTGTTTTTTGATACGTGCAACAACTTCATAACCCGCTTCAACATCAACACCAGATTGAGCATAAGCATTTTTTGTCATAATAATTTTCCTTCTCTTTTTTTGTCAAAAAACCGTATTGGAGATTGCGACGTTTTTTCAGTCAAACCATTCTTTTGACTGAAAAAGCTAGTCAGGTCTTTAGCTTTGGTCCCATAGGACAAAGCGTCCACTGACAAATGCTTTAGCCTTTAGTCAGTGGTAAGACGTGGAGCATAAGCATTTTTTGTCATAATATTTTTCTCCTTTTAGGAAATAGCAGAGCTATTAAACAGTTCTATTTATTTTCATTAACTTCATGAATATAGAAGCTTGTTTTTTCTTCTAAGCTCTTGAGGTAAGGTTCTTCGTAATCGTAAAGTGGTGTTGGATACTTACCGTCAAAGTAAGCTACACACAAACCACCATTTGGCGCATCTGTATCAATACCGATTGATTCAATCAAACCGTCAATTGACAAGTAAGTCAAGCTATCAGCACCGATAATCTCACAAACTTCATCTTTGGTATGATTAGCTGAAATCAATTCACGACGATTTTGAATATCGATACCGTAGAAACATGGGTATTTCAATTCTGGACTACCGATTGCCACATGAACTTCTGTCGCACCAGCTTCACGAAGCAAACGAACGATACGACGCGATGTAGTTCCACGCACGATAGAATCATCAACCATGACCACGCGCTTACCTTTAACAACACCAGATACGGCTGAGAGCTTCATGCGAACACCTTGCTCACGCAACTCTTGTGTCGGTTGAATGAAAGTACGTTGTGTGTACTGATTTTTCACCAAGCCCATTTCATTTGGGAGACCTGATTCTTCAGCAAATCCCATCGCTGCTGAAAGTGATGAATTCGGTACACCAACGACAATATCAGCTTCATGTTGAAATTCCTGTGCCAAACGTTTCCCCATATTTTTACGAGCCGTGTGAACATTGACACCATAAATATCACTGTCAGGTCGTGCAAAATAGATGTATTCCATTGAACAGATAGCAAGCTGAGTATCCATCGTGTAGGTATCGTACCGAATGCCATTGTCATCAATAATAACCATTTCACCAGGTTTCACATCTCGAATCCACTTGGCACCAACCACTTCAAAGGCACACGTTTCACTTGATACTACCCAAGCACCATTTGCCATTTGCCCAATTGACAAGGGACGAAAACCATTTGGGTCAAGCGCAGCAATCAATTTATCTTCTGTCATCAAAAGATAAGCAAAGCCACCTTTGACAGTGTTCAACGCTTCTTTGACTTTACCGATAAATTCAGGATTATGGCTACGGCGAATCAAATGCATTAGAATTTCAGTATCAGATGAGGCATTAAAAATCGCCCCTTGGTCTTCCAATTCTTTTTTCAATGATACTGCATTTGTCAAATTACCATTGTGGCAAAGCCCAAATTGCTCGTCTGTAAAGTTGTAAAGAAATGGTTGAATATTATTAATAGACGCAGAGCCAGCAGTCGCATAGCGAACGTGACCAATAGCAGCAGTTCCTGTTAATTTTTCCAAATCAGCAGGATTTTTAAATACTTCTGAAAGAAGACCAGTATTACGGTGCTGAAGAAGTTTGCCCTTATCGTTTGTGACAATACCAGCACCTTCTTGACCGCGGTGTTGAAGACTGTGAAGTCCAAAATAAGTCACTTGAGCTGCTTGAGGATGCCCCCAAATCCCAAAAACACCACATTCTTCATTTAGAGATTTAACTTCGTATGTCACTGACATTTCCTCTTATTTTTCTGTCATTTTTATGCTCAATCATTATCAAAAGAATCCGAAATCATAGTTTCTTTTGATATTTGACGAGTATTATTCCCCTGTAAAGTAACGCACAGCACTTGCAAAGAGATGTTGGTCTTTATTTCCTGGAATATTTTGGAAAAGACCGTCTTCATAACGTTCTGAATGTCCCATTTTACCAATGATTTGACCGTTCTTGCTGGTAATCCCTTCAATCGCATTAATAGAGCCGTTTGGATTGTATTTAGAATCCATGCTTGGTTTGCCATCAAAATCCACGTATTGGCTGAAGATTTGTCCGTTGTCACGGAGTTCTGCAAATTCTTCATCTGTTACGACAAATTTCCCTTCACCATGTGATACTGGGATTGCATGAATATCACCAACTTTGACACCGGCAAGCCAAGGTGAGTTCGTATTGGAAATACGTGTTTCAACCATTTTCGCCACATGTTGGTTGGCATCATTATAGAAGAGTGTCGGACTTGTTTCGGTCGCTTCTTCAAAGTTACCGTATGGAAGTAGGCCTGATTTCACAAGCGCTTGGAATCCATTACAGATACCGATAATCAGCCCGCCTTTTTCAATAAAGCTATCAATCGCTGCGCGGACTTTTTGGTTTAACAAGATGTTAACGATGAATTTAGCAGAACCGTCTGGTTCATCAGCGGCTGAGAAACCTCCTGCAAAGAAAATAATATTTGCTTTACAGATGTTGTCAACCATTGTGTCAACAGATGCTTCAATTGCTGCTTCATCAAGTGTCACAAATGGTACCAGATTCACTTTTGCTCCAGCTTGTTCAAAAGCTTTTGCTGAATCGTATTCTGAGTTTGTACCAGGGAAGACTGGAATGTAAACAAGTGGCTCTGCTACTTTCTTACTTGCTTTAATAACAGCATCAGAAGCAACAGCTGGAACGACTTCAAGTTTAGTACTTTGTTCAAATTCAGTTGGGTAAACGTCTTCAAGTGTTCCTTCAAAGGCTGACAGAAGTTTATCTCCTGCAAGGTTGACACCATTGACAGTAAGTGTAAAGTCAGATCTTGTTTCACCGATTTTGTTAACTTCAGCAATTTCTTCAGCAGATGTAAAAATAAAACCGCCAAGTTGTGCTGTCAAGCTAGTCGCAAGCTCTGCCAATTCTACTTTAGCTCCGATATGGTTACCAAAAGCTGCAAGTACCAAGCTTTCAATCACCCCACCATATTTAACAGCTGAAGCTGATGTGATAGGATGTGCTTTTTGAATCGCTTCAAATTTAGCAAAATTAGCTTTAATCAAATCAAAATCAATCTCTTGTGAAATAGCTTGCCCTGGAATGTAGTAAATGTATTCACCAGCTGCTTTAAATTCTGGCGAAAGAACATTACGACTATCAGCCGTTGTCACACCAAAAGCAACCAATGTTGGTGGTACTGTCAATTCTTCAAAAGTCCCTGACATGGAGTCTTTACCACCGATTGATGGTAAACCAAGTTGCAATTGCGCTTCGATTGAACCAAGAAGAGCTGAAACTGGTTGTCCAAAGCGTTCAGCTTGTTTGTCCATACGTTGGAAATACTCTTGATAAGAGAAACGTGTTTTAGACCAATTCGCACCTGTTGCCACCAAACGCGATGTTGCTTCGATAACAGCATAGGCAGCACCATGATATGGTGACCATTCAGCAATATAAGGGTTGAACCCTTGTGCCATAACTGACGCTGTTGTTGTTACACCGTTTTGAACAGGAAGTTTTTGAACTGAACTTTCTGTTGGTGTGATTTGATAACGACCACCAATCGGATGATTAACCGTTGAACGACCAACAGAGCTATCAAAGATGGTTTGTAAACCTTTTTGACTAGCATGGTTAAGGTCAGAAAGAACATTTACAGTATCAGATTCAAGTGTCGCAGCTGAAGTTGTACGTTGTTCTGGCATATCAACTTGACTGTCAACAACATTCGCATCAACTACCACGCGCACACCGTTTGTATCAAGGAAACGACGTTCAATATCAACGATTGTTTGACCATTCCAAGTCATAACAAGATTTGGTTTTTCAGTAACTGTGGCAACCACTACCGCGTCAATATTTTCTTTATGACATTCTGCCACGAAAGCCTCAACATCTTTGGGACGAACCACAACAGCCATACGTTCTTGTGATTCAGAAATGGCAATTTCAGTTCCGTTAAGCCCTTGGTATTTCAAAGGCACTTTGTTAAGGTCGATTTCAAGACCGTCAGCTAATTCACCAATTGCCACACAGACACCACCAGCACCAAAGTCGTTTGATTTTTTAATAAGACGCGTCACATTACCATTGCGGAAAAGACGTTGAATCTTCCGTTCTTCAATAGCATTCCCTTTTTGAACTTCTGCGCCAGCTGTTTCAACAGATTCAACGGTTTGGACCTTAGATGAACCAGTTGCACCACCAACACCGTCACGACCTGTTTTACCGCCAAGAAGGATTACCACATCGCCTGCTTCTGGTTTTTCACGGACAACATTCCCTTTAGGAGCTGCACCGACAACGGCACCAAGTTCCATACGTTTAGCGACGAATCCTGGGTGGAAGTATTCTTTAACGTAAGTTGTGGCAAGACCGATTTGATTCCCATATGAAGAATAACCATGTGCCGCTGTCTTAGAAATCACTTGCTGCGGCAATTTGCCGGCACGCGTCTCAGCAATCGGTGTTGTAATATCACCAGCACCTGAAATACGCATTGCTTGATAAACATAAGAACGTCCTGACAATGGGTCGCGGATTGCACCACCGATACACGTTGCGGCACCACCAAATGGTTCAATTTCTGTTGGGTGATTGTGTGTTTCATTCTTGAACATCAAAAGCCATGGTTCTTTAACACCGTTCACATCAACTTCGATTTCAACCGAACAAGCATTGATCTCGTCTGATACTTCCATGTCATCCAAACGGCCATTGGCACGCTCGTAACGACCAAAAATAGTTGCCATATCCATAAGCGTTTGCGGCTTTTCAGAACGTCCAAGTTCAGCACGCATAGCAATATATTTATCATAAGTTGCTTGCAATTGTTTTTGGAATTTAGACGATGAGAAATCAATATGCTTCAGCTCAGTTTCAAAAGTTGTGTGGCGGCAATGGTCTGACCAGTAAGTATCCAACACTTTCAATTCTGTTTCCGTTGGCACGCGCCCGATGGATTTGAAATAATCTTGGATGAAGACAAGGTCATCCACTTCCATTGCCAAACCTTGCTCAGTTTTATAATCAGCAAATTCAGCCGCTGTATAAGTCTTGAAGAAATCAAGATTTGGAATCGTTTTGTCCGACTCTGAAAATGCTTGCGGTGCAATTCCTGTCGTAATATCTTTAAAACGAGAATCTACTGGATTAAGAAGATAATTCTTAACCGCATCAAGTTCAGCAGTATCAATATCTTTGTTAACAAGATAAAGTTGAGCCGTATTAACCGTTACATCATTACTGCTGCCAAGAAGGAGTAATGCTTCTTGTGATGAAGCCGCACGCTGATCAAATTGACCTGGAAGTGATTCGATGGCAAAGAAAGCATAGTTAGCAAGTTCAGCAACCACATCACTTTCAGCCAAAATAATATCAGTTACCTGTTCAGAGAAGATGTGCTTTTCAGCACGCTCAAAAAGCGAATCTGCCAAGCCAAACACATCATACACTTGAATAATACGCAAATCGGTTAAACTCGTTAATTGAAGATTGTGTTTGAGTTCTTTAACAAGCGCCTGAGCCTTAATGTTAAAATTTGATTTTTTCTCAACGAAAATTCGTTTATTCATTTTTTACCCTTTTTAGAATTCTTCTTTCTACTTAATTAGAAATCACAGTTTTTAGTTAAGCCCTTTGAGTTTTTCAAGGACAACTTCGTAAACATCTGTCAAACTACCTAAATCACGACGAAAAACATCTTTATCCATGTGGTGACCTTCAGCATCCCAAAGACGGCAGTTATCTGGTGAAAATTCATCCGCAAGAATAATGTTGCCATCTTTGTCTTTACCAAATTCCAATTTGAAATCAATCAAATTCAGACCAATTTGGCTGAACCAATCTTTCAAAAGGTCATTAATACGACGTGTTTCTGCTTTGATATAAGCAATATCTTCATCACTTGCAATACCAAGGAATTTTACGTGTTCATCATTGATAAATGGGTCATCCAAATCATCATTTTTGTAGTAAAATTCAACGATTGGAGTATCTAATTTAATTCCTTCTTCAACACCAAAGCGTTTTGAGAATGAGCCTGCAGTGACATTACGCAAAACAACTTCAAGCGGAATGATATCCACTTTTTTGTTCAATTGTTCGGTTTCTGACAATTGTTTAACAAAGTGAGTTGCCACACCTGCTTCATTCAATTTCGTAAAAATGAAAGATGAGATTTGATTATTAAGAACGCCTTTACCTTTAATCGTCTCTTTACGAGCACCATTAAGCATGGTCGCTTGGTCTTTGTAATGTGCAATAATAAGATTTTCATCATCTGTCAAAAATAAATCTTTAGCTTTTCCCGAATATAACAAATCACCTGTCATTTTAATATTCGCCTTTCACATTTTTCTGACTTAAGTCTATCATATTCAAAAAGGATTTTCAAGAAAATACCGTACAATATTCGCAAACACCAAAAAACAGCTGGGGTTTCAGCTGTTTTATCATATTTTACTTTATTTAGTCAATAAAATGTTCGTTTTTATGCTCTGTTCAAGTTTTTCTGCACGCAAGCGACAACATCACTCACATTCTTCAACTCATCTATATCTTCGTCTGAAATTTCAATGCCAAATTCATCCTCCACAGTTAGAATAAATTCCATCAAATCAACAGAATCTGCTTGCAGGTCATCTTTCAAACTGAGGGTTTGAGAAACTTGAAATTCCTCACCACGACTTTCCTGAATAATTTCTACAATTTTTTCATAAATTTTTTGTTCTGTCATTTTGCCTCTCCCGAAAATTCGTTTACTGCTTCTCCGACAACATCTGTTTCCAACATCGTACGAATTTGGCGAATCGTGCTATAAACTGCTTTTGCATCGCTCGCTCCATGCGTTTTAACAACAGGTGCTTTTACTCCAAATAAAACAGCACCGCCTACATCAGAATAATTTAAACTACTCTTCAAAGACTTTAGACTATCTTTCAGCAACACTGCACCTAGTTTTGCTTTCCAGCCACCGTCCAAAATGGATTTTTTAAGCTGGCTCATAATTCCCATGGCTGTTCCCTCCATGGCTTTCAACACAGCATTACCTGTAAAGCCATCCGCTACCACAACGTCTGCCACATGATCCATTAAATCACGCGCTTCCACATTTCCAATAAAATTTAGCGAGGCGTCCGCTGCTAACAAATCATACACTTCTTTCCGCAAGGAATCCCCCTTACTTGCTTCTGTCCCATTGTTTAAAAGCCCTACACGTGGTTGGTTGATTCCACGGACATTTTCAGCATAAAATGACCCTAAAATAGCATACTGATGCAAATGATGAGCTGTATTTTCTGCATTGGCTCCCAAATCCAACATATCAAAGCCTTTGCCATCTGTCGTTGGTAATGTGGACATCAATCCCGGACGATCAATATTCTTGATACGACCAACAATGAAAAATCCCGCAGCCAAGAGCGCTCCTGTATTTCCGGCAGAAAGTATCGCATCTGCTTCTCCATCCCTTACTGCTTTTGCCGCTAGCACCATGCTGGCATTTTTCTTCTTGCGAATTGCTTTAGTTGGCTCATCATCTGAATTGATTTTTTCATCTGTATGAACAATACGAACCCGCTCAGTTGCCTTTAAATATTGCTTGATTTTTGCTTCATCTCCATAAAGAATGACTTCAATATCCGAAAAATCGTTCAGTGCTTGATTGACTCCCTCTACGATAGATTGTGGAGCATAATCGCCACCCATGGCATCAATTGCTATTTTTTTCATTTCGACTCCTTGTTCTTTAAAATTTTTCCCCAGTCTCCCAGAGAATCAATAAATTTTTTGGGCTTTAGATGAATCCCAACATATTCTTCATAAATTTGATCAATCACTTTTCGTAATTGTCGTTTTAACTCAGGCTTCAAAGAAATGTTCTCCAATTCACTAAATTGAACCGCTTGAAATTGGTCTAATAAATAAGGAATGTTGGGATCCAAATGACTCCGTCGCTCATCTTTGCCATAATGCTCCGGACATAAAACACCGTTATAAGTAAAGGAAAAATCAAACGGTAGCCCTACTCGGTGGCAAAAGCAGCATTCATGGAAATTCAAAGAAATTCCAAAACGTGACAAAATTTGAATTTCAAAAATATTGGTCAGTACCTCATAATCCAGCCCCTGTTCCATCAGCTCCAACGTTTTTTGCAAAAAAGCAAAGAGAGCCGAATCTATTTCATTATCCTGAATACTAGTGTCCGCTAGAGCTACCACATAAGTCGCATAAGCCATTGTAAACAAATCATGATTGATATGCTGGAAAGTCGTAACCTCTTGATAATCATCGATATAACTCAAACCGTCATCATTTATTTTCATCAAAAAATCGGCCACTACCAATGGTTGGACAACCGGATTCAACTTAGAATTTCTAGCATGTTTCACGAAAAACATTCGCTTACCAGCTTGCTCTGTGAAAATTTTGACCAGTTTATCATTTTCTCGGAAATTACGATTATAGAGAACCAAACCTTTACTTGTGATGGATTTCAGCATACTCCTCCATATATTCCTTAAGCCGCTTCATTGCTTCCTTTATCGTATCCATGCCGGCCGCATAAGAAAGACGTACATAACCTTCCCCATACTGACCAAAAGCAGCACCAGGAATGAAAGCAACTGCTTTTTTTTGTGCAAAATCCTTCAAAAAAGCAAAAGAATCTTGATTGTAGCCAGCTGGAATCTTGGCAAAAATGTAAAACGCACCATCTGGTTTGATAATCTTAAAGCCCAGCTCCGTCATCTTTTCGATAATGTAATCACGACGCTCAATATATTCCCTTTTCATCGGCTCTGCATCATCTTTACCCGCTGTCAATGCCTCCACTCCTGCAAATTGAGCCATCGTGTTTGCAGCTGTCACCAAGTATTGGTGGCTTTTAATCAATTGAGCCGTAAAAGCAGCTGGGGCAAAGGTGAAACCTAGACGCCAGCCTGTCATCGCATGCGATTTAGACAAACCATTAATCACAATCGTTTGCTCTGGTAGAAATTCTGCAATAGATACATGTGGCTGATCGGTATAAGTCAACTCAGAATACACTTCATCACAAACAACAAAGACATCATACTTTTTCAATACATCGGCTAACGCAGTCATTTGTTCTCGTGAATAAGTCACTCCTGTCGGATTAGCTGGATAATTTAAAATCACTGCTTTAAGCTGATTTCCTTGCTCTAAAATCGCTTTTTCTAACATATCAGGTGTTAAAACAAAGTCATTTTCTGTCGTATCAATTTCGACAATCTCTGCTCCCACAAGATTGACAATCGGCTCATAACCCGGATAAGCAGGTGCAGGCAACAGTACCTTATCTCCTTCTTCTAAGATAGCTGTCAATGTCGCAGATAGAGCTTCTGTCGCTCCAATTGTCACTAAAATTTCTGTTTCAGGGTCATAAGAAAGATTGTATTTTTCTTTCACAAATTGACTAGCTGCCTGACGCAATTCTAACAACCCACTCATGCCCGTATAATGACTCTCGTTTGCATCAATTGCCGCTTTCGCAGCTTCTTTTACATGATCTGGAGTTGTAAAATCGGGCTCTCCCAATGTCAAACGAAGAACTCCAGGAATGCTCGAAATAGATTGATCAAATTGCCGAATCAAAGAAACTTCAATTTTACCTAAATTTTTGTTAAAACGTTTCGTCAAATCCATATTTTACCTCCAAAATCTGATAGAACTATTATACTATAAAACCTAAGTCATAGCAAAAATATCATAATATTGAGAAAATTCATCACTTATCATCTGATTGAAGCAAAAGAATCACTCCAGCTATCAGAGTGATTCCTATCTAGATGTTCTTACATTAAAGAGCCGTTAAAGTTTCAAATAATGGCGAAAGAGGACGTTTTTCATGGATACGTACAATCGCCTCTGCCAAAAGATGAGCAATTGAAATTTGTTCAATTTTATCAATTAAACGTTCTTCCGGCAAATAAATTGTATCTAACACGACCAATTTTTTAATCGCTGATTTCTGAATATTATCCATAGCAGGACCCGAAAGTACTGGATGAGTACAGCTTGCATAAACTTCTACCGCACCTGCCTCAGCAAGTGCATCAGCAGCATGGCAAATTGTCCCAGCTGTATCAATCATATCGTCAATTAAAATACAAGTTTTGCCTTCCACTTTACCGATGATATTCATTACCTCACTCGTATTCATCTTATCTACACTACGTCGCTTATCAATAATAGCAATCGGTGTTTTCAAAAATTCAGCTAATTTACGAGCGCGCGTCACACCACCGTGGTCAGGGCTAACAACTACATAATCGCTACCTGTCATCCCACGACGTTCAAAATAATCCGCAATGAGAGGAGCCCCCATAAGATGATCTACTGGAATATCAAAAAATCCTTGAATTTGAGCCGCATGCAAATCAATTGTCAGCAAACGATCAACACCAGCTACTTGCAACATATTTGCAACTAATTTTGAAGTAATTGGCTCACGCGCGCGTGCCTTTCGGTCTTGACGAGCATAGCCATAATAAGGCATTACAACATTGATTGATTCAGCACTTGCACGCTTTAAAGCATCCACCATAATTAAAATTTCCATCAAATTATCATTGACGGGCGAGCTCGTGGACTGCAAGATAAAAACATGTTTTCCACGGATAGATTCTTCGATGTTTACTTGAATCTCCCCATCAGAAAATTGACGCACAGTTGACTTCCCAAGCTCCATACCAATCTCTTGAGCAACGCGTTCAGCCAGTTCCTGGTTAGACGACAGAGCAAAGAGCTTTAAATCAGAAAACGACATGATTTCCTCCAGTATATATTCGTTTCTTTGTAAATCAGTTACAAATTTCTCCATCTAACATTGTAACCCTTTTTAGTGAATTTTTCAATCAAAAATAAAAAACGCAAGATGCGCTTTTTATCTTTCTATTCATTAATTTGGATAGATGTAAGTAAATGAACCTTGTCCTGCAGCAGCTGGATTGAACCAACCACGATAATTTCCAATAGCTTGATTACCTGCATAGTTTGCTTCAGATACTTGAATACTTGTAGCTGATTGAACAGCTGTTACAACAGCAACGTGTCCATAACCACCATCGTTCCATGAAATGATTGCACCTACTTGAGGTGTTGAACCTGTACGGAAACCAGCTGCAGCCGCACTTGCTGCCCATTGAGCTCCATTACCCCAATAATCACCAGCCCACGGAGCTAATGTTTTTGCTCCCCATGTACATTGACCAACTGGATAAGTTGAAGCAGATGAACTATATGTAGGACGACTCACAGTTCTAGTAGTAGCTGCTGCTTGTTGCGTCACATTTGTTTGAGTTGGAGTAGCTGCTGCACCACTATTGTTGTTTACAGCTTGTACTTGGGCTGCAAAACTTGTATTAGCAGAAGAAGCTACAGCTTGTTCTTGCGCTGCTTTTTGTGCTTTATAAGCTGCTTCTTGTGCTGCTGCCTCTTCAGCTGCCTTTTGTGCTGCTGCTTTTTGTGCCAACAATGAGTTCTTTTCACCTTCAGCAGTTGCTTTTTCTGCAGCAAGATTCAACTGCGCTGCTTTTAGTTCAGCTTGCTTAGTAGACAATGTTTTTGCATCATTTGCAAGTGTTTGTTGATTTGCGATAACAGTATTTATCGCTTCATTATTGGCTACTTGTTTTTCAGAAATAGCTTTTTTATCTTGTTTTTGTTGTTCCAACATTTTGTTGTTTGCTGAAACGATTTCGCTCATAGCAGAAACACGTGAAATAGCTTCTGTAATTGATTTTGAATTTACAATTGTATTGATATAGCTTGTAGCCGTACCGCTCGTTTGAGCACTGCGTGCTTGATTAGCCAATGATTCATTACGCGCTACAATATTCTTAGACAACGTTTCGATTTCAGCCGATAATTTTGTTGATTCAGCTTGAAGTTTTTCGTTTTCAGCTTTCAATTTTTCTTGTTGAGATTGAATAGATGAAACTTGAGCTTGAATTTGATCTACTTGAGCTTGAGCTGATTTTTGTTGATCATTCAAACTATTAATTTTACTATCTTGTGCAGCAATCTTGTCATCAGTAGAATCTGCATGTACATTTACAAGAGACGCTCCCTGTGCAAGAACCATTGTACTTAATAAGATTGATGTAAGTAATTTTTTCTTCATAAATGATTATACTCCTATTCAATAAGACAATTATAAGTATAACAAAAAAAGGCGCTGAGTATGTTACGCCTTTATTACATTTCTATTTCCAATTCATCATAAAATCTTATCATAAATATATCTTCTCCAAAATTGGTTGAAGCAACAAAAAGAATAGTAAATTTGAGACCATTGTCGGAGCAATTGTATAAACGATAAAATCTGCAAAAGACATTTGAATTAGATGGATAACATTTGCCAAAGCGAACGTAGCCACCTCAAAGAAAAATACTAAAATGGCAACTGTTAAAAAACGACTAACTCGATTAGACATCAAAACAGAATTATATTTACTAATAACAATCCCCGCTAAAGGCAACAATAGTGTCGAAATGCCGATAATATGAAAATAATATGCATCATACAACAAACCAATTAACAGCAACATGATAAAATTAGTATTTTCTGAAAGATTTATCGAAATATACAAAATAAAGATAAGCAAAAGATGACTTAGTAAGTGGATATTATTTGGAAATAAATTAGTCAAAAGATTTGAAAGATGACCATCTACTAACATCACAACAAATAAAACCAAAAAGGGTAAAATGTAGCTTTTAAAAAATTTCATATCAATTTCCTACTAATGTCACCACACGAATATCTGACAAATCCGCACTTGGTTTTACGAAGACTTCTTTTGTTAAATAGTCCGATTTTTCAGTAACAGAAAGGACTGTTCCAACCGGAATATTAGGAATGTTGTACGTTCCTAAACCACTGGTCACAACTTTCTCACCTTTTTTAATGGTATCCGAACTATTTAACTGACTGATAATAAAAGCAGATTTTTCTTTACTGTAGCCAACAATCACACCATAAATTGTGCTTGTCTCCGTTTGAATTTTTACTGAAATATTATCAACATTTTTATTATTGGTTAAAAGATTTACTCGGCTAGAATGAGAAGCGACATCTTTCACACTACCAATCAATCCACCATTTGCCACCGCTAGCATTGTATTTTGAATCCCATTTTGACGACCAGCATTGACAGTTAATTCAGATAACCAAGAAACCGGCATACGCGTAATAACATCAGATGAAACCGTTTTTTTTGACTCATAAAGATTTTTCATTTCTAATAGCTGTCTTAATTGAGCATTTTCATCTTTTAATGAAGCTGAATCAGCAGATTGTTCTTCTGCTTTAAATAAAGCTTTTTTTAATTGCTTGTTTTCTTTATATGTCCCTGATAAATCAGTCAAATCCGATTTAACATCCGCCAAAAAATTAAATGGTTTTGAAACAATATTATCCAAAATAGAAACAACATTAGAAGTTGCATTCACTACACCTAAAGAACGAGTAGTAACTAAAAGTACAGAAGTTACGATTATCAAAATAGCAGTCATAATAAGAAATTTGGATTTTTTCATACGATTCACTCTACTCCCACAATAGACACGCCAGATTCAACAGGTAACAGAAAAGGAGATAGCTACCGCTACACTCCTCAAATACGGAGAATGGGGGATTCGAACCCCCGCGCCAGTCACCCGACCTAACGATTTAGCAAACCGTCCTCTTCAGCCTCTTGAGTAATTCTCCAAAAATTATTATGGGCACGAGTGGACTCGAACCACCGACCTCACGCTTATCAGGCGTGCGCTCTAACCACCTGAGCTACGCGCCCAAGTCTAAAAACTTGGTATGGTTGAACATTTCTGTTCAAAGCGGGTGACGAGAATCGAACTCGCGACAACAGCTTGGAAGGCTGTAGTTTTACCACTAAACTACACCCGCTTAAAGAAATGGGAGTTAACGGGATCGAACCGCTGACCCTCTGCTTGTAAG